>Ga0136611_10000368_pt1 | contig 29158 bp, 25 predicted proteins | sample AntDrymUQ2232306_2_FD_106645 | JGI IMG/M metagenome (GOLD analysis project Ga0136611, IMG submission 106645) | Polar desert sand microbial communities from Dry Valleys, Antarctica - metaG UQ223 (23.06) | ecosystem: Environmental > Terrestrial > Soil > Desert | place: Antarctica: Dry Valley...
AGCTTGAACTCCTCCTGATTCCGTCCCTGCTGATTGTGGGCGGGCTGCTCCTGGTGGTGCTCGTCGACCGGGGCAACCTGCTATTCGCGTGGCAAGATATCTACGTCGCTGCCGCGTTTGTCGGCGCCCTTCTGTTCGTCCACACCTATCTCACGCTCACCGGATTCCGTGGAGATCAGATGCTCTTTCCGACCGTTGCCCTGCTCACGTGTATCGGCCTCGTGATGATGCAGCGCTTCAGCATCATCAACGCCGATGATCCGGATCTTGCCGGTGTAGCGGTGAAGCAAACGATCTGGGTTTTTTTGGGGGTCGCCATCATGCTTGCGACCGTCGTGTTCTTCGATCAGGTCAACAAGCTGCGCCGGTACAAGTACACGTTTGTCGCGCTTGGTCTCCTGCTCATGCTTGGTCTGCTCGTTCCGGGCCTCGGGGAGGAGATCAATGGCGCTCGGCTCTGGTACCGTCTCGGCCCAGTTTTGTTTCAGCCGTTCGAGATCGTGAAGGTTCTGCTTGTGGTGTTTCTCGCCGCATACCTTGACGAGCGCCGCGACCTTCTGGCCTTGGAGTATCGGGTTGGACCGCTTCGCCTGCCGCCTTTGCCGTACCTCGCCCCAATGGCGGCAATCTGCGTCGGTAGCTTGCTCATCCTCGTTGTTCTAAAGGACCTGGGAAGCGCGCTGCTCTTTTTCGGTGTCTTCGTCGCGCTTCTGTACAGCATCACCGGTCGCGCGCTCTACGTGTGGGTATTGGGTGGCTTCTTTCTCATTGGCGCAGTGCTCGCATACCAGACGTTCGGCCATGTTCAGGTGCGGGTGAACACGTGGCTCGATCCCTTTGCGGATGTCGAAGTCACCGGCTATCAGATCTCACAGTCGCTGTTTGCGCTGGGAAGTGGCGGGCTGTATGGAAGTGGACTCGGCTATGGCACCCCTGCGGTGATTCCTTACGTGGAGACGGACATGGTTTTCTCCGCCATTGGCGAGGAGTTCGGGCTGATTGGCTCACTCGCGCTTCTCGGTGTGTACCTGGTGCTGGTGTATCGTGGCTTCTACATCTCGCTTCGGGCCCGCCGTGGCTTCTACCAGCTTCTGGGCATCGGGCTCACGACCATCTTCGGCCTTCAATCGCTCATCATTATCGCGGGCGTGGTGAAGCTCATCCCCCTCACCGGATTGACGCTGCCGTTTATATCGTATGGGGGTAGCTCCCTGGTGGCAAACTTCGTGATCACTGGTCTCTTGCTCGGGATAAGTTCGGACACGCGGGAGGCCGGCAGATGAAGGCGTTTCTGCGGCTCATGGCCTTCGCGTGTGCCGTTGCCCTGCTGGTGTATGGGATCCTGAGCGGTAGGGACACGGTGTGGCTGATGACGTTGTACGCCGCGACGGTGCCGGTCGGCTACATCCTCTTCTCGATGGTGCCGCGCGAAACCATCGGCTGGCGGCGGAACACATGGAAGATCGCCGCAGTGCTCGTCATCGGCTTCATCATGCTCAGCATGCAGGTTCTCCGAACCCAGTTCATCATCGCTTCGGACGTGACTGACCATCCCAATAACCCGCGTAAGGCCACTCAGGAACTACGCACCCAGCGCGGCCGAGTGTTCGACCGCAACGGCACGGAGATAGCTGGCAGGAGAATCTCCACGGACGGATACGTGACCCGCACCTATCCGGAGCCTGCCTCCAGTTATGTGGTGGGGTACTACTCCGCGACCATTTACGGCGCGGACCGGCTGGAGGAGCAGTACAACGACTACTTGTCCGGCGAGCGGGGGGATCCGCTGGAGCGCACGCGAGGTAACGTGCTGCACCGGCCATTGCGCGGGAACGATCTCTTCCTGACGTTAGACTCTCGCCTCCAGCAACTGGGCCAGGAGTTGCTGGGCGATAGAAAGGGGTCGATCGTGGCGATGAACCCACGAACCGGGGAGATCCTGGCGATGGTGAACAATCCCACGTATAACAGCGCGGACCTCGTATTCGATCCCTCACAACCCAACCGGGAGGAGGTGGCTCGAGTGCGAAAGGCTTATGACGCGTTAATTAAGGCAGGGGACGCCCGGCTCGTGAACCGAGCCATTCAGGGATTGTACCAACCGGGCTCCACATTCAAGACTGTTACCGCTGCTGGGGCGCTCGACACCGGTTCGGCGACATCAGATCGTGAGTACCGCGACACGGGCGTGCTCGCTGTCGGCGGGTTTCTGATTCGCGACCCGAACCGTCCAGATGAAAACAAGGTGCAATGGACCCTCAGCGAAGGCTACATGTACTCCCTGAACGCTGTGTTTGCGCAGGTCGGACTTGATCTGAAAAGCGCGGGAATGCGGGAGTATGCACGCCGCTTCTACTTCGAGCGCGAGATTCCGTTTGACCTCCCCGTGACGCCGAGTCAGGTGTTTACGAATCCAAACTTCCTGTCCGACCAGTTGGGCCTGGCGTCGACAGCGATTGGACAAGGACAACTGCTGGCGACGCCGCTCCAGGTACTGCTGACGAGCGCAGCCATCGCGAACGACGGTGTGATGCCGCGTCCGTACCTCGTCGCGAATATCAAGACACCGGGAGGGAGAACCGTGCTTGATCAGGGACCAGAACAACTGGAAGCCGTCGTGAAACCGGAGGTCGCGACGCAAATCACGGAGATAATGCAGAAAACCGTGGATCAGGGCAGCGGTCGGCAGGCACAGATCGCGGGCGTACCCGTGGCTGGTAAGACCGGCACGGCGCAGCTCGGCGAGAACCAGGAGCCGCACGCGTGGTTTACGGGCTTTGCACCAGCGGACGATCCGCAGATAGCAATCGCGGTGCTTGTAGAAAACGGCGGACAGGGATCGGAGGTCGCAGCGCCGATCGCGCGCGAGCTGATCGAGGCGCACTTGCGGCGGACGCAACGGTGAGCACGACGACACTTCGCAGCGTCACCTCCTTGCCGGAGCATGTGGCGGCGCTTTCCAGTGCGGATCGAGGGCGTTTCGAGCGTTTGTTTTCGCTTACTCGCAGCGTTGGTCATACAGCGCCGCCAGCAGAAATGGTCGCCTGGATCAAGGGCTCGTTCGGCTCAGTCGAGGCCGTCGAGCAGCAGACCATCATCAAGATTCACAACCGCTGGACGCTGGAAGGTACGCTTTACAACGACCTCCGCGCCCGCCGGCCTGTTCAAGGACGACTGGCAGACGAGGGGGCAGCGCTCGCGGGTGATGGGACGGACCCCTTTTGCACGCCGCTGACTGGCACCCCGTCGGATACGTTTGGTCGCATCCAGGGGAACCACACGATCACCGCGAGCAACGTCGCCAAGTACGATGGGCTGCACTCCGTGGTCATCTCCGCCGAGCACAATCCGCTGCGATGGACCGAGGAAAGCGTCGTGGATGCGCTAAGTACCGCAGAGCGTTGGTTGCGCCGCGCGCATCAGGCACAGTCTGCGGCAAAGTACCCCTTCATAATGTGGAACTGCCTACCACGCAGCGGCGCGTCGATCCTCCACGGTCACATGCAGGTTGCGCTCAGCGAGTCGTGCGCATACACGCGGGTCGAACTGTGGCGGCGGGCCGCGCAAGCCTACCGGGAGCAGCATAACGCACCATACTTCGCGGACTACTTTGCCACACATGCCGCCCTGGAGTTGACGGGTGACTTGGGGGAGGTCCGGTGGCTCGTGCACCTGACGCCAGTAAAGGAAAAAGAGGTTGTGCTTCTAGTTGACCGGCTGGGCGCAGATCTGTACGGCTCCTTGTATCGCGTGCTGCGATCCTGGGTAGATGGCCTGGGGGTGCAGGCGTTCAACCTGGCGATATACCTCCCGCCAATGGAACCGGTGTCGGAGGATTGGTCGGACTTTCCGGTGGTAGTCCGCTTCGTGGATCGAGGCGATCCCGCGAGCGCGACGAGCGATGTCGGCGCGATGGAACTTTTCGCGCAGCCGGTCGTGTCCTCCGATCCGTGGAAGGTTGCGGCTGTCGTGCGTGCCGGGCTTTAGGCCCCGATCATGACGCGCGTGCCGGACCAGCACGCTTTCCGCCAGAGGGAATAATGTCGCTTCGTCGCAGGGCATGGTCAATGCGTCGAGTGACCTGTGAGACTACTGGCAAGTATCAGGAAGGACAGAGCCGTGACAAGCAACGACAAGAGGCGGGTCGTGGTAACCGGAGCAACTGGTTACATAGCACAGCAACTCATGCCCGTGCTGCGCAAGCAGTACGAACTGTGTCTGATGGACGTAAAGGCTGAGGACCGCGCCGGAAATCCGGTCGAGGGCGTGCAGATCGTGGATTTGCTGTCTGCGGATGCGGCGACGCTTCAGCGCCTCTTCGACGGTGCGGACACCGTCGTTCACTGTGGGTATCATCGCGCCACCGGCGACGACCCACAAGTGCAGTACGACGGTGAGAAGCTGAACGTGGACATGATGCAGCGGGTTTATCAGCTCGCGCTCGATGGCGCCGTGCGCCGCGTTGTGGCGGCAAGCACGAACCAGGCGACCAAGTGGTACGAGCAGCCGTATTACCAGGGGCTGCTCGACTGCGTTGAGCCCGAGGACTACCCACGTGCGGATACCTTTTACGGGTGGGCCAAGGCGTCGTACGAGGCGCTCGGCTTTCTGTACGCGTGCGGAACCCTGGGACGCAAGCTTGAGGTCGTGCACATTCGCATCGTCGTGCCCCGCGAGGTGGACGCAGCCAACTTTGAGAATCGGTCCCGCGCAGAGTACGTGCGCGACCTCGCGGGCTACATAAGCGAACGTGACTTGCAGCAGTTGTTCACAAGAAGTATCGAAGCTGAACGAATTGAGGATGAGCACGGAATACCGTTCCAGATCTTCTACGGCGTCTCGAACAACGCACGCACGTTCTGGAGCATCACGAACGCACGCAAGGTGATCGGCTATACGCCGGAGGATGACTCCGAGGTGCGCTTCGCGGAGGGCATCGACCGCCTGCTTCGGTAGAAGCTCCCGTGTGCCGGTGTGCCCTGGACCGTACTGAGGTAAACTCGTGCTTGATACGAGACCGCCCCGCGCCCTATACTTCGGGCAGGCCTTTAAAGACAGTCCAGTGAGGCTGGCAAGGCGAGTTCGTACCGCGGAACGCGTGCGTTTGCTCCTGCCCGCCCTCCGGATGGCAGGAGTTTGCATTGTCCTTGACGACACGAACAGGAAGTGCGGTGACCATCCTCGACTCGACCGCCGTCGACCGCGCACTTACGCGCATTGCTCACGAGATGCGGGAACAGAACGCGGATCCCGACAAAATAGCCCTCGTCGGCGTCCGTACGCGGGGTCTGCCCATCGCCCAGCGACTCGCCGCCGTGCTGCAACGCATCACCGGTGCGGAAGTACCCGTCGGCGTGATAGACGTTTCTCCGTATCGCGACGATGTGTCGAAGCTCGCCGCTGCGCGCGTGGTTGACTCGTCGCAGATCGGCTTCGATGTTACCGGCCTGACCATCATACTCATCGACGACGTTCTCTGCACTGGCCGCACTGCGCGGGCCGCGCTTGATGCACTTCTGGACCGTGGAAGGCCCAGCCGGGTGCAGCTTGCGGTGCTCGTTGACCGTGGACACCGGGATCTGCCGATACGTCCGGACTACGTAGGGAGAAACCAACCAACAGTTCGGACCCAGGAGGTACGCGTACAGTTGCAGGAAACCGATGGTGTGGATCAGGTGCTCTTGTGGAGCGATAAGGAGAGCTAGCGAATGACGATGCGCACCGATCCGAGGCCACCACTGGTCGTAGCGTACCCGGAAACGCGATTGCCGCTTCTCAAAACCGTCGCGCTGGGCGTCCAGCACATGCTCGCGATGTTCGGGGCGACGGTGTTGGCCCCCCTGATCATGGGCTTCGACCCGAGCCTCGCCATTCTGTTCTCCGGCGTCGGGACACTGCTCTTCATTGCGATCACGCGCGGCCGGGTGCCGTCCTACCTGGGCAGTTCCTTCGCGTTTATCGCGCCCGTGATCGCCGCGCAGTCACAGGGCGGAATCCCGGCAGCACTCGGCGGCATCATTGCGGCGGGCGTCGTGTACGGTGTTGTCGGTCTGATCGTAATGCGCACTGGCGTGGGCTGGGTTGAGTTCCTCATGCCCCCGGTGGTGACCGCCGCGGTTGTAGCTGTGATCGGACTTGCACTCGCGCACGTAGCTGTGGACCTCGCGGCGCGGAACGTGTGGCTCGCGCTGGTCAGTTTCTCCGTCGCTGCGCTCGTGGCCGTCGGAGCGAGGGGGTTTCCCCGGCTGATCCCGATCTTGATCGGTGCCGTCGTGGGCTACGCCGTGGCACTCCTCTCCGGGGACGTGGATCTGAAGACTGTCCGGGACGCCGCGTGGGTCGGTATGCCCGACTTTGTCACCCCGGTATGGAATTGGCGGGCAATCTCGCTGATTGCGCCCGTTGCTCTGGTCCTGGTGGCGGAGAACACGGGACATATCAAGGCGCTCTCCTCAAGCATGGACCGCAACCTTATGCCGTACCTGGGCCACGGCTTCCTCGGTGACGCCGTGGGGACGATTGTCTCCGCGTTCGGCGGTGGGACGGGGCAGACTACGTATGCGGAGAACATCGGGGTGATGGCGATGACTCGGGTGTACAGCATCGTCGTCTTCATTGCTGCCGCCCTGACCGCAATCGTGCTCGGGTTCAGCCCGAAGTTCGGCGCACTGATCAGCTCCATCCCCCCCGGCGTGATGGGCGGGCTCGCAATTCTGCTCTTCGGCCTAATCGCGGCGACGGGCGGTAAGATCATCAGCGACGGCGGCGTCGACTTCTCGAAGCCGCGCAGCCTGATCGTCCTCGGCTCAACGCTCGCAATTGGCGTCGGCAGCGCTGCTCTGGAGTGGACGCACACAACCGTCGCGAACACACTTCGGAACAACGACCTGCCGTTGACAGCACTCGATTCCGTGCCCACTGGCACCCTGGATGTCGGCGTCGGTGGATATTCGTTTGCGATCGGGAACATCGCGCTTGCCACCTTTGCGGCGATCCTCGTGAATCAGATCCTGGTATATGTGGAGCGCTTGGGTGGGGTGCGTGCCCCTGCGTCCCAGGCGGAACTGGTTGAGCAGCCATCAGTCCACGAAGTGCGGACGTAGGTGACCGCTTCACGCACCACAGACCAGGTCGCCGGGGAAGCTGCCCAGCGCCGGCACTTGTTCGATGTCGATGCGCTGACCGTGAATGGTATCGCGCAAATACTCGACGAGGCGGAACGCATGACGGAGCCAATTGGCGCGCCGCTGCGTGGCAAGACGGTGATCAACTTCTTCGCCGAGGCGAGCACACGGACGCGCGTCTCTTTTCAAATCGCCGCCGGACGCCTCGGCGCGCAGGTCGTGAACATCGCCGCTGACGGCAGCAGCCTCGAAAAGGGGGAGTCACTGGTTGACACGGTCCGCACCTTACAGGCGGTTGGGGCGCACGCCCTCGTGATCCGGCACGCCGAGCCCGGCGCACCCTACCTCGCTGCGCGGCACTTCTGCGGGCCGGTGATCAACGCCGGTGACGGGCGGCACGCACATCCCACGCAGGCCCTGTTGGATCTCCTGACGATGCGCAGGCTTTTCGGCACCTTGCGCGGACTCATAGTCGCGATTGTGGGAGATGTAACGCACAGCCGGGTGGCTCGCTCCACAGCGCTCGGTCTGCTATTGTGCGGGGCGCAGGTGCGCCTTTGTGCCCCGCCGACGCTCTTGCCTCATCCCGGATGGATAGCAGCGCTACCGCCATCTAGTGAGGGCGGTACGGTACTACAGACCACCTTCATGCGTGACGCCCTCGACGGAGCGCAGGTCGTGATGACCTTGCGGATGCAGGCGGAACGGCAGCAGAATGGTCTGCTGCCCAATCTCAGGGAGTACGTGCGCATGTACGGGATTACGACGGCGAGGCTGGCGGAACTCGCACCGGACGCGGTCGTGATGCATCCCGGCCCAGTGAATGAGGGTGTGGAGATAGCGCCTGAGCTAATGACTGGTCGAGTGAGTTTGATCTCGCAACAGGTAGAGAATGGAGTTCTCGTGCGCATGGCGGTGCTGAAGCTACTGCTTGGTGAAACCGGTGAGTAAGACCCTGTTCTCTGGCGTGCATATTATCTGCCCGTACACTGGCTTGGACGGGATGGGCGACGTGCTCGTGGATGCGGGCCGGATTGGCATCGTGCGCCGGGGCGGAGGAGTGGACGCGCCCGATGCAGAGCCAATCGACGGTGCAGGGATGGTGCTAGCGCCCGGCTTCGTGGACCTGCACACCCACCTGCGCGAGCCGGGTGAGGAGCAAAAGGAGACGATTGAAACGGGCGCGGCTGCGGCGCTTGCTGGCGGCTTCACGACGCTTTGTGCAATGCCGAACACTTACCCCGCGCTCGACTCACGCATCTCAGTTGAGACCGTTTGCGAGCGGGCGGAGGGCCTCGGTGTGCGCGTGCTGCCTATCGGTGCGGTAACGGTTGGCCGGATGGGGGAGCGGCTTGCGCCGCACCACGCGTTGGCTGCGGCAGGAGTGGTCGCGTTCTCCGACGACGGTAGCCCGGTCAGCAACGCGGGCCTGATGCGTCACGCGCTCCAATATAGCGAGCCGACGGGCCTGCCGATCACATCCCATTGCGAGGAACTTTCGATTTCTGCGGGTGGCGCCATGCACGAGGGTGCGGTGAGCGCGCGCCTCGGTGTCCCCGGCATCCCTGCCTCCGCCGAGGAGGTCATGGTACGCCGCGACATCGCGCTCGCGGAGGAAACGGGTGGCCGACTGCACATCGCGCATATCAGCACTACTGGGGCGGTTCTGGCGCTGCGCGAGGCACGCGCGCGCGGCGTGCCCGTCACCGCTGAGGCCACCCCACACCATCTGCTGCTGACGGATGAGTGGGTTGCAGGCTGGGGTACGCTGGATGGCGGTGTGCCCGCGTCCCGCATCGTCGGCGATGGCGCCTTCGATACGAGCACGAAGGTCAATCCGCCCCTCCGCTCCAGGGAACACGTTCGCGCGGTGCTAGACGGCGTTCGCGATGGCACCATAGACGTTATCGCGACCGATCATGCGCCGCACGCCTCAACAGACAAAGCGTGTGAGTATGGCTGTGCCGCGTTCGGGATCAGTGGGCTGGAGACTGCGCTCGGACTCCTGATGCTCCTCGTGCATCGTGGAGAACTCAACCTGTTCCGCCTGGTCCATCTGCTCACGTCCGGACCCGCCTCGACGTTTAGCCTCAGCGCCCAGGGCATCCGTGAGGGAGCGCCCGCCGACCTGGTGCTCTTCGATCCGAAACAGGAGTGGGTCGTTGATGGCGAAGCGCTGATCTCGCGGGGAAAGAACACCCCACTGCACGGACACACGCTGCGGGGGAAGGTGCTGATGACGGTGGTCGGTTCGCGCACCTACCGGGCGATCCAGAGGGAGGAACGATGACCGAACCGGCGATCTTGGTACTAGAGGATGGGCGTGCTTTCTATGGCGAGAGTTTCGGCGCCTCGCCAGATGCGGAGGGGGAGGTGGTATTCAGCACCTCCATGACTGGATACCAAGAGATGTGCACCGATCCCTCGTATCATGGGCAAATCCTCTGCCTCACGTATCCCCTGATCGGCAACTACGGGGTCAGCCCAGAACACGACCAGTCTGTTCGGCCGTGGGTGTCCGGGCTGATTGTGCGGCAGCACTCCTCGGCGCCCTCGCACTGGAGAAGCGCGGGCACGCTCGACGCGTACCTACGGCGACACGGGGTCGCAGGCATCAGCGGAATCGATACGCGCGCGCTCACCCGGCACATCCGTGCCCACGGCTCACGCCGAGGCATCATCGTGGCTGGAGAGCCGGATTCAAACGTTGAGGCCCTGGTGCTGCGCGCGCGAAATGCGAAACTGCCCTCCGAGCGTGCGGGTCTAGCGGAGGTCAGTGGCGGCAGCGGGACTGTTGAGGCACCCGACGGCGCGAATCGAAAGCGCATCGTGGTGATTGATTGCGGCCTGAAAACGAACATCCTGCGCGCACTCGCGGAACATGAGACCGAGGCGGTCGTGGTTCCGTACACCGCCACGGCTGAGGACGTGCTCGCGTTGGAACCAGACGGCGTCATGACCTCCCCGGGTCCCGGTGACCCGGAGGATGCCGAAGTGCCGGTTCGCACGGTGGGTGCCCTGCTGGAGCGTAGCCTCCCGTTCTTCGGCATCTGTCTGGGCCACCAGATCCTGGGGCTGGCGATTGGCGGAACGACGAGCAAGCTGAAATTTGGCCACCGAGGTGCAAACCACCCAGTGAAAGATGTCGCGACAGGTCGAGTCTACATAACATCGCAGAACCACGGCTACCAGGTGGATGCCGAGTCTGTGCCCCTCAGTCGAGGCTGGCGGATCAGCCACCACAACGTGAGCGACGGCTCAGTGGAAGGGCTGGTGCACACTGAGAAGCCCGCCTTCTCGGTACAGTACCATCCTGAGGGCTCGCCCGGACCGGATGAGAACGCATATCTGTTCGAGAAGTTCGTCGGCAGCATGCAGCGCCAGGCGCGGAGGGAATCGTAGATGTTGGGATCAGCGAGAACGCTAACTGTGCTGGTGATCGGCTCCGGTCCCATCATTATCGGCCAGGCGGCGGAGTTCGACTACGCGGGCACTCAGGCATGCCGCGCGCTGCGCGAGGAGGGTGCCCGCGTCGTATTGGTCAACTCGAATCCCGCCACGATCATGACCGACGATGAAGTAGCCGACCGGGTGTATATCGAGCCGCTCACCGTCGAAGTGTTAGAGCGAGTGATCGAGCGCGAGCGTCCGGACGGCCTGTTACCAACGCTCGGCGGGCAGACCGGGCTGAACCTGGCTGTTGAACTCGCGGCGGCCGAGGTGCTGGACCGCTGGAACGTGCAGCTACTCGGCACGCCACTTCAGAGCATCCGCGAGGCGGAAGATCGCGAATTGTTCCGGCATCTGTTGTCTCGCATCGAGGAGCCTTCGATCGAAAGCGTCACCGTACACACGGTCCAGGAAGGACTCTCGTTTGCTGCGAAGGCCGGATTTCCTCTGATAAGCCGCCCTGCCTACACCCTCGGCGGTACTGGCGGCGGGATGGCGTCTAGCATCCCGGAGTTGACCGCACTACTGGAGCGCAGTGTGCGGGCAAGCCCGATTGGCCAGACGCTCGTCGAGCGATCGGTGGCCGGATGGAAAGAGATCGAGTACGAGGTGTTGCGGGATGGCGCGGATAACGCCATCACCGTCTGCAACATGGAAAACTTTGATCCCGTTGGCGTGCACACGGGCGATTCCATCGTCGTCGCACCAAGCCAGACCCTCTCGGACCGACAGTATCAGATGCTCCGTACCGCCTCCCTGAAGATCGTGCGCGCCCTTGGAATTGAGGGCGGCTGCAACGTACAGTTCGCGCTAGATCCAGGTTCCGATCGCTATTACGTCATTGAGGTAAACCCACGGGTTAGCCGGTCCTCTGCGCTGGCGTCGAAGGCGACGGGATACCCGATAGCGCGGGTTGCGGCCAAAATTGCCCTTGGGCGGCGGCTGGACGAGATACCAAACGCCGTCACGGCTGGTACGACCGCAGCAATGGAGCCAGCGCTCGACTACTGTGTGGTTAAGATACCTCGTTGGCCCTTCGACAAGTTCGCTGGCGGCGACCGCCGTGTCGGCACGCAGATGAAAGCTACCGGCGAGGTCATGGCGATCGAGCGCACGTTCGTCGCGGCCCTCCAGAAGGCGGTTCGATCGCTAGAGCTTGAGGGCCGGACGCTGCTCTGGGAGGCGCCCGAGTGGCAGGACGCGACCGCCCTCGTCCAGGCCATCAGTTCCCCCACGGACAACCGTCTCTGGGCGCTCATGGCTGCGATCCGAAGGGGACACGGCATCGACGACCTCGCCCGTCTCTCCGCGGTGGACCCCTGGTTTCTTGATGCCCTGCGCTCCATTGCCGAGATGGAGCGAGACGTGCGAGCCATCGGTCTTGAACCCCGTACCTTGAGAGCGGCGAAGCGTCACGGTTTCTCGGACCCGCACATCGCGGCTCTGCTGGATGTCACCGAGGAGGCGGTCCGCGTCCGTCGGCGTGAGCTGGGCATTACGCCCGTGTGGAAGATGGTGGACACTTGCGCTGCGGAGTTCGAGGCGACGACGCCGTACTTCTATAGCACGTACGAGCAGGAGAACGAGGCCCTCCCGCTCGAAGGTCATTCCTCACTGGTGCTCGGCTCCGGCCCAATCCGTATTGGTCAGGGTATTGAGTTCGATTATTGCAGCGTCCACAGCGCGAAGGCGCTGCACGCGGCGGGCGTCCGAAGCGTCATGCTCAACAGCAACCCTGAGACCGTCTCAACCGACTTCGACACCTCCGACCGGCTGTACTTCGACCCCCTTGACGAGGAGAGCGTGCGCGACATCCTGGAGAATGAGGGGCTCGAGTCACTCAGCGCCGGATACCCAGTGCAATCGAAGTTGGAAGGAGGCGAATGGCCGGTAGCCGGCCCACCGGTCATCGTGCAGTTCGGCGGCCAGACGGCGATTAACCTTGCCGCGGGGCTGCACGCCGCCGGGTTCAGTGTGCTCGGCAGCTCACTTGATGCAATTGACCTTGCGGAGGACCGCGAGCGCTTCGAGCACTTCCTGCACGGCTTGGGCATGCGGCGGCCTGAGGGCGCGAGCGTCCGTGATGTGCCGGGTGCGAAGCAGGTGGCGGAGCGGCTGGGTTATCCCCTCCTGGTCCGTCCATCGTATGTGCTTGGTGGCAGGGCGATGCGCATCGTGCACGACGATGATGACCTGCTCACATACATCCAGACCGCTGCCGAGATAAGCGGTCGACATCCGGTCCTTATTGATCGCTACATTGCTGGACGCGAAGTGGAGGTTGATGCGGTGTGCGATGGCGAGCGGGTGCTGATCCCGGGCATTGTGGAGCATATCGAGCGGGCTGGCGTACACTCCGGCGACAGCTTTGGGGTGTATCCACCGGTGGACCTTACACCAGAGGAGTCCGCGCAGGTGGAGGAGATGACCGTGCGTATCGGACTGGGCCTCGGCCTCAAGGGGCTGATGAACGTGCAGTACGTCGTCCAGGACGGGCTGGTGTATGTGCTCGAGGTGAACCCGAGAGCGAGCCGGACCGTACCCTTCATCAGCAAGGTTACGGGCGTGCCGATGGTCACCCTTGCTACGCGCGTAATGCTGGGCGACACGCTCGGAGAGATGGGCTACCAGAGCGGGCTTATGCTGGAGCGGGAGCTGTGCGCGGTCAAGGCGCCTGTGTTCAGCATGTCGAAGCTGACGGGCGTCGATACCGCGCTTGGCCCCGAGATGAAGAGCACGGGAGAGGTGATGGGCATCGACACCCAGCTCGGCCCGGCGATGATGAAAGCGATGCTCGCCTCGGGTATCAATCCACCGGCAGGCGGTACGGTGCTGCTCTCGGTCGCGGAGCGGCACAAAGAGGAGGTCGTCGAACTGGCGCGCGACCTCGTGGACCTGGGGTATAGTCTCGCCTGCACGGAAGGCACCTCGACGTTTTTGGAGCAGCGCGGTGTGCGCGTCTCTCAGGTCGTTCACAAGATCGGCTCAGTTCGACCAGACATCACGGATATCATCCGCCGTCGTCAGGTGTGCGCCGTGATCAACACAATCAGTCCAAGCAAGAAGCCGGTACGTGATGGCTTTGAGATCCGGCGTGCAGCGGTTGAGGCAGGTATCCCCTGCCTGACGTCGCTCGATACCGCGCGCTCGCTTGCCCGCGCGCTTTTGGGCCGTGGGGAATATCACGTAGCCACCGTCGCAGAGTATCGCGAGGGCCGTTTGTCCCTCGTGGAGCAGGCGTGAGCGAGCAGCGCTCGCTGGACGTGGATGCCGTGCTGTTTGACCTGGACGGCACGCTTGTGGACACCACAGACTTAATCATTGCCTCGCATGAGCACACGCTGACGCAGCATTTCCGTGGGGAGCAGTGGCCCACGCGGCGCGAGATAATTTTCAATCTCGGCCGCTCTCTGCCTGAGACCTTGCGCGAATGTGCGGCTGCGGATGAGGCCGCCGACGCCGGTGAGGCTGCCGAGCAGATGCTGCGGACGTACCGCGACTATCAGCTCGCCAACCACGATCGCATGATCCGGCCCTTCGAACGGTTGCGAGACACCCTTGAGGAGTTGACGCGGCGCGGTTACCGGCTAGGCGTGGTTACGAGCAAGTTGGAGGTGAACGCCCGCCTCGCGCTAGCCATGTACGATCTTGGCGGGCTCTTACCCTTTGGCGTGTTTCACGACGACACCGACGTGCACAAGCCAGATCCCGCACCGCTCCTCCTCGCCGCACAGAAGAACAGTCTGGATGCTTCCCGCACTGCGTATGTCGGGGACAGCATCCACGATATGGCCGCCGGACGTGCGGCTGGAATGCGGACCGTCGCCGCACTGTGGGGACCATTTCCCCGCGAGGACCTAGAGAAGGAGCGACCGGATGCCTTCGCGGCTACGCCTGCTTCCTTGCTGAACGTCTTTCCGGCCCGCGTTCGCTCGGGGTCCGCCTAAGTGGGGGCAGCAGAGACCGCGACGGTGGTGCAGAGTGCGGAGCTACAGCCCGGACTCTTTGGGCTGAGGTTGGAGATGGAACCTCGCCTTGTGCAAGCGTGTGAGCCGGGCAGATACTTGATGCTCACGGTAGGGGAAAGTAGCGATCCGTACCTGCCCAGGCCGTACTGGGTGCGGCGAGTGTCGAAGCTATGGGTGAACCTGTTTGTAGGCGTGAACGGGATTGGAAGCCGCTGGCTCGCGACTCGACGCCCCGGCGACCGGCTCGACTTCTTCGGCCCACTGGGCTTAAGACTTGAACTGCCTCCGCGCACCCGTCGGCTACTGCTTTCGGGTGACCATTCCGGACTCAATTGCCTGCTCGCCCTTGCGGATAACGCGCTCGCCAGTGGCGTGGAGGTTTCACTAGTGCTGCACGAGGTGGATGACACCTCGGCCCGGTTGGCTCCTTCCGAAGTCGAGATCTTGTCAGCCCTGGATGCGGACGCACTGGCCTGGGCCGATGCGCTGTACGCGGTTGGTGACCACAGCTCGGTACAGTCGGCGCGGACTGCGCTCCGATCAGCGGGCAGCCGAATTCCGGCGTTTGGGGTACCACACGCGCCGCTGGCCTGTGGGGTCGGCGCATGCTATGGCTGTGTCGTCGAGACACGCAATGGTGCACGGTTGAGTTGTGTCGACGGCCCGGCATTTGCGCTCGGGGATCTGACATGAGCCAGGCGTATTCGATCACTATCGGCGGCAGTACGCCGAGCCCGCTAGTCATCCGCAACCCTGTAATGTCCGCCGCCGGTACCTTCGGCTACGGCGTGGAATACGCCCGCCTGCTCGATCTCAGCCGTGTGGGAGCGATCGTGACTAAATCCACGACCGCGCGGCCACGGGCGGGGGCGCCGATGCCACGATGGGTCGAGACGCCATCCGGTGTACTCAACGCGGTCGGCCTTAACAACCCCGGCATTGGCCGTGTCCTGCGGGAGTACGCCCCGAAGTGGGATCGGCTTCGCGCGCCGGTGGTCTTGAGCGTCGCAGGGGAGACGGTCGAGGAGTATGTCGAGGTCGCCGAAAGAGCGGAGGAGGCCGAGGGCATCGCGGGGCTCGAACTGAACGTTTCATGTCCGAACGTTCCCGAGGGCAGTGTCTGGTTCGGGACAGACCCCGAACTGGCCGCGAACGTGACTGCGGCAGTGCGTGGGGTGACCAGTCTTCCACTGATCGTCAAGCTCACACCGAACACGGCCAGTGTGCCAGACGTGGCGCTCGCGGTGGAGGCGGCCGGTGCCGATGCGGTCTCGCTCGTGAACACGATCACTGGGCTCGTCATTGACATCGAAATGCGGCGACCAGCCCTCGGAAACGGAACTGGGGGGTTGAGCGGGGCCGCGATCCGGCCGGTCGCAGTGCGTCTGGTGTGGGAGGTGGCGCAAGTGGTATCGATCCCCGTGATCGGGCTCGGAGGTATCACGCGTGCAGAGGACGCGCTGCAGTTTATAATGGCTGGGGCCACGGCAGTGCAGGTGGGTAGCGCCGGCTTCGGTAGGCCGGATACCATACTCACCGTCGTGGACGGCCTTGCAGACTGGATGGGAAGCCACGGCGTAGGCAGCGTGGAGGAGATTCGCGGTTGCGCCCTCCCAGGTGGCACGGCGGTGGATGAATCGAGCAATTGACGGAAACAGCTAACAGATAGGATTATTTCTTGAAGTACATTTATGCTCTTCTTATCCTGGTGCCGATTGCCTTGTTGCTGGAGTTCGTTGTGCATCCTGGCGCGACGACGATCTTCGTAGTCTCCGCTCTTGCCCTGGTGCCGCTGGCCGCTGTTCTTGGCAAGGCCACTGAGGAGTTGGCGATCCACACGGGACCACGCATAGGCGGACTCCTGAACGCAACCCTCGGTAACGCCGCCGAGCTCATCATCACGATCGTCGCTCTGAACGCCGGGCTGGTGACGCTGGTGAAGGCGTCGATCATCGGTTCAATCCTGGGCAATATCCTCGTGGTGCTGGGCTTGAGTCTGTTGCTGGGTGGACTGAAGAACGGTCCGCAGTTTTTCAACCGAACAGAAGCCGGCATCGTCGCAGCGCTCCTCCTGCTCTCCGTGATCGCGATGGGCGTGCCTACCGCGTTCAGTCGCACCGTCGGTTCGGACATCACCACGCTCAGCGAGGAGGTCTCCGTCATTATGATCCTGATGTACGCTGCCTATCTCGCGTACAGTTTCCTTGGCAACCGAGCAGCGGCGCCAGCACAGGCTGCGGTCGGGAGCGCAGCACGGCAGACGGTTCCAGCCTCGGTCGGGGAATCGAACCCGCACACGGGTGAAGGGTCGGTGTCGCAAGCGACTCAGGCTGACCCTAGTCACGACGACCCGGCGCATGGTGAGGCGCATCAGGCGACGTGGAGCTTATCAAGGTCACTCAGCGTGCTGGCCGCCTCGACCCTGGCCATAGTCTTCATGTCCGAGTTCATCGTTGGTGCGGTGCAAGAGGTAACTGAGCAGTTGCATCTGTCGGAGTTCTTTCTTGGAGTAATGATTATCCCGCTCGTCGGAAACGTGGCCGAGCACATCGTGGGCGTGCAGGTCGCGTACAAGAATCAGATGGATCTTAGTCTTGGGATCTCGCTGGGCAGCAGTCTCCAGATCGCGTTGTTCGTCGCGCCGGTCCTGGTTTTTGTAAGCCTCTTTGTCGGGCCTGAGCCAATAGACCTGGTGTTCACCACCTTTGAGATGATAGCGTTGATGGCAGCGGTCGTTGTGGGGGTGGTTGTCAGCCTCGACGGCGAAAGCAACTGGCTGGAGGGTGCTCTCCTGGTGGGGGTCTACCTGATCCTGGGGTTCGCGTTCTACTATGTCTAAGTTTACAAACTCCCCACAAAAAGACGCCGAGCGGTTGTTGCGGGATGCTGGAGCTATTCTCCACGGTCACTTCCTGCTGTCGAGCGGAATGCATAGTGACACGTATGTGGAGAAGTTCGAGCTCATCCAGCGCCCGGTGATCACCGTCGAGTTGTGCGCGGGTATTGCGGAACGATATCGCGGCGCGGGCATACAAACGGTCGCTGGTCCGACCACCGGCGGTGCGATTCTGGCCTTCGAGGTTGCGCGGCAACTCGGGGTGCGCTCTATCATCGCAGAGCGAACCGAGGATGGCGGACGGGAGTTCCGTCGGGGCTTTCGTCTGGATTCAGGGGAGCGGGTGCTAGTTGTGGACGACGTGATGACCAGCGGCGGTGCCGTTCGGCAAACCGTCAGTGCGGTAGAATCCCGAGACGCGCTGGTGGTGGGCGCGGGGCTCCTGGTCGACCGCTCCGGCGGATGTGCCGACGCGGGCACGCAGTACTGGGCTGCGCTGACCGTGGATTCACCCGCGTTCAATCCGCACAAATGCCCGCAGTGCGCCCAAGGGCTGGCACTAACCCAGCGAGGGACGACGCCGCGCTAAGTGGTGGCGCGCACGTCGGGACTGCTAAGTTGCTCCTCGAGCTGTGAGAGTTCGCCAATACGTTGGCGTATCTGTGCGGTCGTGGCCTCGTTTGGACGCCGCTCGTACTCGGCGCGAAGATCTAAAAGGAGTTGCGCAATGCGTCCGATGGTGCGGACGGTAATGAGATCCGCCTCGTTCTGTGGGAACTCGGTAAAGGCCACGCCATGCACCTCCGACAGCATATCAGGACGCCATGTGCGCTAGAGTATATTAGCCAATGGACACTCGTCAAGACCACCGTCACCCGTGTACGCGCCGCATAGCACGAAGGTGCCTTCCTTCCGCAGGTAGCCGTGCCACGTGAGAGACCGCTGCTCGGTGCCGCAGAGAATCTGCTGGCTCGTGGCCCGATGCCCGAGGAGGCCCTCGCGCGCGCACTGTACGGCGCAACGGGCTCAGTTGCTCCGTGGATGAAGCTACTGCGGTCGCTGCTCCAGGCGAGTGACCGCGTGCGTCAGCGCACTGACGGCCAGTGGGAACTCGTCCGTCTGGAAAGTGTCTCGCCACTCATGGTTGTGGGCCGAAAGACGCGGGCTCGAAACGGTCGATTACTCGCGCTGGCGATCGCTCCATCCAACGAACCGTTCGCCGGGCAGCAGTGGCGATTCGAGACGGTTTCACGTTCGGCGCAGTACGTCGCGCTCGATGATCTGGCGCGTCACGACGAGCCCGCCATGCCTTTCAGCGATGTGGCAGAAGCGGTGAGCACATTGCTTCGCGACCGCGTGATCTGGGTGCTCGATGCCGATCTTCCTGCTGTTCTTACCACTGAGTTCGCTGCGGCGAATCTTCCTCTTCCCTGGGTCGAAGTGCTCGTGTGTGGACACGACCTGTGGACCACCTCCGGGCGTAAGCGCTCAATGGAGGCAGTGCGTTCTTCGCTGGGTCTCGCGCCGATCGCGGGGAATCCGCTGCGAGGGGAGCTGGAAGTCATCGCACACATTGCCTCACAAGGCAGCGCTGATCGATCCAGTGTCTCCGCGTATCAGTGCGAGCACGTATTTGACCTTAGGAGAGCGGCTGCGGCAATGCCGGAGGGACCTGGTATCTACCGCTTTCGCGAATCGTCGGGCGCGGAGCTGTATATTGGCTCCGCAGCGAACCTACGCCGCAGAGCCCTCTCATACTTCAGTGAGCAGATCACGCTAACACGCGGCCTGCACGGTCTCCTCGATCGTACCCGCACTCTTGACGGCATACCGGTCGGCACCCACCTCGAAGCGGTCGTAGAGGAAGCGCGGCTCATCGCGGCGCTTGAGCCTTCGTACAACGTCCAGCGCCGTGTATTCGAACGAAAAGCGTGGCTGCGCATCGGTGCGGAGCCGCTAATGAATGTCGTCCAGGTGGCATCGGCGCCGCGAGCGGATCACGCCCTTTATCTCGGTCCGCTCCCGAACAGGACATCCGTGAACGCTGTGGCCAATGCCATCGCTGCACTGTGGGGTTTCTCGCGCAGGGGTGGCAGCGCTCATGTGTCTGAGGAGTCACTGAGCCGGCTCGATACGATTCGCACTCTCCTAGAGCAGCCCGAGGGATTTTGTGCCGAACTGCGCCTCAGACTCCATGCCGCTGGGCATGGCCTCTCAGGTCGTGCGAGAGCGGCGTTGGCCGAGCATGTCGCCCGCACGGAGAGCGCCGTGCTCGCTGAGGAGCTCCTCCCGATGGACCCTGACCTCCAGAGTGTGCTTGTTGCTCGCCTGGACGCCGTCAAGGGCGAGTTGTGTTTGTTGCTAGTACGTGACCTGGTATGTCGCGTAAGTGTGAAAACCGAGGCGCACGGTGAAGATACTCTCAGAGATACCATTGACAAACTGCTCAGTGTTCCTGTGGTACCGGACGAGGGTTCGTCGGCAGAGAGGGCGATCGTGTCTCGCTGGATTCACGCGCATCGGGAGGACGCCTGGGTTCTGCCGACGCACTTAGGTGCGCGAGAGATCGCCGCACGTTTGACTCACGTGCTGCACAGACAGTTGGAAGCTGATGCATGTCCGCAAGGGTCCGACGGCGAGGAATGGTGGATCTAATCCGCGAACTCCTGAGTGTACATCTGGCCGTACGATTCGCTCCGTACTACGCCGATGCCAACGCGCTCGTACAATGGGGAAAGCACGTTGCTCCGGTGGCCGGGAGTGCTCATTAGCTCCTGGTGTGCGGTGATTACGTCGGGCTGATACGCCAGATTCTCCCCTGCGAGGAGAAACCGTATTCCCGCGGCTTTTAGGCGGTCGGCAGGCTTGCCTGACCGGGGCGAGACGTGCGAGAGATAGGACAACTCGAACATTTCCGTACTGTGGGTGCGGGCGGCATCCCGAAGCTTCTCGTCCATTGCGAGCGGCCCCAACCCATTCGAGACCCGTTCCTGGTTGACAAGTGCAAGCATCCGGACCTCTGCGGTTGGATCGGGAGTAACCGCGAGGCGCTCCGGGAAGTGCAGATTCACCTGCTCCGCGTCGCCCGGTGCGTGGACGCGAAGAAAAACTGACCGGGAGTCGAGAGCGAGTTGCCGCTCTACGGTCGGCGCGAAGCAGGTACTGAGCCCTTCTAACAGGGGTGTGAGCAAGCTATTCCGCGACTGTACAGCAACGCCAGCAGGCACTGGTAGCAAGCCGACTGCGGTCGCCAGCATAATGATGATCACACAGCCCTGAAAAGCTCCCGGAACGACCCCCAGAACTTGATCGATTCGCTTTGATTTCCTACTCGCTTTGCAGCCGTGGAGAAGCGGTACAACCGTAGCGTTCAGGAGTGTAATGAGGGCGCTGACGAGAAAGAAAAGGGTGAAGAAGGCCGCGAAGTCCGCCGCATAACCGTCCAGTCCGCCGATACGTGCAAGAACCGGTGCGAGACCCCGGTGGCCGGCAAGGCTCACGGCAAATGACACAACGATGCCAGCGAGATCGAGGAGACCTGGCGCCAGGCCACGGCGCACCCCACGCACGGCGAAGGTCAGCACGATGACAGCGAGGACAATATCGAGCGCGTTCATGAGCGTGCAGTTGCGACCGAGTTATCGGTCGCGTTCGACCAGCATCTCCGCCATGTCGTACAGCGAATTGCGCGCGTCGGTTGAGGGAAGAGTGAGAAGGGCGGCGCACGCCTCGTCCGCCAGCTTCCGCGCTTCGCCGTGGGCCAGACCAATCGCGCCGGACTCTCGAATGATTGTCACCGCTCTGTCGGCATTCGCGCCCGGCACCCCTGAGAGGACATCGAGAATCCACTGCGCCTCAGCGTCTCCCCACGACTTCTGCTCCAGAGCGATGATCGTCGGCAGAGTGGCGGTGCCGTGCCTCAGATCCCCTCCCACTGGCTTGCCTGCCTGCTGACTGGTCGCGGTGAAGTCAAGGATGTCGTCCACAATCTGATACGCCTGCCCGATCTTCGTGCCGTAGGTGCGCAGGGCGGTGCGATGGTCGTCCGGTGCATCCGAAAGGAGCGCGCCGATCTCGCACGCGGCGGCAAAAAGCGCGGCGGTCTTGGCATATATACGCCGGTTGTACTCCACTCGACTGACCTCAACCCGGTGGTTAGCGAGAGCCTGCCGTAACTCCCCGTCCACGATTTCGCGCAGGGTGCGGGCAAAAACAGTGACTACAGCCGGACTGCCCGGTGCGGCAGCACAGATAGCGGACTGCGCGAAGATGTAGTCTCCGATCAGGATCGCGCCGCTGTCCGGCAAAAAGGAGTTGATGGTCGCTTGCCCGCGTCGCGTTGCGGCCTGATCTATTGTGTCATCGTGGACAAGCGTGGCGGTGTGCAAAAGTTCTGTCGCGATCGCGCCAGGGATGAGGCGCTCCAAATCGTAGTCGTTGCAGCGGGCCAAGAGCAACAGCAGTGCGGGCCGGACGCGCTTGCCGCCCGCCCGTATCAGACCGACGATGATGTCTGCGATTTCCGGGTACTCGGACGGCACCACCTCCAAAAGTGCACTCTCGACCCTCTGCAGGTCGCTGGTGATCGATGTGAACGCAGCAGATTGTGCCACTCGCGAACCTCGCTAAACTTTGTACATTCCTTCACAAGAGTATATACCCAAGCCTCGGTACACGCAAAAGCCAGCCCGCAAAGCACTGGACGGCGATTGGAGTTCGGTGTATGAGTCAGAAGGGCGCCTATGACGGTGCGCCGTCTCTGCCGACGTTTTCCACGACCTGCGTCAGTGTGGCGACCGCAACGCCCGTCGGCCCCTTGGCAATATGCGGTAAGTCTTTCTCGTTACGCGCGGTGCCCGCGATGTCGAGATGGACCCACGGCACACCACCGGCGAACTCCTGGAGGAACGTCGCGGCGGTGATCGCACCCGCCTCACGGTTGCCGGCATTTGCGATGTCAGCGATGTCGCTGTCCATTTGCCGACGATACTCTGCCCCAAGCGGCATCTGCCACATGGGCTCCCCCGTGTGGCGTGCAGCATTGAGCACCACATCGGTCCATGGCTGATGGGAGCCGAAAACGCCCGTCGTGACGGAGCCAAGCGCCACGACGCAGGCCCCCGTCAAGGTCGCCACGTCCACGAGGTGTGTCGCTCCCTGCGATAGTGCGTGGACGAGTCCGTCCGCCAGTACCAGCCGGCCCTCGGCGTCCGTGTTGAGGATCTCAATCGTCTTGCCATTGCCTGCGGTGAGGATGTCGCCTGGCTTCATCGCTGTTGGCCCTGGCAGGTTTTCCGAGAGGCACAGCACGCCGACCACGTTTACCTTTGGCCGCAATTCACCGATGGCACGCATTGTCCCGAGCACTGCGGCCGCCCCAGACATGTCGCCCTTCATGCGGTGCATTTGAGCCGCGGGCTTTATCGAGATTCCGCCACTGTCGAAGGTGATGCCCTTGCCAACCAAACCGATGGTTCCTTCGCCCGTTCCGCCGGTGTAGCGCAACGTGACGAGCTTCGCCGGCTCCGCACTTCCGCGAGACGTGCCGAGCAGCCCCCCGTATCCGAGGTCCTGCATCTGGCTCTCGTCGAGCACATCGTATTCGAGGCTGTGGGCATCGGCGACCGCACGGGCGCGCTCCGCGAACGTGGTGGGTGTCAGGACGTTGCCCGGCTCGTTTGCGAGCGCGCGCGCCAGGTTGGCCGCCTCGCCCAATATCCGGGCCTTCTCCGCTGCGGTACGCACCTTATCCGTGTCGTCCGTCAGGAGCAGGTTCAAGCCTTGGACTTCGACATCTTCAGGCTCGGTCGACTTGAACTGGGCGGTGGAGAAGTTGGCGAGCGCCGCGCCATGGACCGCCCCTGCCACGCTTGCAGCATTGTCAGCGCCTGCGGGAAGCGCCACGGTGAGAGAGGGCTGTCCGGTGGTGCGTGCCTGTCGGACCGCAATACCGGCGAAGGTCCGTGCGCGCTGGGCGTCCCAGTCGTCCTGCTTGCCGGCGCCGATCAGTATTACACGAGTGAAAGGGAGTAGGCCGAGCGTGATCAGGCTCGAGGTGCGGTTGAGCTTTGGCGAAACATGCCCCGCCGCGACAGCGAGCGCGAGTTGTCCATTGAGCTGGCGGTCGATCTCCGCCGTGACAGGAACCGCCTCCACACCTTCCTCGAACAGTGGCACCGCGAGCACCTGCGTGCTCACCGCCTCGAGTCCGCCGCTCTGCACGGTAACCTGCATTCGATCACTCCTTCTCAACATTGATCTTGTCCGCGTTCGAGGTTGTGACGGGCATTATATCAGGAGAGGCAACCTCGGCTGACCTGGACAGCACATGCCTGCGCCGGTTAGCATGGGGACGTGCAAACGCTTCACAAGTCGGCCCCGAATCAGATCACCCGCATCGATGCGGGCCTGTACATTCATATACCGTTCTGCCGAACCAAGTGCGTCTACTGCGACTTCAACTGCTACGCTGGACAGAACCATCTTATCGCCCCGTACGTGACCGCGCTCTGCCGTGAGCTTGAGATTTATGGCGAACGGAACTGGCGCGCGACCACACTCTACCTTGGTGGCGGAACACCCAGCCTGTTATCCGCGGAGCAAGTGATTGCCATTGTTGACACCGCACGCAGAGCGCTGGAGTTTAGCCCTGGCGAGGTGACGCTGGAGGCGAATCCCGGCAGTGTGGACGAGGAGTACTTCCGGCGACTGCTTGGCGCGGGTGTTAATCGCGTGAGTATCGGGATACAAAGCTTCCGCGACGCTGACCTGAAGCGATTAGCGCGGCATCACTCCGTGTCGGAGGCGGTCGAGGCGTTCGCGAGTGCGCGGGCTGCCGGGGTGTCGGACATCAGTCTCGATTTGATCTACGGCTTGCCCGAGCAGTCACTCGCCCTCTGGCGAGAAAACCTAGACCGGGCGATGGATCTCGCGCCGGAACATGTCTCCTTGTACGGGCTGGTGGTTGAGGAGGGTACGCCACTTGCCCGCATGGTGGCGCGCGGCACCGTGCCGCCGCCCGACGACGATCTGATGGCAGACATGTACGAGCTAGCTCATGAAGTAATCACCGCCGCCGGCCTTGTGCGCTACGAAGTCAGCAACTGGGCGTTACCGGGACACGAGGCACAGCATAATCTGGTGTACTGGAACAACCGGCCATATATCGGCGCGGGCGCTGGCGCGCACGGATATCTTGATGGCGGCCGTTACAGCAACGAGATCTTGCCGGCACGCTACATCCGGTGCCTTGAACAGGGCCAACTCTCGGAAGTTGAGCGCGAGCCCATCAGCCCGGCGCTGGAGCGCGCGGAGACCCTTATCCTGGGCCTCAGGCGCGATGCGGGCGTGAGTACGGCTGGCTTCAAGGCACGGTACGGCGACAACATTGCGGCGCGATATGGCCCCGTTATCGCGGATATGGAGGGTCTGGACCTGCTCGTGTGGCGGGGCGAGCGGCTGCATCTAACCGAGAGGGGCCGCCTGCTCTCGAACGAGGTATTCCAGCGCCTGCTGCCGGAATAGCATGTGCTAGAATGGGCCTGCAGATATTCTTGCGGAGGTAGTAGTACGTGCCCGATGCGATCCGACTATTTTTATCGTTACTGCTCCAGGCTCTCTGGTTCGCTGTGCTGGGGCGGGCGATCCTTTCATGGTTCGATCCAAACTTCAGTAACCCCATCTCTCGCTTCTTGTTCGAGGTGACGGAGCCGATCCTGCAGCCCATCCGAAGCTTGATGCCCGGTGGGATGATGATTGACTTCTCGCCCATGGTAGCTATCGTGATCATCACCATCTTGCAGCGGGCCATCTGAGAACTTCGATCCCGCTCGTCACCTTAGGCATCTGCGGCCGAGCGTCGGCGGCACCTACGTGGCGCTGACGATGTACTCCACTCCGCAGAGGGGTACTGTGATGAGTTCGCCAGTGTCCGTGCTGAGTACGATCTCTCCACGAAACACGCTGATTTCCTTGACGGTCGCTGCTACGTCCTCGTAGGTGACGCGCTGGCCCAACTGTGGCAGCTCGCGCTCTGGGAGACGCCCTGCCGCATCCCGCACGACCACTGGAATCCGTAACGCGCGTGTGAGTTCGCCTGCGCTTGGTACTGCGGATGCGTCCAATGACGCGCATAGAGTGACGCGTGACCCGTCAGCGTCAATCCGATAGGGCGGGTGAGCGACCTGGTCGAGGCGGGGCTGGAGGGTTGTGATGGGCGCTTTACCCAAGGCCACCTCGTGCGTCAATGTCGAGATTGCGAGAAAGCCAGGCAGCGGCGCTACCTCTGACAGCAGTTGCTGGGGCTCGACTACCACGCGCGCGGACCGATCACCCTCCGGTGTCCGGAGCAAGCAGAGCGTGCCAACGACAAGGTCTGCGTCGCCAGCGCTGACCCAAAGCACCGGCGAGTACGGTGCAAGGCGCACGCCTGCCACCGCCGGCGCGTCGGTCATGGCAGGTCCAACAGCAAGGATTCGATCGACATCCGGGTGCTCACGTTCGCGTCGATGTGCGAGATCGCTTCCAGGGTGCGCGCGGCGGACTGCGCCGGAACGTCGAAGCCGTTGGCAGCGAGGCGGTCCACTGTGGCCCGGTGCTGCGGGTCCATGCCGGCAGGAGTGGTGTCGGCGGCGTGGAGCATCACAGAGCGCCAAAAGCCCAGCCAGTCGTACAACGTTGCGTACACTTCCTGCCTGTGGCCCGCTGCCCAGCGCTGAGCCATCTTTTCCGCGAGCCGCAGACGCCCTGTGGCACCGCCCGAGAGCGCCACGATGAGATCATCTATATGCTTGTCATGCTCTACAAGCACGCCCGCATCACTCGCTGCCCGCAGTGCCCAGCCGGGTCTGCCGGCGGAAAGTTGTGCTATCCGAGCCGCGGCCTCCGGTGCAAGGTCGGCACGCTCGCTGATGAGTTGCTCTATTTCCACTACGGGCACGGGTTTCAGCCGCAGTGTGGCGCATCGCGAGCGGATGGTCTCCGGTAGCCTGCGGTCCTCCACGGCTACGAGCACGATGGTGGCATACGACGGTGGTTCCTCCAACGTCTTCAGGAGGCCGTTCACGGCCTCATCGGTCAAGGTGTCCGCGTCTTCGATGATGTATATCTTGCGGTCGCCCTCGAAGGGCAGCAGATCAATCTCGTGCGCCAGCTCGCGGACGGCGTCGATACCCAGTTCTCGGGATGCGGCAACTCGATCGTTGCCGGCTGCCTGCCGCGCGAGGCTGAGACTCTGCACGTCGGGGTGCGTACCATTTGCGATTCTTCGGCACGCCTTACACGTGCCACACGGTTCGGGCGGTCCTGCAGGTCGAACTTGACATAGCAGCGTCGCGGCGAGCCACCGCGCGAGCGTGCCCTTTCCGACCTGAGGTGATCCACTGAACAGGTATGCGTGTGGCATCCGTCCGAGCGTGATAGCCCTCTGCAATACAGCAATCGCCCCGGCGTTCCCGGCGAAGCGTGAGGATTTCGTAGTCGTTCCACCAGTGGTCATTTCTTGCGCGCCTGCGTCTCGGGAGGGCTGACTGGCAGCGATGCTCTCAGTATCCGCTGGACGGTGTTGCGCGTGTCCTCCGAGAGAACTTCGTTTGGCGTGTTGCGCCTCCTTGCTGCCCATCCTTCGAGCTGTGCCAGCGTGAGAGCCGTTACCGGGCTGTTGTCGAGTTCAAGTACGACGTTCGGTGCAAGAAAGACGACCGCGCCTGCGATGGGCACATCAGTACAACCCGAAGCGTCGAGGTGCGCGCGCACTGCGTCCACTGCTTCTGAAACGTCGCGCGTTGGGTTGCCGAGGGGAGGAACAGGTCCGATGACGCGGGAGATGATGCTGGCCTTGCGCCGCCATTTTCCGCCCGCGCAACTGATCTGACCGGGGTGGTTCCGCGTGGCAAACACCTGCACGCCCTCCGGTCCCACCAGCACATTGTTTACGACGATCTTGCTTAGGGGGAGGTACGCTCCGAACCAGTAGCGATTGTTCAGGTACCGAAGTGCTTGTGCGATCCGCTCGTCCGCTTGGAGCCCTGCGCCCCACTCGAACTGCAACTGCTTGCTAAGGTTCGTGACGATGAACACCGCAAAGAAGATGGGCGGCAGAAAGAGCGTCAGTTCCTGATTTGAGGGAAACAGAAACCAACTCGCGAACACGATAATCAGCAACACAAAGCCCGCGATCGAGATACGCCGGGTCATGCGCTTTCGGCTCTGGACGTACTGTTCGTTTCTTGCTAGTTGCACGGCCTAGCCCTGATACTCTCGGAATAGCAGCACGGCGTTCTGTCCGCCAAAACCGGAACCATTCGACATTGCAACCCGAACGTCCGCCTTTCGCGCCTCGTTCGGTACGCAATCCAAGTCACAGGCTGGATCAGGGTTCTCATAGTTGATAGTTGGCGGAACGATATCGGTGTGTATGGCCATCACACTGGCGACAGCCTCAACGGCATTCGCCGCGCCGAGGAGGTGGCCGGTCATCGACTTCGTGGAGCTCACGGGCAATTGCTCCGCGTACTCGCCAAACACATGCTTGATCGCCGCTGTCTCCGCCACATCGCCAAGCTGCGTGCTTGTCGCGTGGGCATTGACGTAGTCTACCTCTAGCGGCTGTATGCCCGCCGTCCCGAGGGCACGTTCCATCGCCCGGACAAGGCCGGCGCCCTGCGGCTGCGGCATGACGGAGTGGTACGCGTCGGAACTGGCACCATAGCCCACCACCTCCGCGTAGATGGTAGCCTCGCGCTCGAGTGCGTGATTCAGCGACTCAAGGACGAGAATCGCCGCGCCCTCGGCGGGCACAAAGCCGTCTCGCTCCTTGTCATATGGCCGGCTCGCGCGGGCAGGCTCGTCGTTCCGGGTGCTGAGCGCACGCATGACGCAGAACGCAGCCAGGCCCAATTGACAGATCGGCGCTTCCGTGCCACCCGCGAGCATCACTTCGGCATCGCCTCGGCGAATCACCTCGTATGCCTCGCCGATGGCCTGGTTCCCAGCCGCGCACGCCGTTACTACGGTGTTGTTGTGCCCGCCGAGTTTCAGGTGCATGGCGACCTGGCCAGCAGGCATATTTGGTAGTGCAATTGGGGCAAAGAATGGGCTGATCCGCATGGGGCCGCGTTCGATCAGCGTCCGCATCGCGGCCTCCGTGTCCGGAAAGCTCGACGTTCCCGTGCCAAGCACGACGCCCGCATCGTGGTTTTCCTCAGCGACGTGAAGATTCGCGTCCTTGACCGCCTCCAGTGCTGCCGTGACCGCGAACTGGCCCGCACGGGACATTCGCTGCGCGGCCTTGCGATCAAGGTACCGAGCCGGATCCCAATCCTTCACCTCGCCCGCGATCTGTGTCGGGTAGCCTGTCACATCACATAAGGTGATCGTCGCGATACCGGACGTGCCGGAAGTTAGAGCACTCCAGAACGCATCCAGGCCGATACCGACGGCGGAAACGACCCCCATGCCCGTAATGACCACGCGATTATTCAGTTGCTCGGGGGTCACGCGCACTCTTTGAGTCTGCGTCTCCGGCGTATCATCCATCATGTCGGAGACGATCTGGTCGATCTCCTCATCCACACGATGGGCAGATGCCCCGGCCTCCAGCGTTGTCCCGGTTCCCGGCTCGAGCACGGTATCGTCGTGCCGCTGCTGCCCGGGACGAGTGCTGGTCGTGCGATCTCTGACCTGTCGCCTGTTCATTAATTCTCCTGTGGGTCATGCGACTCGCGGCTGTATGCGAGGTCGGGCTGCCTTGCGGCGGTTGTTTCGTCCAGTCGGCGCAGCCG
>Ga0136611_10000369_pt1 | contig 29156 bp, 25 predicted proteins | sample AntDrymUQ2232306_2_FD_106645 | JGI IMG/M metagenome (GOLD analysis project Ga0136611, IMG submission 106645) | Polar desert sand microbial communities from Dry Valleys, Antarctica - metaG UQ223 (23.06) | ecosystem: Environmental > Terrestrial > Soil > Desert | place: Antarctica: Dry Valley...
CCGAGCGCGCGCTCGGTGTGGCCAGGCGATTGCGCACCGGCCAGGTCGACATCAACGGCGGCCGCTTCAATCCGCTGGCGCCGTTTGGCGGCTACAAGAAGTCCGGCATCGGCCGGGAGATTGGCCCGCTGGCGATCGAGGAATTCTTCCAGCTGAAGTCGATCCAGAGATAAATGTTTGCCTTCTTCGCAGGGCTGGCGGCAGGCCTGCTGCACGTCTTCTCGGGTCCGGATCATCTGGCTGCTGTTGCGCCGCTTGCGGTCGGCAGCGATCGGAATCACTGGAGGACCGGCATGCAGTGGGGCGTCGGTCACACCGCCGGCGTGCTGCTGATCGCGACGCTGCTGTTGTTTCTGAAAGAAAAGTTACCGCTCGATGCGATCTCCGCTTACAGCGAACGCATCGTCGGTCTGTCACTGATCGCAATCGGTTGCTGGGGCGCGTGGAAAGCCACGCGCACTGTGGTCACCACGCACTCGCATGGCAGCGCGTCCTTCGCGATGGGCACTATTCACGGCCTGGCCGGTAGCTCGCACTTGTTTGGCGTGCTGCCGGCGCTGGCGTTTTCCGCACGCGTCGATTCGGTCCTCTACCTGGGCGGATTCGGCATCGGCGCGATCGCGGGGATGTCGGCGTTCGCGGCGGGCATGGGCCTGCTCTTGGCGCGCCCCGGCAGCAATCATCCTCGCCGTTACAGGGGGGTGCTCTACGCCTCGTCAGCAGCGGCGCTGGTGATTGGCGGCTTCTGGCTGGTCGGACGTTGACGTCTACCTTCACGAGGCAGCTGCCGGGAATCCTCGCGGCATTTGTCGTGATGCTGGCGGGCTTCTGGCTCGCTGATCGGATTGGCGAGGCGATCCTCGCGGCCCAGGGGCTGACCGGCGGCAGTCCGGTCTCCGGCGTCCCGGTTGCCATCGTTCTTGGATTGCTGCTTCGCAACGCGCTGCCGCTGCCGGCTTCGCTCGCTCCGGGCCTGAAGTTTGCCACCACGACTATCCTGAGAGCCGGGATTGTGCTCGTCGGCATCAGGCTGAGCCTGTTCGACGTGTTGAAGCTCGGAATCGCCGGCCTGCCGGTGGTCCTTGCCGCGATCACCACCGGCCTGGTTTTCGTCACGTGGTTCAACAAGAAGCTCGGCCTGCCACCTCGCCTCGGCACGTTGATCGCCGCGGGTACGAGCATCTGCGGCGTCACCGCGATTGTGTCGGTCGCGCCGGCAATTGAAGCCGACGAGCGCGAAGTCGCGTATGCGGTGGCGAACGTCGTCGCATTCGGTCTGTTCGGAATGCTGACGTATCCCTACCTCGCGCACTGGCTGCTGGGATCGTCTGAAACGATCGGGCTGTTCCTCGGCACCGCGGTGCACGACACCTCCCAGGTCGTCGGCGCGGCGCTGACTTACAAGCAGGTCTATGGCGATGATGTCGTCTTGCGCGTGGCGACCGTCACCAAACTGACGCGCAACATTTTTCTCGCCGTCGTGATTCCGGTGCTTACCTGGATGCATCTCAAGAGCCAGGGTGCGCAGGGTGCACAGGGTGCACAGGGTGCACAGGGTGCACAGGGTGCACAGGGTGCACAGGGTGCGAAGTGGACGACGCTGGTTCCAGGCTTCGTCATCGGGTTCCTGCTAATGGCGGTGGTCCGATCGATTGGGGACTGGATGGTGACCTCGAACGGCGCGGCTTTCGGGGTGTGGAGCGCCGCGCAGTGGGGATCGATCACCAGGCAGCTTGGTGATTACTGGGCGTCACAGATCCTGTTGGGAACTGCGATGGCCGCCGTCGGGCTGAATACCAATTTCGCGGTGTTCAAAGGGGTCGGCATGAAGCCGTTCGTCGTGGGTATGGCCGGCGCGTTGGTGGTTGGCGCCGTCGGAATGACCATGGCGATCGTCTTCGGCCGGTTCGTGCACCTTTAGTCGTCTTCGAGAGATCGCAGTGCTTCGATATCAGCAAGATCCTTCGGGCGTCCCGCCGCGTGTTTGTTACGAAGGTACTCACCGCGACCGATGAAGGCCACCGAGTTCGAGCCGAAGGAGGCAATTTCACGGCCACTCCATACTTCATCCCACGACACGCCATCGACCTGGCTCATCACGTGAATCTGGACGGGGGGAAGGCCCATTTCGATGATCTTGCCTGGGCTGATGATCTCCGCCGGCGTCAGCGGCACTTCGGGAAAGCCAAATTCCGCGATCGTCAGCAGAAGCCGCTCAGCGTTCGCTTCGGTAGGACGAATCAGGATATCGAGATCGCCCGTAAATCGCGGCGCACCATGTAACGCCAGCGCGTGGGCGCCGACGATGACAAACTCAACGTGGTGCGCGTTCAGTAAGCCGCAGAACTCGTTGAAGTCGGGCGCCAGGTCCAAGGAACTGTCTCCGGAGAAATTCTACGGCTGCCACCCGCTCGGCGGCAGGACGGGTGCGCCAGTAAGCGAGCGGACGGTTGGTCCGCGCCGCCTCGGCAAACGTCGTCACCGACAATGCTGTGCGATCGAGGCGAAACTGCACGCGTCAATTCTACTTCGCGCGGGTCGCGCGGGACGCCGCAATAAGCATGTCGATCTGTTCATGGCTCCTATCCCTTGGTGGGTGCTGCTATCATCGCGGTCATGGAACGACGCGACATCCGCGCCTTCGTTGAGCGGGGACTGGCGGCGCGTCGCCGATTCAAAAACGGCTTACTGGCTCGATCAAAAGCGCGTGCGGTCGGCTGCGCAGATCCTTGCCGCGGGCGATGCGCTCCGGCGCCATGCGCTGACGATGCGGCCCGGCCGGGCATAGCGCCGCGGAGGTGCTCACGGTGCTCGAGCTTAGCGGATTCGTTGCCAGGCCCGAGGCGACTCCACTAGCGATTCTATTCCTCGTGTAAGTCGCGCGGGTATCGGACGAGGCGCAACAGCGCCTGGTTCATCGCTGCGTCAATCTGTGACGCCGGCACATGAAATCCCGTGGCCATGAATGTGAACACGATCGGCTCATCATCGAGCGTCATCAGGTAGCCAGACAACGAACGCACGTTCGACATCGAGCCTGTCTTGGCCCACACGCGGCCTGAGGCGGGAGTATCCTTCAACTGATTCGCAAGCGTGCCGCTGACGCCGGCGACCGGCAGCGCGGAGCGAAACGCGTCGACGTGGCGAGGGTCGCGCCAGATTGCGGTCAGTATCGCGACCAGCACGTCAGGTGAGAGGTAGTCGTTGCGCGACAAGCCCGATCCGTCTCGAGCCACATACAGCTCTGGTGGGACGCCCCACTTCGAGAGTGTGTCGCGCACCACACCAAGGCCGTCGTCAGCGGTCGCTTCGCCCGTCACCGGCGCCAACGAGCGCAGCATCGTTTCCGCGTACTCGTTGCGGCTCCACTTCAGGCACACGTCAATGATCGATGCGAGCGCGGGCGATCGGTCTTCGAGCAGTAGCGTCGCCTTGCCATAATCCGGCTTGACGCGGGCGTCGTCGATGTCGAGCGGGTTGCCGCCGATGAAGACGCCGTTGCGGGCCAGGGCTTCACGCAGCGCGTTGAGATATAGGATGGTCGGATTCGGCACTGCAGCGGCGCGAGTGATCGCCGGCGCGCCGACGGCGATCTGCCCGCTGACTCGCAGCATGTGCGATCCGGGAACGCGCTCGAGCGCAATGCGGCTTGGCTGCCCCTCTGCGACCGTGGTCACCGCGTGGTCGAGAATAATGCCGCTGCCCGGCGGCGACACGCTGATGATTGCCCGGCCGCCGGTTTCCAGACCCGGGCCGATCAGCAACTCGACTTCGTTCTCGTTGTATTGCAACGCGCCGACGGCAGCGCCGTAGCCGACGCTGAGATCGTCCCACGCCCAGCCAATGCTCCAACCCGGTTCAGCGAACGCGTTGTCGTCGCCGATAAGTTGACCGCCGACCCGCCGGACACCATTCGCGTAGAGCTGCTTCGCCCACGCATCGAACGCGCCCCAGCGTTCCGGATGCCTCGGGTTGATCGTCGGGTCGCCGTCGGAGACCATCACCAGGTCGCCGTCGAGGTCGCCGTCGGTGAGCGGTCCGGTCGCGTAGATTTTGGTCGTGTAGCGATAATCCCAGCCCAGCTTCTCCGCGGCGACAGCGGACGTCACCAGCTTCATGGTCGAGGCCGGCGTCTGCATCCGCGACGGGTTCAAGCTGTAAAGCGTGTCGTCATGCTTGAGAGAGCGCACCGATACCGACCACAGCGCATGGTCGATGGTGGGATGCGAGAAGATGACGGCAAGGTCACGGCGGAGTTGCTCGGCTAGGGAAGGATTAGCGGGCGCCGCGGACAGCGTCGGCGGCCTGGATCCGCCGGATGCGCAACTGGTAAGAGAAACGAACAGCGCGGTCGTCGTCAGGAAAACGAGACCGCACCTCTTCATTTTTTCTCTTCCGCCTTCGGTGTTGCGGTCTTGGCTTCGGGTGCCATCACCACGGCGTCGAACGCCTGGAGTGCGGCGCGCATCGACATGTGCTCGATCTTCGCGGTGACGTCTTCGCCGTCCCGCTTGCCATAGGCGTTGTCGCCGACCTGTCCGAACCGCACGCGCTCGAACTTGCCCTCGTCGAAACTCGCGCTGACGATCAGGGCCGGCTTGTCGAGGCCGGTCGCGGCCTTGCCGTCGACGAATGATTCGGCCTTGATCGTGATCAGCTTGTTGAGCAGATCGTCCATCGCCGTCTGATCGGCGGTATGACTTGCTCCGCCGACGCGCGTGACTTTCCACGTTTCGGGATCGGTCGCCTGCGCACCTTTGACCTTCTCGAACTCATAGGTCTTCGCGCCGCCCGGTGAATCGAGGACCGCGCGGAGCCTGGCGACATAAAACGGCCGGAATTCGAACAGTTCCTTCTTGCGATAGTCGTCGAAGCTCCTGGTGAGATCGGTCTGCAGCGTGCTGTCTACCGTGAAGATGATCAGGCGCGCCGCATCGCGCGCGTAGGTGTCGCCGTTCTCGGTCTTGCCGATCTCAAGCACCGTCTTGGCGCTGCCGGCGCCAATCGTCACCGTCATCGACGGTTGGTCGAGACCGTACTTCGCGAGGTCCTTCGGGTTCTCCTCCAGCATCTTCGACATGTTGGCGGAGGACAGGCGCGAGATGAACCCCTCGATGGCGCTGTAATCGCTGCGCGACGCCACCGGCTTGACCACTTTCCACTCCGTGCCGGATCGCCCCAACTCTAGCGACGTTGTGCCCCTGGCCAGCACCAGCGAGTCGGCCTTGTCGCGATCGAACTTCAGGATCTTCTTGTCGCGCAGATCGAACGGCGTGCGATTGAAGCTGGTCTCCTGGAAGGCCGAGACGAGAAAGACCCGCTTGCTGTCGTCCTTGAGCGCGTAGATCTCGCCCTGCGTCGAATTCTTGTTGCCGAGTCGCAACGTGCCCGACCCGCCGCCGTCGGCTTTGTACTCAACGGTGATATTCGGCTTGGCGAGACCGAACTGATCGAGGTTGGTCGCGTTCTCGTCGACCACGCGCACGAGGTCGACGTTGGTCAACGCAGTGGCGACGCCGATCGCCTCGGTCGGATCGGCATCCACCTGCGCCGGCTCGACTAGTTTCCAGCCGCTCTCGCTTTTCTTCAGCAGCGTCGACTGGCCCTGATAGGTGACACGCAACTCGTTGATCTTGTCGACTTCTGCGGTGAAGACCTTTTCCTTCTCGGCCGATGATCCGTCGGCGCTTGCGGCCGGGCGTTTCGAATCGACGAAGTAGATATAGGCGCCAAGGCCCGCCAGCACGACCACGAGGATGAGCGTCGAAGTAAGGCCCCGCATGCTAACGCCTCTTCCACCAGGTGTAGATGCCGGTTGCGAACACGAGACCGGGGATGATCAGTAGCGTCAGGATCATGATCCGCTGCTGCTGAGCCTCCGTCATCGTCAGGCGGCGGTCTTCCGGCTGGCGTGGCCGCACCGCGATCAGGTTTTCCTGTTGTGACAGCCAGTTCAGCGCATTGACGAAGAAGTCGCGGTTACCGGGCAGGCCAATCGCCGTGTTCGCGGCGAAGTCCGAATCGCCAATCGCGACGAGCCGGGTTTCAGGTTTGCGGTCGGCGTCCGGCGATGCGGGGCTCGCGTTGCCCGCCGGCGGCGGGGTCACCGTTGCAGGCGCGGACACCGCGGCGGCCACGGTGATCGGGCCCTGTTTGTCGCCCTTGTCGGCGTTGAATTCGACTTGCGCCTTCGCCGCTGAAAGGCCGGCCAGGTCGGCCTCCGACCAGCTCTGCGGACCAGTGCTCACAATCGCCTGCGCGACACGCGAGTTCGAACCGCCTTCAATCGGCGCCATCGAACGTGCCAGCGGATAGGCGGTGACGACGCGGAATCCCTGGGTGATCGGATGCGGAGGATAGCCGGCCGCCACCGACACCGACGCGTCGGTGCCGATCACCTGGCCGCTGCTCGGGTCGAGGATGACATCCGTTCCAGCCTGGATGCCCCAGTCGGCGAGGAACTGCGTAAGCAACGGCTGCGCCGGTCCCTTGAGGAGCGGGTCGAGCAGCAGCATCACTTTGCCGCCCTTGGCGACGTAGGCATTCAGCGCCTCGATCTCAGGCGGGAAGAAGTCGGTGGTCGGCCCCGCGATGACCACGACGGTGGCGTCGTCCGGAATGGTTTTTTGCTGGATGAGCACCAGTGATTCAACGGCAAAATTGTCCTGCTTCATCGCATCGAGCGCGGTGCTGAGGCCCGTGCGCTCGCTGGACGCGGTGTCCTTTTCGCCGTGCCCCTGCGTGAAGTAGACCTTGCGCGTGGTGCCGGTCACCACTTTGATCAGGCCATTGGTTAGTTCCTGTTCATTGGACGAACTCACGCGCTCCGTGCGGCCCTGATAGTCGAGCAGGATCGTCGGCAGCGTCTCGATCTTCGCTGCCGCGGCGCGGGTCGGCTCGCGATCCGGGTCGAGGTACTCGGTCGTGAGCTTGGTGGTCTGGTATTGGAATTCGTCCAGGCGATCCTTGTGGGCGTCCTGACGATCCTTCTGCTCGAACACGGTCACGTGCACCGGTTCCTTGAGCTCCTTGAGGATGCGGATGGTCTGGTCCGAGAGGCTGTAGACCTGATTGCCGGTCAGGTCCCAGCGCTTGTTCTGGCGCGTGCCGAGGTAGTTGACGGCCACCAGAACGCCCAGGAACACGACGATGCTGACGATCGACATGGTGCCGTACTTCGCGCCGCGTCCTTTGTAGAACTCGGCGACGTCGCGCCATTGGCCGGCCATGTAGATCAACACCGCGACCAGGCCCGCCCAGGCAGCGTAGGTCGCGTATTGATTCCAGTCCGGGTAGAACATTCGCACGGCCACCGCGCCGAACACCAGCGCCGTACCAATCCAACCGATAATGCTGAAAATTTTCTGCATGATTAGCCTCGCCACCTTTCGCTGTCCACCGACTTGGCGGTGAGGAACAGGCCGAAGGCCATGAAGCTCAGGTAGTAAATCACGTGCTTGGTGTCGATGATGCCCTTGGCGAAATCATCAAAGTGTTCGGTCAACGAGAGATACCCCAGGATGGTCTGCATCGTCGGTCCGACAAAGGTGCTGATCCAGCTGATCACCCACAGCATCAGGAACACGGCGAACGTGGCTATTCCGGCCACGATTTGATTCTTCGTCAGGCTCGAGATGAACAGGCCCAGCGAGAGGAAACAGCCGCCCATCAACAACAGGCCGAGATAACCGGTGGCGATTGGCTTCCATTCGGGATTGCCAAACATGAACAGTACGCCGATGTGGATCACGGTGATGGCGAGCATCGCGACGTAAAGCAGCATGGCGCCGAAGAACTTGCCGAGGATGATCTCGAGGTCGGTGACTGGCGAGGTAAGGAGCAGCTCGATCGTTCCCGAGCGCTTTTCCTCCGAGTAGGTGCGCATCGTGATCAGCGGAAAGAGGAACAGCATGATCACCGTGGTGTTCATCAGCGTCGGGCCGACCAGCATCTGGTTGATGTTGAGCGCCTGCGTTGGGTTCATGCCCGCTTGCATGCTCTGCTGCTGGAAGAACGCGAGCGGCACGTAGAAGAACCACCCGAACAGCAGCGCGAAGAAGCCGATCAGGACGTAGGCGATCGGCCCCGAGAAGTAGGCGTTCACCTCGCGCTGGGCGATTGCGAAGGTATTACGCATTGCTCACCTCCGCGGGTACGTCAGGTGCGGCGGTTGTGACAGGTGCGTCGGGCGAATCGGCGGCGCGCTCTTCGGTCGTCAGGCTCAAGAAGATGTCCTCGAGGCTCATGCGCATCGGGCGCAGTTCGAGGAGGTCCCAGCCACCTCGGACGACAGCATTGGCGACGGCGCTACGGATGTCGGCGCCCTTCTCGCTGTCGACTTCGAAGCCGGGCGTACTCTCGCGCGTGTCGGCGATGCCGACGCGCACGACGCCGGGGATCGACTGCAGCGCGCGCTGCACGTCGTCAATCGGCCCTTGCGCCTGCACGAATACCGTTACGGCGCCGCGCAATCGCTCCGTCAGCGCATCGGGTGTGTCGGTGGCAACCACCTTGCCCTTGCTGATGATCACGACCTTCTGGCAGGTCTGCGCGACCTCCGGGAGGATGTGCGTGCTCAGGACGATGGTGTGATTGCCCTTGAGCGCGCGAATCAGCTGCCGCGTCTCAATGATCTGCTTGGGATCGAGGCCGGCGGTCGGCTCGTCGAGCACGAGCACTTCCGGCTCGTGAATCAACGCCTGGGCAAGACCGACGCGCTGCTTGTAACCCTTCGAGAGCTTGCCGCAGTCGCGATCGGCCATGTCGGCGATCCAGGTCTTCTTCATCACCGCGTCGACGCGATCCGTGAGGTTCGCGCGGACACCTTTGATCTTCCCGACGAAGCGCAGGTACTCGCGAACCGTCATGTCGGGATAAAGCGGCGGCGTTTCCGGCAGGTAGCCGGTGCGGCGCTTGGCTTCAAGCGGCTGGTTGAATACATCGAAGCCCGCTACCGACGCCGTGCCCTCGGTGGCGGGCATGTAGCCGGTAATAATCCGCATGGTCGTCGTCTTGCCGGCGCCATTGGGACCCAGAAATCCGAGGATTTCACCTGACTCCGCGCGGAAACTGACGTCGTCTACGGCCGTAAACGGGCCGTATTTCTTGCAAAGATGCTGAACCTCGATCACGAGAGGTCTCCGGAAAATGAGAAAACGGTGTAAGCTCTACGCTGCTGCGGCTTGGTGAGCGTAACCCTAATGGATACGCTAATTAGGCTCGCTCAGCCCCCCATCCTAGTCGAACCGCTGTAGAGCGGCAAGTTACACCGATGAAACGATTGATTGTCGTTTTGGTCTTGGTAGTTGCGGTCGTGTCCGCTATTACCGGTTGGTGGTGGGTGCGCAGCTCCCTCCCCATCCTGGACGGCCAGGTCGCCCTGCAAGGCCTTCGCGCGCCGGTCGAAGTGCTGATCGACGCGCATGGCGTCCCTTCGGTTTACGCGCGCGACCCCGAGGACGCGTGGTTTGCCGCCGGGGTGCTCCATGCGCGGGATCGCCGCTGGCAAATGGAGTTATATCGCCGCGTGACGATCGGCCGGCTGTCGGAGGTGCTCGGCGACACGACGATTCCCATCGATCAGCGATTTTTGACGCTCGGCCTTCGCGACGCGGCACGCGCGGAGTGGGAGCGCGCCGCACCGCCGGTGCGCCTGGCGCTCGAGCGTTACGCCGCCGGCGTGAATGCGGCGTCCGCCGAATTGAGCGGCCGGATGCGGCCGATCGAATTTCAGCTTCTCGGCATTACGCCTCCCGCGTGGGAGCCGATCGATTCGCTTGCGGTGGGGCGGCTTCTGGCGTGGCGGCTCGCGGAGAATCACCAGGCCGAGCTGGTGCGCGGCGCGCTGGCCCGGAAGCTTGGCGAAACCACCGCCCGCGAACTTACCGGCCGATATCCCGCCACCTCCCCCGCGATAGTCCGCGGAGAGGTGCCTGTCCCCCATTTTCTCCCTGCCACAGGGATGATTGGGGACAGAGTAACTGGCAAAAAACGCGAACATTCGCTACCCGCCGGCCTCGAATGGCTCGCGGCGGGCGCGCGACGCGGCAACAGCAACAACTGGGTGCTTGCGGGCGGCCGGACGAAATCGGGCCGGCCGATCCTCGCCAACGATCCCCATCTGCAAATCGAATTTCCTTCGGTGTGGTACGAAATGCACCTCGTCGCGTCAGGTCTTGACGTGATCGGCGTGACCATCCCCGGCGTGCCGTTCATCGCGCTGGGGCACAACGCGCGGATTGCGTGGGGCATGACGGCAACCGGGGCGGACGTGCAGGATCTGGTCAGCGAGCGCATCGACGTGGGCAAGAAGCGGTCGATGTATCGCGGTGAGTGGGTGCCGGTTGAAATCGTGACCGCCGATATTCCCGTGCGCGGCAGAAGCGGCGCATTCCCCTTCGAGGTCTGGAAGACGCGCAACGGGCCGATTTTCGCGGATGTCGATCCGGATTGGGACGCACCGCCGTCGTGGCTGTCGCCAGAGGGGCGTCCCTCGGACGAGCGGCACGCGTATTCGCTGCAGTGGGATGCCACAGATGATCTCGCGACCGCGTTCGAGGCGATCAACCGCGCGAGCGACTGGACGTCGTTCTCGGATGCGATCGGCTCCTTCGCCGCACCGTCGATGAACATCGTCTATGCGGACGTCGACGGCAACATTGGCTATGCGATGTCCGGCCGGTTGCCGGTCCGCGCCGGCGGCGACGGAACGCTTCCGGCCGACGGCAACTCGGCACCGGTATGGAGCGGTTCGATCGAACCGGCCGCGCTGCCGCGCCTCTTCAACCCGCCGTCGGGCTTGATCTATTCCGCCAACAACGAGATCGATCGCGGATTCAGCGGCCTGATCACCCGCGACTGGACGGCGGGCTTCCGCGCCTCGCGCCTGCGCGACCAGCTGTCGAACGCTCAAGGCGTCGATCTGGATGCGATGGCGGCGCTGCAGAACGATCGACGCAGCGTCGCCGCGGACGCCGTGCTTGCCGGACTCGACGCCGCGATCAAGACGGGGCGCAGTCGCGAGGGCGAGGCTTCCTCGGTCGCCCTGCTCGACCAGCTGGCGGCATGGGATCGCGTGGTCGATGCGCGGCCGGTGGTCACCCTGTATCAGGCGTTCGAAGACGCCCTCTGGCGACGGACATTTTTCGACGAGCTGGACGAACCGCTGTTCTCGCGTTTTTACGAGTGGGCCGGCGCGGAGAAACCCGCGGGGTTGTATTCCGTGATTGACGACCGCGGGTCGAGGTGGTTCGACGACATCACGACGGTGGAGAAGCGGGAAATCCGCGACGACATTTTCCTCCTCGCGATTCGCGACGCCGACGAGAAACTGCAGGCTGACTGGGGCCGTGAATCGCGGCGCGGCTGGGACCGCGTTCATGCGGCGCGTTTCAGCCATCCGCTCGGTGGCATCGCGTTTCCATTCCGCTGGCTGTTCGATCGCGGTCCAATCCCCGTCGAGGGCGATGGCACGACGGTGATGCGGATCAGCTGGAATCGGATGACGCCGTTCACGGCTTGGGAATATCCATCGTGGCGGCAGCTGTTCGACGTCGGTCAGTGGGACGAGGCCCGCGTGGTGTTGCCGGCGGGGCAGTCGGGCCACCCGATGAGCCCGTTCTATTTCGACCAGAACGAGACCTGGCGAACAGGGCGATACCGCACGCAGCCGTTCTCCCGCGCCGCTGTCCAGGCCGCTGCCAAACACCGGTTGATGCTGCTTCCGTAGAGGGCTTGAGGGGCTTAAGGGCTTGAGGGCTCGAACGGGCGGGGCTTGACGCGGGCAGCGGCGCGGCACTAATGTATGAACAACTGCTCATATGTTCAAAGATGGTGACGTCTGTGACCTGATTCAGATCGACTTGGCCCGCGTGAAGAAGATCAGGCAGGCGCTGGTCGCGCCGGATGCCGTGCAGGGTCTTGCAGACACCTTCAGCGCGCTCAGCGATCCGACCCGGGTGCGGATCCTTGACGCGTTGTCGCATGGCGAACTCTGCGTCTGCGACCTGGCCGCGGTGCTCAGCCTCAGCCAGTCGGCGGTGTCGCACCAGCTGCGGCTGCTGCGCGGCATGCGCCTGGTCCGCCCGCGCCGTGACGGGCGCATTGTCTTCTACTCACTGGACGATCAGCACATCATGTCGCTGTTCAGGCAGACGTTGCAGCACGTCGAAGAATCCGCCTCCGCGAGCAGGGTCGCGACGGCGCGACAGCCACTTTCGCCTCGGCGGCAGAAGGTCGCGCGATGAGCACCGCTGATGCCCCCGCGATCGGCTGTTCGCACTGCGAAGAACCAGCGCCGACCGGCGCGAATATTCGCGGCTGGTTCACGGCAATCGCCACCGGCCTGGTGGTCGTGGCGTGCGGGCTGTCGTGGTTCACGGGGCTTCCCGACTGGGCGATTCCGCTCTTCCTGATCGCGACGATCGTCGGCGCGGTCTTCCCTGCGCAGCGCGCCTGGCAATCGATCACGCGCGGCACGCTCGACATCAACGTCTTGATGGTGATTGCGGTTGCCGGCGCGGTCGCGATCCGCGAATACGAAGAAGCGGCGATGGTGGTGTCGCTGTTCGCGCTGGCGCAGTGGCTGGAAGTGCAGAGCCTCGATCGCGCGCGCAAGGCGATCGGCAAGCTGATCGATCTCGCGCCGCCGCAGGTGCTGTTGCGCGATCATGGCGGCGAGCGGATCGTCGCGATCGAACAGGTTGATCCCGGCGCGTTGATGATCGTCAAGCCCGGCGAACGCTTCGCGCTCGACGGCATCGTGCGCACCGGGCGATCCGACGTCAACCAGGCGCCGATCACCGGCGAGTCGCTGCCGGTCGAGAAGCTCGAAGGTGACGAAGTCTTCGCCGGGACGATCAACGGCCATGGTGCATTGACGGTTGCCGTGACGCGGCGCCGCGCCGACACCACGCTGGCGCGGATCGTTCACCTCGTTGAGTCGGCGCAGGCGAAGCGCGCGCCGATGCAGCAGTTCATCGATCGATTTGCCGCATGGTACACGCCGTCGGTGGTGATCCTCGCCGCGCTGGTCGCGACGGTGCCGGTGCTGGCATTCGGTCAGCCATTCGACGTGTGGCTGTATCGCTCGCTGGTGCTCCTCGTGGTGTCGTGTCCTTGCGCGCTGGTGATCTCAACGCCGGTCTCGATCGTGTCGGCGCTGGCCGGCGCGGCGCAGCAGGGCGTGCTCGTGAAGGGCGGCATCCACCTCGAGCGGCTCGCTGGGGTGCGAGTGATTGCGTTCGACAAGACGGGCACCGTCACGACCGGCCGTCTCACGCTCGATGCCGTACACCCAGTCGACGGCCACACCGCCGACGAAGTGGTCAGGCTGGCCGCTTCGGTGGAATCACAGTCGGAACATCCGATCGCCGCTGCGATCGTGGCTGCCGCGAACGTCAGGGGCGCGCGCCTCGATCAGCCTTCTGACGTACAAGCGCTTCCCGGGCTTGGCGTCGAAGGGCGGGTGCAGGCCATGACGATTACCTGCGGCACGCCGCGGCTCTTTGCCGAGCGCGGCGCGATGGCGCCCGCCATCGCCGCTTTGGCGCAGGAGGTGGTGCGCAATGGCATGTCGCCGATCGTGGTCGCCCGCGACGGCACGCCAATCGGCGTGCTCGGCGTGACCGATCGGCCAAAGGCGAATGCCGCCAGCGTGGTCGCCGACCTTCGGGCGCAAGGGGTATCGCGAGTCGCGATGCTTACCGGCGATCACGATGCCGCGGCGCAGGCCACCGGACTGTCGCTGGGCGTAGACGAGGTGCGCTCCGGCCAGCTGCCCGCGGACAAAGTGGCGGCGATCGAGTTCCTGCGCGGTGCGTACGGCTCGATCGCGATGGTCGGCGACGGCGTCAACGACGCGCCCGCACTTGCGGCGGCCGACGTCGGCATCGTGATGGGCGCCATGGGCAGCGATGCCGCGCTCGAAATTGCGGACGTCGCGCTGATGACCGATGAATTGTCGAAGCTGCCGTACACGATTCGCCTCAGCCACGCCACGGTCCGGAACATTCGCACCAACGTGGCGATCTCGATCGCGCTCAAGGGCGCGTTCATGATCCTGGCGGTGTCGGGCGTCGCGACGTTATGGATGGCGGTGCTGGCGGATACCGGGGCCTCCGCGCTGGTGGTAGCGAACGCGGTCCGGCTCAGAAGATTTACCTAGGACTCGAGCTTGACCGATCGGAAGAAGTGCGCCTCGACGAAATCGTCGATCGTCGCCTGATCGGTAGCCTTGATGGTCGAGAACTGGACGCCCATGCCGGCCTTCTCATGGCTCCAACAAACCACCCCTTCCGCTTCTAGCTCGCGCTTCGCTCCTGGCAGAGCGAATTTCAATTTGATGGCCGTGCCACGAACCGGGGGCTTGCTCGTCCGGATCGCGATGCCGCCACGGCTCAGATTGAGGACCAGCGCCGCCACGATGGTCTTGCCGATGCGGTAGGAGACGGGAATGCCCATCACCACGCGGGGGTTGACGCGCAGATTGAACGTCTCAGGGAACAGGTGTGGCGCGATTGACGGCAGGATGTGTTCGACCGAAATGTATTCGTTGAGATATCCGGCGACGCCGAGCGCCGCCAGCTCACGCACCTCATCGACACCCGCGACGCTACCGCTGAGTACGAGGATCGGGAGTTTCCCTTCGTCGAGCTTGCGGATACGCTTGACCAGGTCGACACCCGACGCGTGCGGCATCCGCAGATCAAGTACGATCAAATCGAGGTCGTCGAAGTCGGCTCGAACGTGCGCGAGCAGTTGGGCGACGGATTTGACCAACAGCGCGCGATGGCCCGCGGTGTCAAGCGCCTGCTTGAAGCGCTCACGCACGAACGGTGTGTCGGCGGCGACAAGCACGGTCTTCCGTGCGGCAGATGCAGTCATAACGCGTCAGTCACGCGCGCTCGGTTCATTGCAGACTGTATCAGGTTCTCGTTATAATTTGGGTGACCCGTACGCCACCTTCCGAAGCCTAAGGAGCACCCAGCATGTCCGCGATTTGTCCCGAGTGTGATTCGCCCATTGACGTTGATGAATTCGACGTCGACATCGGGGACGAGCTGACGTGCTCGGAATGCGGTTCGCTGCTTCGCATCGCCAATGACTCTCCGCTCGAGCTCGACGTCGCGGACGAAGAAGACGATCTCGATGAAGAGGAAGAAGAGAAAGACGTCGACGCGGAAGAGAAGGACGACGACGACGATGATGAAGACGAGGATGACGACGATAAAGTCGACGACGAGTAGCGTCCTCGCCGAAAAGGGCCGGCGCCTGCACGACATCCTGGCCGGCTACCAATCCGTTCTGATTGCGTTCAGCGGCGGCGTCGACAGCGCCTACCTGGCGATCGCCGCGGCCGCCGCCCTCGGCGACCGCGCCCTCGCGGTCACCGCCGACAGCCCGAGCTACCCCGACACCCACCGGCAGCTCGCGCTGTCAATCGCCGGCGATTTCGGCTTCGCGCACGAAGTGATTCACACCGCGGAGCTTGAACGGGCCGAGTATCGAGCCAATCCCGCGAACCGGTGCTACTACTGCAAGGACGAGCTGTATAGCTCGTTGAGGGCGCTGGCCACCGAGCGCGGTCTTGCCGTCGTCGTTGACGGCAACAACGCCGACGATCGCGGCGATTATCGTCCCGGCCGCCAGGCCGCGCGCGAGCACGGGGTGCGCAGCCCGCTCGACGAAGCCGACCTGACCAAGGACGACATCCGCGCGCTGGCGCGTGACGCGGGGCTCGAGAGCTGGGATGAGCCGGCTTCCGCATGCCTGTCGTCGCGTATACCGTACGGCAGCGAAGTCTCGAACGACGTGTTGCGGCAGATCGAGCAGGCCGAGGCGGCGGTGCGCGCGCTCGGCTTCCGGGTGTTCCGCGTCCGCCATCATGATACGGTCGCGCGCCTCGAGATCGCCCGATCGGAAATGCCGCGCGCACTCGATCCGGAAATCAGCGCCCACTTGACCGCATCGCTCAAAGCCCTCGGCTATCAGTACGTCAGCCTCGACCTGCAGGGGTATCGCCTCGGCAGCTTGAACGAGGCGCTGCGCCTGCGCCCCGTGTCGTGAGTGCGCAGCGCGCGCTGGCAGCGCTGGCGCTGATCTTCGCGCTCGCGCATGTTCCCTTCCTCGCGCCCTCACTCGAAGACATTGACTCCGTGAATTTCGCGCTCGGTGTCCGCGACTTCGACGTCGCTGCCCATCGTCCGCATCCACCGGGTTATCCCGTCTACATCTTCCTGGGCAAGATCGCGACGGCGATTGCCGGATTCGGCATCGATGCCGCCCCTTCCGTGGTCGAGGCCAAGGCGCTCGCGGTGCTGTCCTTGCTCGCGGGCCTGTTGGCGATTGCGTGCCTCTACATCGTCTTCAGCTGTTGTTCGGAGGCGCCGCCGTCGCTGCGCGTGGGGGAGCGGCTCCGCGCCCTCGACATCACCGCGTTTGCGGCCACTGCGATCGTCGCCTCCTGCCCGCTGTTCTGGTATCTCGCGGTCCGGCCGATGAGCGACCTTCCAGGGCTTGCGGTGGCGTTGGCCGCGCAGGCCTGCCTGATGGTCGCGTGGTGGAAGCAGACGCCGGGGCCCGACGGCGATCGCCGCCTCGCGGCACCAATCACGGCGGCGTCAGGCCGCATGATCGTGATCGGCGCGTTTCTCGCGGCGCTCAGCATCGGTCTGCGATCGCAGACGGTGTGGTACACCCTGCCGCTGCTCCTGCTCGTGTTGATGGATCGGATCGGCCGCGGCGTGGCTGGCGCGATGATCGGCGGGGGTGTCATGTTCGTGGTGGGCGGCCTGGCATGGGGGATCCCGTTGCTGCTCGCCAGCGGCGGGCTCAATGCCTATCTCGCGGCCCTCGGCACCCAGGCCGGTGAAGATTTCGCTGCCGGCGAGATGCTGTATCTCAATCCGAATCCGCGGGCGGCAGCGTTCGCGTTGATGCGGACGTTCATCGACCCGTGGGACTCGACCGCGCTTGCGGTGGCAGTGCTGATTCTCGCAGCAGCGGGCGTCGTGCAGCTGCTGTGGCGCGATCGGCGATCGCTGGCGGCGATTCTCGCCCTGATCATTCCGTACCTCGTGTTCCATCTCGTATTCCAGGACACGTCGTTCATTCGTTACGCCCTGCCGCTGGTGCCTCCGGTGGCGTTCCTCGCCGTCCGCGGGGTGTCACTGGTATCGGCTCCCGCGGTTCCGGTGGTGGCGGCGTTGCTATCGATTGCCGGTGTCGCGATCGCCAGCCCCGTGCTGGTCGCTTACGGATCAGAGGCGAGCCCAACCCTCCGCGCACTAGAAGCAATGAAGGCTGAGGCGCGAGTGTCGCAGCCCGGCGCCCTCGGGATGCACCAGACCTTCGTGCGGCCGCTCGAAGCCGAAGACGTCGGCATCGGTCCGCAGTTGCCATCACCGCCGCGGCTCGAATGGCTCGAGCTTGCCAAGTACTGGTCGTCAGGTCAAACCGGGCTGCTGTGGTTTCTTGCAGATCCGATGCGAAGCGACCTCGCGTTGATCGATCCCGCAAGCCTGCGAGACTCCACTGAATTCCGCTGGCCGCTCGTCGCGCGACCGGCGCTGGGCGGCATGCGGCCGTCGGCGGTTCGGTGGTATCGCATCCCGGCTCCGGGCTGGTTCGTGGAGGAAGGGTGGTCGCTGACCCCGGAGACCTCCGGCATCGCCGGACTGATGGGGCGTGGTCCGCATCTAGGCCCGATCACCGCTCAGGTCCGCCGCCGCGGCGGTGCGGCCCGCGTTCTTATCGGCGGCCGCAATCTCGCGGGCCCGAATGATCCCGCAGCCCGGTTCACCATGTCGATTGATGGCGCTGTGTTCCAGCAATGGGACGCGGCGCCGGGCTTTTTCCTGAAAGTGTTCGACCTGCCGGCGGGGACGCTGGCTGGAGGCTCTTCGACGTCGCTCATGGCCGGCAGCGCACTCGCGGCGTTAACCGTGCAATCGACGGCCGTGTCAGGGGCGGCGCCGATCCCGACTGCAATCGAGCAATTCGATCTGCAGGACGCTCAAACTTCAATGTGGGGATATGACGAAGGCTGGCAGGAGGCTGAATCCAGTCCTTCGCTCGGGGTCTGGCGCTGGACGAGCGCCCGCTCGACGTTGCGAATTGTGGGGCCGCCGCGCGCGGTGCAGCTCACGCTTCACATCGAATCGCCCTTGCGCTACTTCGAGGAGCCGCCCCTGGTGCGCGCGCGCGCCGGCAATCGCGAGCTCGCCGTCGCCACCATTGCGTCCGATTGGGAGTGGACGTTCGAGGTTCCGGCCGAAGCCCTCGCCGCATCAATGGGGGCCGTGACCATCGAAACCAGCAGGACGTTTGTTCCCGCGGAACGTGGCACTGCGGCGGACAACCGGTGTCTGGGGCTGCGAATTTTTGCAATTTCGGCCAGAAATCGTTGACAGCACCGGAAACGACCCGATAGTCTGCGGCCACTAATCTAAGAGAGCATTCGGCTCGATATCAATAACGAGTTGGGTGTTTCGGCTCGATGATGCCGGTGAGCTCGAGCGAATTCAGGAGAGCGATGACAATGAGCGTGTATCAACGGTCGGCTGGAATAGCCGCATTCTGCCTGGTGGTCAGCCTTAGTGCCGCGGCTTGTGGAAAGAAGGCTCCGGCCGTTGCGCCGCCGCCCCCACCGGCTCCAGCTGCTCCGGCAGCGCCGCCGGCCCCGCCGGCGCCCCCAGCCGCGCCGACCCCCGTCGCGCCGCCGCGCGCGCTGACCGACGATGAGATCTTCGCGCAGATGTCACTCGCCGACCTGAACGCGAAGCGGCCGCTGGCGGACGTCTACTTCGATCTCGACGCGTCGACGATCAAGGACGACGCAAAGGCGTCGTTGTCGACCAATGCGACGTGGCTCAAGCGCTACACCGCCACGCGCATCAATATCGAAGGCCACGCCGACGAGCGCGGCACTGCGGAATACAACCTTGGTCTCGGCGACCGGCGCGCGAACTCCGTCAAGTCGTACCTGGTGGAGCTCGGCGTGCCTGCCGAGCGCGTTGTGATCGTCAGCAAGGGCAAGGAGTCGCCCTTCTGCACCGAGTCGAACGAAAGCTGCTGGCAGCAGAACCGCCGCGGCCACTTCGTGATTACTGCAAAGTAGCAGCGATTGATTCTGCCGCCTCCCGAGGATTGGGCGCCGCCGTGATGGGGCGCCCGATCACCAGGTATGAAGACCCCGCCGCGAGTGCCTGCGCGGGTGTCAGCGTCCTCGCCTGATCGTCCTTCCCTTGTTGGCCGGCCGGCCGGATGCCCGGCGTCACAATTTGAAAATCGGTTCCGCACGCGCTGCGAATCGCGCGGACTTCCTGCGGCGACGCCACCACGCCGTCGAGGCCGCTCGCCTGGGCAAGCGTCGCGAGGTGCACCACCTGATCGAGCATCGGCCGCGCCACGCCGATCTCGGCTAGCCCTTCGTTGTCCATGCTGGTCAGCACGGTCACGGCGATCACCAGGGGACGGGGGAGCCCCAGCGTTTCGGCGGTCGTGCGCGCTGCTGCCGCCGCCGCCTCCATCATCGCGCTGCCGCCTGAGGCATGAACGTTCACCATCCACGCGCCGGTGGCGACGGCGGCCTGCACCGCGCCGGCGACCGTGTTCGGGATGTCATGAAATTTTAGGTCGAGGAAGACGCGATCGCCGCGGCTGGTCAGCTCACGGACCATCGACGGTCCCGCCGCGGTAAACAGCTGCTTGCCGATCTTGAAGCCGCCGACCGAACCGCGCAGCGTGTCGGCGAGCGCGATCGCCCTGGCGGCCGACTCCACATCGAGCGCCACGAGGATGGGGTTCATGCGTGAACCGCTTTCGGCGGTGTGGGATCGAAGGCGCCGATCAGATCGCTCAGCTTCGCGACCTGGTGGCGCGTCATGTAGTCGTTCAGTCCATCAAGGACCTTCGACCATACGAACGGATCGACAAAATTCTGCGTGCCGATCTGCACGGCGGTGGCGCCGGCGAGCATGAATTCGATCGCGTCACGGGCGTCGGTAATGCCGCCCATCCCGATGATCGGAATCTTCACCAGTTGGTAGCACTCGTAGACCATGCGGACGGCGATCGGCCGAATCGCCGGACCGCTCAAGCCGCCAAGCACGTTGGTGATCTTCGGCCGCCGGGTGTCGATGTCGATCACCATCGCCAGGAACGTATTCACGAGGGACACGGCATCGGCGCCCGCGTCTTCAGCCGCCCGGGCAAATGATGCGACGTCGGTGACGTTGGGCGTCAGCTTCGGGATGACGGGCAGATGGGTCGCCTTCTTCACCGCGCTGACCACGTCGTAGGTGCCGTTCAGGCTGCATCCGAACTGGATGCCGCCCTCCTTGATGTTCGGGCACGAGATGTTCAGCTCGATCGCCGCCACGCCCTCGGCCTGAGACACCACCTTGCAGACCTCGACATACTCGTCGAGCGTGCTACCGCAGACGTTGACGAACGTGCGCGCGCCGGCTTTCCGAAGCAGCGGCAGCTTCTCGTTGACGAAGCGATGCACGCCGATGCCTTGCAGGCCAATGGCGTTGATCATGCCGGCCGGCGTCTCGACGATCCGCGGCGGAGAATGACCCTGGCGCTCTTTCATAAAGAGGCCCTTCGAGACCACGCCGCCCAGTGAGGACAAATCGACAACCTGCTCGTACTCGAGGCCGTAGCCAAAGCAGCCACTCGCCGCAATCAGCGGGTTGGGCAGGGTCAGCGATCCGATCGCGACGGACAGATCAGGGTTCCTCAATCCCACACCAGTTCGGCGCCGTCGAACACCGGGCCGCTAATGCACGAGCGAACCAGGTTCGCGTGCTCATCGCCATGCTTCACCGGCACGACGCAGCTGTAACAACCGCCGAGACCGCAGCCCATCACCCGTTCCACGGACACCTGTGACGGTTGATGGTAGCGAGCGGCGAGCTTCGCGACCGCTTCGAGCATCGGCTCCGGCCCGCACGCGTAGACCATCGCGCCTGCGGAGCCGACATTCTTCAGAGCCGCTTCGAGCGGGGCGGTGACGCGGCCCTTCACGCCTCGTCCTCCATCTTCGGTGGTCAGGACGAGCGTAATGCCACGGCGCTCGAAGAACTCCAGATAGAACAATTCCTCGGCGCTGCGCGCCCCGTAGAACAACGTCGTCGGGGTCCCTGAGGCCGCGAGCGATTCGGCCAGCGTGGCGAACGGAGCCAGGCCCACGCCGCCCGCAACCATCCACGCCTCGACCGGCGCCACGACCGGTTGGAACGGTACGCCGAGCGGACCGAGGCACGAAACAACATCACCTGGTTCGAGCTCGTAGAGTTTCCTGGTGCTGCGGCCGGCGCGCTTGTTGAGGATGCTGACACCTGCAATTTCGCCCGAACCGTCGCGCAGCACCTCGAACACCGAGAACGGCCGCCGTAACAACGGATCGGTGATGCCGGCCGGCTTCACCATCACGAACTGGCCCGGCTGCGTCCGCTTGCCGACTTCCGGCGCCGCCAGGCTCAGCACCGAATAGTCACGCGACAATCGCGCGTTGGCGATGACGGTCGCATCAATATCAACGGGCGGCATCAGTTGAGTATAACGACAAGTCGGCAGTCGCCCGTCGACGGTGAAGAATCCAGTCTGCGGTCCGCGGCTTACCAGTCCTGAACTGTCGGGTGACCAACTGTCGGCTGGATTCTTAACGGTCGACTGTAGACTGCAGACTGCCGTCATGCGTTACCTGCGGATGCTTTCGAACTCGGTGATCGCCGCCGGCGTATCGTCCGGCTACCTGACCGCGCTCGTACTGCAGCTGAATCCGGCGATCGAGATTGGCCCGGCCACCCTGGTGCCGCTCGCGGTGGTGCTCGGCGCCGCCTATGGCGCGAACCTCACGGTGGGTTTCTACGCGCTGATCGTGCTGCGGCAGATTCTTGCGGTCGAAGTGTTGTCGCCCGGCTGGCTGAGCGTCCGCCTGCTGTCGTGGCTCTGCACGATCGCCGCGGCTGTCGCCGCGACGCTGATGTGGCTCAACCTGCGCGGCTTCGGGGACGTGCTCGATCCGGTCACCCGCGATCGCATGTTTCTCGGCGCCGCGCTGGTCACCGCGTCGGCGGTGATCTTTCTCAGCCTCGGCCTCGTCCACCTTGGCCGCCGCGGCGGGCCGATCAGCGCCGCGATTCTCTCCCTCGCGATGGCATTCTCACTGGTCGCACCGGTGCTGGCGAGGGGCCCGGCGCGTGTCGCGCCGCTGCAGGTACGTCCGACGATGCTGCCGGTGGAGAGTATGCCGACGGCCGCGGACTCCCACGTTCGGATGCTGATGTTCGACGGCGCGTCGCTCGATGTGATCTCGCCGGCGGTGGCCGCGGGACGCTTGCCGAACATCGCGCGGATCTTCGATCAGGGCGCGGTGCTCCACCTCGCGACGCTGCGGCCGACCCAGGCCGAGCCGGTGTGGAGCGCGATCGCCACCGGGCGATACCCGATCTACAACGGCGTTCGCTCGGCGGTGATCTATCGCGCGCTGGGCGGCACGCCGATCCAGCTGCTGCCTGACTACTGTTTCGCACAGGCGCTCGTCACCTTCGGATTCCTGACCGAGGAGCCGCAGACCGCCACCGACCTGCTCGCGCGCCCGATTTGGAACATTCTCAGCGACCGCGGCGCCAGTGTCGGCGTGATCGGATGGCCGTTGACGCATCCTGCCCCGGTCGTGAACGGGTTCGCCGTCAGCGACGCTTTTCACCGGCTGCCGCCGACCGAGCTGAGCCAGGACATCTCACCCGCGTTGTGGCCAAGCTCGCTGTTGGCGGACGCCCTGGCGGCGTTGCAGGTGCCGGCCGACCCGGATCCCGAATCGCTGGTCATGGCGATGGGCGCGCCGCAGCCGGTCAACGATTACGACGTGCGCAGCGAGCAGGCGCCGATCGTCGCGGATCGCGTTCATCTCCAGTTGTTGCGAGCCCTCGAGATCAACGTGCCACGCTTCCTGGCGGTGCGCTTTCCCGGCATTGACGCCGTGGGCCATCGATTCCTGCGCTACGCGGATCCGTCCGCGTTCGGCGATGTGTCTGAAGCCGAGCGCGAGCGGTTCGGCGGCGTGCTGAATCAGTACTACGGTTTCATCGACATGCTGGTCGGCCGCGAGATCGAGCAGCTCGGTGTGAACGATGTCCTGCTGGTGGTTTCAGGATTTGGAATGGAGCCCCTGTCGCCGGGCAAGCGGGTGCTCGAAATCATCGCCGGCAACCCGCAGATCAGCGGCACGCACGAGCGCGCGCCGGATGGATTCGTGCTCGCATTTGGCGCGCCGGTTGCCGTGGGCCGGCCAAACCGTGCATCGGTCGTCGACCTGACACCGACAATTTTGTATTTCCTCGGGCTACCGGTCGGCCGCGACATGGACGGCTTCGCGCGAATTGACTTGTTTAAAACGTCCTTTACCAGCGATAAACCGGTGACCTACATCCCGACATACGGACGCTAAAGGAATGGACGAGGCCCAACAACTTCTACTGTGGTGCTGGAGGTCGGCATGTCGGAGCTAGCGCCGGGAGGACCGCCGGAAGCGGCACTGCAAATCGCTGATCGGAATATGTACAAGGCTAAGCACCGGGAGCGCCCCAAGGGATGATCGTCAATTGCGTCGCCTACGACCGCGGACAGAAACTCTCCGACATTCCCTTGGCCGACGTGCGGGCCCATCTTGCCAGGAAAGAGTGTTTCGTCTGGGTGGCGCTGAAGGATCCCGAACCGGCCGAGCTCGCCACGCTTCAAGAAGAGTTCGGCCTGCACGAGCTGGCGATCGAGGACGCCCAGAAGGGCCACCAGCGGCCGAAGATCGACGAGTACGGATCCTCGCTGTTCATCGTCATGCACTTGATCGAGCCGGATGGCATTGACCTCAAGACCGGCGAAGTTTCGATCTTCGTCGGACCGCAATACATCGTGTCGGTGCGGCGCGATGCCCAGCTCGGATTTGCCGATGTGCGGCGGCGCTGCGAGCAGGAGCCCGAGCTGCTGCAGCATGGCCCCGCCTACGTGCTCTACGCGCTGATGGACAACGTCGTTGATCGCTACTTTCCCGTCATCGACAGCCTCACGGCGGAGATCGAAGAGATCGAAGAACGGATTTTCGCCGGCCAGACGACGCGCGCGCAGATCGAAGCCCTGTATTCCCTGAAGCGCAAGCTGATGACGCTCGATCACGCGACGCAGCCGCTGCTCGAGGTGACGGGTAAATTGCACGGCGGACGCGTCCCGCCGATTTGCAGCGGACTGCAGGACTACTTTCGCGATGTCTACGACCACCTGTTGCGGCTGAAGCAGTCGATCGACACGGGGCGCGACATGGTCGCGACCGCGATCTCGGTCAACCTGTCGCTGATCACGATTCAGGAGAATGAGGTCACTAAGCGCCTAGCGGCGTACGCGGCGCTGGTCGCGGTGCCGACGATGGTCGCCGGCGTCTACGGCATGAATTTCGTGAACATGCCCGAGCTGCAGTGGACCTACGGCTACCCGGCGGCAATCACGCTGATGGTGGTGATCGATTTGTATCTCGTCTTCCGTTTCAAGAAGGCCGGCTGGATGTGACGGCCGATCCCCTGTGCTTTGCCGGCGCGCGTGAACTGGCGGGCCAGATTCGCGCGCGGAAGGTGTCGGCACGCGAGGTCATGACCGCGTTTCTTTCGCAGATCTCGCGTCTCAATCCTGAGCTCAATGCGATCGTCGCCAAGCTCGACGACGAGGCGTGCCTCGTGCTGGCCGACCAGGCGGATCGGGCGCTCGCCAACGGCGGGCCGATTGGACCGATGCACGGGCTGCCGACGGCGTTCAAGGACCTCGAGCCGGCGGTGGGATTTCCACAGAGCAAGGGCTCGCCGCTTTTCAAGGACCTGATGCCCGAGTCGGACTCGGTGATCGTCGAGCGCATTCGCCGCGCCGGCGCGATTCCAATCGGCAAGACCAACGTGCCTGAGTTCGGGATGGGTTCGCAGACCTACAATCGGGTCTACGGCACGACGCGCAATCCCTACGACCGAACCAAGACGGCGGGCGGATCGAGCGGCGGCGCGGCGGTGGCGGTGGCCACGGGCATGCTGCCGATCGCGGATGGCGGCGACCTCGGCGGCTCGCTTCGCAATCCCGCGAACTTCAACAACATCGTGGCGCTTCGCCCCACCGTCGGGCTGGTGCCGGTGGCACCCACCCCGATTCCGTTCGTCGGCGTCTCGACCAAAGGCGCGATGGCGCGATCGGTGTCGGACGTCGCGTTCGGCCTGAGCGTGATGGCAGGAGCGGATGCGCGCGATCCACAATCGTTTGCGAGCGATCCGCAGTCGTTCGCGGGCCCGCTCGATCGCGATCTGCGTGGCGTGCGCGTGGCGTGGTCCCCGGATCTTGGCGGCCTGCCGGTGGATCCGCGCGTGCGACGGATCCTCGAGGCCCAACGCAAGACTTTCGAAGAGCTTGGCTGCATCGTTGAAGAGGCCTGTCCGGACTTCGGCAACGTCAACGAGATTTTCCTGACGCTGCGGACGTGGGCGAGCTGGAACATTTACAACGAGCTGCTCGCGCTGCATCGATCGCAGTTCAAGGCCGACGCGATCTGGGACATCGAGTCAGGCGCCCAGGTCACCGGTGAGCAGGTCGGACGCGCGCTGATTCAACAAGGGCAATTGATCGATCGGATGCGCGCGTTCCAGCAAAAGTATGAATTCCTGATCTGCGCGGTCAACCAGGTGCCGCCATTCGATGCGACGGAGCCGTGGCCGCAATCGATTGACGGCGTGCCGATGGAGAATTACATCGCCTGGATGAAGACCGCCTACTGGATATCGGCGACCTGCTGCCCGGCAATCTCAGTCCCAGCCGGCTTCACACGCGAGGGCCTGCCGGTGGGCGCGCAGATTGTCGGCCGCTACCGTGACGACCTGAACGTGCTGCAGCTTGCTTACGCGTTCGAACAGGCGACGGGATTTGGCAAGCAACGGCCGCCCAACGTCTGAGCTGGCGGTTTACGATCGGCATTACAGCGTCTGATATACTTCCCGCAGTCTCTTTAAACGCGGACCCGAGAGTCCGCAAAGAGGAATCAGATGCCTGTTGTCATGGATGCTGAGCGCATTTCACGCGCGCTCACGCGAATCGCGCACGAAATCCTCGAACACAATCGCGGTCTTTCCAATCTCGCGCTGGTTGGCGTGCGCAGCCGCGGTGTGCCGATAGCGCAGCGGATTGCCGACGATCTCCGGAAGATCTCCGGTGAAGAAGTCCTGGTCGGCGCGCTTGACATCACCTTGTATCGCGACGACTTGATGGGCGCCTCCGTCGGCATCACGCCGCTGGTGCGCAAGACCGAGATCCCATTCTCGATCGACGGCCGCACGATCGTGCTCGTGGACGATGTGCTGTATACCGGCCGCACGACCAGGGCGGCGCTCGATGCGCTGACCGATTTCGGCCGGCCCAAGTCGATTCAGCTCGTCACGCTGGTCGATCGCGGTCATCGCGAGCTGCCGATTAAGGCGGACTACGTCGGTAAGAACGTACCGACGTCACGCCACGAGAGCGTGCAGGTGAAGCTGCGCGAGCTCGACGGCGTGGACGAAGTTCTGTTGCAGGGAAAGGAGTGAGCCATGGCGACTGATAGCGTAGCCGCGCCGCCGCTCACCGCACTACGCGGCAGGCACTTGCTCGGCATTGCCGACCTGAGTCCGGAAGAGATCGTGCTGATTCTCGACACCGCCGACGCGATGAAGGAAGTCGGCCGGCGCACCATCAAGAAAGTGCCGACGTTGCGCGGCCGCACCGTCATCAACCTGTTCTTCGAGCCCAGCACACGCACGCGCACCTCGTTCGAGATCGCCGAGAAGCGGTTGAGCGCGGACACGCTGAACGTCGCGATCGCCTCCTCGAGCGTGGTGAAGGGGGAAACGCTGGTCGATACCGCGATGAACCTCGAGGCGATGTCGCCGAGCATGATCGTGCTGCGCCACGCATCGTCCGGCGCCTGTCACCTGCTGGCGCGGATCTGCAAGGCCGCGATCGTCAACGCCGGCGACGGCATGCACGAGCATCCGACCCAGGCGCTGCTCGATGCGTTCACGATTCGCGAGCGCAAGGGCCGCCTGGCGGGACTGAAGGTCGCGATTGTCGGCGACCTGCTGCACAGCCGCGTCCTGCGATCGAACGTACTGCTGCTGACCAAGCTTGGCGCCGAAGTGTGGGTCTGCGCCCCGGCGACGCTGATCCCGCAGGGCCTGCAGCAGATGGGCGTGCGCGTGACGACGCGGGTCGGCGAAGCAGTCGAAGGAGCGGACGTGATCATGATGCTGCGCATCCAGCTGGAGCGCATGCAGGGCGGCTACTTCCCGTCGCTGCGCGAGTACTTCAGGACCTTCGGCATGACCGAGGCCCGGGTGCGGCTCGCCAAGCCGGACGTGATCATCATGCACCCCGGACCGATCAACCGCGGCGTCGAGATCGCGTCCGAAGTGGCCGACGGCCCGGCGTCGGTGATTCTCGATCAGGTTGCGAACGGCGTCGCGGTTCGCATGGCGGTTCTCTATCTCCTTGCTGGTGGATCAGAACATGAAACGGTTACTTAGGGGCGGGCGAGTCGTCGACCCGGCCAACGGCAAGGACGGCATCTTCGACGTCCTGATCGACGGCGATCGCATCGCCGGCGTCGGCACGAATCTGCCGGTTGATGGCGCCGAGGTCGTTGACGTGCCGGCCGGATTGATCGTGTGTCCGGGCTTTATCGATATGCACGTCCACCTGCGCGAGCCCGGGCAGGAACACAAAGAGACGGTGGCGACCGGCGTTGCATCAGCGGTCGCGGGCGGATTCACCGCGGTGGCGTGCATGCCGAACACCAGGCCGGTGAACGACAACGCCGGCGTCACGCGCCTCATCCTGCAGAAGGCGGCGGAAGCCGGACTCGCGCGGGTGTATCCGATCGGCGCGGTCTCGCGAGGACAGAAGGGCGAAGAGCTCGCCGACATCGCGGAGCTGAAAGAAGCCGGTTGCGTCGCCGTGACGGACGATGGCTTGCCGGTGGCGACGGCGATCCTGGCGCGAAGGGCGCTGGAGTACACCAGCATGTTCAACATGCCGATGATCGAGCATTGTGAAGATCAATCGCTCAAGGGTGACGGCGTTGCCCATGAAGGCGCGGTGGCGGCGTCCCTGGGCCTGCGCGGCATTCCAGGCGTGGCTGAGGCGATCACCGCCGGCCGCGACATCCTGCTCGCGGAAATGACCGGCGGCCACGTCCACATCGCGCACATGAGCGCCTGGACGACGATCGAAGCCGTGCGGCAGGGCAAGAGCCGCGGCGTCAAGGTGACCTGCGAAGTGTGCCCGCATCACTTCACGCTGACCGACGATCTGCTGGCCGCGCCGATCGCCTACGACACCAACACCAAGATGAATCCGCCGTTGCGCGAGGCGCGCGATCGCGATGCGATGATTGCCGGAATCGTCGATGGCACGGTCGACGTGATCTCCACTGACCACGCGCCGCATCATTACGACGAGAAGAACGTGGAATTCGACCGCGCTCCATTCGGCATCGTCGGGCTCGAAACAGCGGTCTCAATCACACTCGACAAGCTGGTGCATACCGGCCTGATCGACGTATCCAGGATGGTGGAGCTGATGTCGATGAACCCGGCGAAGATTCTCCGCGTGCCCGGCGGCTCGCTGGCGGCCGGGGAGCCCGCGGACATCACGATCCTCGCGCCGGAGCTGCCGGTCACGGTTGACAAGACGAAGCTGGCCAGCAAGTCGAAGAACACGCCGTACCACGGGTGGTCGTTCAAGGGCGGCGTTGCCGCCACGATTGTGGGCGGCAAGGTGGTTTACGCCAATCCCGCCACAGGATTCCTGCGATGACTCAGCCCGCCGGCAGCAGTGCACGCCACGATGACGTGCGAACCCGCGCGTTCGAGGACCTGCGCCGGTTCGAAGTGGTGATGGAAGGCCACTTTGACTACGGCAACGGTTTCCACGGCAAGCTCTACTTGAATCCACACCAGTTGCTGCAGCATCCATCGACGATCTGGCGCGTGGCGCAGGATCTGATCGACGTGACACCGGCTGATTTCATCGACACGACCGAGATCGTCGCCGGTCCGGCGACTGGCGGCGCCTTGCTGGCGCATACCATGGCCGGC
>Ga0136611_10000370_pt1 | contig 29059 bp, 19 predicted proteins | sample AntDrymUQ2232306_2_FD_106645 | JGI IMG/M metagenome (GOLD analysis project Ga0136611, IMG submission 106645) | Polar desert sand microbial communities from Dry Valleys, Antarctica - metaG UQ223 (23.06) | ecosystem: Environmental > Terrestrial > Soil > Desert | place: Antarctica: Dry Valley...
AGTCTCAGCGATTCGCACGGATGCGTCAAGCGACTCCCCGCGCATTTTCGATGGCTTCCGGTGTAGTTCGCCCGTCGGGCGGCGATATTGGAGGGATTCGACTCCTTCTCCCCTCTCCCGGCTTTGCGGGAGAAGGGCCGGGGGTGAGGGTCTTGCTTGAAGACAATGATCGAACGCGACCGATCAAGGGAACAGGCCCTCACCCCCGGCCCCTCTCCCGCACAGCCGGGAGAGGGGAGCAAATCAAATCCCGAACAGCTCCCGCGCGTTGCGCGTCGTAATCTCAGCGATGCGTTCCACCGAAACGCCGCGCACGGCCGCGAGGGACGCGGCCGTATGGACGACGAATGCCGGTTCATTCCGGCGTCCGCGAACGGGGACGGGGGCCAAGTAGGGGGCGTCCGTCTCGAGCAGGAGGCGCTCCTCGGGCACCGTCGCGGCCACGGCCCGCAGAGCATCGGCATTCTTGTAGGTGACCATCCCCGCGAACGAGAGGTGCAGCCCCATCGCGAGGCAGGCTTCGGCGGTGGCCGCATCGGCCGCGAAGGAGTGCATCACGGCGCGGATCGGCCCGTGCCGGTCGAACTCGGCGCGCAGCATCCGCACGGTGTCGGCGTCCGCTTCGCGGTTGTGGATGACGAGCGGCTTGCCGACGGCGCGGGCGAGGCTGAGGTGCCGGGAGAAGTAGTCCTCCTGCATCGGGAAGGGCGCCCGATCCCAGTATCGATCCAACCCCGACTCGCCGATGCCGACGGTTTCGGGAAGCGAAGCCATGGCGACGATGGCATCCCAATCCTCCGGCGCGGCTTCCGCCACGTGGTTCGGCTGGATGCCCACGACGGCGGCGAGCGCCGCGTGATTGCGGGCGAGCTCAAGCGCGGCCGCGCTCGTTGTGCGGTCGATGCCGATGCAGAGCGCGCGGCTGACCCCGGCCGCGGCCGCGCGGTCGAGGACGGCGTGTAGATCGTCGCGGAATTTCGCATCGTCCAGGTGGCAGTGCGTATCGATGTACGTCGGGGGCATCCGGGGAATCCCATTCCGAGGCGTGAAACTCGACGAGTCAGCATAAGCGAATGCGCCCCGAAAATGCACCCTTGCCGCGGCACGCCGCAACCGTCATGCTTCCCCTTTCCGATTTCGACCCGAGGATCGGTATGACGATCTCCCCGCGGGCGCGCTGGCTGGCGCTGATCGCCGCGCTGCTCGGCTGGATGTTCGACGGCCTCGAAATGGGCCTCTTCCCGCTCGTCGGGCGATCCGCGCTGCGCGAGTTGCTCGGGAGCGATTCCGAAGTCGGCCTCTGGTTCTCCGTCATCAACGCGGGGTTCCTCATCGGCGCGGCGACGGGCGGCGTCCTCTTCGGCTGGCTCGGCGACCGCATCGGCCGCGTGCGCGCGATGACGCTGAGCGTCCTCGTCTACGCCGGCTGTTCGGGCCTGTGCGCGTTCGTGGTCGCCCCGTGGCAACTCGCGGCCCTGCGCTTTTCGGGAGCCCTCGGCATGGGCGGCGAATGGGCCCTCGGAGTCGCGCTCGTCATGGAAATGTGGCCGAACGCGTCGCGCGGCTGGCTCGCGGGCACCATCGGCGCATTCGGGAATTTGGGCTACTTCCTGCTCGCCTGCGTCGCCCTCGGATTGAACCGCATCGGGGCGGAACTGCCGAGTTGGCTGAACGCCGTCGGTGTCCCATACGACACGACTTCCGTGCTGACGCGGAATGGAAACTGGCGGCTGCTCATGCTCGTCGGGGCGGTGCCTGCGCTGCTGACGCTCTTCCTGCGGCTATTCGTCCCCGAATCGCAGAGTTGGGAAGCGGACAAGCGCAAAGGCCTAGCGTCGAAGTGGTCCGGAGTCGATCTGCTCGCCGTGGTGCTCGGGGCGTTCTTCGGGGCCGGCGTTCTCGCGCTGTGGGTACTCGATACCGGGTGGTTCGAGAAGATCGCGGGCACGCTCTTCGGTGTGGCGATCATCGGAGCCTGCTACCTCTATCCCGCCCGGCAATTCCTGAAGCGTTCCGGCGAGAGCGCGGCCGAGCGATGGCAAACGCTGAGCCGGATGATGCTCGCGGCGGCCCTGAGCGGCGTGCCGCTCTTGGCGACGTGGGGCGGGGTGATGTGGGTTTACAACTACGTCGATAGCCTGACGAAAGAACCGGACGCGCGACCGCTGACGCAGGCCGCATCCTCGTTCGGTGCGGCCGTCGGCTGCGTCCTCGCCGCACTCTTGGGAGACCGCATCGGCCGACGGCCGGCTTACGCCGTGCTCTGTGTCCTGTCGGGGATCGCGCTGTTCAGCTTCTACACGTTCAACACGCGGTTCGACTGGATTTTCGTCGCGACGGCCGGGATCGTCGGGATGGTCACGGCGTCGTTCTACGGTTGGCTGCCGCTTTATTTGCCGGAGCTGTTCCGCACGCGGATGCGGGCCACGGGGCAGGGGTTCGGCTACAACTTCGGACGCATCCTCGCGTCGGTCGGATCACTGCAAACGGGGGCGCTGCTCAAAGCCTTCGACAACGACTATGCGACGGCCTGCTCCGTCGCAGCCGGGGTTTATGTGGCCGGATTCGCGCTCATCTGGATCGCCCCGGAAACCAAAGGGAAGCCGCTGCCGGAGTAAAAGCCCGATGCTCGATTGGCTCTCGTTCACCGATCCGCAGAATCCGTTCCACCTCCACCACATGGAGGTGGCGCTGGAGGAAGCCGCGCTCGCCGAACTCGAAGACGAGGTTCCGGTGGGGGCCGTGATCGTTTCGCTGGAGCGTCAGGAAATCGTCGCGCAGGCGCACAACCAGCGCGAGCAGTTGCAAGATCCGACGGCCCATGCCGAGGTCGTGGCGATCACGCAGGCGGCGGCGGCGCTCAAATCGTGGCGGCTCGAGAAGTGCATCCTCTACGTCACGCTCGAACCTTGCCCGATGTGCGCGGGTGCCATCGTCCAGGCGCGGATTCCCGTCGTGGTTTACGGGGCGAGCGATCCGAAAGCGGGGGCCTGCCACACGCTCTACAGCATCACGGACGATCCGCGGTTGAACCACCGCTGCCAGGTCGTAGCAGGGGTCGAGGCGCTCCGCTGCGCGGCGCTGCTTTCGGGGTTTTTCGCGAAGAAGCGTGCGCTCGGGAAAAAGTGAGCCGGCCGGCGGCGGCACAACCCGCACGCCCGGTGCCGTGGGGACGCGGTGAGGGGAGTTCCGGATAACGGAGCTGGTACACCGGTGCCGCGGCGCGGTATGCTCAGGGGAGATTGGGAAAGTATCGAGGAGACGCACCATGCGGAAGTTCCTGCTGAGTTTGGTTCTGGCCACTTCGGGCGCCGCGGTTCTCGCTCAACCCCCTTCGACTTATTCCCGGGCGGTCGCCCCCTCGAAACAAGCGCTCGACCGGTTGAATTTGAAAGCCGATTGGTCGCTGACGATTCCGATGTCTGGCCAAGCCGACGGACTCGCGAAGGTGCAGGTTCTCGACGAGGATCAGATCGCCGTCCAGACGAAGGCGGGGCTGCTCGTGCTGCTCGACGAGCAGACGGGCCGGACGCAGTGGACGTTCAAATACCCCGCGGCGTTCAGCAGCGGCTTCGGCGTCGCGGTGAACCGGAAATTCCTCTTCGCGGTCAACGTCGCCAAGCTCTACTGCTTCCACCGCTACACGGGCCTGCTCGAATTCGAGTTCGACTTGCCCGAAGCCCCCGCGGCCAGCCCGGTCGCGGATGGGACGCAAATCTACATGGCGTTCACCGGCTCGAAGCTGATGGCCTTCCAATTGCCTCTGGCCCTGCAACTGAACGCGGATCCGGTCGGCAAGAAGCCGGGGGATGCGGGTGCGCCGCGCGTGAAGCCGGACGACAAGACGACCCGCAATCCCGCCGATGTCGTGGCCGACCGCTACTCGACGCGCCTCAATGCGAAGACCATCGCCGACGATGAATTCGACCGCCGCAACGTGCCGCAAGCCTACTTCGAGGCTGGCGAAGGCCTCAGCACGCAGCAGCGATCCCCTTCGATCTCGGCGATGCCGAGCGTCGTTCCGCCGTACACGATCCACGGGTTGAACAAGGTCGAATCACTGTCGATCCTGCCGTCGCTGCGCCAACCCTACAAGCTGAAGCCCGATTACCTCACCTACAATCAGCAATCGCCTTCGATCGCAATCCTCCCGCCGTCGGTCGCCCGGATGCACGAACTGACAAACCTCCGACCCGTCCCCGTTCGTCCGACGATGGCCTGGAGCATCGGCACGAAGCACAAAATCGCGTTCGATCCCGTTTTGGTGGAACCGAAATCGCAGCTCACGGCGCCGCGGGTCTGGATCACGGAAGGCGGCAGAAACTTCGTCGCCGTGTCCCAACTCACCGGCGCTTCGGAGGTCAGCGGGAGTTTCAATTCCGAACCGACCGGACCGCTCGTCGGACCGTTCGCGTACAGCAAAGACGCCCTCCTCGGATTCGTCGCCCTCGACGATGGCCAAGTCGCGGCCCTCGACCTCACCGGCGGTTCGGCCGGACTGCCGCGCTACGAGTGGAAGGCGAACGTCGGAGGATTCTTGAACCACACGCCCATCGCGGCGAAGGACGGCGTGTACGTCTCCGGCGACCATTCGGGCGTCGCGAAGATCGACGTGAAGTCGGGCGATGTGACATGGCGCACCGAGAGCGGTGCGGATCGCGTCCTCGCTGTGAATGACGACTTCGTGTACGCGACGAACCGTCGGGGGGAGTTGCTCGTGTACGCGAAAGATCGCATCCACGACGCCGCGACGAAGCGGGCCAAGCCGCTCACGGCCCTCGATGTGGCCGGGTTCAACGTGCCCATCACGAACGCGACGACCGACCGCATCCTCTTGGGCGCCGACAGCGGGCTGATCCTGTGCCTCCGCGATGCGAGCGCGAAGTACGCGAAACCGGGTCGGGTCGCGCCGGTGGAGAAGCCGTCCACGCCCGCGGCGAAACCGGAAGTGAAACCGGGCGACCCGGTGCCGCCGACGCCGGTGCCCCCGTCGAAGCAGTAAACCGGGAGGCGCGATCGCACTCGGGGGCTTCGGCCCCCGCAGTCGTCGAATGGGGATTGCCCTCCGATGAATCGGATCACCCGGATCGCCATCGCGTTCGCCCTGCTGCCGATCGTCGGCTTCCCGCTCGCATCGCTATTCTGGCATCACCTCTCGGTCGCGGCGCTCGGCTCGGTCTGGCGGGACGCGGAACGACTCGGGCCGCAACTCGCCAGCACGCTCTCGCTGATGGCGCTCGTCGTGCTGCTCGCCGTCCCCGCAGGCGCGATCCAAGCTTCGGCGATCGGCAGGAGGGGGGTGCGCGGCCGGCGCTGGCTCGGCGCGGCGGTGCTGGCCGGGCTGTTCGTGCCGCTGCCCGTCTGGGCCGTGAGCTGGCAGATCATCCTCGGCGAGTGGCTGCCTCCACTGGCACTCGAGCCGGGCGACGTCGCCTGGCGGCCGTGGTCGCTCGGACTGCTGCCCGCAGCCTGGATCCACGCCGTCGCCGCCTGGCCGTGGCCTATCGCAGTCGTCTGGTGCGCACTGCAAATCTCCGACCGATCTCTCGAAGACGAAGCGGGTCAATCCGGTGGCCCACGCGCGGTTTTCCGATTCGTGACGCTGCCGCGACTGGCCTGGGCGCTGCTCGCGGCGGCTTGCCTTATCGGCGTGCAGGCGGGCACGGAGATCGCCATCACCGATGCGATGATGGTGCGGACGTTCGCCGAGGAAGTCTACACCCAGATGGTCGTGCGCAGCTCCGGACTCGGCGGCGCGATTGCGGCGACGATCCCCATCTGGCTCGGCTCCGCACTCCTGCTGGCGCTCGTCGCACGACCCATCCTGAATCGCTTCGGCGCGGCGGGCGCCGACATCCGGTTCGCTTCGGAATCGGAGACACCATTCTCGCTCCGCAATACGCTCCTCGCATGGCTGCCCTTCGCGGTCTACCTCGGCTTGCCGGTCGGGGCGCTCCTGGGAAAGGCGGCGAGCGGCGGCGACTTCGTCGGTCGCATGGAAAAGCTCGTCCGCACGGAATGGCTCACGCTGCTCGACAGCCTCGCGGCCGCGGCACTCGCCGGCGCGTTCACCGCTTCGCTCGCGTGGATCACTTGCGCCGCGGCCCTGCGTTCGCCCCACTTCCGCAGGATGTTGCTCGTCGGAGGGTTGATGCTGCTGGCGGTTCCCGGCCCGCTCGTCGGCTTCGCCGTCAAGGAAGCCACCGTGGAACTCGTCCTCGCGGAGCGTTCGGTTCTGCGGTCCGTCGGGTCGAACCCCGAGTTCCCGCCTTTGCGGTCGCTGCTGTACGACCAGCCTTCGCCGATCCCCGGTATTTGGTCGTCCTGCCTGCGATTCCTTCCGCTGGCTTGCGCACTCTTGGCGGTGGCGATGCAGCGCATTCCGGAAGCGCTCATCGAAACGGCGGAGTCGGAAGCGACGAATCGATCCGGTCCGCTGCGGCGCGTGATCGTCCCGCTGACGGCGCGCCCCTTCCTGATGGTGGCGGTTGCGACTGCGGCGCTGGCTTTCGGGGAAGTCAGCGCGGGCAAACTCGCGCAGCCGCCGGCGCGCGGGGTGGCCGTCCTCCGCCTGTTCGATCAAATGCACTACGGCGCCGAGAGCGCCGTGGCGGGACTCTGCCTCTTGCAGTTGGCCGCGACTTGGGGAATACTGTGCGTGCTCGTCGGACTCATCCCGGAACGGACTCCCCGGATCTCCCGCGCGGAGATTCTTCACCCGGAGGTTCGCCCATGCCGAGCATCAGCTACACCTCGACGATGACCCCGTTCGGAGAACTTCTGCTCGCCGCGAGCGACGCCGGCGTCGTCGCCTCGAGCTTCGCAAAGGACGGGGAGGAAGCGGCCGCGTGGATCAAGTCGGAGTTCCCGCTCGGAACGCCGAACCGCGATGATGCCGGTCTGCACCGACTGCTGGCATCCGCACTCGAAGTCCTCGACGGCGCGAATGGCGGCACCATTCCACTTGCTCCGGCGGGTTCCGAGTTCCAGTGGCGCGTGTGGCTGGCGCTCCGGGGCATCCCCTTCGGCGAAACGCGGACCTATACGCAGCTCGCCGCGATGATCGGCAAGCCGAACGCCGTCCGAGCCGTGGCGAGCGCCTGCGCGAACAATCCGATCTCCCTGCTCGTGCCCTGCCACCGCGTCGTCGGTGCCGACGGCACCCTCCGCGGGTACCGTTGGGGTTTGGAGCGCAAGCGGATGCTGTTGGAACATGAAAAGCGGATCGTCCTAACTGAGCAACGCTTCGGGATGGCCCGCTCGGCCTGACCCGGAAGGGGGATGGATCGCCGACCCGGAGGGATTCCCATGCGCCGGTTCTTCTTGATGCTCGCGCCGTTGGCACTTCTCTCGCTCGCCCTCCGCGCCGCCGACGACGACAGGCGCGGCGAGTGGGCCAAGACCGCCCCCATCCCGATCGAGTCGATCGACCCCGCCGAGACCGACTCCGACGATTTCGAACCCATCGGCAAGGCCATCGGCGATTCTCGGATCGTCTTCCTCGGCGAGCAGACGCACGGCGACGGCGCGACCTTCCATGCGAAGACGCGGCTCATCCGCTATCTCCACGAGAAGCTCGGTTTCGACGTGCTCGCCTTCGAGAGCGGACTGATCGATTGCGAGAAAGCGTGGGCCGCGTTCCGGAAGGCCGAGCACACGCCGCCGGAATGCTTCGAGATGGGAGTCTCCCCGGTCTGGGCGAAGAGCCGGCAGATGCAGCCTCTCATCGCCTACTTGGCGAAGTGCGCGAAGGGTAAGAAACCCCTCGAACTCTGCGGCTTCGATTGCCAGTTCACCGGCTCGGGCGCGCGCTCCGAACTCGCGGGGGATGTCGCCGGCTTGCTCGGCCGCTTACCCGAGGAAACGTTCTCGCGCAAGCAGCAGGGGGAACTCTGCACGGCCTTCGACAAACTCACCGATACCGCACGTTTCCCGCAGCCGGAGGAACTCGAACTCGTCGGCCAGTTCCGCGACAAGGTGCTCGCGCTCAAAGGCGGCGAGAAGTTCAAAGCCGAAGAACTCGCGCTGTGGAAGCTCTGGTTCGAGAACTTGGATGCCGCGAGGGACTTCAAGAATGCGGACAAGGTGAAGGGGGCCGCAATGCGCGATAGCCGCATGGCGAAGAACTTCCTGGCGCTCGCTACGGAGAAGTATCCGCAACGGAAAATCATCGTTTGGGCCGCGTCGTACCACCTCATGCGGAACTCGACCACCATCGACACGGTCATCGTGAAAGAGACGGGCGGCGTGAAGCGCGAACCGACCTACCTCAACAGCACGATCATGGGCGACGAAGTCTTCAAGAAGCTCGGCAAGGAGATCTACTCCATCGGCTTCCTCGCCGCCGAAGGGGAGTGGAAGCTGGCGCAGACGAAGGAGGCGACGCCGGTGCCCGCGCCGCGGAAAGGCTCCCTCGACGACCTGCTCAGCCGAGCGGGGCACACGAACGCGTTCGTCGATCTGAAGGGGCTGCCGAAGGAACACTGGCTTCGGAAGAGCCGCATCATTGCCCGCCCCTTCGGCTACGCCGATACGGAAGCCGTCTGGCCCGAAGTCTTCGACGCGTTCGTCTTCACGAAGACGATGACCCCGAGCGCGCAGGTCGAAATGAAAGTGGATGACGAGTGATACGGGGTATTGGGTTTTAGGGTGTGGGGTATCGGCCAGAAGAATCGATTCTTTCCCAGACCCCAAACCCGATACCCCAAACCCTATTTGCCCTTCGGCTTCGCCGGTTCGCTGAAGCGCTCGATGATCTTCTGCGTCTTGATCTGATCCGTCAGCACCGTGAACAGGTCGGGTAGCGACTTCGCGTGGACCTCGAAGATGCAGAGCGACATCTCGTTCTCGGTGCGCTCCCCGTACACCACCCGATCCTTGCCGGGGTTGTCGAACCACGATTCCATCTTGAGCTTCGTCCCCTTCGGGAGCGTGAACGGCTCGCGGTAGAAGTAGCTGTCTTGCTGGTTGAAGTCCCACTTTTTCACGTGGACCATCGGTCGCTTTTCGCCGTTCGGCAGTTCGGCCCAGCACTTCATCTCGGTGCCGAGGCGGTGCGTGTGCGGGGCGACGAGCACGAACGTCACATCGACCGGCAGCGTGTATTCCGACTTCCTCTGGTAGCCCTTTGCCCCGGCGGGGATGTCGATCTCCCAGTTCTCGACCGTCACGCCGAAGAGCATGTTCGCCACCGGCTTCTTCGCGAAGTAAATGCCGACTTCGGTCTGATCCTTCTCCTCCTTGCCGCTCGGGTGATAGTGGAGTTGCAGCACGGCATCGGAACCCTTCTGCAGGAATCGGCCCATGCCCTCCGGAACGTGCCGGGGCACGTTGCCGGGGGCGAAGCCGCCGAGGGCGCCGGAGGGGAGAAAGCCGAGGCCCCCCTTGTACGCTTCGTAACCGGGCGCCGAGTCGGCCGCATCGCGCTTGCGCGCTTTGCCGGAGTTGTCGAGGTAGCAGATGGCGTGGTGGACGACCTTGCGGTTGCCGGGCCGGATTTCGATGCAGGTCACCATGCGATCTTCCGTGATCGTCGGCAGCGGGATCGCGAAGTTGCGGACGATGTCCGGGCCGCCGGCGGGGATCGCGAATGCCTCGGGCATTTTGATGACGAGATCGGGTTTGCCGAGCTGCCAGCCTTCGGGATACTTTGCGGGGGGGAGGGCATCGGCGGGATCGCCTTCCGGCATCCCGAGCTTCACCCACTTGGCGTAGGTCGCCTTCTCAGCGACAGTCAGACGGCGCTCGCCGAGGAAGTGGCCGTAGTTCCGCTCGGCCTTCCAGGGCGGCATTGCACCGCTCTCGATGACATCGAGGAGTTGCTGGCCGCGTTTACTCGCATCTTTGAATGTGAGCAGTGAGAACGGGGCGACTTCGCCGGGGCGGTGGCAATCGGCGCACTGCGCCCGCAGGATCGCGGCGATGTGGCGGTTGTAATTCACCTTCGCGGGCGCTTCGCCCGGCTTCGAGATTTCATCTTCGAAGTGGCAGCCGATGGGCTTCGTCACCGGGTTCGGCACTGGCTTGGCCGCTACGATCGCGGCGATGGCGTCTTTCAAATCGTGAGATTGCACGGTGGCTTTCGGCTTGCCGGGGGCTTCGTACCAATCGTCGATGCGTCCGCGATAGAGTTGTTCGCCGGTGGGCTTCAGCACGAACGCTTCGGGGACGTGCGTCGGCTTCAGGAGCGAAGCGAGTTCGGAGCCGCCGTCGAAGAGCACCGGGAAACTCAGCTTATACTCGGCCGCGTACTTCGCTGCTTCGGCCCGCGTCGAAGAACTGCCGGACACGACGCCGTAGAACTCGACGCCCTTCGGCAGACCTTCGGCGATCGTGTTAAGGGTCGGAGCATAGCGTTGGCACAAGGGGCACTCCGGCCCGAGGAAGACGAACACGACCGCTTGCGCTTTCGGCTTCTCGCCGAGGGAGCGCGGCTGGCCGGAGGTGTCGAGCAAGCGCGGGAAGTGCATCGGCTCTGCGGCGAACGTGGGCATCGCGAGAGCGAGGGCCGCGAAAAGTGCGATCGGTCGCATGGTGAGCTCCGCTCGAATAGGTGCGTCGAAGTCCATACCGCAATTCCGGTGGCGCTGTTTCAATGGCTCGGGCGGATCAGCCCTTCGGTCGGGCTGCTGGCGTTCGCGTAGAGCTTTTTGGGGATGCGCCCAGCGAGGTAAGCGAGCCGGCCCGCTTCCGTCGCGTGGCGCATGGCCCACGCCATCCGCAGCGGATCTTGGGCACCGGCGATCGCCGTGTTCAGCAGGACCCCGTCGCAGCCGAGTTCCATCGCGGCGCTCACGTCGCTGGCCGTGCCGACACCCGCATCGACGATCACGGGGTAATCGGGGTCGTTTTCCTTCAGGTATTCCAAGCAGATGCTGATGTTGTTCGGGTTCAGGATGCCCTGTCCACTGCCGATGGGGCTGCCCGCAGGCATCACGCTCGCCGCGCCCGCTTCTTTGAGCCGCTTCGCGAGTACGGGATCGTCCGACGTGTAGACGAGGACGGTGAAGCCCTCCTTCACGAGGATTTCCGTCGCCTTCAGCGTATCGATGGGGTCGGGCAGGAGCGTCCGTTTGTCGGCGAGGCATTCGAGTTTCACCCAACCGGCACCGGGGTTTTCCAAGTTCATCAGGAGTTCGCGGGCCAATCGGGCGTGGCGGATCGCGTCGTCGGCGCTGAAGCATCCGGCCGTGTTCGGGAGAATCGTCAGCGCCGTCAGGTCGAGCGAATCGAGCAGGTTGTTTCCATCCTTGTCGATGAGCCGATCGCGCCGCACGGCGACCGTCGTGACCTCGCAGCCGCTGGCCGCAAGGCACTGCTGCATGAGGGCGTTCGATTCGTACTTGCCGGTGCCGGTGAAGAGCCGCGAGCGGAAGGTGAACTTGCCGATGGTGAGCGGCTTGTCGGCGGGCAGATCCGCGTGCGGTTGCCCGCCGCCCACGAGCGTGACGATCTCGACTTCGTCGCCGTCGGCGAGGGTGTGCGTTTCGTGCTGCGCGCGGGGAACGACGGCGCGGTTCACCTCGACGGCGAGCTTCTTGGGATCCCGGCCGAGGGCGCGCAGGAGTTCGGCGACCGGAAGCGGAGCGGGGAACGAGCGCGGTTCGGAATTCAGCGTGATTCGGAGCATGGAGGATGGCATTCCTGGAGCCGGTTCACGATCTCAGATTGAAGACCACATCCGTGACTTCGACCGTGTCGTGTTCGAAATCGACGGTGAAGAACAGCGTCAGAGGGGTTGGCGATGATGATGCGGTACCGGCCTTCGCGAGATTCGCTCGAACCGAGCGGATCCGTTGAGAGCCAGCGATCGGCCTGCGTCAAAGCCCGCGCAAATTCCGAGCGGCGCTCGTGGTATTGCTGCGCCAAGCAGTGGATTTTCTCGAAGGCTTCGTCCGACCAAGCAATCAGGAACATCACGCTCCCTCGACCATTTTGATGACATCGGCCATCGAATGGCGGATCGGGTTGGCCAGCGCCGCCTCGATTTTGGCGACATCCATCGTCGCGAACGCGAGATCGCACATCGCGCGCTTCCACTGTTGCTCTAACTGCTTGTGGGCTTCCGCTGTCAGCAGCACTCCGTAGATTTTGCCCTCGGCGTCCGCGACTTCGATTTGGCCGCCGGCCTCGGCGAGCTTCGCGGCCACGGACGGATCGAGCTGGATAGTCGGCATGGCGGTTCCCCTCCGGTTTCCGGCATTCTACCGGATGCCAATCCTGTCCGGGAGGTGGGCTGGGCATAAATCGAACTCCATGATCCACCGACCCTCCCCCGACGAATTCGCGGCACTCGCTGCGGCGCACAGCGTCGTGCCGGTCTATCGCCAGCTCGTCGCCGACACGCTCACGCCCGTCTCGGCCTTCGGCAAAATCCGCGGTGGCGGCTGGGCCTTCCTCTTCGAAAGCGTCGTCGGCGGCGAGCGCATCGGCCGTTATAGCTTCCTCGGTGCCAAGCCCTTCCGGACGTTCGAGGCATTCGGTCATCGCGTGCGCGAATGCGATGCCGAGGGGATGGTCGAAGAGCGGCAGAGCGCCGATCCGCTGAAACTGCTCGAAGAGCGCATCGCCGAGTATCGGGGACCGCACGTCGCCGGGCTGCCGCGCTTCTGCGGCGGAGCCGTCGGATTCGCCGGTTACGACGCCGTACGGTACGTCGAGAAACTGCCGAACGCTCCGCCGGATGATCGCGGCATCCCCGATCTCTGCTTCGGTTTCTACGACCGCATGGTGATCTTCGACCACATCAACAAGACGGTGAACGCGGTCGCGCACGCTCGCATCGAACCGGGGGCCGACATCGCCGAGCAGTACCGGAGCGCGTGCGACTCGGTCGATGCCCTCGTCGAACAGCTCCGCGCTCCGTCGGGCGATCTCCCGCTCGCCGACATCGACGTGCCTAAGAGCTACTCTGTTCCTGAGCGGTTCACGTCGAACTTCACGCGCGAATCGTGGCACGCTATGATGGCGAAGGGTGTCGAGTACATCCTCGCGGGGGACGTGTTCCAGTACGTACCCAGTCAGCGCTTCGAAGCGACAACGACCGCGGAGCCGTTCGACATCTACCGGGCGCTGCGGGTCATCAACCCCAGTCCGTTCATGTTCTTCGTCGCGGCGGGGCCGACGACGCTCGTCGGCGCTTCTCCCGAGATTTTGTGCCGCGTCGAGAATGGCACCATGACCGTGCGCCCGCTCGCGGGGACGCGCAAGCGAGGCGAAACTCCCGAAGCCGATGCGGCGCTGGCGGTCGAACTGCTCGCCGATCCGAAGGAGCGGGCCGAGCATATCATGCTCGTCGATTTGGGCCGCAACGACGTGGGCAAGGTCTGCCGTCTCGGCTCGGTGAAGCTCGCCGACCTGATGACGGTCGAGCGCTACAGCCATGTCATGCACATCAGCAGCACCGTGACGGGCGAACTTCTACCGGGGATGAGCGCCTTCGACGCGATGCGCTCGGCGCTGCCGGCGGGCACGCTGAGCGGCGCGCCCAAAGTGCGGGCGATGGAGATCATCGACGAACTCGAACCGCACCGCCGCGGCCCCTACGGCGGGGCCGTCGGGTACATCGACTACAGCGGCAACATGGACACCTGCATCGCCCTGCGAACGATGGTGCTGCAAGGCGCAAAAGCGTACATTCAAGCGGGCTGCGGCGTCGTCGCGGACAGTAAGCCGGACGACGAGTATCAGGAAACGATCAGCAAAGCGCTCGGGCTGATGCGCGCGCTCGAAGTGGCCGAAACGCAGTTGAGAACTTCGTAGGGCGGGTGGAGTCTTCGGAACCCGCCGCGCCCATCCGCCGGGCGGCGGGTTCCGAAGACTCCACCCGCCCTAAGTAAAACCATCCTCACCTTGGTGCATGATGTCCCTCTCCCGACGCGAGTTCGTCGCCGCCTCCGCTGCCATCGGGTTGTCAGCGCAAGTCCGCGCAGTCGAAGACGCGAAACCGAAGAAGCTCGTGATGATCGCGGGCACGGTGAGCCACGGCCCCGGCGATCACGAGTTCAACGCTGGAGTGCGCCTGCTCGCGAAATGCTTGGAAGGCACCAAGAATCTGAAGGTCGAAGTGCTCCTTAACGGCTACCCGAAGGACGACAGCACCCTCGACACGGCCGACGGCATTCTCTGTTACGCCGATGGTGGGCCGGGGCACCCCCTCATCCGCGAGAACCGGCTCGAGCGCATCGGCAAGCTCATGAAGAAGGGTGTCGGGCTGATGTGCGCCCACTACGGCGTCGAGGTGCCGAAGGACATCGGCGCGAAGGAGTTCCGCGACTGGATCGGCGGCTGCTACGAGCACGAGTTCTCCTGCAATCCGATGTGGTCTCCGGAGTTCAAGACGTTCCCCGAGCACCCCATCAGCCGGGGCGTGAAGCCCTTCAGCATCCGCGACGAGTGGTACTTCAACATGCGCTTCCGTGAGGGGATGAAAGGGATCACCCCGATCCTCGCGGCCATCCCGTCGGACAAGGTCCGCGAAGGGCCGTACGTCTATCCGAAGGGGCCGTACAAGCACATTCAAGAGGCGAAGGGGCGGACCGAAACGATGATGTGGGCCACGGAGCGCGAGGACGGCGGCCGGGGCGTCGGGTTCACCGGCGGGCACACGCACAAGAATTGGAAGGACGACAACTTCCGCAAAGTGGTGCTCAACGCGTTGCTCTGGATCTGCAAAGTGGACGTGCCGAAGGACGGCGTGGCGTCGGGCGTGTCCGACGAGGAGATCGCGGCGAACCTCGACCCGAAGAAGAAGTGATGCGCGAACACGCCCTAGCCATCTGGAACGCAGGCGTCGAGGCCGTCCGGGCTCGGCCGCTCGTGATCCGCGCGGTCAAGTCGCTGAGTGCCGAGGATCGCGCGGCGCTCGAGCGGGCCGGGCGAATCTTCGTCGTCGGCTGCGGCAAGGCCGGGGCGGAAATGGCGGAGGGCTTGGAAGAGGCACTCGCGCACCGATTGGAAGCGATTCGAGGCCTGGTGAACATCCCGAGCGGCGCGACTGCCGAAACGGAACGCATCTGGCTGCACGAAGCGCGACCCGCAGGAGAGAACTTCCCCACGGCCGAAGGAGTCGCCGGTGCCGAGGAGATGCTCCGACTGCTGGAGAGCGCAAACCCGGACGACGTGGCCCTCTGCCTGATCTCGGGCGGCGGTTCCGCGCTTCTGCCCGCTCCGGTCACCGGTGTGACGCTCGCGGCGAAGCTCGAAATCACGAAGTTGCTGCACGCGTCCGGAGCGACCATCGGCGAGATGAACTGCGTCCGCAAGCATCTGTCCCGCGTCAAAGGGGGCCGACTCGCGGAGGCGTTCCGGGGTAAGCTGCTGCTGAGCTTCATTATCTCCGATGTCGTCGGCGATCCCCTCGACGTGATCGCGTCCGGCCCGACGGCACCCGATCCGACGACGTTCGCCGAAGCCGTCTCGATTCTCGAACGGCGCGATCTCTGGAATCGCGCGCCGATCGAGGTTCGACAGCACTTGACGGCGGGTGAGCGCGGCGACTTTCCCGAGACGCCGAAGGCGATGCCGGCGAACGTGCGGAACTCCATCATCGGAAACAATGCGACGGCGCTCCGGGTGGCGCAACAGAAGGCCGAATCGCTCGGCTACCGAGTCGTCGATCTCGGCTCCGAGATCGAAGGAGAGACGGTGGAAATCGTCCGTGGGATGGCGGAACACGTCCGCAAAATCGAGGGCCGCCCGGTTTGCATCCTCAGCGGAGGTGAGACCACGGTGACCCTCGGCGCGAACCCGGGGAAGGGGGGGCGCAATCAGGAGTTCGTTTTGGCGATGCTCGTCGAACTCGGATACGACGGCATGAAGGACGCGGTCGTCCTGAGCGGCGGGACGGACGGCGAGGACGGACCGACGGATGCGGCCGGAGCCATCGCCGATGCGGGAACGCTCGAGCGCGGCACCGATGCGGAGGATCACTTGCGCGGGCACGACGCCTATCCTTATTTTGCACGGACCGGCGACTTGCTGCGAACGGGGCTGACGGGGACGAACGTGATGGATCTGCGCGTACTGCTGATCCGCTGAAACTTGCAACGCCGATTTTCTGCCGGGGAGCGCGTGTAACTTTTGCCGAGAGGCGGGTAGAAAGTGCTCGGATTCGCGTCGGAATGGTCGTTTTGAGCCTTGGCACGACTCTTGCGAATTCGGTATCCATCACGCCGGCCGCACCACCCTGTCGGAACCGGGGCTGGAACGGAAGAGGCTCTGCGAAATCGGCGTGAGACCCGCACAGCGGCCGGCCGGGCGAGTTGCCCGCCGGCCGCTATCCGTTTTCACTTCTTCGCATCCAGCGTCTTCAAATACGCGATCAGGTCGGCGACCTCGGCCGCTGGAAACTCGTCGAGCAACCCCGTCGGCATGAGCGAGTGCGTCCCCGGCTTCGACGACTGAATATCCTTCCCCGCGATCCGCACGGTGGTGTCCGCACCGGTCTGCAGGATGACACCGTCCGTCGCTTCGTAGATCACGATGCCTTCGTAGACTTTGTCCTCCTGCGTCGTCACGCGGGTCGTCCGGTATCTCGGCGAGACATCGCGATTGGGATCGAGGATCGCCGTGAGCAGGTCGTCGCGGCCGAAGCGCTTGCTCACCCCTTCGAGCGACGGTCCCGAAGCCTGCGCACCGTTGTGGCACGCGGCGCAGTGCGCTTTCGCGAAGCGCGTGCGGCCCCGCTCGGCGTCGCCCTCGTCCCACTTCACTTCGCTCAGCCGCGCCTTCCATTTCGCGGCGTCGTAGCCCGTCGACCCGCTCAGTTCATTCGCCGCATCGGGATGGTCGGCCCGCAGCCACGCTTCCCAATCGGCGAGCTTGTCGCCATGGGTCTGTTTCGTCTGCGCTCGGAGCCACTTGACGAGTGCGGCCCGCACTTCCGCGTCCGCTTTCGTGTCGGCGAAGCGCCGGAGCGCTTTCACCGCAGTCACCCAATCCTTCGGCCCGGCTTGCGCGCGCTGGGCTTCCAGCCCGCGCAAGCACGCCACGACCGTCTTGGCCGACGTGCTGCCCAAGCATTTCTTGAAAATGGGGACATCGGCGGGCGAGGCCATCCGCACCAGCGCGACGACGACCGCATCTTCGAACCCGCCGGCTCGGAAGAGCGCTTCGAGGATCGGCCGGCATTCTTCGGACGGCAGTTCGGTCAGGAACTCGATCTGACCCGCAGCCCACGCATAGGATTTCGCCTCGCGACTGCGTCGGACGAACGCCGCCGCCGAAACCTTCGGAGGAATGCCGGACGCTTGCGCGATCAAAAGGTGCCCCGGCCGGCCGTAGGCCCGACACGCGGAGACGACCGCCGCCAAGCCCTCCTGCCGCACGAAAAGCTCTCTCAGCACCTCCCGCACCCGCAGCGGCCAGTTGGTATCGGTCTTCATTCCCGTATTCGCCATGTATTCATCGAGTGCCACGATCGCGTCCGCGAGTTGCTCCAGATTCTTCTTCGGCAGCGCGACTCGCATCCGGCTCAGGGCGATCAGCGCGTGAATCCGCTCCGACCAATCGTGGGCTTTCGCGATGCGCTCCACGAGCCAGACTTTGACGTTCGGATGCGCGCTCTCGAATGCTGCGGCGATTCGGACCAACTCTCGATCGGTCGCAGGCTCCCCCGTCGGAAATCCGGTCGTGAACGTTTCGTCGAGCGACTCCCAGAAATCTTCCTTCATAGGTGGCCTGCGGAAGGTGTACCCCTCGTAGGCGGTGCCTATGGCTTCTTTCGCCCCGAGGTCGCCGAGCGAAATCTGGTACTTCCGCAGCACGAGCAAGCGTTCCGCCGGGGTTTTCGCTTTGACCCAGTCGGCTTCCTTCACGTCGCCGGTGATGCGCTCGAACGGCTTTTCTTCGGAGAGCCGCCACGGCAGTGGCTTCGCATCCGCCTTCGCGTCTTTGGCGTGAATCCGGTAGACGGCACCGCGCGTGCCTCGTCCGCCCGTCGCTACATAGAGATCGCCCGTCTTCGGATTTACGGCCATTCCGGTCGGGGCGAAGCCGTTATCGCCCGTCGATTCGAGGAAGGTTTCGAGCTTGCCCGCGAGCGTTTCGCCCTTCGCCGTCAGCGGGCTGAAGTGGATCTTGCCGAAGGTCCAATCGGCGAAGAAGACCCCGTCCCGGTACTTCTCGGGAAAGGCCGTGTGCCGGTAGCAGGCGACGCCCGTCGGCGAGCCGCGACCCGCCGTGAGGATCGGAGCGACGACGTCCGGAAAGTCCGGCGGCCTCCGCCAGGTCTGCGCGAACTGCGGATTGAGCCAACCGTAGTTGCCGCCCGGCCGGATGTGATAGAGGCGCGTCGGCTCGAACCACGGGAGACCGACGCAGCGCTCGTTGTCCGAATCGAAGGTGATCGCCCGCCCTTCCGAAGTGAAGTCGAAGTCGTACGGGTTGCGGAAACCATCGGCGAACACGCTGACCGCGTTCGTTTTCGGGTCGATTCGGAGCAGTCCGCCCGCCACGGTTTCCTTCAGCGGCGACTTCGGATCGGTGATCGTCTTCGCCGAGATTCCCGCCGAGTTGCCGCAGAGGAGGTAAAGCGCACCATCCGGGCCGCGCTTCAAGGCATGGGCGTCGTGCTCGCCGCTCGCCTTGATCGCGAGGATCGTCGTCGGCTTCTCCGCGCCCGGCTTCTTGCCGGTGGCACCGCGATAGCACTGGAGACCGCCGTCGACGACCGCGTAGAGCGTCTCGCTTTCCCAGAGCAGCCCCATCGGCCCGCCCGCCGGCGGGGGGATCAGTTCGACCGCGCGGTCGGCTCTGCCATCGCCGTCGGTGTCGATCAAGTGCCGGACGTATCCGCGACCGGCGACGACGATGCGGCCCTCGGCATCGATGTGAAGTGTGGAAATGTCGTTCGCCAACTCGGGCCCGGCGAATTGCGTGACGGTGAATCCCTCGGCGATACTGGAGCCGGGCAGAGGCTCGGCGGCGTTCAGGCTCGCTGCGAGCAATGCACACGCGATTGCGAAAAACGGACGCATGACCGTGAACCTCGAAATTCTTTTCCGGAATTCTGCACGAACGCGACCGCTCTCCGCCACTAACAAATGCGACGGCAACCGATTCCGAGGAAGAGACCATGCGCCTGACACTGCGAACCCTGCTGGCGTACCTCGACGATACCCTCGACCCGGCCGAGGCGAAAGTCATCGGCCAGAAGCTCGCCGAAAGTCCGAGCGCCCTCGAACTCGTGGAGCGCATCCGCAAGGTCACCCGGCGGCGCGGCCTTTCGACGCCGCCGACGGCGGAGCAGGGGAGTCCGTCCGATCCCAATACCGTCGCCGCCTACCTCAGCGACGCGCTTCATGCGGAGCAGCTCGCCGAGTTCGAAGAGGCCTGCCTGACTTCGGACGTTCACCTCGCGGAAGTCGCCGCGTGCCACCAGATCCTCACGCTCGTGCTCACGGAGCAGGTGATCGTCCCTCCGACGGCCGTGCGGCGGATGTACGGCCTCGTGAAGGGACGGGAATCGATCCCGAATCGCAAGTCGGGCAAGGCGATCCCCGTCGGAGGGATGCCGAGCGATCCGAAATCGTCATTCGACGACAGCGATGCACCGTACCTTCTGGGCATGTCGGCCTACTCGCAGTCGCAGCCCGTCGCCCTGCGCATTCTGAAGTGGATGGCCGTGGCGGTCCTCCTCGTCGGCTTCGGCATCGCGGCCTACATGGCATGGCCCGTGGCGCGGCCACAATGGGTGCCGGGCAACATCGATAGCGCGGCTGTACCGACGAAACCGGCGACCGAACCGACGAAGCCGCTGCCGACCGTGCCGACGACACCCGTCGAGCCGATGCCGAAGCCGGTCGATCCGCCCGTCGAACCGACGCCGAAGCCGGTCGATCCGCCCGTCGAACCGGCACCCGATCCCGGCCCTCCGGCCGAACCGCAAGCGGGCCGGATCGCCGTGGCCAAGCTCGAAGCGGCGGACGAGCATGTCCTCGTCGCCCGCGGCGCCGAGGAAAAGGAATGGTCGCGCATCGCCGGCGGCGGCGATCTTCGGTCGTCCGACCGGCTCGTCTGCCTGCCGGGATACCGCACAAAATTGAAATTCGACGGTGGTCTGACGGTCGAACTCTGGGGCAATCTGCCCGAGTTGCTCGGCTACCGCGTACTCGAAACGGCGGTGACGCTCCACATCGCCCCGAAGGGCTACGACGCCGAGATGACGCTGCATGGGGGTAGGGTCTACTTCAACACGAATAAACCCGAAGGGGCCAAGATCCGCGTCCGTTTCGGCAAGGAGATCTGGGATATCGCTCTGGCCGATGCGAAGTCGGAAGCGGTGCTGGAACTGACGCACGAACTCGCGCCCGGCCGACCGCCCGAAGCTCCGCAAGCGACCGCGTTCCTCACGACCATCACCGGCACGACGAAGCTGAGCTCCCGCGGGAAGGAACTTCCGCCGATCCCCCCGAAACAGATCGTCGGTTGGACGAGCAAAACGCGCATGCCCGAAGGGCCCCGCGCCCCGAATCCGAAAGCGGGCGAACCGGACGCCGCCTATTTCGAACGGTCGCCCGTGCTGCCCAACGAGGCGTCGGCGCGGCCGATGCGCGCCGCACTCGACAAATTCGCCAAGCTGTTGCCGCCCGGCAAAGCGGTGATCGACAAGCTCACCGAAACGCAGCAGGTCGAGAAACCGGCGCTGAACGAGGAGACGGCGGCCGGGAGCCGATTCAGCCTCTTCGCCTTCGCCGCGCTCGGGGAACTCCCGCGCATCGCCGACGCCGTGAACGATTCGGAGCGCGGGTTCTGCCGGATGGCGGCCGTCGTGGCTCTCCGTTCGGCGCTGGCCGCGAAGCCCGAACTCGAAGAGGCCCTCATCAAGCTCGCGGCCGACAAATTCCGGATGGAACCGGCTGCCGCGGAGAAGTGGGTCTTCCGTCTCCGGGGTTTCTCGCCCGCGGAGCGGGTCGATCCCGAAGTCATCGACGCCGCGATCGGCGGCCTCTCGGCACCGCTGGTCTCCGAGCGAGAGCTCAACTTCTTCCTGCTCGTGAACTTCGTCGATCCGGCGAGTCGCCTCAATAAGGATCTCATGCAGTTCGATGCGGGCGAGACCGCCGAGCGCCGCGAGGCCGTCGCCCGCCTTTGGAAGCGCCGCGCCGAAGACATCAAAGCGGCGCTGAAGAATATGCCGCCGAAGTGAGTGTTCAGACGAGCGGGGCGGTCGCCGTCGGGCGGAAATCGAACACGTCGAGTTCGACGCTCGACCGCCCCTGCCATTCGTTCACTTTGGGCGTGAAGGCCAGCGAGACATCGCCCCCGCCGGACAGCAGTTCTTCGAGCCGCTCGCCGGCACCGAATGCGACGGCCCGGAGAACCGTTTGCCCCTGTCGCACTCGGAACTGCAAGTGACGTTCGCCCTGGCCCATTTTCTTGGGGGTGCCTTCGAGTTTCAATCCGCTCGCCAAGAGTTTCGGGCGCGGGTTCTCGGCGCCGTACGGCTCGAGCCGGTCGATCTCTTTCATCAGCCCGTGGGTGACGGAGCCGAGCGGCACTTCGGCGTCGAGACGGAGGCGGGGTCGCGGTAGCCCGGTCGGGAACACCCCCGAGACGTGTGCGCAGAAGCGGATGCGGAGTTCGTCCATCCGGATCGCGTCCAAGCGGAAGCCGGCGGCCGCCGCGTGGCCGCCGTGCCCGAGCAAGAGGTCGTCGCAGGCCATCAGCGCTTCGTGGAGCGCGAAGCCCGCGATGGATCGCCCGGAGCCGGACGAGGCACCATCGCCGTCTTTGAGCGCGGCGATCAGCGTCGGCCGCGCGTAGTATTCGGCCAGGCGCCCCGCGACGATGCCGACGACGCCGGCGTGCCAATCGGTCGAGCCGAGCACGATCGCCGCAGCGGAATCGAAGCCTCCCGCTTCGACCTGCTCTTTGGCCTCGCGGACGATCTTCCGCTCGATGGTCTGCCGTTCGGCATTCTGGCTTTCCAAATAGGTCGCGATCTCTTCGGCGCGCTTCGCCTTCTTCGTGGTCAGCAGTTCGACGACGAGGCCCGCGTACCCGAGGCGTCCGGCGGCGTTGAGGCGCGGGGCGAGCCGGAAGCTCACGTCTTCGGCGCGCACCGGCTTGTCTTCCGCGAAGCCCGCGGCCGTGAGCAGCGCGCGGACGCCGAGCGACGGCCGCGCCACGAGCCGCTGCAGCCCGTGCTTGACGATGATGCGGTTCTCGTCGCGCAGGGGCACCACATCGGCGACGAGTCCGAGCGCGGTGAGGCCGAGGAGATCGAGGAGGAGTTCGCGCAGTTCCGGAAGGACGCGCTCGCCGTCGCTCGCGCATTGGGCTACGGCCCAAGCGAGCTTGAACGCGACGCCCGCTCCCGAGAGTTCGCCGAAGGGATACTGCGACTCCGGCAAGCGCGGATGGACGAGGACGTCGGCGGCGGGCAGGTGCTCTTTCATCTCGTGGTGGTCGGTGATGATGAGGTCGAGGCCGACGGCGCGGGCGACTTCCGCTTCGCGGACGCTCGTGATGCCGCAATCGACCGTGATGAGGAGTTGCTTGCCCTCGGCCGCCAGCCGACGCACCGCCCCTTCGTTCAGGCCGTAGCCCTCTTCGAGCCGGTGGGGCACGTAGTAAGAGACGTCGGCACCGAGCTTTTCGAGGATGACCATGAGAATGGCGGTGCCGGTCGTGCCGTCCACGTCGTAGTCGCCGTAGATGACGATCTTCCGGCGTCCGCGGATCGCATCCCAGATGCGCCGCGCGGCCTCATCGACGCCCGGCAGCAGCCGGGGCGGATGCAGTTCGGTCATGGCGGATGTCAAAAATCGGCGGGCCGAGTCGGGGGCGGTGACGCCGCGATTCCAGAGGAGCTGAGCCATGACGAGGGGGAGCTGCGCGGCGGAGGCGAGGCGCTGCACGCCGGCCTGATCTTGCGGGAGGAGGTGCCATTCGCGGGGGGTCTGGGCCAAGCGATCCTCGGCAGGTCGGGGAAAACTGGAACGGTGATTTCGAGCGGTGCGATCCGACCATCCGGAGCGTGCGTCGCACGCGGCGGAACCGCACGGGGAATGCTAAGAACGTCGGCACATTTTTGCAATCGCGCTCCGCACGCGGGCGGTTTCGGGTCGATGATGACTTTCGAGACTTCTGCATGAGAAGCACCGGTTCGGGCGTCCGCCATCGCGGCACGCTCCACCCTGACCCACCCCTAGGTTTCGGAGGTTCCACCAGTGAATGCTACGTTCTTCCTGCTCGGCGCAGCGTGTCTCGGTGCGGATCACGCACCGGCCCAAGTCGCAGCGCCCGGACACGCGGTCGTCGCCAGCGCCGCGGGCTGCGGCGGTTGTGGCGATTCCGGCTACGGCTATGCAACCGCCTCGAACTACGGCAACTCGGGTTGCTCGAACGATTGCGGGAGCGGTTCGCGGGCGGGCTTCTTCTCGCGCTTGAAGTCCAAACTCTGCCACAAGAAGTCTTCGAGCTGCGGCAATGACGCCTGCGCTCCGGCCCCCGCCGCTTGTGCCCCGGCTCCGTGCGCTCCGGCACCCGTGGCCTGTGCCCCGGCTCCGGTGGCGTGTGCGCCTTCCTGCGGCACCCCGGTTTACACCGGCTTCACGACCAGTTCGTGCAGCAAAGAAAAAGGCTGCCTCTTCAGCCGCCTGCGGTCGAAAATGAAGCATTCCAGCTCCGCGTGCGATTCGTGCTCGGCCCCCGTCGCCTACGGTTCCGCGCAGACGGGTTGCTCGACCGGCCCCGCCCTGGTCGCCCCCGGTGGCCCGGTCGTCCCGCCCAAGGAAATGCCCCTCCCCCCGAAGGAAGAACCGAAGCCCAAGACGACGACCCTCGCTCCGAGCATCCCGCTGGCACCGGCCGAATTCACCGGCACCGCCGGTAAGTATTGAGCAACCCCTCGATTCCGCGTGAAGCCCGGGCCACTCGACCGTCGAGTTGTCCGGGCTTCGGGCGTTTGCGGGAATGATTCCGTCGAAATGGAAGCATTCGAACTGGCGGTCGCGCGAGGAGAGCGTAGCATTGCACCGGGTCGCACGGATGGAAGCCTCGGAGGGGACAGCATGACCAAAAGCGCCGGGGAAGTCCTCGACCTCGCCAATAAGATCGCGCGGCTGGTCGAAGAGCGGGGATGGAACCAGGAAGACTTCGCACGCATTTCGCAGTTGAACCGCCACACCGTCCGCACCATTCTGAATTCCGCCGGCAACCGCCGGCTGCGCAACGCCACGGTCAGCCAGTGCGCCGAGGCGCTCGGATTGACGGTCAACGAACTCCGTACGCTCCCGCTCGAACGCCTGCTGCCGCGGATGCACGGCAAAGGCCCGGCGGACGAAGCGCTCCTGAAGATGCTGGCATCCGGCGCCACGCTGCCGGAGCTCGCGGCCTGGCTCGAACGGAACGCGGATCGCGCCGCCGAATTCGTCGCCGACGAAGCCGAAGAGCTCCTCGGGATGCAAGCGCCTGGCGGAGCGCTCGAGCGTTTGGGCGTCGAGCAGTGCGTCGAGATGATCGAGCGGCGCCGGAAGCTGCTCGCCCAAGTGAAGGCCATCGCCGCGACGGAATATCTGGAACTGGTCGAACAGGTCGTGGGGCTGATCCAAGATAAGCTGCACGCGCTGAAGCCGGAAATCGGCCGGCGGTTGCGGAGTTAGTTCGGCATCAGTCGGAGGGATCGCGAGGAAGGCGAGTCGCTCGCAGGGGGCCACGGACGAACGAGAAGCGACACTTCGCGTCTTCGGATCGACTCACAGCTGCACGTTGCCGCCCGTCAGTTCCCGGCGGCCCTCGCACGCGCGGCACTTCTTCACGCCCTTCAAGTAGTGCGCTCCGCAGCGCTCGCACTCCCAGACTTTCCCCTTCGTCATCGCGTCGATCATTTCCACGGCGACCTCGCTCGTCCGACCCGATTCGACGAGGTCGGCTTCGATCAGCTCCAAGCTGCGGCCGCGCGTCAGTCGCTCGTAGCAATCGCGCAGAAAAAGGTCGTCGGCCGAGGGCGGGACGAGATCGAGGACTTCGAGCTTGAACGTTCCCCGACAGCGCATGCACTCGATGTGCTCTTCGACCCCGCCGATGGGGAAGACCGGTATGAAGTACATGGTGAACCACTGACGGGCGGCCTGCCGCCGATAGCTCACATCGGGTTCGCCGCACTGCGGGCAGTAGAAGCGACCCGTGTCGCGGGTCTTGGTCAGGTAGCGCGAACCCCAGATGAAGATCATCGCGCAGCCCTCTTCGGTTACCGGATTCGACCTCACCCCGCATTCGTGCCGACTGTTTTGAAGTCCTCCATTGCCCGGGCTACGGCCAGCGGCAGGATCTTCCGCAGGCGGCGGCCCCGGCGGACGTCGCTCCAGTTCTTCAAGATCTGCTCGGCCTGCCGGCTGCCGGTGCGGCGGTGGTACTCGATGATGAGCGGGTGGATCCACTCGTAATCGACGTGCTGCGTGTCGAGCACGGCCACGCTCGTCGTGTGGAGCTTCGCCGGAACTTCCCCCTTCGGGTCGTAGACGAAGAGTTCGCCGCCGGTCATCCCGGAGCCGACTTCGTTTTCGATCGGCCCGAGGATGAGCACTCGGCCGCGGGTCATGTACTCGCAGGCGTATTTCCCGGCCGCTTCCGCGACGATGGTCGCGCCGGAGTTGCGGATGCCCAAGCGGTGCCCGGCCCGTCCGCCGAGGAAGACGAACCCGCCAGTCGCGCCGTAGGCGACGTTGTTCCCCGCGAGGCTCTGGATTTCCCCGCCGTAATCGGATGAGGTGTAGTCGAGTGTGACGACGACGTTCCCGCCGGAGATGCCCTTGGCGACGCCGTCTTGGGCGAAGCCACGGAGTTCCAGGTCGAGCCCCGTGATGCACCAAGCGCCGAAGCTCTGCCCGGCTTCACCGTCGAAGCGCGCGCGGATCTTCTTGCCGCCCGGCACACCTTCGCGGCCGTAGATCGTCGCGATCATCCCGGCGACGGTCGCCCCGACGGAGCGGTCGCTATTCTTGATCTTGAAGACCAGGCTCGTCTCGGCCGCGGCGTCGATGGCATCGCGGGCCGCTTCGAGGAGACGGAGGTTCAGCCCGGCCCGGTCGCCGACGCCGCAGACGCCGGCGTTGTCCAGATGCACCTGGGCGAAGCGCTCGTTCAGTCCCATCATCGCCATGTCGGGGCGGAGGAACTTGCTCACGTCCACGCGGGCGATCCGGCCGGTGATGGCCGCATCGGTACGCTTCTCCAAGAGGTCGCTCCGACCCGTGAGTTCCTTCAAATGCTTGACGCCGAGGCCAGCGATGATGACGCGGACTTCCTCGGCCACAGCCCGCAGGTAGGCCTTCGTGTGTTCGGGGTGACCCTTGAAGATTTCCGGCGAACCCGTGATCCCCGTCGGGCAGTTGGGGATGTGGCAGCTCTTGCAGACGATGCACCCGACCGACACCATCAGCCCCTGGCCGAAGCTGAATTGATCGGCTCCGAAGAGGGCGTACTTCACCACGTCGTGGCCGTTCTTGATGCCACCGCCGACGCGGAGGATCACCGACGAGCGGATGCCGTTGACGACGAGCGCCTGGTGCGCTTCGGCCAAGCCCATCTCGCTCGGCAGTCCGGCGTGCTCCTTGCTGCTGACCATCGCCGCGCCGGTGCCGCCGTCGATGCCGTCGATCTCGATCACATCGGCCCCGGCCTTCGCCACGCCGACCGCGATGGTGCCGATGTTCTCAACCGAGACGAGTTTGACGGACACGGGTACGCCCGGCTTCACGGCCTTGAGGTCGTGGATGAGCTGCGACAAATCCTCGATGGAGTAAATGTCGTGGTGCGGCGGCGGCGAGATCAGGTCGGTGCCCGGCTTCGCGAAGCGGATGTCGGCGATCTCCTTGGTCACCTTCTTGCCCATGAGTTGGCCGCCCTCCCCCGGCTTCGCCCCCTGGGCCATCTTGATCTGGATTTCATCGGCGTTGATGAGGTACTCGGCATCGACGCCGAAGCGCCCGGACGCAACCTGGCGGATGCGGCTGCGGAAGCGGCTCTTCCGGATGTCGCCGTTGAGGGCGTAGATCGACGGGGCGTAGTTCCGCTTGGCGATCACGTCTTCCCAAAACTTGCCGTGCGGCCGCTCGGGAAGATCGTTGCGCCAGCGGAACTCGCCGCCCTCGCCACTGTTGCTGAGGCCGTCGAGTTCGTTCATCGCGGCCGCGATGGTCATGTGGCTGGCCCCCGTGAGGGCACCGTGGCTCATGGCCGCACCGCGGAAGAGCTCCTTCACCATCGCGTCGGCTTCTTGGACCTCGTCCTTCGAGATCCCCGGCGCGGTCGGCTTCTTGATGACGAAGAGGTCGCGCAGCACCGTCGGCGGCCGCGACTTCACCATGTCGCTGAACTTGTCGAACTTCACGCCGACGCGCAGGAGCGCGTTCGGGTCGTGGACTTCCGGCGGGGTGCTGTAGGCCATCTCGCCGCCGCCGGTGGCACCGGTCGAATCGGTCTCGGGGTGGGCTTCCTTCACCGCGTCGCGCAGGGCCATGCGGACTTTCGCATTGAAGGCCATGTAGTCGCGGTTGCGGCCGAGCACGTTCATCTTCTCGGCGAGTTCTACGCGCCACTTGGCATCATCGACGAGATCCTGGATCGTCAGCCCGCCGACACGGCTCGGGAAGTCGCCGAGGTACTCCATGAGTTCCGGGCCGAAGCCGACGGCTTCGAAGAGCATCGCCCCGCGGTAGCCCTCGATGGTCGTGATGCCCATCTTCGAGATGATCTTCTTCAGCGAATCCTCGAGCGCCTCGAAGAGGTTCTCGAGCGCCTCGCGCGGCGGGAGCGTGATGTCCTGCTTCGTCTCGGGGTGCTTCCAGGTGATGCCGTCCTTGACGAGACGCAGCATGAGATACGGATGCACGGCGTCGGCGCCGAAGGCCACGAGCACGGCGATATCGTGCCCCTCTTGGATATCCCCCGCCTGGACGATCAGCGAGCAGCGGTCGCGCAGCCCCTGCTTGCAGAGGTAGGTGTGCACGGCCCCGAGCGCCAGCAGCGAGGGCAGCGGATCGATGCCGCGCTTGCAAGCTTCGCGATCCGAAATGCAGAGGACGTGGTGGCCGTGGTGGACGGCCTTCTCGGCGTCGCTCTTGAGCTTTTCGAGCGCGGCCCGCATCGAATCGGGCCCGCCCGACAGCGGGAAGGTCGCATCGAGGGTGGCGAAGGCGAAGAGTTCGTTTCGCTGGAGTTCGTCGATCATCGCGTCGTTGACGACGGGCGACGGCAGTTCGAGCTGGCGCACCGGCAGGTTGTCCTCGCCGGTCGCGGGGAGCGGATTCGCGGCCGTGAGGGGCGAGCGGCCGAGGTAAGTGACGAGCGACATCGCCCCGCCTTCGCGGTAGGGGTCGATCGGCGGGTTCGTCACTTCGGCGAAGGTCTGCTGGCAGTACTTGAAGAGCGTCGGGTGGTACTGGCTGAAGATCGTGAGCACGCGGTCGTAGCCCATGCTCGACAGCGGCTCTTTCTTCAGCTTGCCCATGTCCTTCACGAACACCGCACGGTCGAAGTCCCACCCGGCCGCTTGCAGGAGCTGTTCGAGTGACCAGCTCCGCTCGGCGAGTTGGGCGCCGACGACATCTTCGACCTGCGGGGTGAGGTTGAAACCCTCGGTGATGATCGCCTGGCGCTTGTTCAACTCGTGGACATCGCCGAGTTCGGCCGCGCTCTCGGCGACGACGCGCGCCATGATCTGGTGACTATCGAGGCGCTGGCCGCTGCTCGTGTCGAGCGCGATCATCTGCCCCGGCTGGAGCTGGCCGCTGGCGACGATGGTGGCGTTGTCGATGCCGAAGACGCCCGACTCCGAGGCGATGTAGAGCCAGCCGCGCTTGTCCGAACACCAGCGGATGGGGCGCAGACCCATGCGGTCCACGAGGCCGACGAGCGTCGTGCCGTCGGTGCCGATGATCCCGGCCGGGCCGTCCCAGGCGCAAAGGCTGCCGTAGGTGCGGCGGCAGTAAGTGAAGAGCTGAAACGCTTCGGCACCCCAGATCGCTTCTTCCGTGTCCCAGACGGGCGGGATCGAGAGCCGCAGCGCGCGGAGCATGCTCCAGTCTTGGGCGAGCGTGAGGTACTCCAGCCA
>Ga0136611_10000371_pt1 | contig 29047 bp, 20 predicted proteins | sample AntDrymUQ2232306_2_FD_106645 | JGI IMG/M metagenome (GOLD analysis project Ga0136611, IMG submission 106645) | Polar desert sand microbial communities from Dry Valleys, Antarctica - metaG UQ223 (23.06) | ecosystem: Environmental > Terrestrial > Soil > Desert | place: Antarctica: Dry Valley...
GCAGTAGTTGACTGCGGCCTTAATTTAGGCTACCTATGTAAGCGAGACTTGAGAGTAGGCCAATGGGAGGCCCACAATGCGGTTCGGCTTCAACCCACGGATCGATGCGACAACCAAGCCGGAGATGATCCAGCGTCTCAGGCAGGCAATCCAAGCAGCGTACGAGCTCCAGTTTGACACGATTGAGCTCTCGCTCACAGAGCGGATTCATGAGCTTGGTCTGCGCACCGTCTTCGGCGGCGAGCTGTTAGATCTGATGTCCACCTCACCGCTGCGCTTTCATCTGCATCTCTTTCCACGTGAGGAAAAGAGTGAGGATCCTGGAATCAGCAACCCCAGCCCCTACCCACGTAGCTTGCAATTGCGGAGGCTGACTCAGGTGATTGAGTTTTTCGAATCGAACCACCCGATGCAGCTCTACCTGGTCCACGCTGGAGTCCGTTCGTCGGCCTTTGAAACGCATCTCAGAGCTTTGAGGCGCAGCTTAGACGCGCTAGATGCGCTCTATCCCGGTGTGCCGCTGGCGCTGGTCAATGACAAACCGGGCGGCGTCCTCTCACGCCCGCCTGACTTCCTCGATCTGCTGGACGCCTCTCCTAACCTGCGCTACGTCTTTAACACAGGGCTCGGCTACCACGCAGTGGATTACAACCAGGAGGCATATGCCTGGTTCTTGCGTAGCCTTGGTCGTTTTGAGGAGCGGCTAGCGGAGATTCAGTGGAGCAATGGCGCTCCCGGCGCGGGAGTGGACAAGCCAATCCATGCAGACCTGGAAAACGGCGTGCAAGTCCACCTTATTGTGCGCACTATTGGGCGCAATCCGGCCGTGGTACACCTCTTCGAGACCGTGGGGGGCAGTGTTCCCGCGCTAGCCAAGGAGCGACGTGCCGTCTACAACGGATCGCGGCACTGAACCTCGACGACACGATCGCGGCCATTTCAACCGCTTCCGGCGAAGGCGCGATCGGCATCGTCCGTGTAAGCGGGCCAGATGCTCGCTCGATCGCCAAACGCATCTTCATGCCTTCGCGGCCGCGATCGCGATGGCGTTCCCGCTACCTCTACCACGGGCACGTTAGAGATTCGGTAACTGGCCGAGTGACAGACGAGGCGCTGCTGTCTTTCATGCGCGGGCCGCGGAGCTACACGGGCCAGGATGTGGTGGAGATTTCTGGCCACGGCGGCACCGTGAGTGTGTCGGAAACGCTAAGGCTTGCCATTGCAGCGGGCGCGCGGCAGGCGGAACGGGGTGAGATGACGCTGCGCGCGTTCCTGGCTGGCAAGCTTGACCTGGCGCAAGCTGAAGCGGTTGCGGACGCGGTCCAGGCGCGCACTCCGACCGGGTTGTCGCTCGCTGTGCGTCAGCTAGGGGGTGAGTTATCACGTCGGGTGAGCACGATACGCCAGGACGTGATGGCCGTCTACGCTCACCTGGAAGCCACGATCGACTTTGCGGAAGACGATGTCCCGGTTCCCTCGCGGGAGTCGCTGCTGGCGCCGCTGCGCCGCGCACAGACTCAGTTGGCAGTCCTGCTGGCCACGGCGCATGCCGGGAAGCTCCACCGAATCGGCGTGAGGATTGCGCTGGTGGGACGCCCCAACGCGGGAAAGAGCAGCCTGCTCAATGCGCTGCTTCAGAGTGATCGCGCTATCGTGACGCCTTTCGCGGGTACAACTCGCGATGTCATCGAAGAGTCAATTGATCTGCTTGGCGTTCCCGCCGTGCTGGCCGATACTGCCGGGATCTCCAAGACAGAGGATCTGGTTGAACAATTGGGCGTAGAGCGCAGCCGGTCGGCGCTCTCGACGGCCGGCGTTGTGGTTCTTCTAGTGGACGCCAGCGCGCCACTCACCGAGAACGACAGGGATGTTGCATCGCTCGCACGCGCCGCGCCTGGCGTGGCGGTCATCGCACTCAACAAGTGCGATCTTCCACGTATTGTGGGTGAGGAAGAGGCGAGCTCACTCGTTCCAGGCGCCGCCGTCGTTCGTATCTCGGCCCTCACCGGTGCTGGGTTGGAAATGCTCCGCACCGTCATCTACCAGCGCAGCGGCGCCGCGCTGGGCAACGCGCCGGAGGCAGCCACTGTCACGAGCCAGCGGCACCGCGACGCGCTGGAGCGAGCCAGACAAGCGCTCGACGAAGCAATCCAGGCCATCGAGACGGATCTTGTTGCCGATGCAGTATCTACCGATCTCCGCGCGACGCTGTCCGCGCTTGGGGAGATAACCGGGGAAAACGTTACCGACGAGCTACTGACGACGATCTTCAGCCGATTCTGTATTGGCAAATAGCGCTCCTACACATCTGGCGGCAGGGTTGAGCGCGTGTAATACGACGAGCGGGAAGATTGCCCCGGTGTGCAGGCGTTGGGTACGCTTCCATACTGCACATGATGATCGGGAGGCAAAGGTGAACCCCAGACGTCCTTCGCGCGCTCCAGGGGGTGCTTCGCGCGGGAACGGCGGGAACCAGAGCTCAGATGACTCCCCGGCGCAAACCAACCTCGGCTTGCTACTTCAGCAGGCGCTCAAACAGGCGCAGCAAAACGCAGAAGTCGCGCAGACCGAACAGACGGTTGATTCTAACGGAGCGCGAAATGCACATGAGGATCGTGCGGCAAAGCCATGCGCGAATTGTTGGAACGCCCTCACGGCCAAGGCCGCCGGCGGCAAGATGATGGCCCGCTGCGGCAAGGATCTTTGGGTTCGCACTTCCTACACGCTTGAGGATCTAAACAGCGATCGCATTCGGCGCTGGTACGCCGACTGCCCGGAATACGACGACACCGAGTAGTGCGGTAAGACGTCAGCTAAGCAACGGCAAACGGATTGCCATCTCCAGTCCGTTCCCGGCTGCGGGAGTGGACGCGAGTACGCTGCCACCGTGCGCTTCAATTACGCCGCGTACGACGTAGAGGTCGGGCTGCGCAAGCTGCCACGTATTGGCGCCCCCACCTTCAGCAACGAGCTGGACAAAAAGTCTGCTCAGATTCTCCGGTCGTAGGGCCACGCCGCCGCCCATGATGCGGCAGACGGCGTCGGGAGGCTCTGCACGGAGCGCGAGCGAGTACGGTGGCAGGGCCCCCTGGCGGCCGGAGGCGTAAAGCAGGAGTGAACGCAGTGATTGCTGCATACGCGTTGCGTCGGCTGATACGAGCAACTGCTGGTCTGGCGCCTCAAGGTCAGGCGCGTCGGCCGCGGTTGGCCAGCCGCCAATGACGGCGCGAGCGAGGTGGCCAAGATCTACTTCTTTGCGCAGCAGGGCAACGCGGCTGAGGCGTATCCTCGACACGTCCAACAGGAGGTTCGTCAACCCCGCGAGCCGGTCTGATTGCTCGACGATGGTGGTGAGCCCGCTGGAGACCGAAGGATCTAGTGGTGGTTGTCCGGCGCGCTGGCGCAGCAGAAGCTGGGCGTAGCCGCGAATGGAAGTAAGCGGCGTGCGCAGGTCATGCGCCAGGAGCGAAACAAACTCATCCAGCTCGTGCTGGTGGCCCCGGCACGCTTCCAGTTCCGCGCGAACTGACTCCACGTCTTCAAGCACGAGTAGTGTTACTCAGCAGGGGTCGTGCCAGGTATCCTGAGTGGACCGATGAGCAACACGCCCACACCGCCCGTGCCGCCCGCGAATGCGGCGATCTCAATCAGGATTACGGTAGCTACCTCCAAGTGGCTGGGAGTCACTTCATTGGGGTCTGGCAAGCAAATAGCAGCCGGTGACCAGGTGGTGATGTGTCCAAAGTGTTTCAAGCCCGTCTTATTGGAAGACTGGCGCACCAACGGGAGCAAGTGCCCGGAAGACAGCACACCCGGAAGGGTGATAGAGCGTGCCTCCCGAGCCACTGGCGCCTCTGACAATGCGCCCGCAGCGGCCGCGCAAGCGGCACCCGCAGCATCCGCAGTCGTACCAACTCCAGGAGGCTCGGCGCCGCAGGTACGATCGACCGTGGCGGCCGTGCCGCCTCCCTCCGTCACAACAGCGATTAGAGGTCCCGCTCCGGCGACAATTGAGGTGGACCCGTACCGCAATGCGCGAAACGTGGAAGCGCCACCAGTATCAGACGTGTGGCGCCGCAATATCATGACCATCTTCTGGATGCTGATGGTATGGGGCATCATCGTGATGGTGGTGTGGGTACTTGGACTGGATCCCACCGCTCTCCGCCGCGTGTAATCTGACCTTGCCGCCTCGCTTGGTCTAACTGGAATGGAAAAGGGGCTCGGTGCTTTCGCACCGGGCCCCTTTAGCGTGGTCGATGAGGCTCTCGCTTAGTACTGAGGCGCGGCGGGAGCGGCGGCCTTCTCCTCGGGGATGTCCGTCACCAACGCTTCGGTGGTCAGAATCATTCCCGCGATTGAGCACGCGTTCTCGACGGCGGAGCGGGTGACCTTCACGGGGTCGATAACGCCCGCTTCGATCATATCCACGTATTCCTCGGTCACAACGTTGAACCCAATGTTCTTGCCGCCCTTCTCCTTGCTGCGGCGGCGGATTTCCTCCACCACAACGGAGCCTTCGTAGCCGGCGTTCTCGGCAATCTGGCGCATCGGCTCTTCGAGCGCGCGCCGCAGGATTGCTACGCCCGTTGCCTCGTCACCCTGTAGCTTCACCTTGTCCAGCGCGATGGCGGCGTTCACGAGTGCAACACCACCGCCGGGCACAATGCCCTCCTCGATGGACGCGCGAGCCGCCGAAAGGGCGTCCTCCACGCGATGCTTGCGCTCCTTGAGCTCGGTCTCAGTTGCGGCGCCGACCTTGATGACGGCAACGCCACCGGAGAGCTTGGCCAGGCGCTCCTGGAGCTTCTCCTTGTCGTAGTCTGAGGTGGTGTCCTCAATCTGCGACTTGATCTGCTTCATGCGGCCCTGGATCTCGTCGTTCGATCCCTTGCCCTCGATGATGGTGGTGTTGTCCTTGTCCGACGTGATACGCCGGGCCTGGCCAAGGTCACGGAGGGTGATGCTGTCCAGCTTGCGGCCGAGCTCGTCTGAAATGACGGTGGCGCCAGTCAGGATAGCGATGTCCTTGAGCATTTCCTTGCGGCGGTCGCCGTAGCCCGGCGCCTTGATGGCAAGGACGTTGAGAATGCCACGCAGCTTGTTGACCACCAGGGTGGCCAGCGCCTCGCCTTCCACATCCTCAGCGATGATAACGATGTTCTTGCGTCCCTGCTGCATGAGGTTCTCGAGCAGCGGCACGATGTCCGCGATGGCGCTCAGCTTCTTCTCGGTGATGAGCAGAAGCGGATCGTCCAGCTCGGCCTTCATCTGGTCCGGGTTGGAGACGAAGTACGGCGAAATATAGCCCCGGTCAAACTGCATGCCTTCGACGAAGTCCGTCTCAAACTGCAGGCCCTTGCTCTCCTCGACGGTGATGACGCCGTCCTTGCCGACCTTGTCCATCACGTCAGCGATGAGCGTGCCGATCTCCGCGTCCGCCGCCGAGATGGTGGCGACGTTGGCGATCTCTTCACGGCCCTGCACGGCCACGGCCATGTCCTTGATCTGCTGGACAACGGCCTGCGAAGCCTTGTCTAGGCCACGCTTGATGATCATGGGGTTGGCGCCGGCCGCGAGGTTCTTGAGGCCCTCGTGGACAATCGCCTGTGCCAGCACGGTAGCGGTGGTGGTGCCGTCACCGGCCACGTCGTTGGTCTTGGTCGCGGCTTCCTTGAGAAGCTGGGCGCCCATGTTCTCGAACGGGTCTGGGAGTTCGATCTCCTTGGCGACGGTGACGCCGTCATGCGAGACAGTGGGGGCGCCGTACTTCTTGTCCAGCGCCACGTTGCGGCCCTTGGGACCGAGCGTGGTCTTGACGGCCTCGGCGAGGATATCCACGCCTGCCTTCAGCTTGCGCCGGGCCTCAATATCAAATGCCAATTGCTTGGCCATGTGTACCTCCTGGTTTCTTGCACTCTGTGCCGCCGTTCCGGCGAGCACGCCTTCGTGTCTTCACGACTCGCGGCGATCCGGATTGCTGCCAACGCCCCGGATTAGCAATCGAGAGTCGCGAGTGCTAACCGAGAGTATAGGGACACGATTAGCAGTGTGCAAGGGCGAGTGCTAACAACTAAGCACTTGCGCAGCAGGCGTGTAGGGCGTTAGGGAGCGCAGCGACATCCTTAAGGAGAGGTCTCTACGTCCGCTCAACCAGCGTGAGAGAGCTGGGGGTGCCGCCAGTTTGAAGTGTCTCGCGGATGGTGTGCTTGTCGGTATCGATGACGCTGACGGTGCCGGAGCCGGAGTTGGCGACATAGAGACCCGTGCCGTTCAGCGCGACGCCTTGGGGTGCGCGACCCACCGGGATCAGATCTGTGACCTGCGCACCGCCCAGATCGACCACTTGCACGGAGCCCAGTAGCTGGTTCACGACATAGACGCGCTTTCCGTCGGGATGCGCCAGCACGCTTGATGCACCCGAGCCAATTTCAACCGAACGACCCATTTCCCCGGTCTGCGCATCTAGCTCCACCAGCCGTTCGCTACCGAGGAACACCAAGTACAGGCGCGAGCCATCGGCAGATAGCGACATATCGGTCGGCCATTGTGGGAGGCGGGCGGTCTTGACAAGAGCGCCGGTGCCTGGGTCAATGATAGAAAGCGCATTGTTGGAACGGTGGCGCGCATACAGCAGGGAACCATCGGACCGGAAGCGCAAACCGGCCGACAATTGACCCACGTGAATACGCCGCACTACATCCCAGGAGACCGCATCAATTTCCAAGAGTGAGCCAGTCTCGGTGTTGTCCGGGGAGTACGTCGAGACCCACAGGCGTCCATCTCGCGGGTTTACTGCGAGTGCGCTGATCGATCCCGCGTTGAGCGGTACTTGCCGGTCCACCGTGAGATCACTGCCATTTAACACCCATATGTCGCTGCCTCCCGACCAGGTGGCGTACACCTTTGACGCGTCAGGGGCGGGCGCCTGTACGGTCAGGCGACCTTGGCCGAGCGGCTCACTATGTTTGAGCAGCAGGCTAGCCGCCGGGTCGATCATGCTCAGGCGCGGCGATTGCGTATGCCCGACGAAGAGGCGCGAGAGCGGTTGAACGCCGGGCCGCACGACCTGTTCCATGCGCACTTGGACAAGTTGTGCTGGGGAGCGCGGCGGCGTCCCCGCGTTAGGCGTTGGCGGCGTCCGGTCAATATCTATCGGACCGCTACGGCCAGGAATGAAGCCCTCGCGCCGTGCGGTGACGGTATAGCCTTGTCCCGCCGGTACGGTGATGGTCACCTCGCCGAGCTGACCAGTCTCCTGACTTGCCGCTATGGCGTTGAAACGGTCTCGCACTTCCACCACCGCAAGCGATACAGCAGTGCCGGTAAGATCCAGTACCTGAACCCGCACCCGCGAGCGAGGCGGCCCGGGAGTTTCAGTGGGCGTTGGTTGCGGTCCCAAAACGGGGGCGCCGGCGATTCCAGGTAGGATCGAATCGCCGGTCGCGACGGAACGGACACTGAGTTTGGCGGCGACCAACGTTAGTCCGAGTGCGGCGAGCGCAACAGGGAGCCACCAACGACGGATGAGCGACGGGCGTCGGTACTCCACAGCGCTCACTGAATTGTACGGGCCGCGGCTAGCGCGGCCGGCCGCCTTGAATGGGGTGAAGTCGAAACGCCGGCAATCGAAGGCGCAGAGGGCGAACCGACATCAACCGCCGGCCGGCAGCGCCCCGCAGGCCGGCTACGTCGTGGATGCTCGGTCGCACCCGTCGCACGGCCACGTCCGTGACATACAGCATGAGAGCCGCCATCATCAGGTAATTCCACACATCTTGGGGCTGCGAGGACCGGACACCATCCCGCTTCCACGTTTCCTCGGGCGAATTGAGCACGGGACCGCCGGTCTCCGCCGCCAGACGCTCAAGCAATACGCGATTTGGATCGCTCAGGCGGTATTCGGGAAGATACGGCAGCGCGTAGCCAGTAAGTTGCGTCGCCACTGGCTTTCCGGCACCGTCCGTCTGGATAATGTTGATGAAGTACGCGCCGGGCGCCTCAAGCTTGAAGCGACCCTCATAGCGGCCAGGTGCAGACTGTGGAAGAGTGACCCGGCGCGCGCTTCCGTCCGGGAACGAAATGTCCGCCACCGTGGTGAGGTGGTTCCGGAACTCACCGGCGGTTTCAACCGATTCAACACGCACGTATGCTTGATCGCCCACAGGCCGGATCTGCACTTGAACGCCAGGTGTGGCGGGGGCGGGCATTGCCCAGCGCACAGCTTGGGGCCAGAGACGCTTGAACTGCTCGGTGCCCATCCAGTCTTTGCTCCACTCCCCCTCGGCGTCGGCGGTCCATGCCATCGCTCGTCCCAAGCCGTATTGCCATTGAGCGAGGACTGTCTCCTCCTGGTCGCTAGTCAGCACCGTCTCAGAGCCGGGCTTGGGGGAAACGCGCACGTAGCCATGAAGTTGGGGAAAGTCCGCCGGGACAAGTCCGCGGACGGCCGGCGCCGCCATCACTAGGCGCGGCTTGAAGTCGCGTTCTTGCTTGAAGGAGCGGCCCGCCAGGCGCGCCTCTTGGGTCATGATGCGCGGCACGTCACGGGCGTTGTTGGTGACGTAATAGCGCCCCTGGCCAATCCGCGCGATGTTCTGAAGGTCTGCGGCGGCCTTGCCCGTTGAAGCAATCCCTAGCGTGGAAACGGTGATACCGGCCCGGCGCATGGAGTTGGTTAGGGTTGGGAACGGCGCGGGAGATCCTTGCTCGCCGTCTGTCAAGACGATGACGTGCTTTACGCGAGCTTGCACCCGTTGCAGGCCTTGAAACGCCATCTCCATGCCGCGGTAAATGTCGGTCCCGCCGTCCGGTTGGATAGTGGCGATGCGATCGGCGATTGCGCGTGTGTCGGCCGCACCGCGGATATGCCGTACCTCAGCAACCCAACGCGCGTCGTAGTCGAACGAGACAACACCAACCTGATCGCCTTCCTGGACGGTCTCTACCGCCTGGATGGCGCCTTCCTTGGCCAGGTCCATGCGTGTTGCGCGCCGGTCCCCCGTATCAGTGGCGGACATGCTGCCGGACCGGTCGATCACCAGGACCAGCGCAAGTGAGGCGGACTGGTCTTTCTCGGGCGGCTGCACCGTGACGGGGAGGGCTGCTTCCAGCGGGCTGTCGGCGTATTCGCCCAGTCCAAACGTCTTCTCGCCGCCGATGACGATGAGGCCCTTGCCATAGTTGGCGACGTAGTCGCGCAACGCCTCTTGGCGCGGACGGCCGAGTTCACCGGCGTGGACGTTGTTTAGGATGATCGCTTCGTATTGAAGTAGGCGATCAATCTGGGCAGGCATTGTTGTAGGTCCAACGCCGTCTAGCTGCACCTTTGCTACTTGCAGCGTTTCGCGCAGGGCGGCATCACTGCCGTCGCTGACGATTAGCACGCGCGGCGCTTCACCGACGATGGTGAATGCCCACGACGTGTTGTTTTCCAGTCGGCTGTCACTCGTGACGGCCAGTTCCGCCTTGAAGCTCCAACCGCCCTTGGGCAGGGCGCCAAGGTCCACGATCACCTCTCGCGGGCCGGTCTCCAGCTGGATGGGCTGCTCATACAGGAGCTGCTCGAACTCCCCACCTCTAGCCCAGACTCGCAGCGTGCCGTCCTGCTGTGTGGCGGAGTACATCGCCAGGCGCATCTCGGTTGGCTCGCCCTCGCGCACCGCGGGAGGAACGACGAATGACGTGATGGCAGTGTCTTGGAGGCGACCAGGGAGCGCCAGAACTGCGACCTCTACGTCCCGCAATTGCGGCCGCAGGAGGTCGCGCTGGGCATCCCCCAGCGTCTCATTGCCGTCTGAGAGAATCACCACGCGCCGCAACGGGCCGGAGTTGGTAGCTGGCAGCAAGTCCGCCGCCAACTGGAGCGCCGACCCCAGGTTGGACGCTTCGCCGGCTAGCGGCGCGCTCCATATTCCGTGCTCCCGCACTGCGCCTAGGGGCAGCTCCACCTGTGCCCGCGCGCCGAACGTGACGATGGCCGCCTGGTCGTCGGGGCCGCCAGCACGCAGTGCCTGACGCACCCAGTTCTTAGCCGCCTCTTGGATGTCCGCTGGGACGCTGGCGGACTGGTCAACCACAAAGACGGTGGCAACGCTGCGGGGCGGCGCGGGAGCACGTAGCCCCGCGAGGGCCAGGACTACCAAGAGCGCCACCGCGCCGCGCAGCCAAAGGGCGACCGGCCACGGGCCACGGGGTACCGGCCGATTCCGGCGCGCCAGCCAATACAGAACAGCCAGTGCGGGTAGGAGCAGCAGAAAGAGTGGATGCGAAAAGCTCATCTGTGGAACCACCACCACTCTGCCATCAGTGCCAGAAGCACCAGCACGCCGAGGGGCCGCCACCACTCCCATCTCCCCGGCTCACTTCCCGGGCCGAGCATGATGGACTGCGCGCCTGGCCCGCTGATTGTGGAAAGGCTCGACAGCTCCGCTCTGGGTCGGAGATCCGCCAGCGCAGACTCGCGGCCTGGCTGTAGGACCGCCGCGACGTAGACTCGCTTGGCAATTGTCTCCGTCCCGGCAAACTGCGTCACGGTATAGGCACCCGGCCGCACCGTGTCTAGGAAGCGCACCGCCCGATTGCCGTCAAACTCATAGGTGCGTTTTGCGGGCGTCTCGATTTCTAAGCGGGAAGCGCGCGGCAGGGGCTGGACCAGCAGCGCGTCGCCGGGCACGATCTCGTTCTCAGATATCGCTCCCTGACGCGCCAGGCCGGATGTCTCGCCGGTAAGCCAGTTCACCGTGTTGGCGATGAGGATCGGGAAACCGATTCTCCCGAACAGATTGGTCGAGCGCAGGTCGAAGGCGAAAACGGCCGCGCGGTGCGGCCGCGGGTATCCCATGAAGACCAGTGGTGCGTCACGAGCCGAGACAACTTCTTCGGCCCATTCGGGCAACCGGACCTTTTTGGCCTCGGTCACGCCGACGCCGGTCAGATCTACCTCAGTGAGAAGTGGACTTGGCAAGATGCGCGCAATAGTCGCATCGTTCACCTCGCGTCCATTGTCAGTACGTCTGCCAAGCGTACCCGTGACGGTTATGGGCGAACCTCTGGCGGGCGGATCAATTAGTAGCCAGTGGCCGGGAGGTGGGGTAGGCGGAAACCAGCCTTCAAAGACATATACATCGTAGCCGCCTAACGGGTTGTACTGTTGCGCGTCAGACTTGGTGACCTGCACGCCGGGAACGGCTTGCAGCGCGCGCTCAAGTTGATCGCTACGACCGCCAATTAGCAGTACCTTGCGCGAAGCGACTGCGCTGGCCGCCGCCGTTGCGACGTTGTCGAGTGCCAGCAGGTCGGTCTTGCCGAATTGCGCCTGCACAATTCCGGCGGTCTGCGGGAACTCGGTCAAAACCGATTCCCAGCTGTTGCGCGCCGGTACAGTGATCTGCACTTCGTGGTAGAGCTGACCGTCAACCAGGAACCGCAGCGGGCCGGTGGCAGGGAGGTCTCCAAAGTTGCGGACTCGGGCGAAAACTTCCAGATCACCGCGCCGGTCGCGCCGCGCCGAGAGCGCCGTCACCGCCAAGTTGTCCGAATCGCCACGTCCGACTCGCATCACTGAAATTGCAACAGGCGGCCGGTCGGCCACTCGCTCGATATCCGCCACGCCGCCCGTGATAAGCACTATCTCACCTAGGCGGGCAGACTGAGTCAACCCGCCCGCGACTTGCAGGGCGTGTCCCAGGTCAAGTTCCGTGGGGCGAGGCTGAATACGCTGAATGCCGGATCGCAAGGTTCCAAGGTCGCCGGGAACACTACCCTGCGCCGCCACTTCGGCGTGATCCGCCATCGCCAGGACTACGGCGCGGTCACCCGTGCGTAGCTGGCCCAGCATCTGTGTCGCCCTTGCCTTCGCTTCGTCCAGGCGCGTCGCGTTCTGACGTCCGGCCAGCATCGCATCGCCGTCGTTCGCCAACATTGGTTCTGAGGCATCCACCGCCAGGATGATGGTGCGGGCCACAGGAATCTGCCGGTCCATTGCGGGCCGCGCCAGAAGCGCCACAGCGAGCGCGGCGAATAGCAGCTGAAGTAACAGTAGCGCGTGGCGCTTGAGCCATTGGACCGGCGAGCGCGCGGATTCCTCTTTGAGCACGCCTTGCCAAAGCCAGATGCTGGACACCTCTTGTCGCCGGCTGCGCGGCTTCAGGAGGTAGATCGCCAGGATCGCACCTAGCGCGGCGAGCCAAACGAGGCTCCACGGCGAAAGCAGCGTCACATTACGATCCGCCGCGTGCGAAGGTGCCGGAAGACCAGATCATCCAGGGGCATTGCGGTGCTGATAGTGACGTAGCGCACGAGACGCTTCGCGCAGAACGCCTCGGTCTCTTCAATCCAGCTGCTCATCCGGCGCCGGTAGGCGTCTACCGTCGCCTCGTCAAGCGACAGCCGCAGTCGTTCACCGTTCTCGCGGTCGTAAAGCTCTACTTCACCTGAAGCCTCGGGATCGGTTTCGAGGGGATCCAATACATGGAGGAGAACCGCCTCAAAACCGCGGTCCAGCAGCGCCGCCAATCCCTCCAGACCTCCGGGGTTCAGAAGGTCAGACACGAGGAAGACCAGGCCGCTGCGCCGGTGCATGGCGGCATAGGCGCGTAGCGCGCTAGTGAGGTCCGTGGCGCCCGTGGGACGGAGGTCTGAAAGGAAGTTGAACAGGCGTCCCGTCTGTGCCTTGGCGCGCAGCGGCGCCAGGTGTGACGTCACGCGCTCGCTGAAGCCCGCAGCTTCTACTCGATCCTGGCTGGCCAGCGCAGCATAGCCGAGGGCGCCGGCCAGACGCCGCGCGTAATGCAGCTTGTTGTGCCGGCCATAGTCCATGCTGCGCGAGCAGTCAACCAGGAGATGGACGGTGAGCGCCTCTTCGTCTTCGCGGAGCTTGATGAAGAGGCGCTCAGAGCGACCATAGACGTTCCAGTCGATCTGCCGTAGGTCGTCGCCGTGCGTGTATTCACGGTAGTCCGCGAACTCCACCGAGGTACCACGCTGCTTGCTGCGCCGCCCACCGTGGCTCGCTGCACCATGGGTGCGGTTGGAAACCAGCTGCAGCCGCTCTAGGCGCCGCATCAAGCCCTCGTCGAAGAGGTGACGGTAGGTCGAGCTTGAAGGCACCTCTTGAGCGCGAGGTGGAGCAGCGTTAGCCGTCGGCGTAAACCAGGGAAAGCGGCCTCCCTCGGCGGCTTGAGGGCCTGACGCCGCCTTACCGCTCCCGTAGCCGCTCAACGAACGGCGACTTCCGCTTCGTCCGGTATGACGCTCATCACCAGGTCATCCAACACGGTGTCGGCGGTGACCCCCTCCGCGTCCGCTTCAAAATTGAGAATGATGCGATGGCGCAGCGCCGCATGCGCGATGTGGCGAATGTCGTCATAGGAAACGTTGTAGCGGCCTTCGATAAGCGCATTGACCTTGGCGGCGCGCACCAGCGATTGGCCGCCGCGCGGGCTGGCACCAAAACGTACGTAGTCGCGCGCCACCTTTGGCGAGCCGGGCTGGTCGGGGTGAGTGGACATAACAAGCCTGGCCGCATACTCCTTCACGTGGTCGGCAATGGGCACCTGCCGCGCAACCGCTTGCATGCGCAGGATCTCCTCTTTGCCCGCCACGCGATCTACGGCCGGCTCTTCACCCATGGTCGTGCGATCCAGGATCTCCACAAGCTCACGCGCCGACGGGAATTTGACGTGGATCTTGAGCAGGAAACGGTCTAACTGCGCCTCCGGGAGGGGATACGTCCCTTCCATTTCGATGGGATTCTGCGTGGCCAGCACCATGAAGGGTGCCGGCAGCCGGTGCTGGTTGTTGGCTACTGTCACCTGGGATTCGGCCATCGCCTCCAGCAACGCCGCCTGTGTCTTAGGTGTGGCGCGGTTGATCTCGTCCGCCAGAACCAGATTGGCGAAGATGGGCCCAGCCTCAAACCGAAAGCGCCGGTCTCCGGCCGAGTCCTCGCTGATGATGTTGGTGCCGGTGATGTCGGCCGGCATCAGGTCCGGTGTGAACTGGACGCGGGCGTATTCTAGGTCAAGCGCCTCCGAGAGAGCGCGCACCATGCGGGTCTTACCGAGGCCGGGCACACCCTCTAGCAGCACGTGACCGCCGGCAATTAGCGCAATCAGCGCGGCGCGCACTACCTTCTCTTGGCCCACCATGATGCGCCCCACTTCGCGCTCAATGCTCGATGCGGTGGCGCGGAAGTTGTCGATGTCTTCATCTGATGATGCGGCACGCGCAAAGATGCTCATGGCTTGACCTGCTCCGGCGTGAAGTAGTTACGTACTGGACCAGCGAGATCAAGTGGCACCGTATTGGTGTCAAGTGCCGCCCCAACCGGGTTCGCACTGGCTGGGGCCCCAGGGCTACTAGCAAGAGGCGGTGGCGGCATCGCGGGCGCCGCGTTTGGGTTGGGTGGCCGGAAGTTGGAAGGACCGTCCCGAACTTCCGCTTCCACGGTCATCGTCTGCGACTGGAGGTTGAGTCTGGAAGGTGCTCCTTGCCGTTCCGCGCCGGCGCCCGTGCCACCGCCTTCGCCTGCGCCGCCGTTGCCGGATTGGAGACCGCTACCTCGGAGCTCTGCTTCCAACTGGGAAAGCTCCGCACCTGATCCGGTCTGGCCGCCGTCGGGGCGACCGGGCGCCTGGGAAGCCCCGGTCCGGCCCTGTTGATTAGCGTCCTGGCGGCCGGACTGCGATTGAGATTGGCCCTGCTGTCCTAGAGACGGCAGGTTCGGTTGCTGACCGCTCTGCATTTGCTGCTGGCGCGCTTCCAGGTCACGCTGCGCCTGCGCTTGGCGCCCGCTCTGCTGCACCTGAGCTGCGGCATCCCGGATGGCCTGCTGCGCCTCCTGGTTGCGGAACTGGCTCAGCGACTCGCCGGCGCGGCGCGCGGCGTCTGCGAGCGCACGGTCCTTCTCGCCAATTTGTTGCGCCGCTTGCTGGAACGCCTGTGAGAGCGACTGCCGCTCACCAGGACTAAGGTTGCGCGCCTGCTCCGCAAGCTGGCTCAACTGCTGGCTAGCGCGTTCGGTATCGCCACTTCGTAAAGCCTCGCCTGCCTGGCGGCCGGTCTGACTCTGGCGCAGAGCATTGCCCAATTCCTGCAGCGCCTGCTCACGCTTAGCCGCGTTTGGATTCTGCTGCTCGGCGGCTTCGCGGCGCGCGTCATTGCTGGGCGATGCGCCTGCCTGCCCTTGCTGCCCCGTCGGTTCAGGCGGGCTCTGGGGTGCTCCCACTAGGCCAGGTGCTTCTCCTAGCTCGCTGGGTTTCTGATCCAGGGCCCGTATGCCTTTGGTTATTTCCGCATCCAGATCGGGTTGGAAACGGGGAGTGGCCTGATCCTCGCGCCGGTTAGGATCTGCCAGCGCAAGCAACTCGCGGTCCCGTCCTGGAAGGACACCTATGGCCGCCGGCCACAGCGCTAACAGTAGCGCCGCCAGCAGCGCCCCCGCGCCGTAACCGCAATTCCGAACTGCCAGGCGCCGTGAATGAGTGCCTTCCGCGAACAGCGGAAATGCGCGGCTCGCATCAACGCTCGCAATAGTCGCCATTGCATCTTGCAGCTGCCGGCGCACAAACGGCCCGTCCCGGCCTGTTTCGGACAGTTCTAGCGCGGTGGCCAGCCGTTCTTCCAACCCCAGCGATGCATCTACCCGACGCGCCACCTCAAACGGCCCTACCTGGCGCCGCGCCACTACATAGACCGTCATTCCACCGATCAGCAGCGCGAGCGGGAACGCAAGATAAGCAACGCCGGGCAACGATAAGAGGCGAGCGATCAGAGAAACGGCGCCGGCCACCGCGGAACAGACCAGCAGGGCGCGCGGCATATGATGGAGCGTTCGCTGCCAACGGAGCCGCCTAGCCAGGGGCGCGAGCTGACGCTCAATGTCACTCGCGCTCTGTCTCGTGTGAAAGCTGCGCTCATACCGCGAATACAGCGGCCGCCCGGCGCTGACCGCCCCATGCCATGCCCAGCTCAGGAACGCTAAGAAGGTTCGCCAAATAGGCGCCATGCGGCGACCAACAGCGCGCACTCGAGCCGGAAGGACACGTGACGGCGAGCGTAAGGATGACGGCAGGTGTACAAGCAAACTGGCCTACCTTATATTAGGGCGCCTAAGGACGCCACGGCATTAGCAAGCCTCATGCCGTGGCGTAATTCCCCGCAATCGGTTCTCCTCGTGCTTATGGCGCCCGTTCCGTTGACACCGTACCACCAGGTAGACGGCACGTAAAGGAGCACTCCGCACAGCGCTGTGCAGGGCAAACGCACGCAGGCTGTGCACGGATTGCCACTTTGTAAGAGGCAAGTAAGATTCACCCATGGTGCGCGAATGGTGAATCAAACAGCTGGTGAGGCGGCACGGAGTAGCGCGGAGCCGGCGGCCCGCCGGCCGCCTCGCACGCAGCGAGTGTCTTTTCAAGACAGGGCGCGCCACGCGCTACGCACCGAGGGTCACCGCATGACCCACCAGCGTGACGTGCTGCTGGATGTAATCGAACATGCCGGAGAGCACCTGGACGCAGATGGGCTGTACCGTCTGGCACGCGAGCGGGATAATCGAATCAGCCTCTCTACCGTATACCGAACGCTCGCCCTTCTCAAGCGCCATGATCTGGTGGATGAGCTACATCTCAGCGAAGAGCATCATCACTATGAGGCCAAGACCGGCGAGCAGCACTATCACCTCCTGTGCAACTCCTGCGGCTCCGTGACCGAGTTCACTGGCGGCGCCGCTGATCGGATGCGCGATGAGTTGCGACGCGAGCACGGCTTTGACGTAGCGACGATGCAGCTGGACATCGCCGGCGTGTGTGCCAAGTGCGCGGCCGCCGTGCCGTAGGCGCGGCTAGAGTGTGTGGGGCAAACGCCCCGCGACCCTATAATTGAGTCAAATGACGAGCCAGCCGCCAGCCGCGGCCGGCCAATGGGATCCAGGGCTGCCGACCATTCGGCCCTCAGGCGCCCCGGTTGAGTTGACCCTGGACCTACGCGGTACGCCACCGGATAGAGTGCTAGCGCGCCTCTTCGGCGCGCTTGAACGAGTTAGCGACGATGTGACGCTTATTGCGCTCTTACGCGACACGCCCGAGTTTGCGTCAGCCATGGCCGCGGCTTACGGTGCGCTGCGCCAGCGAGGCTATTGGTCAGACAGCTCACGATTTCCAGCGGGTGTCCAGCGCCTCAAGATTGGCCGCCGGCCGGGCGGTCCGATCAACGTCGTCCAACCGACTGAAGGAATAGCTCCACTCCAGGCCGAGCCAGCCTACGCGCCGGCGCCAGCGCCTGAACCCACGAGGACCGATCCGGAACGCTAGCGCTGTAGCGCGAGCGCCAGCTCCCCACCCAGGCCGGCGTCCTCCGATCTGTGACGCACCCATGCAAGGTCCAATGACGTGCGCGCCTTTGGCGTTCCTATTTGGCCGAGCGCCCACGCGGCGTGCTCGCGGACGAGAGGATGCCGCTCGGGCGTCAGGAGGATGCCCGAAAGAGGTGAGACGGCAGCTTCGTCTCGTAAGTTGCCCAGGGCTATACATGCGTTGCGCTGTAGGCCCAAGCTCTTGGCGCGCATGAGTGGCGTCCCGCGGTAGCGGGTCCGGAACTGAGCGTCGTCCATCTCCAGCAGCGGCAGCAGCTGCGGGTAGGCAGCCTCATCATCATATGCACGCAATGCGCTGATGCGTGCCGGAAGCGTGTGGCGATTAACCGGACAGACCTCTTGGCAATCGTCACAGCCAAAGATCCAGCTTCCCATCAGCGATCTGAGATCGCGCGGCACGCCCTCCTTTAACTCTATCGTCAAGAAGGAAATACAGCGCGCATTGTCCAATACTCCGGGCGATACGAGCGCGCCCGTCGGGCAGACGTCCATGCAGCGCTGGCATGAACCGCACGAGTTACGCACAGGGCGGTCCGGCTCAAGCGGAAGATCCAGGATCACCTCGCAAAGAAAGGCCCATGAGCCTGCGCCCGGCAGGAGCAGCATCGTGTTCTTGCCGAACCAGCCAAGCCCCGCACGCTGCGCGACCGCGCGTTCGGCCAGGGGGCTGCTGTCTACAAAGACCCGCGCGCGCACCGGCCGCCCGGCGAGCGACTCCACGCGCTCTACGAGCTCGCGCGCAAGCTCTTTCAAAACGTCATGATAATCGCGTCCCCAAGCGTAGCGCGCTACCCGGCCGCGCGGTTTGCCAGGCACCGCCAGAGGCGCCTCACGCTGCCCAAGGTAGCTTGCGGCCAGCGCAATGATGCTCTGCGCGCCGGGCAGCAGCTCCTGCGGGCGCGTGGCGATCCGGGCGCGCTCCGTCGTAAACCACTTCAATCCGTCCATGTGTCCATCCGCGATCCGGCGCTGGATGGCCGCCTCAGCGTCTGCAAGCGGCGCGGCGCCGGAGATGCCCACGCGATCGAAGCCGATCGCGCGAGCCGCCGCCTTCACGTCCTGCGTCAATTGCGATAAAGACATGGCAGAGTCCTCTGATAGGCTATCGCCCTAGGTGAGCGAAGCGGAAGAACAGGCCGCGGAATCTACTGGCTTCACTCCCGGAGTTGTTCATGATCTCGCGTCTCTGCTGTACGGTCATGCGCCGCTTGACCGGATCGTGGCCGTCGAACCAGCCGGATCTGACGCGGTCACGCTTTACCGGCGCGGTGAGGATGGCGCGTTGTTCATTGAGCAGGACACCTTTCACCCCTGGTTGATTGCCGCCGCGGACGCGGTTGCTTACCTTCCGGATGGCGACCACGAGATAATGCCGCTGACTGGAGACGGCGAACTCAGCCGCCTGGTGCGTTTCACACGCTGGAGCGCCTTCAGCGCGGCGCAGACCGCGCTCACCACTGCAGGAGCGCTCTTCTTCGCCTACTCGTCATTTGTGAGTCAGTATCTGATTGCCTCCGGCCGCACGTTATTTCACGACATGCGCTTTGAGGAGCTTCACCGCGTGCAGGTGGACATTGAGACCTCAAGCCTTCTAGCAACCGCGCCCGAGGCGAGCGTCCTTCTCGCGTCACTCACCGACAACCGCGGACACGAGGAAGTGCTGACCGCCACCGGTGGCGCCGAGGCTGAGATGCTGCGCCGCTTAACAGAGCGCATCGCGCAGCTTGATCCGGATGTGATCGAAGGTCACAATGTGATTGACTTCGACCTTCCGTACGTCGCCGCGCGCGCCGACCGTCTGGGTGTCGCGCTCACCTGGGGTAGGGGCGGGCAGACTATGCGCTTGCAGGAACGGCAGGGCCGGCTCAAGGTTGGTGCGCGCCTGTTGCCATCGGTCAGGGTCCACATCCACGGGCGCCACATTCTGGACACGTATCAGCAGGTGCAGCGCTTTGATGCCGAAGGCAAGCTGGAGAGCTACGCCCTCAAGCCTGTGATGGAGTCTCTGGATCTGGTGCGCGAGGATCGCGTATTCGTTGATCGCACGACGATCAACGACCTGTGGCGGACGGAGCCGGATCGGTTGGCGCGCTACTGCCTTGATGACGCGCGAGATGTCCGCACGCTGGCCGAGCTGGTCACACCAACTGATTTCTATCAGACACAGATCGTGCCCCGGCCCTACCAAGACGTTGCTACCGGCGGGACGGGTGAGAAGATCAACTCGCTCATGCTGCGGGCATATGTGACCGCCGGCCGGGCCGTCCCCACTCCCGAGCCCGCACGGCCCTACCCTGGCGGCTACCTTGAACTGCGCAGCGCCGGCGTGTTCCGTCGCGTTGTGAAGTGCGACGTGGAGAGCCTCTACCCGGCGGTCATGCTTTCCTATGGCTACAACCCACAATCGGACACGCAGAATGTGTTCCTGCCGTTGCTCAAGGAGCTGACGAAGCGCCGCTTCTACGCCAAGCGCCAGATCAGCCGTGCTAACACGTCTGAGCGCGCCTACTGGACTGGGCTCTCCGGGTCCTTCAAGGTGCTCATTAACTCGTTCTATGGCTACCTTGGCTATGGCCGCGCCAATTTCAACGATTTTGACGCCGCCGAAGCGGTCACCACGACCGGGCAGAAGCTAATCAAGGGTGTACTCACAGCGCTCGAAGACCGCAAGTGCACGATCATCGAGGTGGATACCGACGGCGTGTACTTCGTTGCGCCCCCCGAGGTAGACAGCGAAACCACTGAGATGGCTCTGATTGCAGAGGTTGGTCGAGTGCTGCCGGCGGGGATCAACCTTGCGCACGACGGCCGCTACGCCGGCATGGTGGCGCTCAAGCAGAAAACGTACTTCCTGCTGACTTATGATGGTAGGTTGATCGCCCGTGGGTCCAGCCTGCGCTCGCGGCGCGATGAGCGGTACCTGCGCGGCTTTGTGCAGGACGCGGCGGTCATGCTCGTGGAGCGCTCAATCATTGATGTGAGCGAACGCTACCTTGCGACCGCGAAACTCGTGCAGACGGGTCAGCTGCCGGTCCAGGAGTTTGCCCGGCGCGAGAGCATCACCAACAAGACTTTCTCGTCCCCTGGTCTCAAGCGCCTCGCGGCGGCGGCAAAGGGTGTCGCGGTTGGGCAGAAGGTGGAGATCTACCAGCGGGCGGACGGCAGCCTTGCGCTCACAGCCGAATACGACGATGACGAGGACCGCGACTATCTGCTGCGCCGCCTTCACGACATGGCGAAGCGCTTTGAAACGCTGTGCTCCAACAAGACAGTATTCGATCGTCACTTTCCTAAGTTGACTGCCAGATCCGATCCAGACGCCCCACGACCGGAGCAACTCTCGCTCTTCGAATGATCTGCCAATCCGCTCTCGAGGATCGGAAGGGCCGGGCGGCTACACTACCACCTCGTGAAGATTGTCCAGTTCTGCACACAAGCGGGAGCCAGCCGGGTCGGAGTCGTGAGGAACGGGGATGTCTTTGATGTCACCGACGCCGCGGACGGGTCCGCGCTTAACCTACTGCTCAACAATTTTGGCAGCGTTGTTGGGCCGCGCGTCGGAAGCTTGCAGGAGCTCACCGCACCAGATGCACGCGGCGCGCGGCTGCGAATCCCCATTGATCCGCCCGAAGTCTGGGGCGCTGGCGTGACCTACAAGAAGAGCGCCGAGTTTCGCGACGAAGACACCACCACATCCAAGGGCATCTATGACCAGGTGTACTCGGGGCCGCGGCCGGAGCTGTTCTACAAAGGGCGCGCGGCACACTGCGTTGGTCCAAACGAGGCCGCCGGAATCCGCGCGGACTCGGCGTTTACTGCGCCGGAACCGGAGCTGGCGGTTGTGGTCCGTGCCAACGGCGAGATTGTTGGCTACACACTTTGTGACGATGTGTCCGCCTGGGATATTGAGCGCGAAAATCCCCTCTACTTGCCACAGTCTAAGATCTTCTACGGCTGCGTCGTCCTTGGTCCGACCATTGTCACGCCCGACGAGATAGGCGACCCCAGAGCCCTCAAGCTGCGTTGCACAATCTCGCGCGGCGGCAAGACGCTCTTTGACGACTCATGTGGCGTTGACCGGATGAAACGCTCACTGGAGGAGCTGGTGCACTACATGCGCCTGAACAATCCCATCCAGGACGGGACGGTGCTCACCACAGGGACCGGCATTATTGTCACTCAAGAACAAGCACTTCAGGAGGGAGACGTGCTTGAGCTAAGCTGCGAGCCAATTGGCACGCTGCGCCACACCATGCGCAAGCTGACCGAAGACTGGGCGCCTTAACCGCGAGCCGCGCTCGCTTTCACAGACCAGTCGCGCCACCATTTGTACGCCAGCGTGAGACCACGCTCTGCCGGGAACTGTGGCGCGTAGCCTAGCAGGGTGCGCGCCTTGGTGAGGTCCGCGATGTACTTGCCGATCTCACCCGTGCGCTTTTCGCCAATGGTGATCTTGGGTTCAACGCCAGCCGCCTGCGCAATCAGCTCCGCCGCGCGGAGCAGCGTCGTTCCGTCGCCGTAGCCAAGGTTGATGGCGTGGCCAGACACGCCCGCAGGCTCATGCACCAGCTTGTGGATGCCGAGCATCACGCCCTGAATTGCGTCGTCAATGTAGGTGAAGTCGTACGTCTTGTCCGCGCCAAAGATAGTGACCGGCTCGCCGCGTGGGATGCGATCACACAGCAGCGGCACGTAGCGGCCGTTACGCGCGAGGTCATCGTAGCGGCCGTAAACATTGCTGAAGCGGAAGATAATGAAATCCAGGCCGTAGCAACGGTAATAGGCGCGGATCAGCGCCTCGTCTGCGAGCTTTGACGCGGCGTAGGGACTTGCCGCGCCTTCAATCCGCGCCGCGTCTTCCGGGACTGGGAAGCGGTGCTGCTCGCCATACGCTTCGCGGGAGCTGCCAAAGATGATCGGCGTCCCTGTGCGGCGACAGTACTCCAACACATTGAACGTAGTGAGGGAGTTTTCGAGTGCGTTGGCGGGCCGCTCGACCGACTCATGCACCTTTGCCCGCGCGGCGAAGTGAATCACCACATCGCCGCGCCCCCATGTTGCTCCCACTTCCCAATTTGCACCGTCTTCAGGGCCGGCCCCGCGCAGGTCCTCACGGTGAATGGCCACCCTATCCGTCCACGGATTCGGATCCTTGTCGACTCCAAACACTTCGTGGCCTTCATCGAGTAGCCGCAGCGCGAGGCTCGTGCCGATGAGGCCACTCGCGCCGGTCAGGATCACACGCATGACTATTTCTCTCAGTCCCTTCTCCAATCTTGCGCCCGACCAGTTGATAAGTCCAATCAAATGCTGCGAACGAGTCGATAGAAAGCTGTTATGGTGCGGCTGATGGACGTGAGCCAGATGGAAGCGTTTGTAGCTATCTGCCGGACTGGCAGCTTTCACGCGGCAGCGGCGGCGCTCCATCTCAGCCAGCCTGCGGTTACAGCGCGAATTCAGGGACTAGAGCGCGCCAGCGGGCAGACGCTCCTCGTGCGTCAGCGCGGACGCGTGCTGCCCAGCGACGCCGGGCGGGCGCTGCTCCCCCATGCGCAGGCAGCGCTTGACGCTGTGGCAGAAGGACGCCGCGCGGTGGCGGGCGCCGGCGAAGGCGGCACGGTTCGACTGGCGGTCTCGGTCAACGCGGGCGCGTATCTCCTTCCGGACATCCTTCGATCACTGTGGGCACGCCACGCGCCGATTGAGGTGGACGTGCGCGTCTGCCCAGCGGCGGATGTGGCGGCGCGCGTGCTGGATGGTGAGGCGCACATCGGCCTTACACGTCCGGCGCCCGAGCAAGTCGGACTCATCCTTCATCGGCTACCCGACGACCCGGTGCGCTTCGTCGTACCGCCCGACCATCCGTTCGCCGTGCGGCGTAGCGTAACGGGTGCGGAGATCGCCGCCGAACGGCGGCTGATTGTCAGCTCAGACAAGCGCTACTGGGACGACCTGCGCGCCCAGTTCGACCGGGCCGGTACGTCGCTCCATCCTGCACTTGACGCCGGGCTGCTGGAAGTCAGCAAACAGCTCGTCACGGCTGGTGTAGGTGTGGCGTTCCTGCCAGAACTGTTAGTGCGCGATGAGCTTGCTTCCGGCAGGCTCATCGCCGTCGCCGTCGCTGATGTCACACTTCCGGCCGTTTCAGCCGCCATCATTCACGACGCGGCGCGGAGCCTGTCGCTCTCCGCTGCCGCGTTCTGGTCGGTAGCGGTTTCCACGTACCTCGCCTAGCCAGTGTTCTGTAGACCAGCCGCGACGCCGTTGATGGTCCGCGCCACAAGCTGCCCGAGGGCGGCGTGCTGCACGTTTTCGATCTCAACTTCGGTCGGCAAATCACGCAACCGTTTCAGCAGCGCAATCTGGACGAAGCTCAGCGGATCGACATACGGGTTGCGAAGCTGAATGGAGCGGCGCAGCACGGGGGATCCTTCCAGAAGGGCACCAGCGCCAGTGACACGCAGGATTGCCGCTTCGGTCTTCCGCCACTCATCCTCAATTCGCCCAAAGATCCGTGCACGCAGCTCCGCATCGCCGCATAGATGATCATAGAGCCGCGCCACCGCCAGATCCGCCTTGCCGAGGCCAAGCTGCGCGTTGTCTACCAGCGAGCGCAGAAATGGCCACTCCCGATACATCACCTGAAGCTGTTCCCAGCCACCCGCCATGCCGGCGTAAGATTCAAATGCGGTCCCGATCCCGAACCAGCCCGGCAGTCCGTGCCGGCTCTGGGTCCAACTAAAGACCCAAGGGATGGCGCGGAGGTCCTCGATCCGGGAGCTCACCTTGCGCTTGGCGGGCCGCGACCCAATGCGCAGCTCCGCTATCTGGTCAATGGGGGTTGCCGACCGGAAGTAGGAAATGAACCCCGGCTCGTCATACACCAAGCCACGGTACGTTGCCAGTGCAGCATTCGAGAGCGTGGCCATCGCTTCCTCCCATTCGGGATGCGGCGTGAGGCATTGCTGCGCCCGCGACTTGAGGCTGGCCTGGATCATGGCGTTGAGCGTCTGCTCAAGGTGCCGGTGCGCCACGCGGGGGTTGGCGTAGCGCGCAAATGCGGCCTCTCCCTGTTCGGTCAACCGCAGTCCACCGTCCAACGCTCCGGGCGGCTGAGCGAGGATGGCGCGGTTGGCCGGCCCACCGCCGCGACCAATGGCGCCGCCACGCCCGTGGAATAGGAGGAGATCAACGCCTTCCAGCTCGCACGTCTCCGCAAGCGCCCGCTGCGCGCGGTACAGCTCCCAGTTGGCTGTGACAAAACCGCCGTCCTTATTGCTGTCCGAATAACCCAGCATCACTTGCTGACGCATGCCCCACGCTTCCAACTGGCGGCGGTATACGGGGAGCCGGAAGAGCGTGCCCATTAGACTGCCGCAGAGATGCAGGTCGTCAATCGTCTCGAACAGTGGGACGATCTGTAGCGTGCTGCGCGGCTCGCCGTCTCCCGGCGCGAACAGCCCGGCCTCTTTCGCGAAAAGCAGCGGCGCCAAGACGTCACTGGCGCCCGCTGTCATAGAGATGATGTAAACGTTGCACGCCTCCTGACCCAGTTCGGCCTGCAGCCGCGCTGCTACCTCAAAGACGGCCAGCACCTCACTGGTCTCCGACGAATAGCCCGCGTGACGCCAGACTAGGGGACGCGGATTCTCGATCTCACGCGCTAGGACCGCCGTGCGCTCGTCCTCGGACAGGGCGAGGTAGTCTGCCTCCACGCCGGCCACGCGCAGCACCTCAGCCACTGCCGCCGCATGGACTTCACTATGCTGGCGCAGGTCAAGACGGGCTAGATGGAAGCCAAATACCTCGCAACGCACAATGAGATCTGCCAGGCGGCCATCCGCGAGATCAGTGGCGCCGCGCTTGCGGAGGCTTGACTGAATCTCTAGCAGATCCGTTAGCAGCTCCGCGGACCGGCGGTACTGGACCGACTCGTCTTCGCCTCGTTCCGTGGCCCGGCTCACCCGCAGCGCCGCCGCCACGCGCGCCATCATCTGGCCCAGACGGTCGCGGTACGGCTCCTCCCCCGCCTCCCCCGAGACGCTCAGATGGCGAAATAGCGCAAGCAGTTCGCGCTCGTAAAGGCCAAGCACGGTTTCCTTGTGGAGACGCAGGGTACGCTCGGTGATCTCCGCTGTCACGTTTGGGTTGCCGTCGCGGTCGCCACCGATCCACGAGCCGAACCGGAGCAGAGCCGGGGCGCTCAGAGACTCGTCGGGGTAGTGGCGCAGCAGCGCGCGCGATAGGTCGCGGTAGACCTCCGGCACTACATCCCAAAGTGCTTCCTCAAGGTAATACAGCCCGTTCCGCACCTCGTCCAACACCGACGGCGCCGTCCGGCGAACCTCATCGGTGAGCCAGAGGGCAGAAATCTCCTCCCTGAGCCGGTTTAGCACGCGCCCAGACTCGTCGGGTGCCCGCCGCGGGTCATCCATCTGCGCTACCAGGTCGCTCACGCGACGCAGCTTGTCTAGCAATGTGCGGCGGCGTGCCTCGGTGGGATGGGCGGTAAAGACTGGCTCTAGAGTGCAACGTGCCAGGAGCGCAGCGACATCCGACGCTGGCACGCCGTCGCGTGCGGCGGCGGCGATGACGTGCTCGATTGAGTCGGTGCGCGGCTCGTCTGGGGCCGCCCTCTGTCTCTGGCGAAGCACGCGCAGACGGTGACGCTCCTCGATGGAGTTGACCAGATGGAAGTACGCCGTGAAGGCTCGGGTAAGCAGGCGCATCTCGTCAGCGGAAAGCGCGCCAATGCGCGTCAACAGCGCCGCGCCTGCCGTTCCAAAAGTGCCTAACCGCTCGCCGTCGGCCCGTAGCGCCTTCGTTTCAGCGCGGATCGATTCAACGAGGTCGAATCCCGCGTCGCCTTCGATTTCGCGCAAGACGTCGCCCAGCAGGCGCCCTAGGGTGCCCACATCCCGGCTAAGCTGGTCATTCTCCTGAACACTCATCTTCTACGCTATTGTGGAACGGCCGCTCGCCCAGGCGGCGCGCCGCTACGATTCAGCGGGGCGCTGGTACGCGGCATGATCTGCCGGCGCCACCGCCACCGGTAGCGCATCCAGTTCGTCCGCTGGCAGCGCCAGGGCGCGTAATCCGGCGATCAGAAAGACGCCGAAGAGGCAGATCCCGCCAAGAACGGTAGGCGTCGTGAATCCCCACGTCAAACCGAGCGCAAACGCCAGGAAGCGGCCCATTGCGTCTCCTAGCATAAGCAGCGCGACACTTAGCAGCGCCCAACTGCCGCGGCCGGAGCCGGCCAGCAACCTCACCGCGGCCGGGAGAGGCACCCCCAGGCAGACGCCGAGCGGAACAAGCAGTAGCGCCGCCGTTCCCAGCCGCGCGACATCGCCTTGGCCCGCCAGCCCGCCAGTGATCAACGGCAGCATGAGCTGGCCGGCAATGGCGAGTACGCCACCCGCGAGTCCCGCCCAGCCAATCACCGGACGAAGCCCATTGGGCCGGAAAGCACTTGTCAGGAGTGCCCCAATTCCCGCGCCAACCAGCAGTCCCCCATAGATCACACTGCCGCTTAGTGCGGGGTAGCCATGCAGTGGAGTAAGACGGTGCAAGAGCGGTGGAACGGTGAAGCCCCACGCCCCACCGACCAGGGCGGCAAAGCCGGCGTAGCGCCAGGGAACTTCTGACTCGAGGAAGGACGCAGCCTCCGCGTCCGCCTGTGCCAGGGTATCCACGCCGTCCCAGACCGGCCGGCGGCACAACCATGCCAGCCCGCCAACCAGCGCCGCCGCCCCGAGCGGCGCGATGAAAACAAACCACGGGATTCCCTTGAAAGTCTCGAAGAAGAACGGGCGTGAATCTGTGACGGGGCGGACGTCATAGGGCGCGGAGCCCTCAATGGCCGCTGGCCCCGCTCCTTCCACGGCCAGCGCCGCCAGCGGAGGGAAGATCTCCATCGACTCCTGCTCAAAGTGCGGCAGGAAGAGTGGGGGATATGGGAGCTGACCGAGCACATTCACCATGGCGCGGATCTCGTCTTGTAAGTATGGGGACTTGCGCACGGTAAGCAGCGGTAGGGCGATTGCGCCTTCCCCCCCTTGCCGCTCGGCGGCGGGTTCGTTGTTGAGCGCTACCAGGCGTCGGATGGCCTCCAGCGGCGCTGCGCCGCGTCCGGTCCAGGTCTGGAAGGCAGTATTGAATGCGCGCAGTAGCTCTTGCTCGTCCCGCAGACGGACAACGAGCCGCCCGTCCTGGCGAAGTGCATCCATGTAGTCGCCAAAGGCCTCAATTGTCAGGAGGTCCGCGCCGGTGACGGCCCCGCCGGGAAGGGCGACGCCGCTGCTAGCGAAGGTCAAGTAGATCACGTCAAACTGCTCGCCCGACGCGTGTAAGAAGGTGCGCCCATCCTGGGACACCACGCGCACGCCGGGGCGGTCAACCCACCCACCGTTGAAGCCCGCCAGCGCGCGTGAGGCGGCCACCACACCGTCTGCCGGTTCGGCCACCACTACGTCTCGCGCCCCACTTGAGAGCGCCAGCAGTACTTCCTGGCCACCGCCCGCCCCAATCACCAGCACGCGCTCTTTGGCTCCTGACACAAGGAAAGGCACGTTACCGATGTCCTGGCGGGCAGGTTCGGGGGCACCCTCACCGGCACCGGTGCGGTGCATCAGCCCGGAAAATGACCCGTCCTGATAGACCCACTTGACGGCCGCCGTGCTCGGCGCCTCGGTCACCTCGGTGCGGGAGTGGCCATCCCAGTGCTGGAAAACCACGGCCTCGCTTTGCGGTCCAACACCAACGCTGATGAACAGGGACTTGGGCGAGACAATGCGATTTGGGTCCGCCTGCGACCATGCCGTGGCGAATTGCAGCGCAGGCGCCGCCACGGCGAAAAGCGCGAACAGCGCTGTTATCGCGATTCCCAGCACCCGAACGATCCGCCCACCGCCGGGATCATCAAGGTCCGAATCCGTGACCGGCCGCACAGTACGGCGCTGCGCTACGCTGGCGATGCCGCAAATCAGCGCGGCCATTCCCTCAAGAAGTGCGCTAAGCAGGGCGGTTGTCGCCGGGCTCAGCCAGCCCAATAGCGACGGTGCGGCCAGCGCCGCGATACCTCCCGCCAGCAACTGCGCCCCGGCAATCACTCCGGCGCTGCGCGGGGTCACGCCATAGAGGGCCGCGAGCGCCATTCCAGCGCCAAATGAGACGAGGAAGGAAAGCAAAATTTCGGCGATCCCAAGCGACACAAAGAACGCGGTGGTCGACGCGACGGTTAGCGCAACTGTCAGCGCGCCCGCTAACGCTGCGCCCGTCGCAGCGAGGCCAAGTCGCCGATCCTGGTGCCACCCGAATCGATGCGCGACAAGTGCTCCCGCGGCAAGCCCAAAGGCTCCGAGGCCAAGGATCAAAATGACGCGATTGGGGGGGTAGAGATAGCCAAATAGGCGGGTAAACGCTAGCTCCTGTATCAGGAGTGCAGCGCCGATCAGCGCAGCGGCGGCGCTGCAAACGACGCGCACCATTCCTCAGGGCGAGTATACGCTCAGCACCAGGACGCTGTTTTCGTCAGGCAGATGCACATCATCTGCCACGCCAGCTACTGGCTACTGCCCAGATGCGTCCCAGCGAAGCTGCGCTCCAAGACCGGCAGGGGCGAACGAGACTTGCAAGCCGGCATCAGATTCCGGTACGGCAAAAGTCACC
>Ga0136611_10000372_pt1 | contig 28984 bp, 27 predicted proteins | sample AntDrymUQ2232306_2_FD_106645 | JGI IMG/M metagenome (GOLD analysis project Ga0136611, IMG submission 106645) | Polar desert sand microbial communities from Dry Valleys, Antarctica - metaG UQ223 (23.06) | ecosystem: Environmental > Terrestrial > Soil > Desert | place: Antarctica: Dry Valley...
GCGCTGGCGCGAGATCCGCGACTCGTTCGGCGACATCGGCATCAGCACGATCGACGCCTTCTGCCTGTCGCTGCTGCACGAATTTCCGCTCGAAGCCGGCGTCGACCCCGGCTTCGACCTCGCTGACGAAACGGAGACCCCGCGGTTCATCGAAGCCTCGCTCGACAGCGCGCTGGCGATCGGGCGGGTGATCTCGCTCGCGGATACCGACGTCGCGTTGCTGTTCACCGAGCTTGGTGAGCCGCGCCTGCGGAAGGCGCTGACGGCGCTGCTCGATCGCCGGCTGGTGGCGCGCGACGCGCTCAACCGCTTCCTGCGCGGCCGCGAGATGAACATCGACGCGGCGTGCGATCGACTGCGGCACTCGCTGCGGGGCGCGATGTCGTCGATCGCCGCGGGGAACGATCGCGCAGTACAGGTGTTTGCCGTCACCGGACCCGCCGTGCCCGGCTTCGAGCTGATCGCGCGCGAGATGCGTGAGCTGATGCTGGACCCGCCGCCCCTCGACTCCGCTCGGGGCGGCCCTGAGCCTGTCGAAGGGCCGATGCCGCCGGCGCGGCTGCGCGGGCTGCTCGATCGTCTCTCGGACCTGGTGCTCACCCAAAAAGGCGAGCCCCGCAAGCGGCCACTCAACGTCAAGGCGGATTTCAGGTCAGCGGCCGACTACGAACGCCACAAGGTGATCGTCTCCGGTCTCGGGCCGCACGTCCAGGCGGCGGTCGAGGTATTCAAGCGCGACATCAACCTCGTGCTCGCCCGCGGCGTGCGCCGGTTGTTTGCGATCGCGCAGGACGAATACCGCCGCACCCTCGACAAGCACGGCGTGCTCGATTTCGCAGACCTGCTCGAGCGCACGCTCAAGCTGCTGGGTCAAATGGAGGAATTTTCGCGCAGCCGTTATCGCCTCGAGTCGAGATACGAGCACGTGCTGGTCGACGAATTCCAGGATACGAGCCGAGCGCAGTGGCGGCTGGTGCGCGAGCTGGTGCGCGCGTGGAGCGCCGGCGAAGGCCTCAACCACGGGCCGATTCCGCCGTCGATCTTCATCGTTGGCGACCGCAAGCAGTCGATCTACGCCTTCCGCGACGCCGAGGTGTCGGTCCTCGACGCGGCGTCGGAGTTCATCGGCGCGCTGCGATCCGAATCACCGGCGCGCGCCGCGATCACCCGCAGCTTTCGCTCGGTACGCGAGCTGCTGAGTTTCGTCAACGACATTGGCGATGCGATCGAAAAGGTGCCGGAACGTCCGGATGCGTTCCGCTACACCGAGACCGACGCTTTTCCGCTTCTTGGCGACGCGCCATCCGGCGGCGCCGCGCTTGGGGTGATCATTGCCGATTCGGACGGCGCGCAGGCGGAGGCGGTCGGCGATGAGATCGCGCGCCTGTTGATCGACCAGGCCACGATTCGCGATCGCGACAGCGGCCTGCGGCGGCCGATTGGGCCCGGCGACATCGGCGTGCTGTTCCGCACGCGCGAGAGCCACAGCCTGTTCGAGGCGGCGCTCGCGAAACGCGGCGTGCCCTATTACGTCTACAAGGGCCTCGGGTTCTTCGACGCCGAAGAAATCAAGGACGTGCTCGCGCTGGTCGCCTATCTTGCGGATCCGGGATCGAACCTTCGCGCCGCGGCGTTGCTGCGCTCGCGCATCGTGCGGTTGTCGGACGAGGCGTTGAAGCGGCTTGCGCCCGGCCTGGCTCCCGCCCTGACCGGCGATCTCCCGGACGCGGCGGCCGCGCTGCCGGATGACGACCGCGAGCGCCTGCTGCTGGTGCGCGAATCGATCGGCTCGTGGATTGCCGACGCCGATCAAGTGCCGCCCGCAGAGATCATCGACCGGGTGCTCGCGGAATCCTCGTACGCAGTGGAGATCGGCGGGCCTGGATTTGCACAGGCGCGCGAGAACCTGAAGAAGATCCGCGGCCTGATCCGCCGCATCCAGAATCGCGGCTACACCACGCTGGCGCGGCTCTCGGACTACTTTGACGGACTCGCCGCCGGCGGCGACGAATCCAACGCGATCATCGACGCGGCCGACGCGGTGAACCTGATGACGGTGCACGCCGCAAAGGGCCTCGAGTTCCCGGTCGTGTTCATCGTCAACATCGGCAAGGGCAGCGGCGGCAACCGCGACGACATCCGCGTGTCGCCGGCGCCCTTCAGCGGCGACGATGACGACAGTGGCGAGCCATCGGTGTCGATTAGCGACCACGAAACCGCCGGCGATCGCGACGACGAAGGCAAGGAGCATGAGGAGACCAAGCGGCTGCTCTACGTGGCGCTGACCCGGGCGCGCGATCGGCTGTATATCGGCGGCACGATGGCCAACGGCAAGCTCGTCCTGCAGCGCGGATCGATTGGAAAAGTGCTTCCGGCCGCGTTTTCAGCGGCGCTGGCGGCAGGCGGTGATGCCCTGACCATCCAGTGGCCGGGCCCCTCCGCTACACACGCGCTGCGTCGAATTCAGGCGGCAGGACCCGAGCCGCTGGTCTGGCGCGAACACACCCGGCGATTTTCTTTGCCTTAGTCGAGTGGCATCCCATACAATTTCGTAGGTTCAAGGAGCCTCGCTAAGTGCCATTGACGTGTTCGAACTGCGGGAATACCCGCAACTTCCTGGTAAAGACGCTGCAGATGCACGTGGTGCATCTTGACGACAGCCGGGTCGAAGTATCTGAAGAGAGCAAGCCCGGTGTGATCGAAGTGCTGTGCGATGAATGCGAAACCGCGATGGACTTCGACGAAGCGGAGGATTCCATCCGGAAGGAAGTACTCCTCACGCTCGGCGCCCGCTAGGGGACGTCGCCGATTTCGGCATCTTCGAAATAATCGCACTCCGGACAAATCCATTCGCGGACCGGCGATTTTATTTCCTGCGCCGTCCCGGGCACACGTGAGACCCTCTCGCGTGTCACGAGCCGCATGAATTCGCCGCACATCGGGCATTCTTTTGCCATGTCTGGATCCTATTCCCGCTGCATTTTCTTGACAACCCGCAGTGCCGCTTCTATCGTGGCTCCAGGGTGTTTCGTCCTCGAAGATCGGATTCATCGCGCCTCGCGCTAGAGACGCTCGTGCCCCACGAGCGCGCGTATCGGCGCTCGTTTGCCGATGAAGTCGCGATCGATTTTCCTTCGTCACGCGCGGCGATCGAGTTGTTCCGCCGCGATCACGTCGAGGCCGAATCGTCGGCGGCGACGGCGCACGCCGAGATTGCGATCACGCCCTCCCAGGCGTTTGCCGGCGCGCTGGTGTCGCTCGAGGTCGAGGTGCCGCGCACCTGCGCGTGCTGCGGCGGCCGCGGCGAGGTGTGGAGCGAACCGTGCGGGCCGTGTGACGGCCGCGGCCAGGAACTGCAGGCGCAGCGCCTGACGGTCGCGGTGCCGGCGGGCGTTGTGCACGGCGATCGATTCAGCTTCAACCTGTGGCTGCCTCGCGGTCCGCGCACGCGCGTTGACGTGCGGGTGTCGATCACCCACCTCCGCTAAAGCTTCGGTGGGCAGGCGTCACCGGTGAAGCGCCACGTCGACTTCCTTTCCACTCTTTACATAGCCTGGGGCGCGATTTTCGCGCTCGTCGCAGTCGCCGGCTTCGCGCTGGCCGGCGGCGCCTTTGCGATCGCGGAATCGACCGGGCCGGTGCGCTTCGGATCCGAGATGGCCGCGCGCGTCACTGCCGTCACGATCAGCCTCATCTCGGTGATCGCGCTCGTTTGGGCGGCGCTGCACATCCTCGTCGGACGGATGCTCAAGAAGCTGCGCCCGTCAGCGCGCCTGATGACGCTCGGGCTCGCCGTCGGCAACCTGATTCTGCTGCCGTTTGGAACCGCGCTTGGTGTCTACGCGCTCTGGGTCCTGTTGAAGGACGAGGGGCGAAGGCTGTTTGAGCCGGGCGCTTGAGCCAATGGTTCAAAAAGTTCCAAGCGTTCCAAAAGTACCAAAGGCATCGTTCTGCTGAGGTTATTAGGGTTCTCGCTTCTGGCTGCGCGTGAAGCCGTAATTTCGACTTACGTTTGGCCTTTCCAGAAACTCGTCGACACGTATCTTCAAGTCTCGCGCGTACTGCCACGCGGCAATTTCTCTGAAATCCTCCCAGCCGGCCATGCCGGCTTACGAAGCAATGCGGCTGCCGGGTGTGCTCCGTTGAATTTTGGGGCGCGACGACCGAACTGTTCAAATCAGGGGATCACATCTCGTACCGACGGGGTGGTGCGCATGCGGCAATTTCTGCAACCGAACCCGGAACCTTGGCACCGCAGCAGAACGACGCCTTTGGAACCCCTGGCACCCCTGGAACCTATGGAACCGGATCGACGGTTCCTTCCGCCGTCCACGGCCCACACCGAAGGACGCGTGAGGCAGCGAGATACCCGCCGTGCGCCAGGCCATACTTTTTTATGGATTCTTCGCCGTAGTGACTACACGTCAGTGTGAAGCGACAGCGGACGCCAAACTTCTGGTAGAACGGTGAGAGCGTGGCTTGATAGAGGTGGATGCCGCCAACCGCTGCGGCAGTCGACCATTGACTGGACGGCGGGCGACGAAGGTCGAGCGCGATCGCGAGCACCACGAGCGCAATCGCCGCCAAAGCGCGCTTCCTCATCTCGATCGAAGTGGAACGGCCGCGACATCCTCGCGGCCGCGAAGGTGGTTAGAACTTTGAGGCAAATTCTGACAGTCCGGGGATGATCAGCCGCTGGCCGTTGATACCCTTGACGATGCACAACACGTGCAGCACCAGTTGCGCCAGGAACAGCAGCGGCGTGAACAGGACAGCGACACAGCCAAAAATGCCGAGTGGGCCGAGCACGATGCTGATCACGATCCACAGGAACAGCTCGGCGACCATCAGCACGAGGCCGTGCTTGGCGTGCCACTGCACCTCTTTGTCATCCTTCTCCGTCAGCAGCGGCACCAGTGCCAGCAGCCACAAGTAGGACAACACGATCATTACATTGCGGTTGCTCGAGGGCGCACTACCAGGCATCGCGTCGGTCATTCGGATCTCCTTCAAGCCGGGGATGAGGCGCGAGTTTACCAATTTCATGTGCGTGGTAAGCTGAATTTCTTATGACCAAGGAACTGGTCCTGGCCGCGCTGAAGGGCGTGACGGACCCGGACCTGGGCGTCGATGTGGTGACGCTCAAGTTCGTCAAAGACAAGGACGTCACGGTCGATGGCGGACGCGTGTCGGTGGCGATCGAGGCGGCGACACCCTCGCCGTCGAAGCGTGACGCCCTTGCGGCGCGGGTGCGTGAAGTGGTCGCCGCGATCCCCGGTGTGGAGGAAGTGTCGGTCACGACCTCGTTCGTCGTGAAGTCGGTGTCGGCTCCGGAACACGGCAAGCCGCCGCTGCCCGGCGTCAAGAACGTCATCGCGGTGGGTGCCGGCAAGGGCGGCGTCGGCAAGACGACGGTGTCGGTGAATCTGGCGGTCGCGCTGTCGAAGATGGGCGCGCGCGTCGGCGTCCTCGACGGCGACATTTATGGACCCAACGTGCCGATCATGTTCGGCCTGCAGGCGCAGCTGCAGACCGACGGCAAGAAGATCCGTCCCGCCGAAAAATACGGCATCCAGATCGTATCGATGGGTTTCCTGACGCAGGACGAAGCGCCGATGATCTGGCGCGGCCCGATGCTGCATAGCGCGATTCAACAGTTCTGCCGCGAAGTCGCGTGGCAGGACGTGGATTACCTGGTGGTGGACATGCCGCCCGGCACCGGCGACGTGGCGCTGTCGCTCAGCCAGACGGTCCCGGCCGCCGGAGCCATCGTCGTCACCACACCTCAGCAGGTATCGCTCGCGGATACGCGCCGCGCGGTGCGGATGTATCAAAAGCTCAATATCCCGACCCTCGGCCTCGTCGAGAACATGAGCTTCTACGAGTGCACCAATTGCCACCACCACGCCGACATCTTCGGCCATGGCGGCGGCGAGCAGACCGCGCAGCAACTCGACATCCCTTTCCTCGGCCGGCTGCCGCTGTATCAGCCGATCCGCGTCGGCAGCGATCGCGGCATCCCGCTGGTGATCGCGGAGCCCGAGTCCGTCGGCACGCAGGCGTTCAACGCGCTCGCCGAATCCACCATGGCGCAGCTCGCCCTCGCCGCGCACCAGAACGTCGTCGCCCACAAAGGAAAGATTCCGCTCATCCAGGTGAAATGATCCCGGCTGCACCTCACACGCCGTGGGTGATGTTGGGCGTCGTCTCGCTGGCGCAGTTTCTCGGCATGACGCTGTGGTTCTCGGCCACCGCGGTCGCTCCGCTGCTGATCGACGAATACAAGATCTCTCCTGACCATGCAGCGTGGCTGACGATGGCGGTTCAGGCGGGGTTCGTGGCGGGCACGCTGCTCAGCGCCGTCTCGAACATTGGGGACGTCTTCAATCCGCGCGTGCTGATGTTCATCGGCTCGCTGGTCGGCGCGTGCGCGAACGCCGCGGTGCTGGTGGCGCCGAGCGGATCCGCGGTGATTGCAATGCGTTTCGTGACCGGCGCATCGTTGGCGCTGGTCTACCCGCCAGCGATGAAGATCGCGGCCGGCTGGTTTCGCGGGGGGCGCGGTTTCGCGCTGGGGCTGCTGATTGGCGCCCTCACGCTCGGCAAGGCGTTTCCTCATCTGCTCACCACCATGTTCGGCGCCGAGTGGCGCGAGCCGATGCTGCTGGCGTCGGCGCTCGCGCTCATCGGCGGGACGCTCGTGCTGCTGATCGTCCGCGATGGTCCCTATGTCACGCCGACGGCGCCGTTCGATCCGCGGGCGATTACGCGCGTCCTGTCCAGTCGCGGTGCACGGTTGGCCACATTGGGTTACCTGGGGCACATGTGGGAGCTGTATGCGATGTGGACATGGGTCGCCGTGTTCGCGACAGCGAGCCTGGCCGCATCAGGCATGACCGATGCGGACGGCGCGGGATCGCTGGCCGCCTTCGTCGCGATCGGCAGCGGCGCTATTGGGTGTGCGTTGGCCGGCTATATTGCCGACCGGATCGGCAGAGCTCGGGTCGCGATGTGGGCCATGCTAGGGAGTGCAGCCTGCGCCGCGCTGACGCTGGTGGTCTATGGGCGCTCGCCGATCCTGCTGTATGCCTTGATCGTGGTGTGGGGGTTCTCCGTGGTTGCCGATTCGGCACAATTCTCAGCGCTGGTCAGCGAGCACGCGCCACGCGATCATGTCGGAACAGCGCTGACCTTGCAGACGTGCGTCGGCTTCTTGTTGACGATGGTCACGATCGAGCTGCTGCCGCGCGTCGCGGCTGCGACGAGCTGGCAATGGGCATCGGTCTTGCTGGTCCCAGGTCCATTACTGGGTGCTTATGCAATGAAACGCCTGACGGGCCCGACCGTCTGATGCCTGACTTCCTGACGGCCTGACTGCCTGACTGCCTGATTATGCAGATCCCCCATTCCAAGCGGACGCTCGCCAACGGCCTCGACGTCATCGTGCATGAAGACCATCGCCTGCCGATGGTCGCCGTCAACATCTGGTACCACGTCGGTTCGAAGAACGAGCGCCCGGGGCGCACCGGTTTTGCGCACCTGTTCGAACACCTGATGTTCGAAGGCTCCGAGCATCACGACCATGGCTACTTTCCGCCGTTGCAGCGGGCTGGCGGTCAGCTCAACGGCTCCACCAACGCCGATCGCACCAACTACTGGGAGGTCGTGCCGAGCGGCGCGCTCGACCTGGCGCTGTGGATGGAGTCCGATCGCATGGGCTACCTGCTGCCGGCCCTCAGCGAAAAGAAGTTCTCGAATCAACGCGACGTCGTGCTCAACGAGCGGCGGCAGAACTACGAGAACCGTCCGTACGGACTTGCCGGTATGGCGTTGTCGGCGGCGATGTTCCCGCCGGATCATCCGTATCACTGGCTGACGATCGGATCGGCCGACGATCTTCGCGCCGCGTCCCTCGACCAGGTGCGTGAGTTTTTCCAGACCTACTACCACCCGGCCAACGCGTCGCTATCGCTCGCCGGTGATGTCGACTCCGAACAGGCGTTCGACCTGGCCGAACGATATTTCGGCGGCCTGCCCGCCGGGCCCGCGGTCGAGCGCGTGCGCGCCGAGGCCAAACTGGCCGCCAACGCGACGCTCGTTCTCGAAGATCGTGTCGAGCTCCCGCGCCTCTATATCAGCTGGCATTCGCCAGCGATGTTCGCGAGTGACGATGCCGAGCTCGACGTCGTGGCGGACGTGCTCACACACGGTAAGACGTCGCGTCTCTACAAGTCGCTGGTCTACGAGCGCCGCGTCGCGACCGACGTGTCCGCGTATCAACACTCGCGGGAAATGGGCGGACTGTTTCAGATCGCCAGCACCGCGTCGGCCGGCGTGAGCCTGACCGAACTGCATACCGCGATCCTCACGGCGGTCGCGGAGCTTGGCGCGCACGGGCCTACCGCTTCGGAGCTCGAGCGCGGCCTCGCGCAAACCGAGGCGCAGTTCATCTACCGCCTGCAAACGGTGGGTGGCTTCGGCGGCAAGGGCGATCAGCTGAACGCCTACAACACCTTCGCAGACGATCCCGGATACTTCGATCGCGATCGCCAGCGCTATTTCGACGTCACCAGCAAGGCCGCCGCCGCCGCCGTGAACAAGTGGCTGGTGCATGCGCCGTCCGTCTCCTTGAGCGTGGTCCCGAAAGGTCGTCGCGACCTTGCGCTTCCGGGAGCGGAGGAGGTGCACGTTTCGTGACCATCGACCGCAGCCGGCTCCCAGTACCCGGAGCTGATCGTCCGTTTCATTTCCCGCGTATTGTCCGGCGCACGCTCGCCAACGGGCTCGAGCTGCGCGCCGTGCGCCATCGCTCGGTGCCGGTCGTGTCGATCGTGCTGGTCGTGCCCGGCGGCTCGGCCGTCGACCCGGCCGAAGCGCATGGCCTTGTCTCGATCACTGCGGGATTACTCGACGAAGGCAGCCGCGGCCAGTCGGCCCTCGAGTTTGCCGATCGCGTCGCGCGGATCGGCGGCGACCTCGATCTCGAGGCCGGCATGGACGCGGTGGTCGTCGGGCTGACGACGCTCGATCGATTCTTCGAGACGGGATTGGCGCTGGTTCACGAGATCGTGACGGCGCCGAATCTCGCGAATGATGATTTCAACCGCATCCGCAACCTCCGGCTCGAGCGGTTGAAGCAGATGAAAGACCACGCGGGCGCGCTCGCCGAGCGCGCCTATGCACGGGTGCTGTATGGATCGCATCCCTACGGGCACCTGTCACTCGGCTCGGAGGCGGCACTGACCTCGGTGACCCTCGATCACGTGCGCGCCATGCACGCGGCGATGTTCGCGCCGGCCGGTTCGACACTGATCGTCGTTGGCGACCGTCCCGAAGAACAGCTGCTGGACGTGGCGGCGAAGATGTTCGAGCCGTGGCGCGCGGCGTTGTCGGCGGCGCCGATTGATCGCGACGCCGCGCTGCTGCCTCCGCCGGCGAGGCCCGCCGTGAAACTTGGCGTGGTGTCGCGGCCGGGCGCGGCGCAATCCGAACTGCGCATCGGCCACGTGTGTGCCGCGCGATCGACGCCGGATTATCCCGCGTTGCTGATCCTCAACAGCGTGCTTGGCGGCGACTTCGTCAGCCGCCTCAATACCAACCTGCGCGAAGGCAAGGGCTACACCTACGGCGTGCGCACGGGCTTCAACCTGCGCCGCGGCATCGGCCCGTTCGTGATGCAGACCAGCGTCGGCACCGAGGTGACCGGTTCGGCCGTGCAGGAATCCCACGCCGAGATTCTCGCCATCGCCGACGCGCGTCCGGCGACGCCGGAGGAAGTGGCGATCGCGTTTGCGTCGCTCAGCAAGGGTTACCCGCGCGGCTTCGAAACCGCAGGCCAGGTGGCACGTTCTGTCGCGCAACTCGCGTTGCACAACCTGCCGGATTCGTATTTCGAGGACTTCGTCCCGCGGTTGGCGAGAATTACAGCCGATGATGTGAGCGCCGCTGCACGGCAGTATCTCGTGCCCGACAGAATGACGACGCTGATCGTGGGGGATTTGGATAAGATCGACGGATCACTGCCTGGCCTCGGCCTTGGGCCCCACCAGCTGCTGACGGCCGACCTCTGAACGACATGTAGTTTTTTGTTTCACCTGGTTTGCGGGTAGGTAATGAAAGCCGTTCGTTTCCATGCACACGGAGCACCTGACGTCCTCCGCTACGAGGACGCCGAGGATCCGATCCCCGGCCCGGGCGATGCGCTCATCCGCGTCCGCGCCTGCGCGCTCAATCATCTCGATCTCTGGCAGCGGCGCGGCATGGAGCGCGTCGAGATTCCGTTTCCCCACGTTTCAGGCGCCGACGTCGCCGGTGAAGTGATCTCGACTCCTAATGGCGAGTTCGCGCCGGGTCGCCGGGTGATGTTGCAGCCCGGGCTGTCCTGCGCGCGCTGCGCGGCGTGTCTCGACGGCCGTGACAACGAATGCGCGAACTATGACGTGCTCGGCTATCGCAGCGAGGGCGGCTATGCCGAGATCGTCAGGGTGCCGGTGCAGAACCTGATCGCGATCCCGGATTCGATCGGGTTCGTTGAAGCGGCTGCGTTCCCGCTGGCGTTCCTGACCGCCTGGCACATGTTGATTACCCGCGCGAAGCTGCGTGCCGGTGAGGACGTCCTGGTGCTCGGTGCAGGGAGCGGTGTCGGACAGGCGGCAATCCAGATCGCGTGGCGGCACGGCGCGCGGGTGTTCGCGACAGCCGGCACCGATGAGAAGCTGGCGAAGGCCCGGCAGCTGGGCGCCTACGAAGTGATCAATCACACCACCCAGGACGTTCCCGCCAGGGTGCGCGAATTCACGAACGGCCGTGGCGTTGATGTCGTGGTCGAGCATGTTGGCGTCGCGACGTGGGAGAGGAGCCTCAAGAGCCTGGTGCGGGGCGGACGCCTGGTCACGTGCGGGGCAACGACCGGGCACAACGCGCAGATCGACTTGCGCGTGTTGTTCGTCCGGCAGCTCTCATTACTGGGCTCCTACATGGGCCGCAAGGCGGAGTTGTTGCGCGCGGCGCAGTTGTTCTTCGCGGGCGAGCTGCGCCCGGTGGTGGACCAGACGTTCCCGCTGGCGCAGGCCGCCGCTGCCCATCGCCGCCTCGAGGCCAGGGCGCAGTTCGGAAAGCTCGTCCTCGTTCCCTGAAACTCTGAGGCGCCTCGCGCCGTCTATTGCTTATTGGCAGGGGTGTAGAATCCCTGCTGGTCCTTTCATGGACATCAAGCGTCAGCGCCCAGAATCAGGCTTTTCCAATCGGCTGTTCAGCCTCGTCGGCATCATCGGGCTGTTCGCCGTGGTCATTGCGGGAGCCACGGTGTGGTTGCTGCTGACCGATCCGGTCACGGTGGCTGAATCCATGGACTCCGGCGAAGTGTCGCCGCTAGTCCAGTCCCTCGCCGGATCGCTCTACGACGCGATCGTCAAGCTGCTCAAGTACCTATAGCTTCGTCGCGAGGAATTTTCCGAGATGCCAGGCGTCGAGATACTTGAACGGCGAGTACCCGGTCGAGTAATGACCGCACGGCAACACTCGAACGTCCAGCGCATACCCGCGGCGGTTGATTTCGTTGATTAACTGCAACGACAGATCGACGGGGAACGTCAGGTCGTACTTGGCGTATACCATCAGCGTGTTCTTGTCGTGCAGTCGATCGACGAACGACCATGGGCTGATCGGGCGCCACAGCTCGCGAAGCTGATCGGCGTCCACGTGACCCTCGAGGCCCTCGCGCACGTGCTCGGTCGATAGCCCCCTCCACACCACGTCGCCGAAGTACGGCGAGACGTGATTCAAGGCTTGCGCCCGCACCAGCGGTTCGTGGGCGGTCGTGAGATACGACAGGCACGACCCGAGACTGGTGCCGAGCAGCCCGAGCCGCTCGTAGCCCTGGTCGCGCAACCACCAGAGAGCGAGCCTGACATCGCGCACCGCCTGGCGGCACACCTGCAGCGTGCGGACGATGTTCGAGCTGACGATGTAGTCGGCGCGAACCAGTTCGGGCGGCCGGCGCGCGTCGTGATAGGGCAGGCTGATGCGCAGCGATGCGATGCCGAGCCTCTGCAGGATCTTGCAGAGGCCGATGTGGCCCTCGGCGTCGGAGTTCCATTGCGCCAGGACGACGACTGCCCGGCGCGGTGTTGCGCGCCTGGGTTTCCACATCGGGTCAGGCGCAAAGTAGCGGCACACGACGGTGTTGTTTTCGGGATGCGGTGTGGCGTAGCCGCTGGCAAACGTCACGACGCCCTCCTCGCCCTTCGCGCGCACCGATTCCGGCGCTTTCGTAAAAGTGTAGCGCGCCGGCTCCGGCGTGTAGAACGCGTCGGTGTCGCACATGATCATCTCGACCCACTTCGACACGCGCGCGTGCGGCTCCGTCGAGAGCTGCGCGTTCATCGCGGCGAGCTCGTCGATCCAGTCCTCGCCCCACTCGAACGGGCGAACCAGCCTCTCGCTCTTGCTGACCGCCGCCAGCTCCTGCTCCCAGCGATGGAAGTAGGCGCGAATCACGACGTTTCGGCGATCGCCAGTTCGGCTGCCAGCGCCGCCTGGACCAGCGCCGGCGTGCGTCCCTTATGGCCAACGAGCTGCAGGCCGATCGGCAGGCCGGCGGGGGTGCGGCCACACGGCAGTGAGATCGCGGGGTGCCCGGAGAGGTTGAACGGCTGCGTGCAGCGCAGCATCAGCGAGCGCACCGCCTCGGGGCCGCCTTTCACAGGCATGGTCGCGGCGCCAAGCGGCGGCGCGGGAATGGCCAGCGAGGGCAACACCAGCGCATCAACGCCATCGAGGGCGCGATCGACCTCGTTCGCGATCAGCGCCTTGCCGCGCAGCGCGCGAATGTAATCCTCGGCGAGCACGTAGCGCGCCATTTCGAGCCGCAGCCTCACGGGCGTGGTGTAGTCCTGCGGCCGCGACACCAGGGTACGCGCGTGATATTCGGCGGCATCGCCGAACACCAGATGCAGGTAGATCGCGGCCATGTCTTCCGCATGCGGAAGTGCGACATCGACCACGGTCGCGCCGCGTTGTTGCAGCAGCGCGATCGTTTCCCGCACGCGGTGCTCAACGTCGGCGTCGAGTCGATCCGACAGGTAGCCGGAGAACCGCCCGAAGCGCAGTCCATCCAGGGGAGCGGCGTCCAGGGCATCGCCGACCTGCTCGGAGGGCTTGTGCAGCGCATTGTAGAGGAGCCACGCGTCGGCGACCGATGCGGCGAGCGGCCCGACGTGATCGAGTTGACGGCTCAGAGGAACGACGCCGGCTGCCGAGATGTGACCCCACTCGGCCTTGAGGCCGACGATGCCGCAGGCGGCGGCTGGAATGCGGATCGAGCCGCCGGTATCCGTGCCGATCGTTCCGAGCGACATTCCGGTCGCGACCGCGACCGCCGATCCGCCGCTCGAGCCGCCTGGCGAGCGTGATGGATCGTGCGGATTGCGGACCGGTCCGAACCCGGAGTCCTCGCTGGTCGTGCCAAATGCGAATTCATGCAGGTTGGTCTTGCCGACGAACACCGCGCCGGCTTCACGCAGGCGCCGAGTCACGACCGCATCGCAACCCGCGACGTGATCCTTGCGAACCAGCGATCCCGCGGTGGTCGGCACGCCCTTCTGATCGATCAGGTCCTTCAGCGACAGTGGAATGCCGTGGAGCGGCCCAATCCGCCGGCCGGCGGCGATCTCCTGGTCCGCGTGCCGCGCCTGCTGCAGCGCTTCGTCGGCGGTTACCGTGATGAACGCGTTCAGCGTCGGATTGAGCTCGGCAATCCTGGCCAGGCAGTCTTCCGTCAGCTGTTCGGATTTGATCTTGCCCGAGGCAATGCCCGGCGCGGTTTCGGTGATGGTCTTCATTGGGATGGCTTGCCCTGAGAGAGATCGAGTCCGCCCTCGGACTCGATCGAGTCGAACGGGTCCTGCTCGGCGTTGTCGTTCCAGTCGGCTTTGCGCAGGCGCTCGGTCGCTTGCGCGAGCCCGTCGAGCATTGGAATCAATTCGGGAAGGCCGCGCGCTTCGGCATCGGCCTTTGCAGCCTCGAGCCATTCAGCAATGTTCATATCAGCTCAACTTCACCGAAACGGAAACGCCATCACCCACTTGCAGGAACGAGGTGTAGAGCCGCGGGTCATTCGCGACCTTCCGGCTGAACGACACGATCGCGGCGGTATCTGCCTCACTATATTTCTTCCCGGCGACGTAACCGGGGATCACTTCGCCATTCCACAGCACGTTATCCGCGACCAGCAACCCGCCCGGGCGCAACAGCTCGATCAGGCGAGTGAGCATCGGCTCGTAGAGCTGCTTGTCGCTGTCCTGGAAAATCAGGTCGAACGGGCCGGCCACCTTGTGCAGGAAGCGGCTCGCGTCGCCGACCATCACGCTGATCCGATCGCCGTAGCCGGCCGCGGCAAAATGCTCGCGCGCCCGGGCGGCGCGGGCGGCGTCGTACTCCATCGTGATCAGTGCGCCGTCGGCCGGGAGCGCCGTGGCCATCCACAACGCCGAATAGCCGATCGCGGTCCCGATCTCGAGGATCCGCCTGGCGCCACACGCTCGCGCGAGCGTGTGGAGCAGCGCGCCGGTATCCGGATAGACCAGCGGCAACCCGTCGCCGCGCCCTTCGCGGTCGATCACGGCCAGCCGTTCGTGCGGATCACGGCGCAGCCGCGCCAGGTAGTCGATTACCGGTTGCGGCGTGATGTTGGCCATGTGAATTAAGAATTGTAGTCCGCGGCCTTCGTGAAAGCCGAGAGCCTGCAAGTAACATGTACTCCGTGAGGCATACCAAGATCATCGCGACCGTCGGTCCCGCCACTAAGGCACCCGCGGTGCTGGACGCATTGATCGCCGCCGGAGTGGACGTGTTCCGCCTCAACTTCTCGCACGGCACGCAGGCCGATCACGCGGAGCGGTTTCACGAGATTCGCAAGGCGGCCGCCCGAGCCAATCGCCACGTCGCGATCCTGCAGGACCTGAGCGGCCCCAAGATTCGCACCGGCCGGCTCGAAGGCGGCCGCGCCATCCCGTTGCGCAAGGGCGATCCGCTGCTCATCGCGATTGGCGACCAGGTGGGCGGGCCCGGCCGCGTGTTCACGACTTACGGCGAGCTGGCACTCAAGGTGCACACGGGCGACCACCTGCTGCTCGACGACGGCAAGGTGGAGCTCGAGGTCGAGTCCGCGACGCCGGAGGAGATCCGCACGCGCGTGATCGATGGCGGCGAGCTCGGCGAGCACAAGGGCATCAACGCGCCGCATGTGCCGCTGCGCTCGGAGATCACGGAGAAGGATCAGCGCGATCTGAAGTTCGGGCTGGCGCTCGGCGTCGACCTGGTTGCGCTCAGCTTCGTGCAGTCTGCCGAGGACATCACGCGCGTCAAGTCGATCATGGTCGCGGAGGGCCGCGCCAAGGTGCCGATCGTCGCCAAGCTCGAACGTCCAGAAGCGATCGAGAAGCTCGACGAAATCCTCGATGCCACCGACGCGGTGATGGTGGCGCGCGGCGACCTGGCGCTGGAGATTCCGCTCGAGCACGTGCCGCGAGTGCAGAAGCAGATCCTCAGGAAGGCGCGCGCCCGTGGCGTGCCGGTGATCGTCGCCACGCAGGTGCTGGAATCGATGCGCACCGAGCCGCGGCCGACGCGCGCGGAGGCCAGCGACGCGGCTGGCGCGGTGGATGGCGGCGCCGACGCGATCATGCTGTCCGGCGAAACCGCGACCGGGCTCTATCCGGTGCGCTCCGTCGAAGTGCTGGACGCGATCATCCGCGATGCGGAGTCGATGATCACCGTGTCGAGCGAGTTCGGATCCGCGGCGGCGGTGGATCACGTCAAGGCGCTCTGCGAGGCCGCGGTGTCGTTGTCGCGGCGCTCTAACGCCTATGCGATCGTTGCGATCACGCGCGAAGGGCAAACCGCGCGGCTGCTGTCGGCGGTGCGCCCGCTGGCGGTGATCGTCGCAATGACGGACAAGCCCGAAGTGGCACGCTGCCTCGCGCTGTGGCATGGCGTGTTGCCGATCGTCTGCCAGCTGGATGGCGAGACCGAGCAGGTAATCGCACGCGTCGTCGAAGCCGCCGTCACGCGCGCGCTGCCGCTCGCCGAGGGCGAGACGGTCGTGGTCGTCAACACTTCCAATGACCTCGATCGCGGGTCGTCGAACTTCGTGAGAATGCGGCGCGCCTAGGGTCCGCCTAAAGGCCGGCTTTAGCTGGACCTGCCTCGCCCCGTGAAGTACAACCCAAAGCCGATCCCGAGCAACACCGCGGCTTGCCCAATCAGATTCGCTTCGTAGTTCAGCACGTTCGTCGTCCCGGCTGGCGGAACGAAGACCAGCGCCAGGGCGATGATGGTCGCGAGCACTCCGCATCCGGCAATCGCCCACGCGCCAATGGTTCCACCCGGCAGTACGACGGTGTTGTGATCCGCCGGCATGGTCGCATCCACCGCACGCAGGCGGATGAACGCGGCGAACAGGTAGAGGTACGGCAGGAAGTAGATCAGGATGGTGAGGCTCACCATGATGTCGTAAGCCTCCTGGATCGACGTCTCGCCGCCGCCGATCGACAGGAACACGCTCGCCAGGAACAGCGCCGTCGTTGCGATCGCTTGGACGATCAGCGCCACATCCGCGCGCTTGGCGAGATCCATCGCAGCCCCACGACGGCAACGATGTTCATCGCGACCACGTCCCAAAGGCGGAGCGACCGGATCGCCTTCACGATGTGGTTCATGCCACCGACGTCGCGTTACTTTGAGCGTGTGTAGCTGTAGGCCCAGGCGATCAGCAAGCCTTGCAGCGGCAGCCGCAGCCACAACACCACTGGCGGAATCGACGGGTAGAGCTCAGGGTGCATCGTCATGTGCAGGTTGGCGGGGAACACCGCCACCAGCAACGCGATCAGTCCCCAGCCGGCCGGCACGGCCCAGCGCCGGAACAGCATCATCACTCCAAGCGCGACCTCGGCCACACCGCTGATCGCGACGAGCTCGCGGTGCCACGGCAGGTATGGCGGCATGATGTTGATGTAGAAGTCTGGGGCGCGGAAATGATTCAGGCCGGCGAGGACGAACACCAGGCCGAAGAGCCAGCGGAGCGCGGTCTTCAATTTTTCGTTCTCAACGACTCCCGCTCCATGTAGGCCTGCATCTCCCGCAACGCGCCTTCCCAGCTCCTGAGATCCGCATCGGCGAAGAACGCCTGCATCACCCGCGCCGGAGGCGCCGGAACCAACCGCGTACACGTGACGTCGAGGACCTTCGCGTCAATCGGCATGCGTTACTCGTATGCGAGATATTCTGCCCGAACTTTCTCGAACGGCCTGCTCTCGCGTTCCCACACCGGCACTAATTGTTCGGCCTTTTTGCCGGCATCGATTGCTAATCGCAATTCCGGCGACCCGGCCAGGATGTCGATCGGCTCTTTTTCGTGCTCGTACTCGTAGGGCGGCTTGCGCCAGGCGAAGTCGTTCGGACCGGCGGCCTTGATCGCATCGATCAATGCGACGCCGGTCAACACCGGCTTGAAGTCGTTGCGATCGAGCACGTGAATCTGGCACCCGCCGCACGTCTTCTTCGCATGTTTTTGGAACGTCGGCTCGAAGACCGCGGGACGGAAATACACCCCCGGCAGGTGCCGCGCGTTCATCGTTTCCGCAAATCGCTCCGCCTCAACCCACGGCGCGCCGACCAGCTCGAACGGCCGCGTCGTGCCGCGCGCTTCAGACGCCATTGTGCCCTCGAATAACACCGTGCCCGGATAGACGATGGCGCTGTCGAGCGTCGGGATGTTCGGCGATGGCATCACGAACGGCAGCCCGGTCTGATCGAAGTACATCGACCGCGACCAGCCCTGCATGTCGACGACCTCGAGCGGCGCCTTGATCTCGAAGTAGTCGTTGAAGAACCGCGCCAGCTCGCCGATCGTCATGCCGTGACGCATCGGGATGGGGAACTGCCCGACGAACGACTCGTTGCCCGCGACCAGCATCGGCCCCTCGACATCGCGTCCGCCAATCGGGTTGGGCCGGTCGCAGACGATGATGTCGACACCGTGCTTCGCGCAAGCGCGCAGGCAGTTCGCCATCGTGTAGATGTAGGTGTAGATGCGGGCGCCGATGTCCTGCAGATCGATCAGCATCACGTCGACGTGCTTCAACATCTCCGCGGTCGGTTCGCGCGTCTCGCTGTAGAGCGAGAACACCGGCACCTTGCGGCGGCAGTCGTTGCCGTGCGCCGTCTCGATCATGTTGTCCTGCACGTCGGATCGAAATCCATGCTGGGGCCCGAAGATCGCGCCGAGCGTGACGTCCTTTGACTGCATCAGGGCATCGACGATGTGCGTGAAGCCGGCGTCGACGGATGCGGGATTGCTGACGATGCCGACGCGGCGGCCTTTCAATCGGCCCGATTGCAGTAGACGCGACGTCCCCAGGGTTACCGGCACGCGAAAATTATATAGGGGGAAGCGCCGCGTAGCCGCCGATCAACGCCCTCGCGTGTGGATATCCGTTGCGTCTCAACTCGAGCGCCACACGGGCGCTGGTGGCTTCATTTGGTCAAGCACAGAACACCGCCAGGGTCGCCGCGTTTGGCAGCTCGTGGCGGATCGCGTCGGCGACCGCTCGCTCGGGGTGGACCCGCACCGATCCCGGGACCTCGATGTCATAGGTTCGATCGGTGCGGCTGTCAACCAGCACGACCGGCGCGCCGGATCGCTTCAGCTCGATACTCCTCGACCGTGATGGTGGTCCGCGCGTCGCGATCTGAGGGCGGGGTGGCGATGACTGGCAGCGGCAGCGGCACGCGCGTTTCCGCCGTGCCGCGGAGCAGGATCAGCGGCGAGAAGCCGTGCAGCACAACCGACACCATCACCACGAGGCACGAGATCTGCAGCAGGTCGTAGCTGCCTTCAATCCCCGCGAATACCGGCAGCATTACCAGCAGCAGCGTGCTCAGTCCGCGGGGGCCGAACCAGCCGATCAGGCCGCGGTTCTTCCACGACAGCGCCGCCGGGGCCAGCGCAGGCAACAAGGCCAGTGGCCGCAGCACGATCGCGATGATCACGAATCCAATCGTCGTCATCGAGACCGCGGCAACGCCGCTCCAGATAATCGACGTGCCGAACAAGACGAACGTGAACAGCAGCGCCATTTCCGCCGTGGTCTCGCCGTACTCCAGGAAGCAATCGCACAACTCGACGTCGAGCGCCGAGATCGTCAGGCCGGCCGCGAAGGCGGCAATGAAGCCGCTGCCATGGACCGATTCCGCGGCGGCATACGCCGCAAACGCCAGGCCGAGCGAGTAGATCGATTCGTAATCGCGCCGCACGCCCGTCCGCTTGCGCCCGAACTCGAGCGCTTTCACTCCGGCGAAGCCGACCACCACACCGGCGGCCGGACTGAGCAGCAGGATGTTCAGCGCAAGGCGTCCCCAGTCGGCCCCGGTGAAAGGCGCGGAGCTGGCGAGCAGCGCGATCGACACCAGCACCACTGGCAGCAGGACCACGTCGTTCAAACCACTTTCGAGGCGCAGCGCCTGGCGAACGCCGTTGTGCAAGGCCGGGCGTTTGAGGACGCCCCGTAACAACACGGGATCGGTCGACGCAATCGCCGCGCTGAGGATCGCCGCGAGCGGCCAGCTCAGTCCGAGCATGTAATGTGCGACGGCGCCCAGAATCGCCGTGAATAGAATGGTCCCGGGGCCAAGCACGAGTCCGGCGAGCAGGCGATGCTGTCGCACCTCTTTGAGATCGAGCGACACCGCGTCGGTGAACAGCACCAGGACCAGCGACACCGTTGCGACCACGCGTAAGACTGGTGAGCCCGCCTCGGCATCGAGCAGCCCCAAGCCGATCGGCCCGATCAGCGCGCCCATGCCGAGGAACACCGCCACTTGAGGCACCCCGGTGCGATCGACCCATCCCGACAGAAGGGCGGACACGACAATGACCGCCCCGATCAGGGCGAGCATCGCCAGGAAAGAATCCATTCCACAGTGTAAATGGTCAGATTCGGCCTTTGATAACAATCCGCGGATCGCGCTGCGCGGCGGCCGTGTTTTACTGTTACCGGCATGAGCGCGCTCTTCTACACAGCGGTCGATGACAGCCCGGTGGGCCCGTTGCTGCTGGCCGGCGATTCAGAGGCGTTGCACGTGCTCGCGTTCGGGGTGGGCTCACGTCCGCGCGCGATCGATGCCACCTGGACGCCGGATACGAGGGGCGTGCTCAAGAACGTCCGCCAGGAGCTGGATCACTACTTCGCCGGCCGCCTGCAACGCTTTACGACAAAACTGGCCTTCAAGGGCACGGCGTTTCAGAACGCGGTGTGGCAGGAGCTGACGCGGATCCCATACGGGGAGACGATCAGCTATCTCGATCTGGCGAAGCGGATCGACAATCCGAAGGCGGTGAGGGCGGTCGGCATGGCCAATGGCGCGAACCCCATCGCGATCATCGTGCCGTGTCATCGCGTGATCGGCTCCAACGGATCGCTGACCGGATTCGGCGGCGGGTTACCTACCAAGCGTGCACTGCTCGAGCTCGAGAAGGGCCAGCGCACCCTCCTGTAGCTTGGCTCGATCTGCGACGTGACCATGTCGAGCGTTTTCACGGATGTTATTCGGCTCAGCTAGACTGCGGCATGCGCACACTGTCCCGTCGCGGTTTCATCGCCAGCACCGGCGCGGCGCTGGGCGCGCTGCCGCTGATTCGTTCCATCGACGCGCTCGCACAGGTCACCAATCCGGTGTTCCGGCACGGCGTCGCCAGCGGCGATCCGCTGGGCGATCGGGTGATCCTGTGGACGCGCGTGACGCCGAATTCGGAGAGCGGCGCGCAGCGCGTGTCGTGGGTAGTGGCCCGCGATCCGAATTTGGCGCAGGTCGTATCGCGCGGCGAGCTGGATACCGGCGCGGCGCGCGACTTCACCGTGAAGGTCGATGCGATCGGCCTCGAGCCCGGCACCCCGTACTATTACCGCTTCGAGTCGATGGGCGAGCGCTCCGCGATTGGACGCACAAGGACCTTGCCGGCGTCTGGGGTCTCACAGCTGCGGCTTGGCGTCGTGTCGTGCTCGAACCTGCCGCAGGGATACTTCAACGCTTACGCGTGCCTGGCCAATCGCGCCGATCTCGACGCGGTCATTCACCTTGGCGATTACATCTACGAATACAAGAATGAAACCTACGGCGACGGCCGGAAGTACGGCCGCGTCCCGATGCCCGATCGGGAGATCGTCGCGCTGCAGGATTACCGCGAGCGGCATGCGCAGTACAAGGCCGATCCCGATTCCCAGGAAGTGCACCGCCAGCACCCGTTCATCGTCACCTGGGACGATCACGAGCTCGCCAACAACACCTGGCGCGCCGGCGCCGAAAACCACGACGCCAGCGAAGGCGAATGGAGTGCGCGTCGCCGCGCGGCGGTGCAGGCGTATTACGAATGGATGCCGATTCGCGAAGATGCGCCGACGCTGGAGGATCGCATCTATCGCACGTTTCGTTTCGGCAACATGGCCACGCTGTTCATGCTCGACACCCGGCTGGTCGGCCGCGATCAGGAAGTGCCGCGCGAGGACACCATGACGATCGAGCTGCCCAACCGCCAGTTGCTGGGCGCGGAACAGGAGGGCTGGCTCGCGGAGCAGCTCGTCATGTCCGTGCGCAATGAATCGCGCTGGAGCGTGTTCGGTCAGCAGGTGATGTTCGCACCACAGACGGAGAAGGGCGTCCGCGCCAGCAACCCCGATTCCTGGGATGGTTACCGCGCTGCGCGGGGCCGCGTGTTCGACATGCTCGAGCGGGCAAAGGTGGACAACCTCTGCGTCCTTACCGGCGACGTGCACAGCTCGTGGGCCTACGATCTGCCACGGCAGCCGTTTGGCGGCTACGACAGGGCGACCGGCAAGGGCTCGATCGGCGTGGAGTTCGCGGGCACCTCGGTGACGTCCCCTAGTAACCTCGGCCGCGGACCCGAGGGTCCCAAGCAACTGGCGGACACGCTGGCGGCGCGTCCGCATCTGCATTACGTCGACGGCCGCTATCGCGGCTACTTCATCGTCGACATGACACGCGAGCGGCTGCAGGCTGACTTCTACGCCGTCGCTACGGTGGAAGCGCGCAACACCGCGGAGAAGTTCGAGAAAGGATTCATCACTGAATCAGGCCGAAACCATCTGATTGAGGCATCGACTCCGGTCAAAAGCGGCCCCGGACCAGACCCTGCACCCGTCTAAAGCAGTATCCGCCCTATATAATCCGGGTAAATGAACCGGACGGATACTGCGGATCCGAACTATTACCATCGCGTCGTCGATTGCCAGTGGGCCTGCCCGTCGCATACCAACGTGCCGGAATACATCCGGATGATTGCGCAGGGCCGGTTCGATGATGCCTACATCCTCAATCGCGAGTCGAACGTGTTCCCGGGGATCCTCGGGCGCACCTGCGACCGCCCGTGCGAGCCGGCGTGCCGCCGCGGGCGCGTCGACGGCAAGCCGGTCGCGATCTGCCGGCTGAAGCGCGTCGCCGCCGATCACAAGGACACGATCACCGATCGCCTGCCGGCGATCCCAACCCAGAAGAACGGAAAGAAGGTCGCCCTCATCGGCGCCGGTCCGTCGGCCCTCACCGTGGCGAACGACCTGATGCCGCTGGGATATGAATGCACCATCTTCGAGAAAGGGCCGCGCCCGGGCGGCCTGATGCGCATCAACATTCCCGCGTTCCGCCTCCCCGAACAAGTACTCGACGAAGAGATTGGCTACATCGTGAACATGGGCGTCACGATGAAGTACGACTCACCCGTCACGAGCCTGAAGTCGCTGGTCGATTCGAAGGCGTTCGACGCGGTCTACGTCGGCACCGGCGCGCCGAAAGGCAAGGAGCTCGATCTCCCCGGGCGTCACGACACCGATCAGGTGTTCATCGGTATCGAGTGGCTCGAGTCGATTCATTTCGGCCACATCGAGTCGGTCGGCAAGAAGGTGCTGATCATCGGCGTCGGCAACACCGCGATGGATTGCTGCCGCTCGGCCAAGCGCCTCGGCGCGACCGACGTCAAAGTGATTTCCCGCCGCACCCGCAAGTACTTCAAGGCGTCGCCCTGGGAGCTCGAGGACGCGGAAGAAGAGCAGGTCGAGATCCTCGAGAACCTGTCGCCGGTCCGCTTCATCGTTGATCAGGGCAAGCTGACCGGGATGGAGTTCGACAAGTTCACGTCGCGTGAAGAGAACGGCAAGTTCATCCAGGAACCGGCCGGCCGCGTCACGCTGCCGTGCGACGCGGTGGTCCTCGCGATCGGCCAGGAGAACGCGTTCCCCTGGATCGAGCGCGACATGGGACTCGAGTTCGACAACAAATGGGACATGCCGGTGGTCGACAAGACGACCTTCATGTCGACCAAGCCGGGCGTGTTCTTCGGCGGCGACGCGGCCTTCGGTCCGGCCAACATCATCTGGGCGGTGGAGCACGGACACCAGGCGGCGATTTCGATCCACCAGTTCTGCCAGGGCCTGCCGGTCACGGAGCGTCCGCCGCAGGGCATGACGCTCTCGAGCACCAAGATGGGCCTGCACGAGTGGTCGTACAGCAATAACTACGATCCGGTGCAGCGCCAGAAGATGAAGCACGTCGAATTGCCGGTGCGCTTCTCGAAGATGACGGTCGAAGTCGAAGAGGGATTTACCGCCGAGCAGACGCGCCATGAAGTGGAGCGCTGCCTCAACTGCGACGTCGAGACGCACTTTACGGACGCGCTCTGCATCGAGTGCGACGCGTGCATTGACATCTGCCCGACGGACTGCCTCACTATTATCCCTAATAAGGAGAGTGAGGCCGACCTCCGCGCGTTGACCTTGGCGCCGGCGACGAATCTCGAGCAGCCGCTGTTCCACTCGACCCCGTTGAAGCAGACCGGCCGGCTGATGGTCAAAGACGAGAACGTCTGCCTGCACTGCGGACTCTGCGCGGAGCGGTGCCCGACCTACGCCTGGGACATGCGCAAGTTCGTGCTCGAGTACCCGCACGCCGGTATGACGTTCATTCCTCTAGAAGCGGTCGGCCGATAATGAATTCTCGCGTCAACGACTTCGCGTTCAAGATCGCCACGGCCAATGGGACCGGCTCGGCCAGCGCCAACGGCTTGATCATGCAGGCCATCTTCCGCATGGGCGTGCCGGTGACCGGGAAGAACGTGTTCCCGTCGAACATCCAGGGCCTGCCGACGTGGTACGAGATCCGCGTCAACAAGCACGGCTACACCGCGCGCACGCCGCACTTCGACCTGATGCTCGCGCTCAATGCCGCGACCTACGCCAGGGATGTCGCCGAAGTCCGGCCGGGCGGCTACCTGATGTTCGATTCGTCCTGGCCGCTCGATGAGAAGTTGCATCGTCCTGACGTGACCTACCTCGGCGTCCCGCTCGCGGAGATGTGCAACGCCGCCTTCAAGGGCGTGCGCGAGCGCATCCTGATGAAGAACATCGCCTACGCCGGCGCGCTGGCCGCGCTGATTGGCATGGACACCGAGGTCATCGCCAACCTGACCAGGGAAAAATACGCGGCCAAGAAGTCGCTGCTCGATTCCAACGAGACGGCGATCGCGCTCGGCTACGACTACGCCAGGGCGCACTTCGATTGCCCGCTGCCAATCCAGCTGGAAAAGATGGATGCCACCAAAGACAGCATCCTGATCGACGGCAATACCGCGGCGGCGCTCGGCGCCGTCTACGCCGGCGCCACGGTCGGCGCCTGGTATCCGATCACGCCCGCCACCTCGGTGATGGAAGCTTTCAAGGGCTTCTGCATGAAGTACCGCCGCGATCCTGAGACCAAACAGAAGAAGTTCGCGATCCTGCAGGCGGAAGATGAACTGGCCGCACTCGGCATGGTCATTGGCGCCTCGTGGGCCGGCGCGCGCGCGTTCACGCCGACGTCAGGCCCGGGCATCTCGCTGATGAACGAGTTCATCGGCCTGGCCTATTACGCGGAGATCCCCGCGGTGATCGTCGATGTGCAGCGCACCGGTCCGTCGACCGGCATGCCGACCCGCACGCAACAGGGCGACCTGATGCTGTGCGCCTACGCCTCGCACGGCGACACGCGCCATATCTGCCTGTATCCCGCGGACCCTCGCGAGGCGTTCGAGTTCGCGGCCAAGGCGTTCGACATCGCCGAGCGCTTCCAGACGCCGACGTTCCTGGTCAGCGATCTCGACATCGGCATGAACGACTGGATGGTGCCGCGGCTCAAGTGGGATGACAGTTATAAGCCCGATCGCGGCAAGGTGCTGTCGGCGGAGGACCTCGACAGCGCAAAGAACTTCTGGCGCTACTACGACCACGACGGCGACGGCATTCCGCAGCGCTCGCTGCCGGGCGTGCATCCCAAGGGCGCGTTCTTCACGCGCGGCTCGGGCCACAACAAATACGGCGCCTACACCGAGGATGCGACGGAGTACCAGGAAGTGCTCGACCGTCTCGACCGCAAGATCCAGGGTGCAACCAAGGCCGTGCCGCAGCCCCTGATCAAGCAGATCGCAGGTGCCGCGGTCGGCCTCGTGACGGTTGGCGGCTGCCACGCGGCGTGCGTCGAGGCGATGGACCTGCTCGCGCTGGACGGCATCAAGGTCAACTACATGCGCGTCCGCGGCTTCCCGTTCGGCGACGAGGTGCGGCAGTTCCTCGAGCAGCACGAAGTGAATTTCATCGTCGAGCAGAACCGCGACGCGCAGCTGCGCAGCCTGTTGATGCTCGACCTCGGCGTCAACATCGAGAAGCTCGAATCGGTCCGCTATTACGCGGGCTTCCCGATGAGCGCGCACCACGTGATTAACGGCGTCAAGGCGAAGCTGGAGAAAGTGGCATGAGCTACATCGCGAAACCCAAGGTCCATCACCCGTCGCTCAAGGCCAACGCCATCGGCCTGACGCGCCGCGACTACGAGGGGGCAATCACCACGCTCTGCGCCGGCTGCGGCCACGACTCGATCACCGCCGCGATCATCCACGCGTTCTGGGAGCTCAGCATCCCGCCGCACAAGGTGGCGAAGCTCTCCGGCATCGGCTGCTCGTCGAAGACGCCGGCGTATTTCCTGCGCGAAGCGCATGGCTTCAACAGCGTCCACGGCCGGATGCCCGCGGTCGCCACCGGCGCCAATGCCGCCAACCAAGATTTGATCATGATCGGCGTCTCAGGCGACGGCGACTCGCTGTCGATCGGCCTCGGCCAGTTGTGCCACGCGATCCGGCGCAACGTCAACATGCTCTACGTGCTCGAAAACAACGGCGTCTATGGATTGACGAAGGGTCAGTTCTCGGCGTCCGCAGACAAGGGGTCGACGGCCAAGAAGGGTGAAGCCAACGCGATGGAGCCGATCGACGGCGCATTGATGGCGCTGACGCTTGGCGCGACGTTTGTCGCTCGCAGCTTCTCGGGCGACAAGGCCCAGCTGGTGCCGATTATCAAGGCCGGCCTTTCCCATCGCGGCTTCGCGTTCATCGATGTCATCTCGCCGTGCGTAACGTTCAATGATCACGAGGGCTCAACCAAGAGCTACGCGTATACGCGCGAGCACGCGGTTGAAGTGGTGCAGGCCGACTTCGTGCCGCTACGCGATCCGATTGAAGCTGAATATGCCGAAGGCAGCGTGCAGAGCGTCACCATGCACGACGGCAGCATTGTCAATTTCCGGAAGGTCGCAGGGGATTACGATCCGACCAACCGCGACGCCGCCTACACCGCGATCCGCGACCACCAGCGCAGGGGCGAAGTGATGACCGGCTTGCTGTACGTCTCGCCGGACTCGAAGGACGTGCACGACCAGAACGAGACCGTCGCCGGGCCGCTCTACAACCTCCCGCACGAACAGCTCTGCCCGGGTAACGATGCTCTGCAGAAACTGATGGCGCAGTTCAGGTAGGCAGGTAATCAGGCCGTCAGGCGGTCAGGTCGTCAGGCCGCCAGGCGTCAGGTCGTCAACCTCATTGCCTGACAACCCGGCGCCCGACTGCCTGACAACCTGACCGCCTGTTACTTGCTCTCGTCCATGATCACCTGCGCGTAGGCGGTCGCTCGCGCCGCGATCGGCGCCGAGTAGCCGGTATATTTCGCCGGGTTGGTCCATTCCTTCACCGCATCGGCGGCGGTCTTGCCCGCCTTCTTCGCGGCCTGCACGTGGGCGACGAAGTCGCTCACGAAATCGGCGAACTCGCGCATGTCGGCGGGCGTGGTCTGCGCGGGCGTGTGACCGTTGATGATCGTGTCGACGTTTGGCACGCCGTCGACGGCCTTGCGAATCGTAGCGGCATACTCCACGCCCGATCCGCCGTTGGTCTTGTCCATGATCGGCAGTCCCTTGTTCGGGAACGTGTCGCCGACGTGCATCACGCGCGCGGCCGCGAATTCCACGAACGCATCGCCGCCGGTGTGCGCCGGCCCGAAGTAATAAAGATTGATGAGATCCGCGCCGGTGCCGATCGTCAGCTTGTCCTTGAATCCGCGCTTCGCGAGGCCCTTGCCGGCGCTCGCCGTAAATACGTTCTCGGTATTACCTAGGCCGGTCACGGCGGCGGTCTTCGGCATCATCTGCACCGTGTTCTCGTGCGCGATAATCTCCACCGTCGCGGGCATCGCCACGTTGCCGCTGACGTGATCGTAGTGGGTGTGCGTATTGATCACCCGCGTCACCGGCTTGTCGGTCACTGTCTTGATCTTGTCGAGCAGCGGTTGTCCCCAGCCCGGGTTCTTGGTGTCGACCACGGTCACGCCGGTGCCGGTGGCGAACACGGCGGTGTTGCCGCCGCCGCCGCGAATCACCCACAGGTTGTCTTTGACTTTTTCAACGGTCAGGTTGTCGACCGAGAGTTGTGGCGGTGGCTGTTGAGCGACTACGGCAACGGTCAGGGCGCCGGAAAGGACGAGTGTTCCCAGGACAGCAATACGTTTCATGTCCGAGGATGTTAGATCATTTACCTGGCGGCTGGCTCCACCCCCGGCTAGGGGTTCTTCTAGGGGTTGATGCGCATACGCGGCGCACGATCGGCCGATGCGACGAACGACGCCAGGAACCGCGCCATGCGCTCGAGTCCTGGCGCCGAAATCACGCCCAGCACCTCGCCGGTGGTGTGGTAGAGCGGCGGCGCCTGCATGACGCTCACCTTGGCGACGTCGAGCGATGCCCATCCACCGGTCTCGCCGCTTTGAAAGGTCGACCGCTCGGAAATGAAGTTCACGCCAAAGCGCGCCGGGCCGGCGTCGATCAGCTCCTGCAGAAAGGGTGAGTTGTTGGTGACGCCGACCGCGATCGGCGCTTCCCCGGAATCCGCGACCGCCTCGCGGTAGCCATCGGCGGAAGTGGTTCGCGCCGGCGAGAAGTTGCGCTGCGCGACATGCTCGATGTTGACCAGCATCACCGCCTTCCTGGCAAGCTCAGGATTCGCGGCGAGGAAACTGCGCGGCCCGTTGATGCCGGGCGTGTGATGGCCGGCGCTGGCGACGAACGCGAGTGTGCGCTGCGGCTTGTTCTGCGGCTTCGCGAAGTGCCGCGCCAGGGCGACCATTACCGCGAGCCCGTCACCGTTGTCTCCTGCGCCGTCGAACCATCCGTCGACGTGCGCGTTCAACACGATCACCTCGTCGGAGGCGCCGCCAATGACCGCGACGCCGTTGTTCGCCTTCAGATTCCGGTACGTCTGCGTCTGCAGATCGATCCGGACGCGGACCTCGTGCTGCGCGCCGGCCTGTGCCGCCCGATCGAGGATCGACTCGAGAAACAATCCGTCGCGGCCGCCGATGTTGAAGCACGGATTACCGCAGTCGCTGAAGTCCCGCGACAATTCGTTGCCGGGCAGGCGCACCAGATTGAACACGCCCACCGCGCCGCGTTTGATCAGCTCCTCGGCGCGAGAGTCAACGGCGGCGCGCTCGAACAGCATGTGGCCTTGAGGAACGACGAGCTGCACGGCGACCCTGCCTCTGACGTCGATGTGTCGCAGCACCGC
>Ga0136611_10000373_pt1 | contig 28963 bp, 21 predicted proteins | sample AntDrymUQ2232306_2_FD_106645 | JGI IMG/M metagenome (GOLD analysis project Ga0136611, IMG submission 106645) | Polar desert sand microbial communities from Dry Valleys, Antarctica - metaG UQ223 (23.06) | ecosystem: Environmental > Terrestrial > Soil > Desert | place: Antarctica: Dry Valley...
CATCCGCGAGCAGATCGATTCGGTAGTGGAGTCCCTCCCACGACATCGTCGTCAGGGTCGCCGCCGACGGCGAGCCGGCGAGCGCCTGCAGCAGCCGCGATTCGTAGGCCGTCGCCGCCGCGGTCCATTGATCGGGCTGTACGAGCGGCGGCAGCGCATCGAGCAGTGTCGTCCGCAGCCAGGTAGTAATCGCCGGGGAAATGCGTCCGTCGCGCTTGCCGCCGGCCGGATCGACGACGTTCGCCAGAGAGAGGACCAGTGTTTCCGCGGTCGCGACGTCGATCGATCCGGTCAGCCGCGCTCGTTCGATGAAGACCAGCGACGCTTGAAAGGCGATCACTGCGTGCTTCTCGTCGCGGCCGGAGAGGTCATCATCCAGCCGGCGCGCCGCTTCAACGATGCGCGCGAAGGCGTGCGGCGAGGTGATCTCCATCCGATCGACCGACAGCACGATCGCGCGATAGCGGCGGTATCCGCCGAGCGCGACCAGGACATCGACGCCGCGCTCCCCCTCGATATTGCGGAACAGCGCCTGCGCAAAGCGCACCATCTCGTAACGATCGCGCCGTTCCTTCGATGAGCTGCCGACGATTTTCTCTGTGAGCCATGCGAGCGGGACCGGAGACGAGCGGTCGCGATTGAGCGACGCCGCCGCTCGCCGGGGAATCTCAGCGCGATCAAACAGTTCCTCCCAGAACCACTGCGCCGACGGTTGCGCCACCGCGCCGTCCTCGAGCGCGATCTGCGTCGAGACGACCCACGGGTCGGTGGTGCCGCGCAGGAACGGATGTTCTTCGAGCTTCCAGTTGGAATCCGCGGAGCGAAAGGCGCCGTAGAATGTCCGCGCCTGTTCGATGTGAGTTGAGCCTGCGCCGAACGCGGCCGCCTGCCGCTCCGGCGTCATCGATCCGATTGACGCATAGAACCACGCGAGGCGGCCCGAATCCTTGACCAGCAGCGCGCGCACGAAATCGGCGGGCCGGGTCACCTTGACCTCGACGAGCCCTTCCCAGATCGGCTCGGCGGCAGTGCCGCCGGGAACGATCACGCGATCCTTTTCGATCTTAAGATCGCGCGCGGAGACCCAAAAGGCCGCCGGCGCGGTCTGGACTATCCAGCGCAGCAATCCACGGTCGCGTTCGAGGAACGATCGCAATGAGGGGTCCCCGGCCATGGCGCCGGCGCATACCAGCATCGCGGGCCGGCTCGAGATCAGCGCCGCGAAGAGATCAGCGCGATCGGAAATCTGCAGCACATCGCGCCAGTGATCGGCGGTGAGCGGCGCCGCGATCGTAATCGCCGTGGTGTCCGACGCGATCTCCTGCGCCTTGCCCGGCAACGCCAGTTGGGCGACGAAATTGCGCACCGCGAAGGCGCGCTCGATTGCGCCCGCGCTTTGCGAGAACATCTGGCGCGAGAGCAGCGCGATCGCATGGCCGCGCTCTTCACGCTGGAGCCCCAGCATCTCGAAGGTCGCCGTGCCGCCGGTAACCGGCAAATCAAAAAAGCCTGTGACGGCGGTCCGCTCGTCGGTGACCAACAGCAGGACCAGCGTCGCAATCAGGACGCGAATCAAGGCCCCAACTTATACTTCAAACCCTTCGGGGTTCCATCCCGTCAAAGCCCAGCATGAGTTTCGATAATCTCAGCCAGGATATCCGTCTCGCCGTCAGGAGCCTGCTGCGCACGCCGGCGTTCGCCGCGGTCACGATTCTGACGCTGGCGCTTGGAATCGGCGCAAATACGGCGATTTTCTCGATCGTCAACCGTGTGATCCTGCGCCCGCTCGGCTACCCGAAGCCCGAGCAGCTGATGTGTCTGACCACGCAGTTCCCGGCGTTCGGGTTCGATCAGTTCTGGGTCTCGCCCCCGGAATATTTCGAATTCCGCGAGCTGAATCAGTCATTCGCCTCGGTCGGCGCCTACACGACGGGTGAGGTCAACCTGACCGCGGGCGACCGTCCGCTCCGCGTGCGATCGGCCTCGGTTGATTACGAGCTGCTGACCGCGCTCGGCGTGCAGCCGATCGCCGGGCGGTTGTTCGCGAAGGGCCAGACCGACGTGGTGCCGCCGCCGAATCCGGCGCCAGGACAGCCGCCGGCGCCGCTGCCGCCAATCTGCATCCTCTCGTACGAGCTCTGGCAGAGCGCCTTCGGCGGCCAGGACACCATCATCGGCCAGATGGTCGAGATCAACGGCCTGCGCCGCGAAGTGATCGGCATCATGCCGGCCGGCGCCGACGTGATGGACAACCGCACCGAGATCTGGATGCCGATCGGACTCAATCCCGGCAATCGCCAGCAACGCGGCAGCCACTTCCTGTATCTCGTCGGCCGATTGAAGGACGGCGTCACGCCGCAAGCCGCACAGTCGGAGTTGACCTCGCTGATCTAGAACTGGGGTGAGCGCACCGGGCAGTAGAATCACGTCTTTGCGCCGCTGCCGAAGACGGAGTCATGGAGACGCGGAGGCTGGTTTTAGAAATACACAGCGCCCGCTAAGCGGCTATGTATTTTAGAGATCCGTTTCGCCGTGCCTCCGTGCCTCCGTGGTTAACGTTCGTGGCAGTAGTATTATCGCGGCCTATGAATCGTCGAGATCTTCTGCGGTTGGGTGGAATGGCGTCGCTCGGTGCAACGCTGCAAGCGTGCGCGCCCAAGGCGGCGACGCCGCAATTGACGCCGCGCCGTCCGATGGTGCGCCTCGCGCCAGTCAACGTCGGGTTCGATCGCATCATCCGCACCACCATCGGCCTGCGTCCCTTCCGTCCGTCAGGGTTCGTGCTGCGGACCGAGCAGCTCGATGGCAAGACCATCGTCCACAACTTTGGCCACGGCGGCTCGGGCATGTCGTTGTCGTGGGGCACGGCGTCGATGGCCTCCGAGATGGCGATGGCGCACCTGGAGCGCAAGGCCGCGGTCATCGGCTCCGGAGTCGTCGGCTTGACCTCGGCGCGCGAATTACAGCGGCACGGTTTCGACGTCACGATCTACGCTGCCACCGTGCCACCTGATACCACCTCGAACATGTCGCTGGCCGGCTTCACGCCGACCTCGGGCCTGGTCGACTTCAAGATGCGGACTCCGGAGTGGGAGGCGCAATTCACGCAGGCGGTCCGCTTCTCGTATAGGCGGCTGCAGTTGCTGGCAGGGCCCAAGTACGGCGTCAGCTGGATCAGGCAATACGCGCCGACCGACAACGAGCAAGCCGGCCGAGGCACCAACCAGTTACTGCCGGCGGACCTCCAGGGCACACGCGTCATCCTGCAGCCGGGCGAACATCCGTTCCCGACGAAGTACGCGATCGAGCGCGAGGAGATGCGCATCGAGCCGTCGATCTATCTGGACGCCTTGATGGACGACTTCCTGATGTGGGGCGGCAAGGTCGTGATCAGGAAATTCGGGACACCGCGCGACGTCGCGTCCCTCGCCGAGAACGTAATCGTCAACTGCACCGGTCTCGGCGCGAAGGCGTTGTTCAGCGATCCGGAGCTGACGCCGTTGAAGGGGCAGCTCGTGGTGTTGGTGCCGCAGTCGGAGATCACCTACGGCACCACTGGCGGCGCGCGTGCGCCGGTCACGCCGGATGCGGGCTTCGTGCACATGATGCCGCGCTCGGACGGCATCATCCTCGGCGGCACCTCGATTCGCGACAACTGGTCACTGGACGTCGAGGAAAAGGATCGCGATCGCGTCATCAATGCGCACATCGATTTGTTCAGCGCGATGCGAGGTGATCGACGGCAAACCTAAAGGGCCGACAAACCTAAAGGCTTGTCGCCACACCTAAAAGGTTCGCATCAGACAGTTGGCTTAGTCCGGCGGTGCGACGTGGAGATGCGCGGCCGCAAACGCCCATTGGTCCGCTTTCTCCTCGATCAGGCGATCCGTCGGCCGATATGCATGAGACCCCTGGGTCTCCACGCGAATCAGCACCGGCCGCTCGCAACCCTGCGCCGCCTGCAGCGCTGCCGTGAACTTGAAGGAATGGCTCGGCACGACGCGATCGTCGTGATCGGCGGTCGTGACCAGCGTTGCCGGATAACGCGTGCCCGGCGTCACGTTATGTAGCGGCGAGTACTTGATCAGGAACGCGAACTGGCGCGGATCGGATGACGACCCGTATTCAGTGGCCCACAGCCTGCCGCCGGTAAAGCGATCGTAGCGAAGCATGTCCATCACGCCGACCGCCGGCAGCGCCACGCCGAACAGATCGGGGCGCTGCTCGATCACCGCGCCGACCAGCAATCCGCCATTCGAACCGCCCATCGCGCCGAGACGATCGGGCGAGGTGTAGTTCTCCGCGATCAGGAGCTCGGCGACGGCGATGAAGTCGTCGAACACGTTCTGCTTGTGTTCCAGGTAGCCGGCCTTGTGCCAGCTCTCGCCGTACTCCGCGCCGCCGCGCATGTTCACGGAGACGAACACGCCGCCAAGCTCGAGCCACGCCGGCACATCCGAGCGATAAGCCGGCAGCACGCTGTTCGAAAAGCCGCCGTATCCGTAGAGCATCGTCGGATTACGGCCATCACGCCGCAATCCCTTCTTGCAGGACAGGAAGAACGGCACGCGCGTGCCGTCCTTCGACGTGGCGAACCTCGCGTGCGTTTCAAACTGCGACGGATCGATCGGTGAGTGGGGCGCCTCAAAAGGCATGCGGCCGCCGGTTTCGAGGTCATAGCGATAGACCGTGGCCGGGGAGAGCGGCGAGCTGAACGAATACCAGATCTCGTAGTGATCGGCTCGCCCGTAGAGGCTGGAGATCGCACCAACGCCCGGCAGCGCGATGTCGCCATCGGCGTGCCCGTCGAGCGTGAACATCGTCAGCCGGCTTTGCACGTGCTCGAGGGTGTGAACGACGATGCGGCCGCCGATCAGCGCAGCGTGTTCGATCGCGTGCGTCTGTTCGGGGACGACGACTTTCCACTCGTCGGGACCGGGCTGCTCGAGATCGATCGCGATGATGCGGCGGTTGGGCGCGTCCTTGTCGCACCGCACATAGAGGCGCGACTGGTAGTTGCCGATCGGCGTGTACTCGGCGTCGAGCGTCTCGACAATCGGCCTGATTACCGCGGCGACGTTCGGCGCGCCGGGGTGTTCCAGGTCGATGTAATGCAGCTGATTGTTGTTGTCGGCACCGCGATACGTGCGAATGAACAGGTAGCGCCCGTCGTCGCTGACGGTGGCGTTGACGATCCACGCCGGGTGATCCTGGCGTTGATGGATCAGCACGTCCTCGGATTGCGGCGTGCCGAGGCGGTGGTAGTAAACCGCCTGGCCGAAGAGCGCCGCTTCCAATACCTTGTTCTTCGGCGGCTCCGGGTAGCGCGAATAGAAAAATCCCTTTGAATCCCGCGTCCAGGACAGGTCGGAAAAGCGCACCCACGCCACGGAGTCTGGAAGGTCCTCGCCGCCGGCGGTCGACCGAATGCGAACGGTCTCCCAATCGGCGCCGCCCTCGGCGATCGCGTAAGCCAGGAACTTGGCGTCGGGCGAGGGGGTGAATTGCGCCAGCGAGATCGATCCGTCAGGTGACAGGGCGTTCGGATCCATCACCATTGCCGGCGGATCGAACACGCCTGTTCGCACGTAGATCGGCGCCTGCCGCTGCAGGCCGGTGTTCATCGTGTAGAACAGGCGGCCGTTCTCGATCACCGGCAAAGCGGTGCGCGGATAGTCCCAGAGCTCGGTCAGACGGCGTCTCAGGTGTGCGCGATGCGGCAGCGTGGCGAGATGCTCGAAGGTGACCGCGTTTTGCGCCGCCACCCAAGCGGCGACTTCAAGCGAGTCAAGATCCTCCAGCCACCGATACGGATCCGCTACTGCTGTTGCGCCGTAGAGATCGACATCGTCACCACGACGGGAAAAGGGATAGTTCATACCGAGGGTTCAGGACCTCGTTATGAACTCCTACTTCGCCTTCGCGACGTCGAGTACCGCGTCCCAGTTGAAGCGCACGAATCGATACAGCTCGCTTTCGAGGATGCGCTCCTGATCGCTGTGCGCGCCGAAGCCCTTCGGTCCATCCTCGCTGTCGGTGGCCGGGCCGATGCCGTAGCACTGGATGCCCTTGCGGCGCAGGAACGCCATGTCGGTCGCGCCGGTGCTCATCGTCGGCAGCGTGATCGCCTTGTAGTGCTTGGTGATGTTGGCTTCGAGCGCCTTGAACGCATCCGAGTCGAGCTTTGCGGTGGGCGTCGAGGGACGCGTGTCACGGGCGCCGTAACTCACTTCGACGTTCGGATCGTTGACCACCTGCTTGACCAGCTCGAGGAAGGCCGCGGGATCCTCGTCGGGCGCCAGGCGGGTGTCGATAGTCGCCGTGCCTTCCGACGGGATGACGTTGGTGCGGTAACCGCCTGTGATCATGGTCGGCGAGAGCGACGTGCGCAGCATCGACCAATGCCGCGGCTCGTTCTTGCGCATGTAGTCGTTGGCCGGGCCCGACACCTTCGGATCGGGGCTGAGCAGCGCCTGGTAGCGCTTCGCCTCTTCGGACGACGACACCGTCGCGAGCCGCTTGAAGTAGGCCGCCGTGGTTTCGTTGATGCGCATCGGCGGCGTCCACGCGGCGATCTTGCCAACCGCTTCGCCAAGGTGGGCGAGGGCATTGTTCTCGAGCGGCACCGAACCGTGGCCGGCCACGCCGCGCGCCGTGACCGTGATCGCGCGTGGAATCTTCTCGACGGTCTGGACCGACGCGAACTTGACGGCCCCGCCGGTACGGGTCACGCCGCCGCCCTCGGCAAAGCAGAATTCCGAGTCGATCGCGGCAAAGTGCTCGTTGGCGACGAACTGGATGCCGAGACTGGAGCTGCCTTCTTCGCCGGCCTCGAACAGCGCGATCACGTCGCGATCGAGCGGCACGTTGAGGCGCTTGAGCGTCAGCATCACCATCAGGGTCGAGACGACGTTGTCCTTATCGTCAACCGTTCCGCGTCCATAGATGTAGCCGGCGTCCTGGGCGGCGCTGAATGGCGGATGGGTCCACTTCTTCGGATCGACGTTGACGGTGTCGGTGTGAGCCATCAGCAACAGCGGCTTCTGCCTGCCGCTGCCCTTCAGGCGCGCGACGATATTCGGCCGATGCGCTTCCTTGGAGAACACCTGGACCGGGATGCCTTCCGCTTCGAGCACCTGCTTCAGGTAGTCGGCAACCGGCTTCTCGTTGCCCGGCGGATCGGTGGAGTCCATCTTGATGATCGCCTGGAAGTGCTTCAGAGTCTCGGCGTCCATCGCCATCCAGTTCGGCTGGGCGGGAGCCTGCGCCAGCAACGAGGCTGACCCAATCGTGAGAGCGAGAAGGATGTAACGCATAGCCGGTAAGACTACCTCACTACCCCGCGCCTTGCGCGGACGCGATAGGTGCCGTTGGTGACGCGCACGCGGACGCTGTGATACTTGCCGTCGGCGCGCGCGGTTGGCGTGTAGCCGATCATGTATTGGTTGTTGAGCTCTTCGGCGATCCGTTCCGTCGCCGGGGCGAGCTCGGCGGTGCTGCGGATGATCTCCGTATAGCCGCCGCCCTGGCTGGTGAGCTCGTTGAGCGTGAACGGATTGATGCGCGTCGAATTGCGCGCATCGAGCGTGTCCATGCCGATCGCGTACAGAAACACGTCGCTGCGCACCAGCTTCTGCTTGAGAATCGTCGGCGTCATGTCGCTCGCGGTATCAGCGCCATCCGAGACTAGCAGCAGCGCCGCGCGCGGGTGTTGCCGCGACTCGAACAACGGCAGTGCCACATCAATCGCGTCGTAGAGCGCCGTCCCGCCTGATGGACGAAGCTCATCGAGCTTGCCGCGCATGCCGGCGCGCTCGGTGGTCCACTGCCCGAACATCCGCGTCTCGTGGTTGAAGCCGAGCAGCGAGGCCTCATCGTCCACGGCGAGCAGCTTGTCGAGAAAGTGCGCCAGCGCCGCCCGCGCATCCACCATGCGCTGCCCGCGCATGCTGTCGCTGATGTCGAGCGTCAGCGCAAGACTGATCGGCACCCGTTCCCTGGTGAATTGCGTGATCGGCTGGACGACGCCGTCTTCTTCGACGACGAAGTCCTTTTGTTCGAGGGTGGTGACCAGGCGTCCTTCCGAATCGCGGACGGTGACGGCCGTCGTCACCAGCTCCGACGCCGCCTTGAAATTGTCCTTGCCGCGCAGATCGACCGGCCGCTGCCCTTCGACTCGCGACCCTTCGACTCGCAACCCTTCGACTCGCAACCCTGTGCCTGCGGCAAAGGGTTGCTCGCTCAGGGCGAGCCCCAGCAAGGCGAGCAGGACGATCAGGTTATTTCGCAAAGTTGTAGAGTGCGCTGCGCGTGCGGATGAACAACTCGCCGTCGGCCGGCACTGGCGTCGCGAACACTTCATCGTCGAGCGTGTTGACCTGCAGGACTTCCCAATCGCCTTTCGCCCTCACCACCGACACGGTACCGTCCTGGCTGACCAGCCACACCTTACCGTCGGCGCCGATCGGCGACGCGAAGTACTTATCGATCGCGCCTTTCAGGCGACCTTGCTTGATCACGTCGCCGGTCTTCGGATCGAACGAGATCAGGATGCCGCTGTCGTTCACCATGTAGAGCACGCCCTGATAGAGGACGGTCGACGGCACCTGCGGCACGGGCCGCAGGTACTTCCACTTGACCGCGCTGCTCGTCATGTCGCCGGAGCCGCCCAGCTTGATCGCCATCAAGCCGTTCTCAGCAGCGAGCATGGCGCGGAACGTATCCCAATCCTTTGCATCGAGTTTGCCGTCGCGATTGCCGTCGAACGCATCGAAGCCGTAATCCGGCTGCAGCATGCGATCCATGCGCTCGGTGTTGTGCGCGGTCACCTCATCGCGGCCGACGAAGCCATCATTGTTGGCGTCCATTCGTTTAAGGGCCGCTGCGAAACCGACGGTCGGGATTTGCGTGCCGGCCTGGTTCTGTCCGAAGCCCCAGCCGTTCACGTAGAGCGTGTCGTCATCGATGCTCGCGACCGATTTCATTTCGCACGCGAGACCCCGCACCCACCAAATTTTGCTGCCGTCGGCGATCGAGTACGCCGTAAGTTGAAACGATTCGGGGATCAGGATTTGTGCCGGCCCGGTGTTCGGCCGCCAGATCGTCGGTGTTGAGTAACCCGAGATCACGTGCGGACGCGCCACGCGCCATTTTTCCTTGCCGGTCTTTGCATCGACGGCGAGCAAGTACGGGTCGGTGTCCTGGTCGACCGGGAGGAGCAGGACGCCGTCCTCGACGATCGGCGATGCACCGAAGCCGTAGAACATGTTGAAGGGGCCGAGCGGCATTCGCCAGCGTTCCTTGCCGTCGGCGGTGAAACTGATCAAGCCGAAGTCCTGGAAGAAGTAATAAACGTTCGTGCCGTCGGTGACCGGACTGGGCGACGCCGGGCCGTTGACGTTTTCACGCCGGCCCTTCTGCAACCGAGGAACTTCGTGCTGCCATAACTGCTTGCCGCTCTTGCGATCGAGCGCGAGCACGAGAAGTTTGTAGGCATCCTTCTCGGGTGAGTGCGCGCTCAGAAAGATGTGGGAGTTGGTGAACACCGGAGAGGAATGGCCGGGCGGTACCGCGGCTTTCCATTTCACATGACTCTGCGGCCCGAATTCCACCGGAAGATTGGTGGCGTTCGACACGCCCGTCCCGTTTGGACCCCGAAAGCGACTCCAATTGTCCGAAGCCATTACACCTGCGCCCAGCAGGGTCAAAAGCAAGGCGGTCATGGTCACAGTACGCATCAGGCGATTTTAGCGAAGATTCGCTCGTAGAATGTCCCGCATGCCAATTACCCTCACGGTCAACGGCCAGGTCCGCTCACTGGACGTCGATCCGGATACGCCTCTGCTCTGGGCGATTCGCGAGACCCTGGGGTTGACCGGCACCAAGTTCGGGTGCGGCATCGGCGCCTGCGGGGCCTGCACCGTGCACGTCAACGGCAAGCCCGAACGCTCGTGCAGCATGCCGGTGTCGTCCGCAGACGGGTCGTCGGTGACGACGATCGAGGGCCTGGCTCAGGGCGGCGCGCTCAATGCCGTGCAGCAAGCCTGGCTCGACCAGCAGGTGCCGCAGTGCGGCTACTGCCAGTCCGGAATGATCATGGCGGTGTCGGCCCTGCTTGCGGAGAAGCCACACGCGACCGATGCGGAGATCGACGCGACCATTACCAACATCTGCCGCTGCGGCACGTTCGCGCGCGTGCGCACGGCCATCCACGGGCTGGCGATCGATCGGGGAGGCGCGTAATGCGCAAGTGGACCCGACGCGCCTTCATCGGCACCGGTGCGCTGGCCGGCGGCGGATTGTTGCTCGGCGTGACTGGCGCGACGCTGGCCCCGGCACGTCATAGTCTCCGGTCGGACGATCCCGTGAGCATCGGTGAGCTGACGACCTGGATCATGGTGACACCCGATAACCTCGTCACGGTGCTGGTGCCACATTGCGAGATGGGCCAGGGCGCGCAGACGGCGTTGGCGATGATGGCGGCGGAAGAGATGGACGCCGACTGGAACCTGGTGCGCGTCAAAGAAGCGCCGGCGCTCGATGCCTACGCCAACGCTTACATCGTGCGCGCCTTCATCAACGACGTCGCCGCCCCAATCGAGCGCGGCTTCGACTTTGGCGCCTACCGCGTGGCGCGCTGGTTTGCTTTGCAGGTCACGGGTGGTTCGCTATCAGTGCGCGGCACCGGCCATCACGGGATGCGCGTGGCGGGCGGCGCCGCGCGGCAGATGTTGGTTGAGGCGGCGGCGGCGCAATTCGGCGTCCGCGCATCCGAATGCACGGTCGCGAGCTCGCGGGTGAACCATTCAGGATCCGGTCGCTCCGCCAGCTTCGGAGAGCTTGCAAGTGCCGCGGCCGCGCAGTCGGTGCCCGCGCGCCCGGTATTGAAGGATCCCAGGTCCTACACCCTTCGTCGCACTCCTCAACGCCGCCTCGACATGCGTTCGAAGGTCGACGGCAGCGCCGTCTACGGAATCGATTTCACGATGCCGGGCCTGCTGCATGCCGCGGTCGAAATCGCACCGGTGTTCGGCGGCAAGCTCGTCTCGGTAGACACCGCCGCGGCGGAAGCCATGCCGGGCGTCAAGCGCATCGTCCGCCTGGAAGAAGCCGTCGCGGTGGTTGCCGACACCTACTGGCGTGCCCGCGTCGCGCTCGCCACGCTGAAGCCGCAGTTCGACGATGCGGGCCAGGGCGGCGTGTCAACGGCGACGATCTTCGATGCCTTTGATAAGGCGCTTGGCGCGTTTCCCGACATGCCGGCGGATGCCGCGACCGTGATCAAGGCCGACTACAAGATCCCGTTCCTGCCGCACGGCACGATGGAGCCGATGGCATGCACCGCGCAAGTGATCGACGACCGCGCCGAGGTGTGGGCGGGCACACAGGATCCGCTGAACGCGCGCAAGACTGCCGCCGATGCATTGGGCTTCAGTCCTGAGCAGGTGCAGTACACCAATCTGGCGCTCGGCGGCGGCTTCGGCCGGAAGCTGCCGGGTTACCTCGACTTCGTCGGGATGAGCGCGCGCATCGCCAAGGAAATGTCGCCCACGCCGGTGAAGATGATCTGGAGCCGCGAGACCGACATGCAGCACGGCTACTATCGTCCGGCCGGCATGGCGCGATTTGCCGGCGCGCTCGACGCGGCCGGCACGCCGCTCGCCGCGCGATCGTTTTACGCCGGCGGTGGTGACGGCGAATCGGTGTTCATGCCGTACGCGATTGCCGACAAGAAATTCTCGGCGCGCGACGCCAAGCATCCGATCCGAACGGGACCGTGGCGCTCGGTGCTCAACTCGCAGCACGGTTTCTTCAAGGAATCCTTCATCGACGAGATGGCCCATGCCGCGAAGAAGGATCCCTTCCAGTTCCGCCGTGACTTGATGACGGACCTGCGGTTCAAGACGGCGCTCGAGCGCGTGGCCGCGATGGCCGACTGGGACAGCCCGCTGCCCGAGCGCGAAGGCCGGGGCATTGCCATCGCCGAATCCTTTGGCTCGATCGTCGCGCAGGTGGCGCATGTGTCGGTGTCGCCGGAGGGCGTGCTCAAGGTGAAACAGGTGTGTGCCGCGGTGGATTGCGGCGACGTCGTCAATACCGATACTGCGGCAGCGCAGGTCGAGGGCGGCATCATCTTCGGGCTATCCGCCGCGCTGCTTGGCGCGATCACGATTGCGAACGGCACCGTCGTGGAGAGTAATTTTCACGACTTCAAAACGATCACGCTCGTGGACGCGCCCGCCATCGAGGTGGATTTCATCATCTCCGGCGCGCACCCGGGCGGGCTCGGCGAACCCGCGGTGCCGCCGATTGCCGCGGCGGTGGCTAACGCGATTTTTGCCGCGACCCGGATTCGCGTGCGCGAGTTGCCGATCAAGAACAGCAATCTTGCTGTGCCATCCTAGCGATGCATGAGTCTCGCTGAGCTCGCCGCCGCAGGCGTCACCGCCTTCCTGGCGCTGGTGGCGATCGTGGCCTACCTGGTTGATGCCGCCGGCTATGGCGTGATGCCGTCGGTGGCTCTGGGCGTCGCAGCGGTGTTGAGCGGAGCCGCTGCGTTGTCCTGCCTGCGTTCGCGGTATTTCGTTGGCGGCACTTCCGATCTGATCGTGTGCCTCGGCATCCTCGTTTTTGTGACGGCGGCATTGCTGCGCGTGTCGTGGCCGTCGCTGGTCCCGCCGGGCCGCGGTCCGGACCTGGCGCATCACCTGCTGCTGGTTGACTACATCGAGCAGAACCACCATCTGGTTCACGATCGCGCCCTCGACGGCGCGATGGGGGAGATGGCGCATTACACACCGGGGGCGCATCTGCTGGCGGTGATTGCCGGCGCGTCGCTCGGCGCCGATGGGTTGCACGCGTTCTTTCCGATCGCGGTGCTCGCAGCCGCTCTGACCGCCGCGTTCGTGTTCGTGATCGGACGGCGCCACGGACTGCCGGTGCCGTACGCACTTTCAGGCGTGGTACTCCTGCTGCTGCCGGTGCAATATTTCACTGGCGCCTTCACGCACGATTCGTTTCTGGCGCAGGCCATCTCGACGTTGTTTGCGGTGGCGATGTGGTGGGCGCTGGTGAACTGGGATGACCGTCCAGGTCTCCTGAACGCGTCGATCGTCGCGGTGTTCCTGGTCGCGGTCTTCCTGTCGTGGCCGATCTGGCTCGGTCCGTTGCTGCTGGTGTTTCTCGCGCTGCTGCTGCGAGCCGATCTGTCGCAGCGCGAGCGCCAGGTCTACCTGGCGATCGTGCTGGTGCCGTTTCTCGCCATCGCGGTGCTGCATTCCTGGGATCGATGGGGATGGATGGTGATCGTCAGGACCAGCGGCGCGGTGCTGCATCCATCGCTCGACAGCCTCGGATGGCTGCTGCCGCTGCTGGCGGCGATCGGCGCGCTTGCCGCCTTGCCCGAGCCACGCACGCGGATCAGCGTGGCGCTGTTGGTGGTCACCGGCCTGCAGATGCTGACGTTGTTCGTGCTGGCCAAGGCGCAAGGCGCGCACACGCCGTACATGGCGTTCAAGATGGTGTATCTCGCGATCTACCCGATGGCGGTGCTCGCCGCGATCGGCATCGCGCGGATCGCCGGCGCGTCGCGCGCCTCGGAATCGGTGGGCTGGCTGGTCGCGGCGGCCTTGCTCGTCGCGACGGTGCAGCCGGCGTTGAACGGGCCGCGCCCGGTCGCGATCGTCAGCGACGACTTGTCTGCCGCGGGCAAGTGGCTGCGCGCGCGCGGCGGCGCGGCATGCGCCGATTACCTGGTGGCAGACGCCGAGACCGCGTACTGGCTGCACCTGGCGGTGCTTGGCAATCCACGCGCGACCGAACGGATGCAGGAAGTCGATCGCTACGACCCGCGGACGGCGGCCGGCCCCTGGATCACAGCCGAAGGCCGTGACTACGCAATCGCTGATTTACGCCTACTGCCGGCCGAAATCCGGTCGCGTGTCGACCTGGCGGCGCAGTTTGGCAGCGCGGCCGTGATCAAGCGACGCGATGCTACAATGGAAGGTTGTGATTAGCGTCGAAAACGTCTCCATGCGCTTCGGGTCGAAGATTCTCTTCGACGAGGTGACCACCAGCTTTCTCTCCGGCCGCCGCTACGGCTTGACCGGTCCGAACGGCTCGGGCAAGTCGACCTTCATGAAGCTGGTCACCGGCGAGCAGCCGCCGCAGAAGGGCAACGTCGTCCGTCCGAAAAAGCTCGGCGTCCTCAAGCAGGATCAGTTCGCCTACGACAAGCTGCGCGTCATCGACACGGTGATCATGGGCAACCAGCGTCTGTGGGGCGCGCTCGAAGAGCGCGACGTCCTCTACGCCAAGCCCGAGATGACCGACGAGGACGGCATGCGCCTCGGCGAGCTCGAAGGCATCGTCGGCGAAGAAGACGGCTACGAGGCGGAGAGCAACGCCGCGATCCTGCTGCAGGGCCTGGATATTCCCGACGAACTGCATCACCGCTTGATGGGCGAGATCCAGGGCGGCCAGAAGGTCCGCGTGTTGCTGGCGCAGGCACTGTTTGGCGAGCCGCAGGCGCTGCTGCTCGACGAACCGACCAACCACCTCGACCTCGACTCGATTCACTGGCTCGAAGATTTCCTGATTCGCTACGAAGGCACGCTGATCGTGATCTCACACGATCGCCATTTCCTGAACTCGGTGTGCACCCACATCGCTGACATCGATTACCAGACCATCATCACGTATAGCGGCGGCTACGACGACATGGTGATGGCCAAGACGCAGATCCGGTCGCGCCTCGAGGCGCAGAACGAACAGCGCGACAAGAAGATTGCGCAGCTGAACGACTTCATCCAGCGCTTCTCGGCCGGCACGCGCTCGAGCCAGGTGCAGTCGCGGCGCAAGGAAGTCGAGCGCCTGCAGACCACCGACCTGGCGCGTTCGAACATCCAGCGCCCGTATATCAAGTTCACGATGAACCGCCCGTCCGGCCGCACCGCGCTCGAATTCGAGGGCGTGTCCAAGGCGTTCGGCGGCCACCAGGTGTTCTCGGATTTCGACGGCATCATCAGCCGCGGCGAGAAGATCGTCCTGGTCGGCCGCAACGGCTCGGGCAAGACGACCATGGTCAAGGCGTTGTTGTCGGATGCGCCGGGCTTTCCCGCGTCACCAGCGGATGTCGATGCCGGCAAGATCAAGTGGGGCCACGAGATTTCGATCGGCTACTTCCCGCAGGATCACAGCGGCATGATTCAAAAGGGCCTGACCGCGGCGGACTGGCTGCACCAGTTCGACCCCGACGCGTCGCGCCAGGATATCCACGGCCTGCTCGGGCAAATGCTGTTCAGCGGTGAAGAAGGTCTCAAGCCGACCGAAGCGCTGTCCGGCGGCGAGACCGCGCGTTTATTGTTTTGCCGAATCATGCTGCAGAAGCCGAACGTGCTGATCCTGGACGAGCCGACCAACCACCTCGACCTCGAAGCGATCAACGCGCTGAATGTGGCGCTGCAGAAGTTCGAAGGCACGGTGATGCTGGTCACGCACGACCAGGACCTGATGGAAGAAGTCGGCACGCGCGTGTGGCACTTCGATCACGGCCACGTGAAGGACTTCAAGGGCGCCTACGAAGAGTACGAAGCCTCAGTGGCGTAGGCACGCCACTTCGATCCGCCGGTTCATCGCGCGGCCAAGATCGCTGTCGTTGTCGGCGATCGGCCGCGCTTTTCCATATCCCTTCGCTGACATCTTGTTGGCCGGCACACCGTGAGCGGTGAGCCACGCGGCGACGGCCTTCGCGCGGCCTTCCGATAACTGCTGCCGCGCGGCGGTGCCCGCCTGGCCAATGTTATCGAGATGGCCCTGGATCTCGACCGCCGGCGTGGCTTTCGTCTTCAGCAACGTCGCCAGTTTCTCGAGTGTCGGCGTCGACTCCGTGGGTCTAATCGTCGGCCGATCCAGATCGAAGACGATACTGTAGATCCGCACGCGGCAGTCGCGAGCCAGCGCGGTGAACCAGTCCTCGGCGCCGACGTCGGCCACGTTGACTTCGTACGGTCCGTCAGGTTCCTGCGACACGCGCGCGTAGATGTTGCGGCCGTTCTCCAGGTAGTGCGCCGACACGGTGACGGTCTCCTGTCTGGCCGGTTCGGCGATCCTGGTTACGTCGATCAACTTCCAACCGGCGGCGAACAGCGCGTCGCGATAGGTGCTGACGAAGCGCATCGAGCTGATCGCGCTGGTCCGCTGGTAGGTTTTCTTGATGTGGCTCATGCCCGCCAGCACCGCCTCATCGGACGTGGTCGCGGACTTGAGCTCGAGCGGCAGCGCGACGCGCGAGGTCTGGATCAGCCGCGCGCCGGAGAGCGGCGGGATGAACGGAAAATCCTGAGTGTTGGCGATCTGTTCGGGATGCCCGGTTGGCGCGGGGAAGACGATCGGCTGAGGCTGCGCGAGCATCAGCGCCAGCGATCCAACGGCCGCGAGCATCCTCATTGCTTCGATACTAGCAGCCGATGGGTCGACGGCCGCTACTTAGCGGCCGCGGCGTGTTCGAGCGTCAGTCCCACCGCGGTGGCGCGCTTGAAGCCTTTCCAGTAGTTGTGGGTCGCGGTCGGCTTGCCATCGCGGTCCATCGCGAAGACCGCGTCTTTGCCGTTCGGCACCACGCGCAAGTAGGACTGCTTGTCCTGGTCGCCCTTGAGATGCAGGTCGAAGAACGCCGTCGCGAAGTGGTTGAAGATATTGTTCATGCGCGCCGTATCCCACACCGCATCGGCGTAGTGCGAAAACGGGTAGCCGCGCTGCGCCTCTGAATAGGCATAGGTTTCCGCCGGCGCCGGGATCGGCGCCGCCGCATTGTGGCCCGCGTTGAGGAACGTCAGCAGGTAGCGGTCGGCATTGACCGCGCCCTCGTAAATCGCGCGCGTCCCCTTCTCATATCCCGACACATCGTCCGCGCTGCCGGCGACGAACATCACCGGCGTACGAATGCCCTTCAGGCCGTCCAGTTCCCAGAAGCTGGCCTGCATGCCCCACGGGCCGATCGCGATCGCCGCCTTGATCCGCGGATCGCGCGCCTTCTGATATTCGGGACTCGCTGCGCCGCGCTCGGCCAGCATCTTGTTCGGCGGCGCGTTCGAGAACGTCGCGCTCGCGGCGCTATAGCCGCCGCCGATCACGTTGACGACGCCGTAGCCGCCCATGGAGTAGCCGATGATGCCGGCGCGCGCCGCATCAACCAGCCCGGCGAGAAAGCTGCCGGAGTCCCGCTCGCCGAGCCGCTCGATTCCGTTCAGCACGAACAGCTGATCGAACGCACGGTTATAAAGCGTGCTGCCAAAGGCCTGCTGATCGTCGTAGGTGCTGTCCTTGTGATCGATCGAGACGCAGACGAAGCCCTTGCTCGCCAGGTTCTCGCCGATGTGGCTCATCAGGAAACGGTTGCCGGGGTAGCCGTGCGAAATGATCACCAGTGGAAACCCGGCAGGGTCCGATTCGCGCACAACCGGGGCGGCATTGCGGACGGCCTTGCCCGACAGGGTCGCCACGACCGCGGGATCGCGCGTGATCACCCGGTAGTCGCTGCCGGCCTTTTGACCCGGCGCCAGCGTCGCGGGGTACCAGACCTCGAGGGTCAGCGGGCGATCGTAACGCGCTGTTGCGCCGCCTTCCTTGATGTTGAGTATGTCGGGCCGGTTCTTGTCGATCAGCTGAATCGTCCTGACCCCGATTGCGTTCGGTCCGAACGCGGCGAGCTCCGGCGCCGATGGCGTGACGATGTCGATGCGGTTCTGCTGCGCGGCAACCAGGGCGGCGGCGCAAATCACGACGAGGGCGGTAACTGGAACGCGGCGTTGCATGAATCCTCCACCACCACAAAGGGAGTCAGTCCCCCATTTTCTCCCTGCCACAGGGATTATTGGGGACAGAGTACTTTTAGGAAAGCGCCAATTGATCGCAGGAAATACGTCTATTGGGCAGGTGCCTCAGGCGCGTTGTTACTTCCGTTGCATGTGCACGCGGGCAACGTCGTGCATGTAGCCGCCGACGCGCGCGTAGCGATCCTCGGCGGCCATCTGGACTTGCGCGCGGCCGCGCTCTTGATCGCCGGTCGCCTCGAGATATAACCCGATATAGAGACGCGCAAAAAACTGCGCCGAGGGATCCGATCCCGCCGCCTTCATCACCTGCGCCTGCGTCATGCGTCCCTGGAACATCTGATACACCTCCCGCATCGGCAGCCGTGCGTCTGGGCCGACGGGCAGCAGCTGCTTCAGCGCCGCTTCAGGCGATTCGGCGCCAGCGACGCACAGAAAATGCCACGCCGCGTTCTCGACGTCGTCGGGATTCACTGTGCGATGCGAAACGAACATGTCCCGGCATTCGCGAAACTTGCCGGCGTAGTACTGCGCGATGCCGCGTTGCCACAGATACGGCGCCTCAGACGGCGACAGCAACGCCACGCGATCGAACCCGGCCAGTGATTGCTCGATCCGTCCCGCGCGAAAGTCCTCGACAGCGCGATCGAGAATCGCGCGGAGGCTCTGGTTGGCGCCCAGCAGCAGCAGCAACACGAGCGGAATCATGGCGGCTGGATTATAGTGCGCGCATGATGCGAATGCGTCTGCTCACCGCCCTGGTCACGGCGTCGTTGTCGGCGGCTCCGGCCGCGCAGTCCGTCGCGACCGAGCGCGACGTCGCTGTGGACCAGATCTTCGCGGCGTGGACATCATCCACGCCCGGATGCGCGGTCGGTGTCGCGGTCGCCGGGAAGACGGTACTGCTCAAGGCGTACGGGATGGCGGATCTCGATCACGACGTGCGCAACACCCCCGACACGATCTTCGAGGGTGGCTCGCTGGCCAAGCAGTTCACGGCGATGGCCGTCGCCCTGTTGGCGCACGACGGCAAGCTGTCCCTCGACGATCCGGTTCGAAAGTACGTTCCCGAGCTGCCCGATTACGGCAAGCCGCTGACAATTCGCCACATGCTCAATCACACCAGCGGACTGCGCGACTGGGGCAGCGTCGCGTCGATTGCCGGCTGGCCGCGAACGACGCGCGAGTATACGCATGCTCACGTGCTCGACATCGTGTCTCGGCAGAAATCGCTCAACTTCGATCCGGGCATGAAGTGGTCGTACAGCAACACCGGCTTCAACCTGTCGGCGATCATCGTGGCGCGCGTGAGCGGGATGCCGTTCGCGCAGTTCTCGAAGCAGCGCATCTTCGATCCGCTCGGCATGAAGCACACCTCCTGGCGTGACGATCACACGCGCATCGTCAAGAACCGCGCGGTCGCCTACTCGCTGGACGGCGGTGACTACAAAATCGAAATGCCGTTCGAGAACGTGCACGGCAACGGCGGCATCCTCACCACCGTCGGCGATCTACTGACCTGGAATGAGAACTTCGTGACACCAAAGGTCGGCAATCCGAAGCTGATCGCGGAGATGACCAACGTCGGTCATTTCAACGACGGTAAGCCGCTCAGTTATGGGCTCGGGCTGTTTGTCGTCCCATTGGGGGGATCCCCCAACGTTTACCACTCGGGTTCCACGGCGGGCTATCGCGCCCATCTCAACCGTTTTCCAGAAGATCACCTTTCGGTCGCCGTGCTGTGCAACGGATCGAACGGCGGCGCGACCCTCTCCGCCAATCTCGTTTCCTTGTCATTTCTGGGGGGCGTTCCGCCGGGTGAGGGGATGGCGCCACCTGCAGATCCGCGTGAACCACCGCCCCCGCCGCCGGCGGGCTCCACGCAGTTGACCTCGCTCGCCGGCGACTACTGGAGTGATGAAGCCGAGACGACGTTGACGGTGGTCGTGAGTGGCAACGAAGTATCGCTGCGTCGCCGTCCGGACGCCGTGATCAATCTCACACGGACCGGCCCGGATACGTTCCGCGGTTCGATCGGAATGATCACATTTATCCGGAGTGGTTCTGGCGCGGTTGAAGCTCTGAGCGTCAATCAGGACCGGGTGTGGGACTTGCGATTCACGAAGCGGTGATTAACCACGCCGCCTGCTACGACTGCAGTCGGTCGATGATCAACCCGGCGAAATGGGGCGCGGCTTCCGGAACGATGAGGAAATACAGCTCGGGTTCGATCAGCTCGAGCTCCATCAGGATGGGTCCGCGGCCCGATTCGACCACGTCAACACGGGCATAGATGCAGGTTGACGGCACGCGCGTCATGACGTCGTTGGCGAACGACAGCACGGCACGAGACGGGACGGCGACTTCAACATTGCCGCCGAAATCTTTTTGCACGCGAAAATCGCCTCGCTTGGCGCGTTTCACCACGGCGTGCGAGAACAGGCCGCCCAGAAACACCAGCGAGGTTTCGCCGCGCTCGACCACTTCTGGAATCATTTCCTGGAGCATTGCGCCCGAGGCCCTGGCCGGCAACAACTCGTCGTCTGATAGGGCAGTTCCGCGGCCGACCAGGAACGTGCCGTAGGCAGTTGCGGCGATCCTTGGTTTGAGTACCGCGCTGCTCCACGATTCTTCTTCCAGGACGTGTTCGATCGACCCGGCGTCGATCCGATCGAGCCATCGCGTTCGTGGAATAGCGATCCCCGCCGTATCCAGATCCTTCAAGTAAATCTTGTCGACGTTGTCGCGCGCAATCGAGGGCGGATTGAACATCTGGCGACCCGAATCTTCCACCGCCTGCAGCCACGACCGGAACATCGTCGGGACGCGGTGATAGTCCCAGGTCGATCGCAACAGGATGGGAGGCGCGTCGAGCAGCGCGTACGGATCGAGCTCGGTCCAGGGAATCGGGGTGACGCGGACGCCGCGGGCTTCGAGCGCATCGGCGAGCGGCTGATCGTCCGCGGTGATTAACGGCTGATGATCGCAGGTGGCAAAAACAAGGTTCACAACCTGAATAGTCTATTGAATTTGACGACGAAGGCGCGGTTGCGGAGGGATGCAACGTCGGGCCGCAGTTCTTCGGTGTTGTAGTCGTCCGTGTAGACGACGAACAGCTCGCTGCCGGGGCGATACTCCCAGCGGAAGCGGACGTTGCTGCCGAACGACGTCCCGGCGGTGCTGTACTGGACGATGCCGCTGACGAACATGCGAGGGGTGATGGTGTAGGTCGCGCGCGTGCGGGCCACTTTCGCGGTGAAGGCGCCCTGTACCAGATCGACCCAGTTGATCGAAAAGCTCGGCTCGAGCGACACCTGCGGCGTGACTTGCAGCCGCGCCATGTTCAGCGCGAACGTCTGGCGTTCGCCGTTGTAGAACGTGCCGATTTCGTAAACCGCCTCGCCCGAATAGCGGCGCTGCTGGCCGCCGATGTAGCCGATGCGCGTGGTGTGGAAGTCGTAGCCGCCGACCGGCAGTGTCACGCCGGTGGCAATCGCGAATGGCCTGACCAGTCGCTCGAAGTTGTCGGTGTAGGTCACGCTGAAGAGATCGCTGTTGGTGAATTCCGCCTCGCCCCGGGCGGCCGCCTCGCGCGTGTCGAGGCGATTCCGGATGTTGGTCAGGTAGTTGAGGCTCGACTGAGCCGTGAGGCGGCGGACGTTCGCTACATTCTTCGGCCGCGGACTGTAGCGCAGCTGGCCGAAGTTCCTTCGCATGTCGGTGCGGCGCACAAAACCGATCTCGGGAAGGAAATTCGGCTCGACCGCCAGGTGATCGAGCTGCACGCCGTACTTGTCGGCGTTGTAATCGAAGAAGCCGCGATAACTGAGATTGTCGCCGTCGCGGCCCTCGGTGTGCGTGGCCGCCAGGTAGGCATCGAGGCGGACGTTCTGAAAGAACGACATCGCCGTATCAACGCCGTAGCCCTCGTTGCTGCCGACACGGCCCGGGGTGGCGGTGCGATGCGTGAACATGCCGCCGATGCTGCTGCGCCGCAGGATGTCACGCTTGGCGCGGACCACCGTGAAGTTGGCGGACTCGATCCTCGCGGCTTGGTCGTCATCGGTTTGCAGGTTCATCGCGCCGAAGGTGAACTTACCGGCCTTGCCGGTGGCGCGTCCGCCGGCGAAGATCGGTATGACCCGCGATTGATCGAGACCAATGCGGCGGCTGAAGAACAAGTACGGCGTGTCGCCGGTGCCCGCGCCGAGGCCGGCGCTGGCGCGGCCGGCGAACGCGAACGTTCCGAGCCCTTCGAGGAAGAAGTCGCGCTTCTCGGGAAAAAACAGGTTGAAGCGGGTCAGGTTGACCTGCTGTTCGTCGACTTCCACCTGCGCGAAGTCGGTGTTGATCGTCAGGTCGGCGGTGATGTTCTGGGTGATGCCGTACTTCACGTCACCGCCGATGCGGCCGGTGCGGTCGTTGTCGAGGCGCGGCGTGACCGTGTGGTCGGTCGTTACGCCGCCGAGCACGAACGGCTTCAGTTCGAGGTTCGAGCTGCCTGACGGGACCTGCAATCCCTCGAGCGTGCCCGCCGACGATACCTTGAGCAGGCCGCGAAAGGTGGTGAGAGCGCGAGGCACCTGCGCGAGGTACGACCATTCGTTCTTCCAGCGCACGACGCGGCGCAGGTTGACGCCCCACACTTGATCGGTGCCAGGCTGATAGCGCAGCGACTTGAACGGGATCGCCATCTCGATGGTCCAGCCGCCGTCGAACGTGCTGGTGCGCACGTCCCACACGGTGTTCCAGTCGGCGTTCGGGGGACCCTCGTCGGTGACCTGGCTGTCGGCGAGCCCGCCGATCGCGTTGGCGTAGAAGATGTAGCCGTTGCGCTTGTCGTGAAAGGTGTCGAGCAGAACGCCAAAGGTATCGTTCTGGCGAAGTTGGCTGGTATCGCGCCGCATCTCGTTGGCGACCCGCCGCTCAGGATGTGATTCCCAGTTGCGCGCCGAGATGTAGAGGTTGTCGTCGTCGAAGAAGATCCACGCTTCGGTCCGTTCGGTCGCCGGCTTGAACTCGTCCGGTTCCTGCTGCACGAAGCCGGTGATCGCAGGTACGGTCTTGTAGCTCTCCTCGTCGAGCTTGCCGTCGACGCGCAGTGGCTGAGAGATGCGGTTGGCGCGGACCGTCGGCGCCGGCCTGGCGGCGTCCTGGGCGAACGCGGGGACGACGATCACCAGGCCGCAAGCGATCAGCGCAACCCGCCTCAGGGCGGACTCCACGAAATGCATGCGAGATGCTACGCCCAGTGACTTGCAAATTGCAAGTGACGGCCGTAGACTGCCGCTTGATGGCTCCACGCGCCCGCCGCTCGCGCTGCCCGGTGGCCTGCACGCTGGACGTGCTCGGCGACCGCTGGACGCTGCTGGTTGTGCGCGACGTGATGCGCGGCAAGCGGCGCTTCGCGGAGTTCATCGAGTCGCCGGAAGGCATCCCAACCAACATCCTTTCAGAACGGTTGAAGCGCTTGACCGCGAAGGGCGTAATCCGCGCGCAACGATACAGCGAGCATCCGCCGCGGCTCGAATATCAGCTCACTGCCAAAGGTGAGGACCTCCGCCCGATCATGCGGGCGATGGTCGAGTGGGGCATCCGCCACGCCGGCGGGCGCACGCCGCCGCCGATCCAGCCCGGCGCTTGACGCCTTCCTGAGCAACCGTGCGTAAATCGGCGCCCGGGCTGTCTGACCGGGAGGTGGGGCCGGAGGCGTTATACTTATGACACGGTGAGTCAAATGTACTTTCAGAAGGGTTTCGGCCTGAAATCCGAGGTCGGACCCGTTCTGGCGCGTACTTATCAGAGCGCCGTCGTCGAACGGTTGAAGGCCCTCGGATACGAGGCCGGCGCGGGCGGACTGCACTTCAAGCTCGCCAGGGAATTCGGCTTTTGCTACGGCGTCGATCGCGCCGTGGATTACGCGTACCAGACGCGCCGCCAGTTTCCAGATCGCCGGGTGTTTCTGTCCGGCGAGATCATCCACAACCCCGACGTCAACCACCGCCTGCGCGACATGGGCATCGAGATTCTCGACGACTCTCGCGACACCGCGGCGCGGTTTCGCGAGGTGGCCTCCGGTGACGTGGTGATCATGCCGGCCTTCGGTGTCAGCGTGCCGGAGCTCGAGCACCTCAAGGCGAAGGGTTGCGTGCTGGTCGACACGACCTGCGGCAGCGTGCTGAACGTCTGGAAGAAGGTCCATTACTACGCGCGCGACGGTTACAGCGTGATCGTCCACGGCAAGCACTATCACGAAGAAACCCGCGCCACCGCATCGCAGGCGATGACGCACGCGGGCGGACAGTACCTGTGCGTCCGCGATCTCGCCGAAACCGAGCTGGTCTGCCAGTTCATTCGCGGCACCTTGACCGCCGCCGAAATCAAGGCGAAGTTCGAGCATGCGGCGAGCCCGGAATTCGATCCGGATCTGCACCTCCGGCGGATCGGCCTGGCCAACCAGACCACGATGTTGATGAGCGAGACCTTGCAGGTGCAGGAGATGCTGCGCCGCGCGATGATCGATCGCCACGGCGAGGACGGGCTCGAGCAGCGCTTCCGCGCGTTCGACACGATCTGCTCAGCGACGCAGGAACGCCAGGACGCGGTGCTCGAGATGCTGAATGGCAGCGCGCTCGACCTGATGATCGTGATCGGCGGCTACAACAGCAGTAACACCCAGGCGCTCGCCCGGATGTGCGCGCCGCGCCTGACCACCTATTACATCGACAGCCCTGACTGCATCGGCGCCGCCGGCATTCGTCATCGCCCGGTGGGCGCGCACGAGGAGACCCTCACGCCAATGTGGCTGGTGGCCGGAGAGGTTCGCGTCGGCATCACCGCCGGCGCGTCGACGCCCGACAGCGTCGTCGGCGAGGTGATCGAGCGCATCCTGGCGCTTCGCGGCCGCACCGCCGGGGAGTTGACGCAGCCGGCCCACATCGAACAAGGTTTGCCCACCTTGGCCAAGGCTACGGCGGGCACGCAGAGCTTCGCATGATAGGGACCCGTCCTACGGAACTGACGCTGACGCTGGCGCCGCAACGCCGCTTCGAGGCGATCGACGTCAACAAGCGCATCGCGGCCGAGCACGGCGATCTGCTGCGCCGTCACCGCCGCGCGCTCTACACCTCGTTCCACACCACGGCCGGCTATCTCGATCAGAGCCTGTCGGTACGCCTGAACCACCAGCACGACCTGGTGTCGCAGTTCTTCCGCGCGTTCCACGCGCTGTTTCCGCAGGGTGGCGAGTATCGGCACGACCAGATGCACCTGCGCAGCGAGCTGAGCGACGCGCAGAAGGTGGTCGAGCCGCGCAACGGCGATTCGCACCTGACGTTCATCGGCGCCGGCATGCGCAACTGCGTCACCTACCGCGCGCGGCCTGAGGCGCCGGTGTATTTCATCGAGCTCGACGGCAAGTCAGAAGCGCTGCAGCGCCAGCGCAGGACCACGGTCGTCGCCTACGATCATGAGGAGATCGTGGCGCGCGAGTCGGTCGCGATCCCCGTGTCAAAGCACCCGATGGATTCGATCAACCTCGCCGATCCGAAATTCGGCCTGCTCGAGCGCATCAATGACCTGGTCGCCCGCGCCGGCGTCGAGCACGCGCGGGTTGACCTGGTCGTCGATCCGGCCGAGCGCAATGTCGGGTTGACCGTCAACGAATACGAGACGCTGCTGATGCAGCACGATCTGATCGATGTGCTCCGAAACCCGATGCACTTTGCGCGCATCAAGGCGGGGAACATGATCAGCGACCCGTGGGGCATCCCCGGAAAGACGCTGAACTACGCGAAGTACGACGTCGTGCACGTCCTCAATTCGCTGATGGAAGCGTTGCGGCTGGACCAGGGAACGTTCGAGCGGCTGATCGCCAAGGTGATGTCGCTGCCGGCGCGCCGCTTCCTGCGCTCACGCCGCGTCAGTTTCCTGGCAGGGTCGGATCGCCAGTCGAACGTGCCGGTGATGTTGCGCGGCACCTACCAGAGCCCAATCCTGGTGCAGTGGCAGCCGGCTGAAAAGCAGGAACGCCGCATCGACATCGTGGTGGTGCAGTTCTCGTAGGGCTCACTTCAACCCAACCAACACCCCGAAGCTGTCTCTGCGCCACGTTACCTCAGGGGAGAAGCCGGCATCTTTGAGCAGCTCGATCTCCCGATCGAGCGTGAAGTAGACATCCTCCTTGGCCCAGGTCCGCAGAAAACTCTCGGCTTTCCTGGCGCTGTAATTGCGCTCGAGATGATCGAGCCACGCCTTACGATGGCGCCGCTGAAGCTTGCCGTCGACCGCGAGGTAACAATCAGCGCTGACCAGCATGCCCCCGGGCCGCAGCGCCGCAAAGCAGCGCTGGTAGACCGCCGTTTTCCTGCCTCCCGTCGGAATGTGATGCAGCGCGAACGAGGCGGACACCACGTCGCAGGTCGGAATCGCGACCTGTTCGAAGTTGTCCTCGACCGTTTGCAGCTTCTTGCCGAGGCGGCCGGTCGCCGCGCTCAGCATCGCCGCGTCCGAGTCGATGCCGATCAGCTTCGCCTTCGGCCGGACTTTGCGAATGCGTTGCAGCAGTGCGCCCGAGCCGGTGCCCAGGTCGACGACCGCGGGCGCGTTCTTGGCGACGATGTCCACGGCCGCGGCGGCGGCATCGATCAACTCTCCGTAGTGCGGAATCAACGTGGCAATCAACTTGTCGTAATCACCCGGCTTGATACCGAGATGTGCGGCGGCTCCCATGGTCAGATCCCCAGCGTGGCGGCGCGCTGGCGCTGCCACAGTTCGACGTCGGCGGCGCTGATGCGGCCGCCGTGGTGCAAGGTCCAGTTGAGCGCGGCGATCAGATCATCGGCGCTCTCGAGCCCGACCGCGAGCCGCACCAGGCGATCGAAGCCATTGCGTTTGAGCTGCTCCGGCGCGGTGAAGTATTCGGATACGGTCCGATGGTGATTGACCTTGGTCGCGAGGCCGTCGAACGACAGCGCGTAACGGACGATCACGGTGGTCGCGAGCACGTCGGCGAAATGGCGCGTGCGATCTTCGCCCCTCGACTCCGCTCGGGGCGACCCTGAGCCTGTGGAAGGTGCGTCGGCGTCGGCGATTCTGAAGGACAGCAACGAGCCATGACGCGCGTACTGGCTGTCGAGCGCCCGACGATCCGGATGATTCGGCAGCGACGGGTGAAAGACCTCGCTGACCCTGGGGTGCCGGCTCAGGAATGCCGCGACCTTCGATGCGGCTGCGCAGCGCCGCGCATGGGAGTCGCCCGCGCCGTCAAACGCCACCGCCACCGCCGCCGCCCGGCGCCAGTCGAGGATGCCGCCGCGCATCGCCATCAGGTCCATCACCGAGTTGGCGAACTGGCTGTCGTTGGTCGCGATGTAGCCCCACATATCGCGATCGTTGCCGCCCAGCGACTTGGTGCCGCTGGCCACGACAATGTCGACGCCGTTACGGAGCGGAGGAGTGTTGAACGCCCACGGGGAGGCGATCGTGGTGTCGAGGATCAGGCGGATCGCCGGCGCGATAACGCGGGCGTGCGTCATCACGTCCCGCAACGCGTCAAAATCCTGGGCGCGGACGAGCGGATTGGTGAAGGTTTCCGCGAACACGAATCGGGTCTCGGATTTGATCGCTGCCGCCAGCGCCGCCGCGTCGCCATCGTCGACGATGGTGATCGTTGCGCCAACACGCGCGGCCAGCCACTCGAGATAACTGCGGGTCTTGTTGTAGACCTGGCGCATCAGCACCGCGTGCGCGCCGGGCTCCAGCAACGCGTCGAAAGCGAGCGCGGTGGCCTGCATGCCCGAATCGCAGACCAGCGCCGCCGACGCCTGCTCGAGCGTCCTGAGTTTCGCGATCAGCCGGGCGGTCGCGGTCGTTCCGTAACGGGCGTAGAGATGCGGCAGCTCGGACCAGCATCCCTCGCTGGCAAACAGGAACGCGGCCTTGCCTTCCTGCCACTCGATGACCTGCTTCGAGCCAAGCAGATCGAGCTGCACGGTTGGTTCTTCGGGATGTAGATAGGGCACGCCGGTCCGTCGCGCGTGCGCGTCGATCCCCTCGTGGAGCTGGCGCGTCATCGGCGACATGGCATCGACCGGCGGTCGTTCTGCCGGACAGCCGGCAGGATCGAGCCATTCACCGACGCCGGTGCGGATCAATCGAGCACCCCGAGACAGAGCTGCCGCTCGACGCGCGCGAGCCGCCCGGCCGCGCCGGCCACTTCGGCGATTTGCGAATCGGTGCTCGGCGAAATCATGAACGCGATGTGTTGCAGGCTTGCCACGCCGTAGCGCGAATCTGCGTCGTCGCGCGAAGGCGGGTCGCCGCGGGTGGCGCGATTCTGCACCACCAGCCCGAGACGGCGCACCAGCCCCTCGAACTTACGCTCGAGGCCCGGGTGCGGCTGACCGCTGATGCGCAGGTAATGCCGGCGCGGCGCGGGCGCGACCGCTCCTCCGTCACGCGCAACCGTCAGCGCATGGGGGACGGGCCATCGCACCGAATTGTCCTGCGCCAGGTCGATCAGATCGCCGAGCATCGCCGTCGCGGTGGGCAGTGAGCCCGCGCCTTTGCCGAACAAGCTCAAGTCGCCCGAGGATACGCACCGCAGGTAGACGGCGTTGTATTCCTCCTCGACCGAGGCCAGCAAGTGCCACGACGGCAACAGCAGCGGCTCTACCGCCATGTCGAGCCCGCCGTTGATGCGAACCGCGCGCGCGATCTGGCGGATGCGGAAGCCCATCAGCTCTGCGAGATCGCAGTCGGCCGGATCGATCTCCCGGATGCCGCGCACCAGAAAACCCTCGGGGCGGACCCACGCGCCAAACGCGCGGTAGGCGAGGATCGACAACTTCGCCGCGGCGTCCTCACCGTCGATGTCGGCGCCGGGATCGGCCTCGGCAAAGCCCAGCCGCTGCGCCTCGGCGATCGCCTCGTCGAGCGTCAGGTCACCCTGTTCGAGCCGCGTCATGACGAAGTTCGAGGTCGCGTTGATGATGCCCCACAGGCTGTCAATCTCGTCGGCGCGATGACTGAGGTGGCGGACGATCGGGATCGCGGCGGCCGCCGCCGCTTCGCAGTAGAGCGGCGTCTCCGTCCGTTGCGCCAGCACGCCGAGCTCGGCGAGCTTCGATGCC
>Ga0136611_10000374_pt1 | contig 28927 bp, 23 predicted proteins | sample AntDrymUQ2232306_2_FD_106645 | JGI IMG/M metagenome (GOLD analysis project Ga0136611, IMG submission 106645) | Polar desert sand microbial communities from Dry Valleys, Antarctica - metaG UQ223 (23.06) | ecosystem: Environmental > Terrestrial > Soil > Desert | place: Antarctica: Dry Valley...
GCGGGTATCACAGGTATCATTGGGATGGGTCTCCTTCTGAATGCAGTGTCGACAACACCGCTACATTCGTCGGGAGACCCGTCTTTGTCAATCAGTCACGTGATATTACCGCCGACCCTCCCAGAATTGGGAGAGGGGGTTTGGGGGGTGAGGGCCGTAGGGCGATGACCAAACAGGCAACGGAAGTCCCTGTCAACATCTTCGATCTCATGGAACTGGCGAAGCAACGGCCGAACGCTATCTCGCTCGGCCTCGGCGATCCGGATTTCGCGACACCGGACCATATCGTCGCGGCCGCGAAGCAGGCAATCGACGAGGGGCGCACTGGCGCTGCTCCGCCGACCGGCCTGCTGGAACTGCGTCAGGCGATCGCCCGCAAGCTGGCCCGCGATAATGGCGTGCTCGTCGATCCGGAGCACGAGGTGCTGGTGACGACTGGCGGGCAGGAGGCGCTCTTCCTGCTTATCCAGGGACTCATTGAACCGGGGGATGAAGTGCTGGTGCCCGACCCTCGCTACCCATCCTATGACCAAGCGATCGAGCTGGCGGGCGGCAGGATCGTGCTCGTGCCGACGACCGAGGCGAGCGCGTTCGAGCTGCTCCCTGAAGAAGTCGAGCGGCGCATCACCGCGAAAACGAAGGTGCTCCTGCTCATCTCCCCGAACAACCCAACGGCGGGCATCAATACGCCGGAGACGGTCCGACGGCTGGCGGAGATTGCCCAGGAACGCGACCTGATCGTCATCGCCGACGAAATCTACGAGTCGTTCGTCTACGACGGCTGGGAGCATTTGAGCATTGCCTCCCTGCCGGGCATGCGCGAGCGCACGATCACGCTCAACGGCATGTCCAAGTCGTACGCAATGACCGGCTGGCGCATCGGCTATCTGGCCGCGCCGCCCGAGTTCATACGCACCGTCTCCGCGCTGAAGGAAATGGTCAACGTTCAGGCTCCGACCGTCTCCCAATGGGCATCGGTCGCCGCCCTCGACGGCCCGCAGGAGTGTGTCGCGGAGATGCGCCGGACCTATCAGGAACGGCGTGACCTGCTGATGCCGATCCTGCGCGACATGGGCTTCACCTTCAGCGATCCACGCGGCGGCCTCTACATCTGGGCCAACACGGCAGCAACCGGCATCGAATCAACGGCCCTCTCCTACCTGCTGCTGAAAGAAGGCAACGTCCTCGTCTTCCCCGGCACCGGCTTCGGCACGAACTGGGGCGACTACGTGCGCATGACCCTGCTCCAGCCGAAGGACGTGCTGCTCGACGTCGTCGAGCGCATGCGCCGTGTGCTCGAACAGCACGCGCTCAGTTGAGCGGGTGCCAGGATGCTAGGATAGTGGCATGGACACGACGAGTGCGACGAGCGATGTGAAACGGCGCATCCGGAGCGAGCTTCCCAGCCTGACCGACGAACAGGTCGGGCTTCTCACGGCGATTCTGTCGGTGTTGGTTGCGACATTCAAACCCGAAGTGATCTACGCATTTGGATCGCGTGCAAGAGATGACGCGTCGGTAGGCAGCGACATCAATCTGATGGTCGTTGTCTCCGAATCGTCCGAACCTGGTTACCGACGCGATCAGAAGGCGTATCGGTCAATCCCACTGGCTCGATTGCCAATAGATATTCTGGTCGTCACCCGAGCCGAGTTCACGAGTCGCGCTGGCGTCCCCGCATCCCTACCCGCGACAGTCCTCCGAGAAGGACGAACGCTCTATGCGGCCTGACTGGTTAGCCGAGGCCGAAGACTGGCTGGCGATCGCTGAACTTGATCTTCTGTCCGCTCAGCGGCTGATGGACGGTGATCCCACCTTTTCGGGAGATGCGACGTACCCTGCCAGCAAGCCGCCGATAAGTGATGAAGGCATACCTCGCGGCGCGGGGACGAACGTTGCCGAGAACGCATGCCCTCCTCACACTGCTCGACGAATGTGAAGCGGAAGATTAGTCGTTCTCCTCATTGCGTGGACAGGCAATTGCACTGAATCCGTATGCAACCCGCTTTCGATATCCGTTCGTCGGTGATCCTCTTCAGCCAGAGGATGGGGAGGCGATCGAAGCCATCGCGTATGCGGTTACGATCGTCCAGACCGTGCGCGAACGTATTGCGTTGCTGCCCACCATGACAGGCGACTGATGTTCGCAGGCATGTCACGTTGCACAATGCCCGATCCGAAAGCCATCGTCCGTCACGGCTACGACGAGATCGCGTGCGCCTACCTGGCGGCGCGTGGAAACGACACGGACGATGTCCGGCTGCTGGATGACCTGCTCGGGCGGCTCCCGGTCGGTGCGCGCGTACTCGACGCTGGCTGCGGCGCGGGTGAGCCGGTGACCCGCATTCTCAGCCAGCACTGCGATGTCACAGGACTCGACATCTCCCACGTGCAGCTCGACATAGCCCGTTCCGCCATCCCTAACGCTGCCTTCGTGCAGGGCGACCTCACCGCTCTGCCGTTCGTGGACGCGACGTTCGATGCGCTCGTGTCGTACTTCGCTCTCATCCACGTCCCGCTCGCGCAGCACGCGACCGCTCTGCGCGAGCTCCGACGCGTGCTGCGGCCCGGCGGACTGGCGCTGTTCTCGATGGGAGCGAACGACAACCCGGTCGACATCGACCCGAACTGGCTCGGCGCGGGCACGCCCATGTACTGGAGCCACTACGGGCGGGCAGACAACCTACGACTCGTCGCTGAAGCCGGTTTCTGTCTCATCTGGGAACGACTGATCGCCGAGGACGCCGAGTTTGGCGGCGGGGAACACCTGTTCGTGCTGGCGGAAAGCGAATCGTGATGCGTGGAACGGGCTGCGTGAGGAACGGGCGAACAGGGAATGGTCTCGCCTGTGCGGCATCCGACCCGCTTCCCGCGTGTCTGTCATCCGTCACCCGTCACTGCTTTGGAGCTTCAGGAGGCTTCGGCCTGGCTCCCAACTGTGCAGGGGAGGAGCCAGGCCGGTTGTCGGGGTGTGGGAAAGCGTTGGCAGCGCCGTCCGCAAAGTGGGGAAGGGGATTGCAAGGGTGGGGTCGTACCCTTACGCGACGGCCATTTCCGCTTCGGATACGTCCGGGAGCATCATTGCTGTTCGGTGCCGTGTATCCTGACGTTTCAGGCGATCGCCCCGGCATTCACCGGGCATGTATGAATAGTAGATGCGACAGGCGTTTCCCGAATCCGCCCACTGGACAGTTCCCCATGTCCGTCAAGGATGGCTTTTGACCTGTCCCGACGGACAGGCGTTATCTCCGTCGCATGTCGAGCTGCATCAGTGTATGAATTGACTCCCAGTCCCATTCCCCCTGTTCCCGACCCGAACTTCCCTGTACGCTATCACCTGGTGCGAACATGATGAATTGCGATGGTCGAGCCTTGCACGATGAACGATGAACCCTCGAACCAAAGGAGACCTGCATTGCTCATCTTCGACCGGCTGGTGCTGGATGTCGCCGACCTGGAGCGGGCGCGCCGGTTCTACTCCGAGGTACTGGATTTCCAGGTCGTCACCGTGGCGGACTGGCTAGGACACCGCACCGCCCTGCTCCAGCTTGGGTCGTTGCATCTGCTGTTGTTGGAGCAACCAGGCAGCAGCAATCCGCTGAATCTGCCAAAGTCCGGCCCGGTTGTCACCCTCTCAGACACCCGCATCGAGGATCGCTATCACGCGCTCGAACGCTCCGGCATTGAGATCCTCGCGCCACTGGCCGTCTCCCCCTGGGGTGGTCGCTCCTTCCTCCTGCGCGACCCGGACAGCTACCTGATCGTGATTCAGGAGCCGGGCGGGGGCGAGGGGTAGGACATAGGCCGTAGGTTCGAGGTTCGAGGGATACAGCGTCGAACCTACGACCTACGGCCCACTGCTGGTCCTACACGACGCTACGAATCGCGCCGCCATCCACCTGCAAGGTCGCGCCCGTGATGTAGGACGCGGCGGATGAGAACAGGAAGGTCGCGGCCTTGCCGTACTCATCCGGTTCGCCGAGACGCTGCATCGGGATGGCCGCTTCCGAGCGCTGGCGCACATCTTCCAGTGTCGAGCCGAGCCGCTTGGCATTGGCCTCGTCCAGCTCGCGGATACGATCGGTCGAGATACGGCCTGGCACGAGCTGGTTGACACGGATGTTGCTACCGACCAGTTCATTCGCCAATGTCTTCGAGAGCGCCGACCCCAGGCACGCAGCACGGTCGAGATCGTCAGGTTCGGAATCGGCTCCTTGACCGCCGACGAGGTCGACATCACGATCGCGCCACCCCCACGCGCCTCCATCGACGGCACGACTGCGCGCACCATGCGGACAATGCTGAGGACCAGCAGATCGAAGCCATCGTGCCAGGCGGCGTCGTCGAACTGCATGAAGCCGCCGGCTGGCGGGCCACCAGTGTTCGAGAAGAGCAGATCGACCCCGCCGAAGCGCTCCAACGTCGCATCGCGCCAGGCGATGATGCCGTCGTTCGAGCGTAGATCGAGCGCCTGATGCAGCACCTGGACGCTGTACTCCTGCTCCAGCTGTCGCGCTGCATCGCTGATGCGTCCCTCGTCCCGCGAGGCGATCGAAATGCTGACCCCCTCCGCCGCAAGCATGCGGGCCACGCTGAACCCCAGCCCCTTGCTGGCACCCCCGACCATCGCGACCTTGCCCTGTAACCCAAGTTCCGCGGTCAATTGCTCCTTGTCATCGGTACGTCGCCACGTCGTAGTCGATTCTCGCACGACACGAGTCGCACTGGACGCGGCCACGACCATGTTATGCTGCATAAGTCAGTCTCCAGTCATGGAGCAGACTCATGCAATGCCAGAACGAAACGAGGTGGCGACCATGCAACATCGGACAGCCGGTTCTCCCGCGCCAGTTATCGAACGATCTGAGAGTTTACCGATCGATAGACGCCCCCCGACGCGCGAAGAGATTCGGCGGAAGAACCAGATCGCAATTGCCATGCTCGACGAATTGCTACTTATGGGCGACGCCGAAGAGCAGGCGGAGTCGTGGGCCTATCTGAAACAGGCATTGGACGAAGATCGCCCCGAAGGGCAGAAACTCTTTCCATGACGCAGATCGTCGTTCTCGATTCTGGCCCGCTCGGCCTCATCTCACATCCCCGCGCGACATCAGAGGCTGAGCACTGTCGCGAATGGCTACAGTCATTACTCGAACATGATGTGCGTGTCGTTGTTCCTGCGATTGTGGATTATGAAATTCGACGAGAACTTCTGAGAGCTGATAAGGCGACCTCAATCCGTCGGCTCGATTTCACGATCGATCTACTCCACTTTGACCCGCTGACTACAGATGCCTTGCGCCTTGCGGCACAGTTCCGGTCGGATGCTCGAAAGTAGGGGCGTGCGACAACCAGCGATCTGCGTCTAGATGTTGATGTGATTCTTGCTGCACAAGCCCGCCTGTTACCAGTCGTGCCTGGCGCAGATGTCATCGTTGCTACGACGAATGCTCGCCATCTCAGCCTGTTCGTCACTGCGCAGGACTGGGCTGTGATTCAGGCGCAATAGCACCGATTTATCGTCGTCACCCGTCACAAGTCACCCGTCATCTGAACCGCCCGAACGTCTGCGGGGCCAGTTCGTCCGCGCCTCGTCCGCCCCAGTCGCCGGGGCCCATCTCGGCCCACATGCGTTCGCCGGCGAACTGGAGCGCCTTGCTGGCGGCGCGCTCGTCGATGTTCAGCACGCGGCCCTCGCGCTGCACCCAGGCACCGTCGATCATGACATCCTTCAGGTCTTCGGCGGCGGCGTTGTAGACGATGTTCTTGATTGGGTCGCGTAGCGGCACCATGAACAGCGATTCGGCGTCCCAAAAGAGCAGGTCAGCTTTCGCGCCGGTCGCGATCCGTCCAAGGTCCTCACGATGCAGCATCTTCGCGCCGTTGAGCGTGGCGGCGCTGAAGACATCGGCGGCGGTCGAGCGCTGGGTGTCGCGCGACATGATCTTGCCGATCACTGCTGTCCAGCGCAGCCCCTCGATCATCGACTGCGGCGAGGTATCGGTGCCGAGCGTCATGTTAACCCCGGCATCGACGTAGTCGGGGAACGCTTCCATCGCGATGCCACGCCGGGCAAAGACCCAGACGCAGTGCGCCACGCTGGCGTTGTGGCGCGCCAGAATGCTTAGGTCGCCGCCGCCGAACTGCACCCACGAGTTGCCAGCCAGCAGAATACAGTGGCCGAGGATGTTCCACTCGCTCAGAAAGTCGATCGACTCCAACCATTCGACCGGCGTCATGCCGTGCCGCTGGACCATTTCATCGAACTCGAACACCGACTGCGAGACGTGCAGCGCAAGCGGCACCTGCATGCTGTCGGACGCCTCACGGCTCATGCGCAGCAGTTCCTCGGTGCAGGTATCGACCTGCGCCGGGGTCAGGAAGCCCTTGATGCGCCCGTTCGCCCGCCCATCGATGCGCTCGATGAGATCGACCGCCTTCTTGAAGCCTGCGATACCGTTCGCCTCGTCCCAGGCGTACTCCATCGTGCGACCATCGCGCGTCAGCCAGCGACCGGATTTATACATGTTGCCGATGTAGGCGCGCAGGCCAGCCTTCTCGGCGGCATCGGCGGTGTATTCGCCGATTCCGCCGATCTCCATAACTGTTGTCGTGCCGGTGCGGATGATCTCGGCCATCGAGTAATCAACGCAGGCTTCCTGCCCCTCCATGTCGATCGCCTGGCTGCGGGCCGGCAGCATCTCCGACAGCCCCGACATCGAGAACTGCCGTCGCCCGCGATCCTCGATAAACGATTTATCGAGCGGCGACCCAGCCAGATGCGTGTGCGAATTGATGAATCCAGGTGTAACGACGCGGTCGCCCGCCTCGATGGTGATGTCCGCCTGCCCATCGAAGTCCGGCCCGACATGGATAATGTCGCTGCCCTCGACGACGACGCAGCCATGCTCCAGAATCCGATGCTCGCCATCCTGAAACGCGACAATTGCGCGCGCGTTGATTCGTGTTCGATCCGCCAAGTGATGTCCCTCTCCCTGAACCCGGTCAGCCTGTTCCGGCGGGGGAGACTAGCAACCGGGCGGGTGCGGTGTCAATTGTCATAGCCAGATTTCGCGCATGCGAAAGCTCACAATGCGTCCTCTTTACAGCCGACAACATCGCGGCGAAGATAGACACATGCTCCACGATCAATGACACTACTGCGTCGCGAGTTCGCAGCACGCACTGCTGATGTTGGAGGGTCACGCCATGCAGCGACAGTCGACCACACCAGACCGCGCGCTCGTCCCAGGGATGCGCTGGATGCTGGTGGGCTTCATCATGCTACCGCTTGTGGCAGGCATACAGCTCTTCGTCCTGGCAGAGCATACTGACCGCTTCTTTGCCTAGACGATCCGCCCAGCGTTGACGGCGGCATTCATCGGGGCCGCGTACTGGTCGTCATTAGTGATGACCACACGGTCGTTGGCGGGGAGAACCTGGCTTGAGGTTCGCGCGGCGATACTCTCCCCGCTGGTGTTTGCGACGATTACGCTGGTCGTGACCGTGCTGCACCGCGATCGTTTCCACTTTGGGGCCGATAGCGAGAACGCGATGTTCGCGGCCTGGGGCTGGCTGGTCGTCTACATCGTTGTTCCCATCGTGGGATGGACACTGGTCGCCCTTCAGTGGCGCGTCGCATGTACCGATCGGCCCCGGCAGCACGCGCTGCCCCGCTCCATGGAGATGACGATCACCGCGCACGGTGTGGTGCTGGCGGTGCTGGGGGTGGCGTTACTCATCGTCCCACTCGAAGTCGCCACGTATTGGCCGTGGGCGCTCAGCGAACTGACCGGACGCGCAGTCGGGGCCTGGCTGGTTGGGATCAGCGTTGCCGTGCTGGCAAGTGCGTCCCATGACCGGAAGGTGCTCGTTCCCGGACTCGGCAGCGGCCTCGCGTTCGGCGTACTCCAAATAATTGCGCTGGCGCGCTTCAGTACCGATCGCGTTCCGGAGACCGGGCAATGGGTGGTCGACTGGAGTGAACCGAGTGCTGCCGTCTACCTGCTGTTTCTGGTGTCGTTCGTCGTAACGAGCTGCCTTGCCCTCTTCCAGTCGCGTGCCAAAACATCCATTCATCAACCCGCCGTCGACTCGATCTGAGCGGGCGGTCAAGGCTCACCGCGTTCATCCAATGTCCAATGTCCAATGTCCAATGTCCAACGTCCAACGTCCAACGTTACGGCGCGTCGAACACGAGCGTTCCGCCGACGTAGATGCTGGCGTTGACGGAGAGGGATGCGACCTCCGCGCCCTCGGGAATCTCGAAGACAACGAAGCCTTGTTCTGATTCCCCCGCTTCCAACGGCCCATACATGATGTCTTCTCCGACTTCGGTCAGGAACGTCACCTCGTATTCGGTGCCGTCCGTCGTGGTCACGAGCCACGGCTCGCCCGTGTTGACAATTTTGTCGCCGGGTGATTCCAGCAGAACCTCGGCTGCCCAATACCGATTGCCCGCCGCAGGCTGGAAGATGACGCTGTTGGCGGGGGCAGGGTCGATGATGTCGACGATCGTTACCTGCAATGGAGACAGGATGTCGGCATCGAAATCAGCCGTCGGGCCGGGGTCGTGCGACTCGACGACGCCGCTGCTACCGATACTAAGCTCAGCATGCACGTTCTCGTCATCGCCGGACGTGCCGCCATCGTCGTCGTCCCCTGATTCGCCTTCAGTAGGTTCCGCATCCCCCTCGTCGTCTGAAGTTGAAGTCGCCTGGCCGGTCGCACTCGTGGTGGCCTGGGTGGGGTCATTTCCAGCGCTGCTGTCATCATCATCGCCACCGCAGGCGACTGAGACTACGAGCAACGCGAACGCGACGAGGACTGCACAGGCGGTTCGATTGATTCGAGCCATTGACATCGGGTGTTTGCTCCTCATGCTCATACATAGAAGTCGCGCAGCAACGCGGCCCAGCGACGCGTTGGTCTGGGTCAGACGCAGTGTAGCGATTATCGCTTAGTTCTGGCTTAGCGGGAATATTCAGCAATGTTGACCGGGCGCACGAATCCAGCGACCATGAACGCCGAGACAGACTTAGCGACAGGGAACCTGGGAGTGAGAGGACGATCCGTGAGTGAACGCTATCCGGCGAAGCAGACGGCGATGGACTGGATCGACGCGAATCAGCAACAGTTGTCCGACTTCGATATCGAGATCTGGAACTACGCCGAACCAGCCTGGCGCGAGTACAAGTCCGCCCAAGCGTACGTTGATCTGTTGAGGGCCGACGGCTGGGATGTCGAGGAAGGCTCTGGTGAAATGCCGACTGCCTTCGTCGCCTCCTGGGGCAGCGGGGGGCCAGTGATTGGCGCGTATGCCGAGTATGACGCAGTGCCGGGGAACTCCCAGCAGGCGGTCCCGTATCCCGCGCCGCGCGAGGGGGCTGCACCAATGGACGGCGGGACATACCGACCCGCACTCGATGCTCGGCGTCGCGGGGCTGACTGGCGCGCTGGCCGCGAAGCACGCGATGGAAAAGCACAACATCAAGGGGACGCTTAAATTCTTTGGCGAACCGGCTGAGAAATTGTGCGGTTCGAAGCCGATCCACGCCACCAAGGGCTACTACGATGGTTTCGACGCCTTCATCGCCTACCACCCGTGGCCGCAGAACACGGTCGAGTGGCAGACACACTTCGGCGCCTACTACGCCTGCGTCTTCACTTTCGAGTGCAAGGCACCGGAAGCCTGGGTCGACCTGGACCTGCTGCCAGATGGCGCGGGACCGCGCGCGGCGGGACGTGTGACAGGCGCAATCGACGCGCTGATGCTGATGTACACCAATACGAAGTTCACCCGCGACGCCATGTTCTCCAACACCGGCAACTGGACGCTGAACGAGGTCATCCTGACGGCTGGCGACGCGACCGCCGACAACCTGCCGCCGCGCATCAGCCAGATTCAGTACGCCTGGCGCACGCCGGACCTGAAGATGCAGGAGTGGATCTGGCAGGTACTGCGCCAGAACGCGAAACACGCCGCCGAGATTTCCGGCTGCGAGGTATCAGTGCGTTGGGTGTCAAAGACGCGTGTCGCGCTGCCGAACCACGCGTTGGCCGACCTGACCTGGCGAAATCTGGCGCAGATCGGCCCGCCGGAGTACGACGAAAGCGCCAAGGCGTTCGGGCGCGAGATACAGCGCAACCTGGGCCTGAGCCAGATGGACAACCCGTTCCCGGACGCCATCACGCATCTCACGCCACCGGAGGTCTACGAGGAGCAGGTGCGCTCGACTCTGCCACCCTGGCAGAAGTTTATCGGGGCCGACGACTACGTTGAATACATGTGGCACGCGCCGACCGTGCGCCTGCTGACCGCTCGCCCACGCCTGCGTCCGCCCTCCAGCACCTACCAGTACCCAGCCTGGACCTACCTCGCGCTCGGTGGTCGCCCGGAGGTGATGGATCCCGGCATGTTCACCGCCGGCCGCACGATCGCCGCGACGATCCTCGATCTACTGACACAGGATGACGAGCTGGCCAAGGCCAAGGATGAGTTTGTGACCCGCACCGGCGGCGGTGTCGGCGGCAAGCACTGGGTCGCCCCGCTCCTCCCCGCCGACATTGTCCCGCCCCACGACCTGCGCTGGCCGGAATATGTCCAGACGGCACGCGGCGAGGAGTGGACCATCCCGACGGCGCTGACATCTGGGGAGAAGCTCTAGTGTCACGCTTCGACGCACATAGCGGCTCAATCTTCAGATGACTGGGCCGCTGTGCATGATCCAGCCGCTTGTGCTGGCTGCTAAGATGACATGGACTTTGGAAATGGAGTATGTCCGTGGCTAAGCAACTCACTAGACCATCTACGAAGAGCCGTATCTCGCTCACCAAGCGACGACGACGGACAATGCGTCCGGCGGCTACCTTCGCGGGCAGGTTGCCGGATATGCTGATTCCGAAGGCGGTTATAAGGCGAGAATACCGGAATCCGAACCCAGAGTACACGTATGTGCCGGATATTCATATTCCTGGGAATCTGAACGCTGTTGAGCTTCTGGATCGCTGCAGTTGTGATCAGTAGGCGGTACGTATCAACACCGAAGGCGGCTGACCGCGAATCAATGATCGATCCAGACGCGTGGTACCTGGATACCAGCATTGTCACAACCGCGCTGTACGATAACTTCGAATTCCATGATGCCGCACGAGGATTCTGCGGTAGCCTTGTCCGGGATCATCATCCAGTGTGCTTCTCGGAACTCCTCAGGCTTGAGTATGCCCATTCTCTTCGTCGCATTGTCGGGACACTCGATCCAGGTTCGCTAAGATCACTTGGGCTACACCGATGGGAACGCGCTCATGTTCGGCGACGATGGATTGACGCTGGCTTTGACCGTTTCGAACGGTTCATCGCTCAGTTCGCTTTGGCACAGGAGATCGCACTCACGCGCGAGACTATTGATTATGCAACTGAGTTGATGGTTTTCCATAATCTCGACTCATACGATGCTGCTCACATTGCCACCGCGCTCTCAGTTGGCGCATCGCACATCGTGGCGCTCGACCGACACTACGGGCGTGTACGAAACATCATCGATGTCCACATCATTCCGGATGACGACATCTGAAGCGATGAACAGCAGGCGCGAGATGGAGGCAGCGTTATCAAACCGCCTCCATCGCGCTTCTATTTGTTACCGGAACACGAGCTTGCCGAGCTTGAGCACGCCCTGATCCCACGGGACGCGGTGCGAGACGCCGGATTTGCCGGCGAACTCGTGCAGGCTGGCGGCGTACCAGTCGTACATGCGCACGAGCGCGTCCTGGTTCGAGTAGCGCGGGGCATAGCCGAGTTCCTGCTGGGCCAGTTCGATCGAGACGAAGCTGTCTTCCGGCATCGTCTTGTAGACCCACTCGTACAGCGGCGAGACGCCGATCTTCTCCAGCGCCATCAGTGCCAGGATCACCGCCTGCTTCGGACGCAGACCGACGATCTCCTTGCCATGCCCGGCCCGGTCGAGCACTGCCTGGAAGTCTTCGCGCAGCGTCGTGAACTCAGCCGCGCCGATGTTGAAGGCACGGTTTACACGCTCACTCGGCAGGGTCGCGGCCAGATACGTGGCGTCGCAGAGGTCTTCGACATCGAGCAGCTGGTAGCGGTTGTGTCCGTCACCGATAATCGGGAAGCGGTAGCCGTCGTATGCCCACTCACAGAGCATCGCGAACACCCCGAGCCGGGCCGTCCCGACGAAGGTCTTGGGACGCAGGATGGCGACCGTCATACCCTTGTCGCGGTACTCAACGCAGACGGCTTCGGCAGCGATCTTGGCCTCGCCGTACGGCCCGACGCCGTGCAGCCGGTCGGTCTCCTTCAACGGATGATGGTCGGGAATACCGTACACCGCCGTCGAGGAGATATGCACGAAGCGCTCGATCCCCGACCGCTTGGCCGCGTCGATCACGATACGCGTCCCAACGACATCGGTTGAGTAGATGTCCGCCGCCGAGTGCCGGGGCAGCGCCGCCGCCGCGTGAATGACGACATCGACCCCCTCGAGCGCCCGGTAGACCGCCTCCGGATCGCGGATATCCCCGGTCACAACCCGCACGCGATCCGCCTCCGGATAATCGAATGGCGCAATATCGAGCGAGACGACCTGCTGGCCGCGCTCCAGAAGCTGCCGAACCATGTTGATGCCATAGAAGCCGGCCCCGCCGGTCACGAGAAATGTCTGCTGATTCTGGTTGCTTTGATTCATGGATGCGTTGAAACCTTCCGAACGTATGGCCCTCGTCGTCTTGCCGCCGCGTCCCTCGCGGTGCTGCCATGTATGTAACCCGAAACCTGTGGTTCCGTGCCAATCGCGATCCTGTCGCTGCATGCTCGACCGGGACTTCCGGCGGTCGCGGATACGAGAGATCGGAGTATACTGATGATGTCATGGTCGCTTTTGAAGTCAGCCAAAGCCGATGAACGATGCACTCCTGCTGCAATGGATACAGCAGTGTATTGCCAACGAACGCTTTCATTTCAACGAGCATGCTCTCACGAAACACACGGTTACTGAAGGATTCCGTGCCAGACACGCAATCGAGGCAATCGAACGTGGCACGATCATTGAGAGACGAGATTCCGAGTCTCGTTGTCTGGTCTGCGGTGAAGCCACTGGACTCAAGATATCGTCGGATTACGTCGGGGACTACATCCATTGCTCTATTGAATGGAGCTATGTTGACGGTGTTGTAAGTATTACGATGTACCGTCCCATGTCGAGCGAGTGGGTCAACCAGTTCACACGACGGCGGAAGCGCCGCTACAAGCCGGATAATCCAGGTGGTGCACCCCTCACATCTGCCATCATCACCGACGCTGCGCGCTTGCGCCTCCTGCAAATCTCCGCTGCGGGCTGATACTGGTGAACTGACGTTCGACTACGGCGATGTAACTGTTCTTGTCAGGAACATTCCGTTGAGCGTATGTGATACGTGTGGCGAACGCTTCGTACCTGGTCCAGTCGGCGTCATCGTCAGCGATTTCGTCTCGGAGTACATCGAGCAGAGTGAGCGTCTGGTCGCCGATACCCACGACCGCATTCGCCCTCGATCTCTGATCTTTGAAGGAACCGAGATGCTGGTACCTGCTTAGTTTTGGGTGCGCCGCTGTATCAGCGGAAGGTTATTTTCGGATTATGACTGTGGCTCGTCACTGCGCCCAAGCGTGCGCAGTCGCGCTCTCGCTACGACTCCCTCGAGACGGCTCTATACAAAATTCGACCTCCTAGTCTGGTCATCCAACCACTTGATTCACATCATCACTGCGTCTGATCGTGAAGTTTTGCGAATGAGACGTATATCTGCCCCTCCTCGGCCAACCTTCGCTGTTTCCGGCGGAGTAGTTCAGGAAGGGCAACCTCTCCTTCAAGCACACACACCAAGTCATGGCCATCACCGACGAAGATGTTTGCTTGTCGCCCGTCCCTGATAGATTGGTTTGCTTCTGTTGTAATGCCTTCAAGCGAAATGAAGACCCCTCGCGTGATCGACGATTTTGTCCGAACCTTCTCGCTGAAGCTGACCAAGTCAATTTTCGCTGATGGATTTTTGTGCCATTTGGCTTCGATTAAGAATGTCTGAGTATCCATCAGGAACGATCCGTCGATCTGTTCACCTACAACCTTGAACGCGCCACGAGGCTCCAGCCCGAACAACCCGAATGTATCCTTCAACAGTCGCTCTAGATCCAACCCGGCTTGCTGACGATTCTCCATGACCACAAGGTTGAGGAACTTCGAACGTAATTCGGAAAGCCGGATGTGATGAGTGGGAGTTGGCTCGTACGAACTGAGGGCTGATGACTTCTCGCTGACGGAACGATGGACAACCGGTGCGTTGAGCGACGCCAAGCATCTTTCGTCTGTCAGATCCGGAAACTCAAATTCAACGCGCACCAAAAGCACAATGAGTCGCTCGATCTCAGCCCGATCAATTGCCTTCCCGTTCTTCTGGCGGTAAATGAGCCCTTCTCTCACTATGGACAGTATCAACGGCTCAAAACACCGACGGCGCTGACTCAGAGTCGCGTTAAGCAATTGAGCAATAGCGCGTTGCTTATTGCCACCAGCCCATAAATCACCTACGCCAACAGTGTTAGCGACGCTCTGAAATGTGACGTGCGCTTTCCATTGAGTCGATCCCGAGGCTGGCAAGAACGAGCAAAAACCGTTCAGCCATCTCCGCGCAGGCAGCAGACTCGGCGAGCGTCGTCGGCATCGCAGGCTCCTCAAACTATTGTTTTATGCACGTCCCACTTCACGTACCATAACATCATCGGGGTGCGATCAGTCACTGGTGGGAGCTCAGTGACCACCTACTTTCCTCCCATAATGGTCGGCGGCTCAAGCACCGTAATTCGTGGCAATTCTCCGTCCCAGCGTTCGACCTCAACGAGGGTGTGCTGGCCGACGCTGCCCTGGGCCAGTGACGAGGAGCCAGTGTCGAGGGTGATCGTGTTGGGGTTGCCGTGGACGCACATGGCGTCTACATCGCTGGGGTCGAAGGGGTCGTACCAGGCGCCGGTGGATATCTGGACGACGCGGGGACGGACGATGTCGGTGACGATGGCTCCGGCCAGGAAGCTGCCGCGGTCGTTGTGGACGCGGACGATGTCGCCGGTGGCGATGCCGCGCGCGGTGGCGTCGGCAGGGTGCAGGCGGATCGGCTCGCGGCCCTGTATCTTCGATGCCTGGCTGTAGTCACCGACGTCGAGCTGCGAGTGCAGGCGGGTGCGCGGGTTGTTAGCGATCATCAGCAGTGGGAACTGCTCGGCCCGCGCGCCGTGCAGCCACTCGGTCGGTTCGAACCAGGCCGGGTGGCCGATGCAGTCGCGATAGCCGAAGCCGTCGATCGTTTCCGAGAACAGCTCGATCTTCCCGCTCGGCGTTGCCAGCGGGGCGGCGTCCGGATCGGCACGGAAGCGTGAGAAGAGGACGTGGCTTTCGTCGATCGGCAGTTCCAGGTATCCCTCCTCCCAGAAGGCGTCGAAGTCGGGGAAGCTGTAGCCGAACTCGGTCATGCCCGTGTGCCAGGTGTCGTACATGTGACGCAGCCAGCCCATCTCGTCGCGGCCCTCGGTGAAGGCATCTTCGACACCGAGTGCGCTGGCGAGGTCACTGAAGACATCGAAGTCGTTGCGCGCCTGAGCGTGCGGGGCGACAGCGGCCTGCATGGCCGTCAGATAGGCGTCGTTCTGCGACGCACCCATGTCGTTGCGCTCCAGCGTGAGCGTGCTGGGGATGACGATGTCGGCGTGGCGGGCCGCGCCGGTCCAGAACGGCTCGTTGATGACGAAGGTATCGACCCGCGCCAGTGCCCGGCGCAGCTTTGGCAGATGCTGGTGATGGTGGAACGGGTTGCCACCGGCCCAGTAGACGAGCTTGATATCCGGGTAGGTGTAGCGACCGCCGTTGTAATCGAACTCGGCACCGGGGTTGAGCAGCTGGTCGGCGAAGCGGGCGACCGGGATGAAGGTTTTCACGGGATTGCGCCCCTGCCCGAACGATGGCAGGCCGCGTCCTGACAGGGTCTGCCCCTCGCCAACGCGATGCGATGAGCCGAAGCCGTAGCCAAGCCCGCCGCCCGGCGTCCCGATCTGCCCGAGGATGGCTGCCAGGGCGACCGCCATCCAGGGAGCCTGCTCGCCAAACTCGTTGCGCTGGAGCGACCAGGTGGAGGTGATGAACGTGCGCTTGTCGGCCATCCGGCGGGCCAAAGCGCGCAGATCGTCCGCCGAGACCTCGCAGAGTGGGCTGGCCCACTCCGCGCTCTTCGGCTGGCCGTCGTCGGTGCCGAGGATGTAGCGTTCGAGCCGCTCGTAGCCGGTGCAATAGCGCGCCAGGAAGTCCGCATTGTGCAGCCCTTCCGTGATGAGCGTGTGCGCGAGCGCGAGCATGATCGCGACATCCGAGCCAGGGACGATCGGATGCCAGGTAGCGTGCAGGAAGTCTTCCAGGTCGTCGCGTAAGGGGCTGAACTGGACGAACTCGATGCCGCGTTCGGCGGCCCGCTCCAGGTAGCTCTTTCCCCGATGACGAAACACACCGCCGGACGACATCTGCGAGTTCTTCAACGGCATCCCACCGAAGCAGACGAACAGCTCGACGTGCTCGAGAAGCGTATTCCAGTGCGTCCCGGTGTAGTGGAAGACGCCCGCATCAGCAATGACATGCGGGAGGATGACGCCACCGGCTGCATAGGAATACGAATCGACCGAGCGAGTGTAGCCGCCGAGGGTGTTGAGGAAGCGGTGCATCTGACTCTGCGCGTGGTGGAAGCGTCCAGCGCTGGCCCAGCCGTAGGAGCCGCCGAAGACCGACTCGCCACTATGCTCGGAGTAGACGCGCTTCAGCTCTGCTGCCAATAGCTCAGTTACGGTGTCCCACGACACCGGCACGAACGGCTCCGCACCGCGTCGTTCGCTCGGCCCCGGCCCATGCTCCAGCCAGCCGGAGCGTACCATCGGCTGCGTGACGCGAGTGGCATGATGCAGGCTGCTGGCCATGTTGCCGAGCACGGGCGATGGATTCGGATCGTGCTCGAATGGGTGAATCGCGACGAGGTTGCCGCCCTCGACCTCGGCATCGAACGCGCCCCAATGCGCCAGATTCGGTCGCATCGTCCGTTTCCGTGTCTCGATCGGCATCGTCCACACTCCTCACCCGATAATCGACTGACGTGGCATCATAGCCGATTCCGACGCGAGTCGATCTAATGACGGGCAAGATACGATGAACCGAACGCTGACGACACCTATTGCGCTATCGCTGGAACGGGCCAACGCCCGCTTTGGGCCGCTCGGCGCGCGCTTCGGCGATGCGCCCGATGGTTGGCTGCGCGCGTCCGATGTCGTTTCCAGCCCGGAAGCCGTGCGCGATCTGCTCGATCAGGTTCAGACGCTGTACGGGATGGACGAGAATGAGCGGCAGATCGCGGCCAGCTTCCTCGTACTCGGTTACTTCTGGTACCCGATGGTCGGCGCACTCGCCTGCTATCTGCTCGACCGACGCGTGCCGGACCTGTCGACAGACGCGGTCGCGACGCACGTGCGTGACGGCGTCGTCTTCACATCACCACGCTGCTTCGCGCTGCCCGACGACCCGGATGCGGACCATCCTGATGTGACCGTCATGGCTGATCGCGATGAGCTTCGCGCCTGTCTCATACGCAAATTCGACGAACACGCAACCCCACTGTTCGCTACCCTGCGCTCGGTCGCCCCTTACGGCTTCAACGGCATGCGCACGAATTATGTCGACCGACTGGCCAGCGCCGTCCTCTGGCTCTGCGAACAGATCGGAGACATGGACCTGGCGCGGGACGAGGTGCCAGCCTGCGTCGCGCTCGTAAACTCGAAGTCACGCGCCGGTATCATCGAGATTGAGCACGATGGCCGCTCGGGCGTCTTCCTCAAGCGCAGTGGCTGCTGCCTGAGCTACCGCTTGCCTGGTAACGAAATGTGCGATACCTGCAGCCTACGGTCGATGGACGACCGTGTGGAAGTGTTGCGGAAGCATCTGCGGTATAGGTGACATTGGGAGGTGGGACGTGGGACGTGGGACGTGGGATCGTGTCCGAGTCGAGGTTCGGGGTGCGAACACGGTCCGGCATGAAGCGCGGACCCTACGCCACGGTGGTGGACTACCGCTTGAAAGTACGGCGGCGCGGCGTTCCTCGTGTTGGCCTCGTTGTCATTGCAGCAGGACGCGGCCCCGCATTGTAGGGTCCGCGCTTCATGCCGGACCGTGTTTGCTACCCCGAACCTCGATTCGGAGACAATCCCACGTCCCACCCTACGTCGTGAGCGAGCCAAACTGGCCCGCAGTTGGCTCCGCTCAGCAGAACCACGATTCGGTCAGGCGGGGTGGCTGGCCAGGTGGGGCTTTACGCTTGCGCCCGACGATTGGCAGTGTTGCTCCAGCCGAGTCCCAGGCCAGGGCTTTGAGCGACGCGAACGTGTCGCTGGCGGGGGCTTCGTTGGCGGCATCGCGCTCCATCAGGGCAACGACTGCGCGTTGGAGAGCGTCGACGCGCGGGTCGGGGTGCCCCCAGGTGTGGGTGAAGGCGGCTTCGTTCAACTCGCCAGCCCAAGCTTCCGATCCCGGCTGATCGAGCATTGCCGAGCCAGGTGGCACGAGCAGACGGATCGAGAAATGCACGGGATCGACGTTGTCGATCAGATCGTACTCCTCGAAGAAGGTCAGCAGGTCGAGGTAATCGGTGAGCGTCGTCCACGGCGTGAACGGCAGCAGCGACGGTCGCATCGTGATTCCGGCGGCGTCGAGCACGCCAAGCGCCTCGATGACGTCGGCGCGTGTGTGGCCCTTGTCGAGCGCGAGCAGGACGTGGTCCGACACCGACTCGACCGCCGAGAGGACGAAGACGCAGCCGAGGTCTTTCAGTTCCGCGAATATCTCGCGGTGCTGGAGAATGTGCTCGATGCGGGTAGTGATGTCGAAGGTGACACGCGGGAACTCAGCGTGCAGCTCGCGGCAGATGCGCAGCGCGTGGGTTGGGCCGTTGAGGAAGTCGGGGTCGCCAAACGTGATGTGTCCGGCTCCGGACAGCACCTGTTGGCGGATATCAGCCAGCACGGTCGCGCGCGGGATGGCGAAGAAGCGCCCGCGATAGACCGGCACGACCGGGCAGTGCAGACAGGTGTGATGGCAGCCGCGCGTCGCCTCGGTGTAGCCAGCCGGGACCGCGATGCCATCCAGCATCAGGCGCGCGTATGAACTGACTTCTGGCAATGTGTCGCGCTGCGGCACCGGAAACGTTGTGCGCTGAATTGATGGTGTCGCGCGGTGCTGGCGGTCGCTGACTCCGGGAATCGGGACCGACGCATCGCGGCCAGTTTCCAAGGCACGGACCAACTCCAGCAGCGGCACTTCGACCTCGCCACCGATGACGTAGTCACCATGCTCGCGCAGCAGGTAATCGGCGTTCAGCCAGGCGTACAGGCCGTAGAAGCAGATCGCCGCCATCGGGTTGACCCGCCGCACGCGGGCCGCGATCTCTGTCCCGAGCCGCAGGGCCGTGTGCATCGGCACGGCAATGGCGACGAAGCGCGCCGTCTCGATCGCAGCATCAGGCAGCGCATCGATCGCCGTGTCGACTGCAACTGGCGCGTAGCCAGCTTCCCGCAGAAACGCCAACGGAAACGCGAGGCTCAGTGGCTGATGACCCAGCTCATAGCAGGAGACAAGCAGCACCACGCCAGAAGCGGTCAATTCGATTCGGGCATCGGAATGACGTTCAAGTGTCTGCATCAGGGCTTTCAAGCGGATAACGAATTCAGCAACACGTTAGCTACCGCAAGGCTACGCAATCCAACGCGCCCGCGCCACCGCCCCGGCTTTCCTCTTTACTCTTGTCACTTTCCTCTTCCTCTATCGCCCCACCACCGGCATCGCTGTCCAGTTCTGGCCCGCCCAGGTCTTTGACCATGCGTTGATGAAGCGCTCGCGGTCGAGGGTGCGGTAGGCACCGGAGACGCCACGGAAGGCGGGATCGTGGTAGACGACGCGGCCATCGTCTGTCTCGCCGAGCACCGTGACATAGTGGTCGCCGTACCAGCTGGCCCGCTCGTGACCCGGCAAGATCTGATACTTCACCAGCACGAGCGTTGGCCGTCCCTGGCCAGCCTCGGCCAGCACTTCTTCGAATGTCCAGCGGCGTACGGAGCCATCGGGAGCGAACGGCGATATGACCGCGAACCCACGTGCTTCGGCGGCGCGCTGGAGCGAGTGCCACGATGTGCCGCTGTCAACGCTCCAGTCGCCCGTCTGTCCGTTGATCGACTCGCGCATTGCGTGGACCGTCTCGACATGCCCGAACGTACCGAGCGCCATACCCAGTGCCGCCGGGCCGCAGTTCCCTCCGGCATAGACGGTTCCGTCCATCTGGCTGAGGTACGGTGCATGGAGCTTTAGTCCATCGACCCCGCCGACTCGGATGGCGACTCGCACCCGCGCACTCTTCGCGACCCTGACACTGCTGCTCGGTATATTGGATGACGTTGCGCCACCTGGCGATTGGCGAGCGATCTGCCCCGCACCAACGACACCGCCATGGAGTGGAGCGACGCGAACGTTTGCATTAACCGAATCGGCGACGCTGAATGAAGTCGTCAGAATGAGTACGGCGGCTGCAACGGAGGCAAGGCGGCGGCAGAGTATATAGAACACGCGCCAGATCTCCAGACCAGGAACACGGGGAATGAAACAGTGTACGAACGCCTAGTACGTTCATTTCATTGTATCAAATCCTGGATGTCTGTTTCCCTACGAGTGATACTCCGGCGAAGGGGACAATGGGCGTGCGAGAAGAGTGCGTGCATGTCCCTTTCGCCGGATAGCACAGTGGAGGTCGCCCGTATCCTGCTTCGCCCACGATGGACTATACCTGTGGGCACGCCGGTTAAGGCTAGCTTGCCCCCGCTGGCTCACGGCCAAGCTGCGCCACAAACGATTGGCGGAGCTGGTCGCGCAGTTCCGGGCGGAGCAGCACGTCGGCGGCGGTCCAGGCGAGCAAGGTTGCGCCTGTAGCGGTGAGTTCGTCAGCGCGCGAGCTTGAGGCGGCATCGGCGAACTCGCGGGTATGGCCGCCGATGCCCTTGTCACAGATCTGCAAGTAGGGATGGATCGTCGGGACAAGCTGGCTCACATCCCCGATATCGCTCGATCCGACGCCGGTCGTGGCCGTCGGCGTTTCGTAGTCGACGCCGAGCGCGACGAGGTTCTCGCGGAACGTCTCGACGAGCGCCGTGTTCGAGACGCGCTGCTTGTAGCCGATGCCCTCGGTGATCGCCACCGTGCAGCCGGTCGCAAGCGCGGCAGCGTTGACGATGTCGCGAAACTGGAGCTTGAGCCGCTCGTGGTAGGTCTGGTCTAGCGCTCGGACGAGGAAGCTGGCGGCGGTGTAGTCGGGGATGACGTTGGCGGCTTCGCCTCCGTGCGTGATGACGCCGTGGATGCGGGTCTGTGGCGGGAACGCCTGACGTAGCTGCGCGACGCTGAAGAAGACCTGGAGCAGGGCGTCGAGCGCATTCACGCCGAGCTCAGGGCCGGATGACGCATGGGCGGGTTTGCCGAAGAACTCGATCTCGTAGGGGGCGATCGCCAGTGAGCCACGGTCCGCGTAGGTTGTGTCACGCGGATGCATCATCATCGCGGCGGACAGGCCGTTGAAGACGCCAGCCTCGGCCATGATGACCTTGCCACCACCTCCCTCCTCGCCCGGCGTGCCGAAGACTTTGATCGTGCCCTTCACGTCGGGCAAGGCGCGGCGCAACGCGATGCCAGCCCCGACGCCCCAGGTCGCGATCAGGTTGTGGCCGCAGGCGTGCCCGATCTTCGGCAGGGCGTCGTACTCGGCCAGGATACCGATGACCGGCTCGCCGCTGCCATAGGTCGCGATGAAGGCCGTCTCCAGGCCAGCGACGCCGCGCTCGACCTCGAAGCCATGCTCCTCCAGCTCACCAGTCAGCAGTTTGGCGGCATAGCGCTCCTCGAACGCCAGCTCGGGGCGCGCGTGAATGTCCTGCGCCATCTGCATCAGCCGTGGATGCAGGGCGCGCACTTCGCGCTGGATCAGCGCTTTAGCCTCGTTGACAACGCTGTCCTCGCTGTATGTCTTGTCGGGCACAGCACGCTCCATTGTCTGTCTAATCAGGTACATCGGGTTGCGTAGTGTACGGTCGTACATCACGTCAAATCTGTCAATTGCGAGAGCGGCGACCCTACGGCGGGGGGGAGGAGTTGGTTTCGTATTCGCGGAGGAAGAATGAGCGTGCGATCGTGTTGGAGACGATGGCGTCAGCGCCGGTGCTGGCGACACGATTCAACGAGGGAGATGACTGATGGACGTACAGGAGGCGATCCGCACGCTGCGGTCGGTGCGCGAGTTTCGGGACGAGTCGTTGCCGGATGATGTGTTGGCAGGAATTCTGGATGCCGGGCGGCGGGCGCAGTCGAGCAAGAATACACAACCGGTGCGGTTTATCGTTGTGCGCGAACGCGCGACGTTGCAGGCGCTTTCGACAACTGGGGACTACGCCGGACATCTAGCGGGCGCCGCAGCTGGCGTCGTGCTTGTGTCGACGGTTCCGCACGAGTACGACCTGGGGCAGATAACGGCGTTCCTGATGTTGGCGGCCTGGGAGCAGGGCGTCGGCTCGTGCATCGCGGCAATCTATCGTGCGGAACAGGTGCGCGAGATGCTCGGCATCCCGGAAGAGATGCACGTCCACTGGGCGCTCTCGTTCGGCTATCCGGCTGAGGGATGGACGCCAGCGAAGATGGGTGGACGACGATCGCTGGATGATGTCGCGCATTGGAATCGCTGGTAGCCTGAATACATTCGCAACAGCCCTGGCTGAGCAACGACGGTCCGGTCGAAATCAATCGAGCCGTCGTTGCATTTCCAATACGGTTGTCTGTTGCTAACAGTCGGATGCGCTGTCGCGACCGTTCGCAAAGTCAGTTGTCCAGTAGTACGTGTAGATGCTCCCAGGGACTTGCGCGAGTCCGATGCCGATTTGCGTGTACGACGCATTCAGCATGTTCGCGTTGTGCCCCGAAGAAGCTTTCCAGGCGTCGAAGACAGACTGTGCCGTGGGGTAGCCGGAGGCGATATTCTCTCCAGCGTCGGAATAGCCGGTGTAGCCAGCGTCGGCCATGCGGTCCGTGAATTGTGGACCGCTCTGCCCTGCTGGAAGTGGCAGCTTCGTATCGTGTGCGAAGTAGTCACGCTGGCCCATGTCGAGGCTATGCCGATACGACGCGATGTTCAGCTTCTTCGACGCAGTCAGCGGCTGCAGCCCGTTCTGCTGGCGATGGGCATTGATCAACTGCAGAAACTGGAACTCCTGCGTATTCAGACACTCCGGCTCCGCTCCGCCAGTTGACGTGTTTGTCGGAGCAGGGGAGTGTGTAGCCGTAGCCGTTGCCGTTGCCGTCTGCGTCGGCTGCCGTGTCGCGGTAGCGGTCGGTGTTTGCGTCGGCTGCCGTGTTGCTGTCGCTGTCGGTGTTTGCGTCGGCTGGCGTGTCGCGGTAGCGGTCTGTGTGGGTTCTCGCGTTGCCGTCGATGTCGCTGTAGCAGTCGAGTCCGGGTCCGGAGTAACGGTCGATGACGAAGATTCGCATCCGACGCCGTCGCTATCGGGGTCGAATCCATGCGGGTCCGCTGCCAAGACGGTGAAATTCGACTGCGCAACATCGGCGCAGTTGAGGTCTGGCGGCGGTGGCGGGATGCAGAAGTCGGGATACGCTGCATCGCAGCCTGGAATTGGCGTCGTTGGCGCGGTCGGTGTCGCGGTCGCAGTTGCGGACGTATCGGGGTAGCGCCAGCGGTAGTAGTGTTGGCCGACGTTCCCAGCCTCCACCTGCCAACCCGCATCATTCGATGGGGTATAGGTCAGACAGCGCCGCTCGAAGCACTGGAGGAGGACATCCTGCGGAGTGCCTTCCACCTTTACCGTTGCCCAGTATGGCTCAATGATTGGATATCCGGTTGCGTAGAACGGATCCTCGAACAATGGCGCGTTCTGGAATACCCCGTTGACGTACACAACACCACGCTGATTCATGAACTCCCAGAACGGTGAGGCTACCTGATGGTCGATCTCAGGCACCTGGACGCGCCAGGCGGCGGTGACACCATACTCTGCCAGCAGAGGATCGAAATGGACTGCACCCGCCCGATCGACTCGGCTGACGATCGGCGCGCCGTCGGCGGATGGAGGCGCGAGGAGCAGTTGCTGCAACGTCGCGTAGGTCGGTCCAGACGTGTCGTCTGGATCGCCCGCGATGTTGATGTCCGCGGGGTTACGCACATCCCATAAGGCGTCGCCAATCTGCATCCGGCCCTTCACAAGCTCCACGACAAGGAGGCCGTTGGTGACGTACCAGGGACTTGTCGGGTCGCCATCGGGCTGTGTGATCTCCATGCGGGACTTGTCGAAATACTGAACCTGTCGTTCGCGGTTGGGAGATTCCTGATACTCCTCTGGGATGACAGGGGTGTTGGCTTCGGGGCCCCATATCCAGGTTCGGTCCACCTGGTCAGCCACGATTGGCTGGTCAGTGCGTGCCCAGATCCGCTCGAAGTGAGGCGACGAGGGCGCGACGGCCAACGCCTGCCGATCGCCTCCAAACGAATTGCCGCGAAGCAGCCCGATGAACTGGAGAACGATCAGGATGCTGGCGAAGATGGCGAACAGGGTCCGGGATCGAACGAATGTCATGATGTCAGTCTCCTCCCATGGCAGATACAGCATGGTAACGCAACAGAGATGAGAGCGATGATGCTGAAAGCACCACGAGTGTAGCGGCCCGCTTCACGATGTGCCAACGCGCGACCATCTACAAGATGGACGTGCGCGTTATTGATACGTGCAGAAACGCTGACTTCCAACTGTCACAACGGGCTATGCACACCTGGACGACCGCGTTAGTGTCAGTGGTGGAAAGAGTATCGGGCACGATTACGGGAATGAACGCGGTTGCTCCGGCGACCGGTCGAACCAGACACGTCCGTCCGGAGCATGCCAGGTGACTTCGGCAAGCCAGGTGAAGCGACCGCCGAGTCCGGGCAGGCTGGCCGCCGAGAATGGTGCTTCGACGCGGTCGGCGTAGAAGCTGGCGAGGCGAAAGTGAACCTCGCGGCCGGTGAACGCATCTCGGCTATAGATGCTCCAGTCGGCACCTTTGAGCTGGACCACAAGCTGGTAGACAGGCTTGTCGTCCTGCCAGAGATGGATGAGCCAGGTCAACGTGCTTCCATCATCGAGTCGCCGTGGAGTCGGTGCGGGTACTGACCAGGTGGCGAGAAGCTGCGATCCATCACTCTCAAGACTGGCCCCGGTGATATCCACACCAATTGGAAGCACTGCAGTCCCGGGTGCGGAGGGTTGCGCGTCCCCGTCGTCATCCTCAACCTCGGATACCCCGGTGGGAAGACCAGCCGACATAGCGTCGGGAGATGCGTAGACGATTTCCGGGGCCGTATCGGCTGACACCCGCTGGAGTCCGATTGGCTGGTTGGCTGCGACCTCGCCAGCCGATGATCCGCCACAGGCTGCCAGCATCATGCCCACCGTCAACAGTATCAGCAGGCGGCTGGCGGCTCTGGAAGCCGCCAGCCGATGCGTGGAGTATCGACGCATGCTCAGATGGACGCGAACGGAGCAACGAGCGTGACGCATGTCAGCTCATGATCTCCTTGACGACGCTGTAGTTGACCCATGGATTCTCGCTGGTGCCGCGATTGGTGACGGACCAGAGAAAATTCGGGTGATTCTCGACACTATTGCCGGTCCACTGTCCCGGTCCAGAAGATGACAGCGTGTACGTGAAGCTGACAGTGTCAGTGTCGGTACCGGAGTAGGCAAGGCGCGGGACAGCAATCGATAGGGTCATCGCGACCTTCGTCGTCATACCGGTACGTTCGGCGGTGCGCTCGTAGGCATAGATCGGGTAATTCCAGATCTGGTCGCCCGGGTCGAGGTCCATGATGACGCTTCGGCTCTGCTTGCCGACATAGTCACGCACGACAGCATCGAGTTCGGCGGGGGTGATAGCTCGCGATTCGGATCCCCAGAGTCGCTGTCCTGGCCGCGAATACGCCTCGGCCAGCATGCCTTCGATATCGTCCTGGGTAAAGGAGACACCTGCCTTCGTTACGGCCTCTGGCTCGGCCTCCAGAATCGAGGCGGCTGCCCATGAGTAGCAATGTCCCCACCAGGCAGCTCCACTGCCATGATTGTTCTGCTCCCATCCCTGGGCGTTTGATGCGGTGCCTCGCACTGCTGCGACATATTCGTCGTAGCGCTGGAGTGGACCACCATCCTCATAGAGCGTCATTCCGCTGCCCGCTTCAAATGGCCACCAGTGGCCGCTCCAGGGAACCTTATTTGCGCGACCAGTCTCGAACGGTGGGTTGGGGTTGGGCGTTTCGGTTGCCGGTGTCGTCGGCGTCTCGGTTGGGTCGGGCTCTTCGGTCGGTGTTGGTGTACGAGTAGGCGAAGGCGTATTGGTTGCTGTTGCCGTCGACGTTGCAGTGCTTGAGGGCGTTTCCGAGGCGACTGGTGTGTCCGTAGCCATCGTTTCGGTCGGAGCGGGTGATGGAGTGGGTTCACCCGTGCCGAGGTCGCTACGCCACTGGTAATAGTGCTGGCCAACATTTCCCGCCTCGACTCGCCATCCTTCGTCATTGGACGGGGTGTAGGTCAGGCAGCGGCGCTCGAAGCACTGAATCAGGACATCGCGCTGGACACCTGCCACCTTGACATCTGCCCAGTAGGCCTCGGCGATCGGATAGCCGACCGCATAGAGCCAGTCAACGAGCAGGTTGTCAGTGACGTATTCGCCATCGTCGTAGACGAGACCATCGACATTCATGAACTCCCAAAACGGGGAGGCAATCTGACGATCGAGCATATCCATCTCGACCTGATGGGCTGCGGTCACTCCATAATCCGCCAGTACTGGATCTTCCGAAATCTGTCCTTGACGGTTGATTCGGAGCGTAACAGCCGCTCCTGGGTCGTAGGCGGGGGCAGTCATCAGACCTTGAAAGGCTTCATACGTTGGACCAGTCGTGTCGTCGGGATCGCCAGCCACGCCGACATTCGCCGCGACATGGTCAGCGAAGCGCGCATTACCCAGCTGGAGTCGTCCGGTCACAAGCTCCGTGACGAGCAGGCCATTGGTGACGTACCAGAGGTTGTCAGCGTCTCCGGCAGGGTTGGTGATTTCCATTCTCGATTTGTCGAAATACTGGACGAGGCGTCGACCGTTCGGTGCTTCCTCGTACTCCTCCTCGATCGGGCCGGTAAGTCCTTCCGGTCCCCAGATCCAAGAGCGCTGTACCTCGCCGTCAGCTACCGGCTTATCGGACCTTGCCCATGGCTCGGCGAACGCGTCTGCCACTGGGGCTTTGGCGTTGGCCACGATCATCTGAGTGACGATCAGGATGATGCTGAAGAGCGCGACGACCGTGAACAGCAGTGGTCGCGTGAACAACGCGAACCGTCGATTATCCAGGTTCAAGGGCAAGTTCCTTTATTGATGGTGCACTCGGGAGGGAGTGTAAGTGCAAGCGAATGGGATCACTGCTGCATGGTGACAGCCTTACTGAGTGATACCACTTGGTGATGGAGCGTTCAAGCGACAAAGACGAATCATGCATACGTGATGAACATGAAGCGTCTGCATAGGCTAAAGACGTCACGTTTAGTGCTTTGGAGATTGTCCTTTATCTAGTTTTCGGCTCGATGCTGTAGGCCGCGAGGACATAGAAACGGAGGAGGCCTGAGCAGCCTCCTCCGTATTACTTGACGAGATCGGTTTATGGGGTACAGCCGTTTGGCTCATCTGGAATTGGCGGTGCCACCGGGCAGGAAACGATCAGTCCGGTTGCCAGCACTGCCTCGATAATCTGCTCTGGGAGTATCGCCCGATCGAACGTTTGCGGGAACGGGTTCTTCTTGTTGAGCAAGTTGAAATACCCCGCATGCCGAGCTTCAACCGTCGCGATCGTCGCGCTAGCCGTTTGGATTACACGGCTCTCGATGAGCGCGATTGCTCCGTCATAGGCACGGACACCAGTGTTCTCCAGAACCGCTGAAGTTCCAAGGAACGTCTGCACATCCGTGAGTGCTGCCGAGAAGTCGTACTCGCACGGGGGAACAGGGTCGCCACCCAGATCCATAATCACCTGTTGTAGCGTCTTTACATGGGTGATCTCGTGATTGCGCACATTAACGATTCGCTGATATGCGCCTGAATAGACGGCGGGCCCAAATCGGCGTGCCTTGAGGTAGTCCTCAATTTCCGCTTCACTGAACTTCTCCACAGCCTGAATGTAGAAGTTCTTCTCAAGATGCTCGAGTGTCAGGGCGTAGTTGAGTACGTCGAGATCACCAGGAAACTCATTTGCCTCGCCAGGTACGCCACCGCGATCTTGAGCGAAGACCGACAGTGGTGAACCGGCCAGCGCCAAGGCGAGGGCACCGCCACCTGCCAGCTTGGCCGAGCCACTCAGGAATCCGCGACGTGACGACTGTCGTTGACTCGTCTCAACAGCTACACGCTGAAGTCGTTCGTTCCGCAACATACTTACGATCCCTCCACAGGGAAATCTAACGCATACGATTTCCCTCAACTGTCGCTGGCCACATAGGCCATAACGAGTAGTACGAAATAGTGTCGGTGACGGATCACTGTCACATATCCAGCCACTGATCCATTGCATTACCGATGACCCTACTGATAATGCTCCGGTCAGATGTTCAATATGTGTGTTCCACCGCATCCTGGCACGTGATCAATCATATCACAGGAGCTGTGCCACCACTCGAGGTCACATAGAACTATCGTGCATGCGATGACGAGTCGCGCACGCCTGCTCAAGCGTCTCGAATACCGCC
>Ga0136611_10000375_pt1 | contig 28904 bp, 32 predicted proteins | sample AntDrymUQ2232306_2_FD_106645 | JGI IMG/M metagenome (GOLD analysis project Ga0136611, IMG submission 106645) | Polar desert sand microbial communities from Dry Valleys, Antarctica - metaG UQ223 (23.06) | ecosystem: Environmental > Terrestrial > Soil > Desert | place: Antarctica: Dry Valley...
CTACTACGAGGAGGTCGAGGGGCGCGTCGGCGAGATCTCCGAGAGCTACGACGACCTCCAGCGGCTGCGGATCCTGGCCGACCGCGACGACGACGGCTACCTGCTCCAGATCTTCACGAAGACCGCCCAGGACCGGCCGACGATGTTCTTCGAGGTGATCGAGCGCCACGGCGCGACCACGTTCGGCGAGGGCAACTTCAAGGCGCTGTTCGAGTCGATCGAGCGCGAGCAGACCCTGCGCGGGAACATCTAGCGGTTTGCCCGTCCGACAACACCTTTAGGATCTCGCACTTGGGAATCGGAGCAATCCTCGTGATCATCGGCATCGTCCTCGCTGTCACCGGACGACCCGTGATCGGGATCATCGTCGCGTTGGTCGGTCTGGCGTTCGGCGGCTTCCGCCGCGGCCGCTGGTACTAGGCCGAGGCGACTCGATCCGTCTAGCCTGCGGGGTGTGACCCCGCAGCGTCGCACTGCCCTCGTCTCGGTCGGCGCCGCGGTGGCGCTGATCGCGATCAAACTCGGCGTCGGGCTCGCGAGTGGCAGCCTCGGGCTCGTCTCCGAGGCCCTCCACTCGGGTACCGACCTCGTCGCCGCGCTGCTGACCCTCTTCGCGATCGGGGTAGCCGGCCGGCCGGCGGACGAAGGCCACCAGTACGGGCACGGCAAGGCCGAACACCTCGCGGCGCTCGCGGAGGCCGGCGTCCTCGCGCTCGTCAGCGTCGCCGTCGCCGCGCTCGCCGTGGCGCGGCTCGCAGGCGCCATCGAGATGGAGGTCGAAACGGCGTGGTGGGTCTTTGCTGCCATCGGCGTCGTGCTCGCGATCGACCTCGTGCGAACCGTCGTCTCGCATCGCGCCGCGCGGCGCTACGCGAGCGAGGCGCTCCGTTCGAACGCGCTCCACTTCGGGAGCGACTTCGTGGGCACCCTCGCGGTGCTCGCGGGTCTGGTCGCGACTGCCGCCGGCTACTCCCAGGGCGACTCGCTCGCCGCGCTCTTCGTGGCCGCGCTCGTGCTGGTCGCGGCCGGCCGGCTCATCCGTCGCAACGTTGACGTGCTCATGGACCAGGCGCCCGCGGATGCCGAGGAGGCCGCCCGCCGGGCGATCGCGGCCGTCGAACCGCCCGTCGAGCTCTCCCGCCTGCGCCTGCGCCAGGCCGGCGGCAGCACCTTCGCGGACGTCGTGATCAGCGTCCCGCCCGCTGCGGCGGTGGCGCAAGGGCACGCAATCGCCGACCGGGTCGAGGCCGCCCTCGCGCGCGTGCTCCCGGGGAGCGACGTCGTCGTCCACGTCGAGCCGGAGGTGGGCGAGGCGGCCGTCCGCGAGCGCGCACACGCCGCCGCGCTCGCCGTTCCGCGCGTCCGGGAGATCCACAACCTGAGCCTCGTCACGCTGGACGGAGCGACCGACCTCTCGCTGCACCTGAAGCTTCCCGGCGAGCTGTCGCTGGGCGAGGCGCACGAGGTCGCGGAGGACGTCGAACGTGCGATCTGCGCCGCGGTCCCGGAGATCCGGAGGGTGCAGACCCATCTCGAGCCGCTCAAGGAGGCGAGCCTCGCCGAGGAGCTCGAGCCCGGTGAGGTCGAGCGGGTCGTCCGCGAGCTGGCCGGCGTCTCCCCCCGCGCAGTCCGCGTCCTCCGCACGGCCGACGGGCTCGTCGCCTTCGTGACCCTCGGGCTCGATCCCCAGAGCACGCTGGCGCTGGCGCACGAGCGGGCGAGCGAGATCGAGGAGCGCCTCCGCGCCGAGCACCCCGAGATCGCGGACGTGATCGTGCACACGGAGCCATGAGCTGTTTCGTAGTGTTTTCAACTTGTAAGAACTGACTCTTCTGCGATTGGAACCCAGGCGCCGGGGAACACTTGGACGTTGAACCAATTCGAGGGGGGAACTCAGATGCGCAAAATCAGCATGGCACTCATGCTCGCTCTCGCGGCGCTCATGCTCGCGGCCACCGCCATCGCCGATCCGGGCGAGAGGGGCAAGGGCGGCAAGAAGCATTCGAAGACGAACTTCACCGTCACGACGACCGACAACGGCTCGTGCGGGACACCGTGGGCCACCGACGTCGTCAAGCGGACGTTCATCGTCAAGCAAAACCGCGACGGCTCGTCGACACTGACACGCCAGGATCGCGGCACCTTCACGACCCTCGCGGGCAGGAGCCCGGGAGCGTGCGACACGACCGGCCGCCATGGCCAGACGATCCGCGCGGGCGTCACAGGCAAGCTCGTCGGCTTCATCACCGGCAAGGTGACGGGCGGCACGTTCAACCGGAACGCCACCTGCACGGGTTCCGACTGCGGCTTCACCGACGTCTTCATCGCCGCGTACTTCGGTCCGAATGCGAAGTTCTCGTGCTTCGAGAACTCGAAGGACTGCAAGTTCAACTTCAACTACACGGCGTCAAAGAAGCAGGAGCTCCTGTTCCGCCACTGGCAGGACAAGGGCAAGGGCGCCGGCACCGAGCTGAAGGAAGAGTTCAAGGGCGACATCGCAGACCGCTAAAGCGCGAGCGGTGTCACGTGGACTCCCGAAGGGCCCGCCGCAAGGCGGGCCCTTCGCTTTACGCTGACCCGATGCGCCTCTGCATGTTCCACCCGCTCGACCAGCCCCTGGAGCGCGGCTGGGTCGGCCGGATCGAGGGCGAGCGCGTCCTCCACCTGGCCGCGCAGACGCTCCAGTCCTTCTTCACGGGCGGGTCGTCGGCGAGGGAGCATGCCGAGTACCCGCTCGACGGCGTGAAGCTGCTCGCGCCCGTGCCGCACCCGCCGGCCGTGCGCGACTTCTACGCCTTCGAGCAGCACGTTGCGACGGCGCGCGCCTCGCGGGGGCTCGAGGTGCCGCCCGAGTGGTACGAGCAGCCCGTCTTCTACTTCTCGAACCCGGCCGCGATCTTCGGGCCCGACGACGAGATCGCCTACCCGGCGGGCACGTCCGAGCTCGACTACGAACTCGAGGTGGCGGCCGTGATCGGCGCCGAGGGCGCGATCGCCGGGTTCACGATCATGAACGACTGGTCCGCGCGCGACCTCCAGCGGGTCGAGATGAAAGTCGGACTCGGACCCGCGAAAGGCAAGGATTTCGCGACCTCGATCGGCCCGCTCGTGGTCACGGTCGACGAGTTCCCGGGCGAGGAGGCGGAGATGGTCGCCCGCGTGAACGGCGAGGAGCGCTCGCGCGGGAACCTGCGCGACCTCCATTTCGGCTGGGAGCGGATCCGGGAGCACGCCGCGCGGAACACAACGCTTCGGCCGGGCGACCTCCTCGGCTCCGGAACCGTCGGCACCGGCTGCATCCTCGAGCTCAGCTCTTCTCCGGATTGGGACGGGCGCTGGCTCGAGCCGGGCGACGAGGTCGAGCTCGAGGTCGAAGGCCTCGGCGTGCTCAGGAACCGGATCGGAGCTCGGCCCGCCTAGCGTCAGTCGGGAAGGAGTGGCACGGCCGGCCCCTGGTCGTGGCCGAGCAGGACGGCCCGGGTGACCGCGGCCATCCCGAATCGAGCCCGCACCTCGTCGAGCGCGGCATCGAGCGCGTCGCCGCTCTGCGCGTCGAAGGGCAGTGCCGTCTGGAGGAAGGCGTCGTCGTCGAGATTCGCGACCGCGACGCCGACGAGCGTGAGCCCACGCTGCTCGATCAGCGGAGTCGCGCTCGCCAAGAGGCCCCGAGCGACGGCGAGGACGGTGGCGGTGTGCGCGGTCGCCTGCGGGAGCGTGTGCGAGCGGGTCGCGAGCGCGTAGTCGTCGAAGCGCAGCCGCAGCACCACGGTCCGGCCGATCCGGCCGGCCGCCCGCAGGCGCCGCGTGATCCGGTCGACGAGTGCGACGACGACGGCGTCGATGGCCTCGGGCGAGCGGGGAGAGCGGCCGAGCGCGCGCTGCGAGCCGATCGACCCGCGCCGCCGGCCCGAACGCACCGGCCGTGAATCGCGGTTGTGGGCGAGCGCGTGCAGGTGGCGGCCCGAGGCGCTCCCGAGCATCGCGACGAGTGTCGGCTCGCCGAGGCGCGCGACCTGGCCAACGGTCGCAATCCCCCGGCTACGGAGCTTCGCGGCCGTGACCGCTCCCACGCCCCAGAGCCGCTCGACCGGGAGCGGGTGGAGGAAGGCGAGCTCTCGATCGGGCGGCACGACGAGCAGGCCGTCGGGCTTCGCGACCCCGCTCGCCACCTTCGCGAGGAACTTCGTCCGCGCCACCCCGACGGTGATCGGGAGGCCGACGCGCTCGAGGACGTTCCGGCGCAGGCGCACCGCGATCTCGGTGGGCGTCCCCACGAGCCGCTCGAGCCCGCGCACGTCGAGGAAGGCTTCGTCGATCGAGAGCCCTTCCACGAGCGGTGTCGTGTCGTGAAAGACCTCGAACACGGCCTTGCTCGCCTCCGAGTACGCACGGATCCGGGGCTCGACGACGACCGCCTGCGGACACAGACGCCGCGCCTGGCTCCCGCTCATCGCAGTGCGGACGCCGAGCGCCTTCGCCTCGTAGCTCGCGGCCAGCACCACCCAGCCGCCGACGATCACCGGCCGCCCGCGCAGCTGCGGCTCGTCCCGCTGCTCGACGGACGCGTAGAACGCATCGAGGTCGGCGTGCAGGATCGTCGCGGTCTGCGACACGAACACATGTTCGCATACCTGTGCGGCTGCTGGCAGCCCCGTTACTGCCGGCTGACGCGAACGCGGTAACCGTCGCCGACCTCGGCGAGGATCTTCACGAGCACGCCGTCACCTCGGTATGAGGTTCCGACTGCGTACGGCGCGCTGCATTCCACGCCTCGCTCCTTCGCGTGACGGACGGTGATCGGCTGGAACGACGTGCTCGCGTCGACTTCGTACACGAGCACGCCGTCGGAACAGAGAGCCGCGTCGCAGCCTCGCCGGCGCCGCGCCTCGACGACGAGCGCGCGGTCGTTCGAGAGCCGCACCGCGATCGCAGCCGTCTGCCCCGACTCGGTGACAGGCGTGAGCGTGGCTTCCACTGGCTTGCTGCGGAGGCAGCGGAGCTGCGGTGGGTCGAACCAGCCGAGCTTGAGCTTGTGCCAGGCGAGGAAGTCCTGCGCGAGCTCTGGCGAAGCCATCGGATCCCAGCTGCCGACCGGCTCGAGCGATTCGCCTGGCAGTGTCTGGTAGAGGTCGGGGAGCCCCAGCAGATGTGCCGTCTCGTGCACGATGACGCGCCAGAGGTTGGGCTCGCGCGCGCCGGCCGTCGGCTCATTGCCGAGGGCCGCATTGCCGATGACCGTGCTGAACCTGAGTCGGGTGCCGTCCGCGACGATTGTGGGCGCGAAGTCCGGCAGGTACGCCGAGGCAGCGGTCGAGCCGTCGCGGGAGAGAACAACCTCGACGGCGTCGATGCCCGAGAAATCGAAGAACGGGTCAGCCGCTCTGATTGCTTCGAGGACGATCGGCATCTGGCCGCCCGCACCGATGGTTCTGCTCGCTGCGGAGATCCGTAGCCACCGCGGCAGGAAGACCGTCTCGATCGAAAGGCGGCCGAAGGAGGACGTCCGAAAGAACGCTGTCGTCGGGGGCAGGAGTTGGTCGTACAGTTCGGGGAGCGACTCGTCTCCGGGGGCGTCCGCGAAGTCGGCGAAGAGAATCGCGATGCGGAGCTTGCCTACGCCCGAGAGGGTCGTCTCCGGATCGCGCAGCGCCTCGGAAACACCACTGGGCTTGCCGGCCAGGCCAGGGGAGCAGCCTACGGGCGACGCGTTCCGGGCTGCGAGCCTGCTGAAGCGGGCGCGGTTCCCAGCTCGGTCGCGTACCCGCTCCGACGGCGCGATCGTGACCGCGTCGTCGCTCCAGACGCTGCGAGCAAGCCGCACGCGGATCTGTCGGCCCTGCACCGCGACGCTCCGCACGTTGGTCGAGACGCCGTTCACGAGCACCTCGAAGGCGCTGGGCGGGCCGGCGCGCGGGTCGAGGGACTCGCTGTAGGAGAGCGTGATGTTGGCTCCTTGCGCGATGGCCGACCTGATCACCGGCGGCGTTCGGTCGGGCTTCGGTGCGGCGACGGCTGCGTCCCCGAAGGAGAGGGCGACCAGGAGCGTGACCGCGAGAGCCAGCCGCATGCGCCCACAGTAGCCCCTACGCGCGGGGGGTATCCTCCCCCGCATGCCCTTCTATCAGCGCCTCGGCGACGTTCCCCGCAAGCGCCACATCCAGTTCCGCGAGAACGGCACGCTCCTCACCGAGGAGGTGATGGGCATGGAGGGCTTCTCCGGGATGGAGTCGATCCTCTACCACCTCCAGTCGCCCTGCCGCGTGATGGAGATCGGGGACTTCGAGCCGATCAAGCGGGACGAGTGGGTGCCGGACACCCACCAGCACCGCCTCTTCGACACGAAGGAGATGGAGGAAGAGGGCGACGAGATCAGCGGCCGCCGGCTGCTGATGTGGAACAACGATGTCGAGATCTCGATCTGTCGCCCCTCCGAGCGGATGGAGGGTTTCTTCCGGAACGGTGAGCGCGACGAGGTGATCTTCGTCCACGAGGGGTCGGGCACGCTCGAGACGACCTTCGGCGACCTCGCTTACGAGGACGGCGACTACGTCGTAATCCCCCGGGGGACCACGTACAGATTCGCGCCCGAGGGTGCGCAGCGCCACCTCGTCTTCGAGACCCCGGGCCTGATCGAGATCCCGAAGCGCTACCGGAACCAGTACGGGCAGATTCTCGAGGGTGCGCCCTACTACCACCGCGACATCCATCCGCCGACGACGCTCAACACCCATCGCGACAAGGGCGAGTTCGCGGTGAAGGTGCGTGTGCGCGACGGCTACCAGACCTACGTCGTCGACTACCACCCGTTCGACGTCGTCGGCTGGGACGGCTACCTCTATCCGTGGACGTTCTCGATCCACGACTTCGAGCCGATCACCGGCCGGATCCACCAGCCGCCGCCCGCCCACCAGACCTTCCAGGGCAAGAACTTCGTGATCTGCTCGTTCTGCCCGCGCAAGCTCGACTTCGACCCGGACGCGGTCCCGATCCCGTACCACCACTCGAATCTCCAGAGCGAGGAGATGATCTATTACGTCTCCGGCAACTTCGGCTCGCGCAAGGGCGTCGACGTGGGCTCGATCACGCTGCACCCTTCAGGCTTGCCGCACGGGCCGCAGCCGGGGCTCGCGGAGAAGGCGATCGGCCTGCACGAGACCGGCGAGCTCGCCGTGATGTGCGACACGTTCTATCCGCTCCGGCTGACGAAGCTCGCGAAGGGCCTCGACAACGGCACCTACGCGATGTCCTGGTACGAGCCGGCAGACGGCGAGATCACCGAGGCGGGGCTGACCTCGCACCTGTAGGGCGGTTGACCGACGACCGGCTCGAGGCCCGGCCGTCGATCCGGTGGTCACACTCGAACGAATCAGACGCGGACGACGAACCAGCCGTCGACGTCGTCGCAGAGCACCTGGTAGGGGCGCTCGTGGGCGTAGGTGTAGAGCGGGAGCCGGTTCCGGGTCACCTGCCAGCGGCCGTCGGGACGGCGGATCGTCCCGAAGACGCCGCTGATCCCGGCGATCGTGCGCGGGACCGAGGTCCGCGACGCCGCGTAGAGCGGCGGCCACGCGACGGCGCAGGCGCCGGTGCAGTGGACCTTGAAGTCGCGCTTCTCGACGTTCCAGTAGTAGAGCGCCTGATGGTCGCGCCGCGCGAGGATGTTCCCGAAGCGCGCGTCCTTCTGCTTGAGCACGGGCGGCTTCGTGGCGCTCCCGCTCCCGAAGGCGGCCGGGACGAGCGTGGCGACGAGCGCAAGGAGCGCGATCGTCAGGGCAATCCTGGTCGAACGACGTTTCATCTGACCCTTTCCTCGGAGTTCGAACGTCTGCCCAGTGTCCCTGCTCGTTCCCGACCGCCGAGTGAACGTTCTCTGAACGATCCTGGACGGCCGACGAGCGGACGACGGAGCGGGCAGGATGGTCGACGCAGTGCCCCAGCCGAACTTCGACAGACCCTCAGACGACGCGGTGAGCGGCGAAGACGGCCTCGCCACCTTCGCCGCCGGTTGTTTCTGGGGTATCGAGCAGGCCTTCCGCGCCGTTCGGGGCGTCCTCGACGTCGAGGTGGGCTACACCGGTGGGACGGTCGCGAACCCGTCCTACTGGCTCGTCAGCTCCGGCGCCACCGGTCACGCGGAGGCCGTGCGGATCGAGTTCGATCCTGCTCGCATCTCGTACGACGAGCTGCTCGAAATCTTCTGGGGACTGCACGACCCGACGCGCCCGAGGCTCGGCAAGCGGGCCCGCTATCGCTCGGCGATCTTCGCGCACTCCACCGAACAAGAGCGGGCTGCTCGAGCCTCGCTGGCGAGCCGAGCCGCCGATTCGCGACAGCCCGTGCTGACCGAGATCGCCCCTGCGGCGGAGTTCTTCCGCGGCGAGGAACGCCACCAGCGCTACTTGGCGAAGCGCGGTCGCGCCGTAGTGCAGTGATGGAGATCGAGTTCACGAATCTCGTGATCGTCGCCGCGACGGCGTTTCTCGCACCGTTCCTGCTGGGCGTCTTCCCCGGGGTGGGGCTGCCGGCGGTCGTGCTCGAGCTCGTGGCCGGAAATCGTGATCGGCCCGGCAGTCCTCGGTTGGGTCGAAGCCGACGAGCCGGTGACACTCGTCGCCGCGCTCCTCCAGGCGACATCGCTTCCGTTCATTGTCGCGGCCGCACAGATCGGGCTCGAGCTCGGGAAGCTGAACGAGGCGACAGCGGCCGCTCTCGTCGGAGCCGGGATCCTCTCCGTTCTTCTCTTCCCCCTGCTCGCCGTGGTGCTCCTGCGCCGTGAGCCCGGACACGGCGGTGCAGCGCCCGGTAGATCTTCCCCACCGCGCGGCGATGTCGCGCTCGATGTGTAAAGGAGCCGCATGGCTGCCACCCCGCCCGAGCCCTACGACCTGATCGTGATCGGCGCCGGCTCGGCCGCGCGCGAGGCGGCTGCGCGGGCCGCGACCGAGCACGGGGCCTCCGTGGCCGTGATCGAGCGCGAGCGCTGGGGCGGTCAGTGCCCGAACGTCGCCTGCAAGCCGACGAAGCAGTACGTGGCGGCCGCCGAGCTCCTGCGCGACCTGCGCGTGGTGGCGGGCGAGCTCGGGATCGAGGTGTCGCCGCCGACGTTCGACCTCGCGCGCCTGAAGGCTCGGAAGGACTGGCTCGTCGGGAGCCGAGCTGACCGCGGCGCTCAGCGAGGAGGGGATCGAGATCGCAACCTCCGCCCGCGTCACCTCGGTCGCGCGCGAGGGAGCCGGGCTCGTTGCGACGCTGACGTCGGGCGACGGCGAGGAGCGGACGGTGAGCGCTGCGCTCCTGCTCGTCGCGTCGGGGCGCTCTCCGAACGTCGAGGAGCTCGAGCTCGACGCCGCGGGTGTCGCCCACGACCGGCACGGGATCGGCGTCGACGAGCGCCTGCGCACGAACATCCCCGGGATCTGGGCGGCGGGCGACGTGACCGCGACGATCCAGCTGACGCCGGTGGCGGCGCTCCAGGCTCAGGTCGCGATCGTGGACATGTTCGGCGACGGCTCGCGCACGCTCGCCTACGAGTTGATCCCGACCGCGATCTTCACCGACCCCGAGCTCGCCTCGGTCGGCCTGAGCGAGAGCGAGGCGAGCGAGCGCGGCTTCGACGTCGACACCGTCTCGTACGCCGCGAAGGACCTGCTCCGGCCGTATTACGTCGACGCGCCGCACGGCCTGCTCAAGCTCGTCTTCGAGCGTGGCTCGCGCCGCCTGCTCGGCGTGCACGCGGTGATTCGCGCGGGCAGCGAGCTCGTGCAGGGCTTCGCGGTGGCGCTGAAGCTCGGCGCGACCGTCGACGATCTCGCGCTCGGGCATTACGTCTTCCCGAGCTACGGCGAGGGGATCCACTACGCCGCGGAAGCCGTGCTCACCGCTGCCGCGCTAGACCAGCCCGGCCTCGCGTAGCGGACGCCGGGCCCAGGCGAAGCGCTCGCTGTACCAGCCGGCGAAGGGATGCAGCGTGACGCCGCTCCCGGAGGAGTGGACGAACCAGCCGCCGCCGAGGTAGATCGCGGCGTGGTCGACCTCGGCCGGCTTCGACTTGGGGCCGCGGGCGCCCTGGAAGAGGAGGTCGCCCGGCTGGAGGCTCGCGGGCGTGAGGATCCGCTGCGTCACGGGGACCTCGCCGGACATCTGGAAGGTGGTGCGGCCGCGGAGGACGGCGGCGAGCGCCGAGGCGCCCTCGAACGGCTCGAGCTTGAAGACCCGCCAGACGAAGCCGGAGCAGTCGAAGCCGCCCGGGACGGACTTCCCGAAGAGCTGCTGCCCGCGCTCGGAGGTGCCGCCCCAGACGTATGGGTAACCGACGAACGAGACGGCGCGCCGGAGGATCTGGCGCTGCCAGTCGGTCAGCTCCGGGACGGCGAGGACTGCCGTCTGCTCGCGGATCCAGGAGACGTCCCACTCGGAGAGCTTCAGCATCCGCGCCAGGGAGTACGCGGCCTCGGCGCGGGAAGCGAGGTCGTTGAGCCCGGCTTCGAGGGCGTCGTCCTCGGCCGGGTGGTTGAGCCTGAGGCCGAGGAGCCGCGCAACCGTCTCGGTGCCGGCGCCCGGCTTTGGGGCGAGCCCGGCGGCACGGAGCTGGGCGGTGACGGCGCGCGCCGCATCGCCGAGGCCGGCGAAGCCGACGAGGGCGGCGTCGAGCTCGCGGATCGTGACCGCCCGGCCCGGCGCGGTCAGGGCGTAGCGGAATCGAGTCTCGCGCTCGGCGCCGAGGACGGCGAGGGCGTCGGCGAGCGCCTGCTGGGTGAGAGGCTCGGCCGGGCGGAACGCAGCGACGCTGTCGGCGAGGAGCCCGGCCGCGACGACGGCCTTGATCTGCGGCTGCGCCCACGACGGCTTGGCCGCCGCGGCGGCGGACGCCGAGGCGAAGCAGCCGGCTGCGAGCGCGGCAAGGAGGACGAGGAGGACGGCGAGGCGGCGCACCGGATTCCTATCGGCAGCAGGCCTTTCCGACTTGAAACTCGACAACGGTCGCAGAGACGGTCGCAGAGACAGGAAGTTGGCAGGCTGCACGGATGCACGTTCGCATCCCGCAGCCGTACGACTTCGCGCTCTCGACGGCGCGGTTTCGCGTCTCCGGCGTCGACCGCGCCAACCTCTGGCACCTATCCTCCGAAGGTGTCGGCGGGCTCCACCGGGTCGTCGACGGCGTCGAGGTCCGGGTCGAGCCGGCGCCGCGCGGCGTCGAGGTCGAGCCGTGGAGCGAGCGGATCTCGACCGAGATCGGCACGCTGCTCGGGCTGCCATTCGACCTTGCGGCGTTCACGGAGTGGGCGGCTGCCGATCCCGTTCTCGCGCGCCTCACCATCGCGTTGCCCGGCTTTCGCCCGCCGCTGTCGCCCGATCCCTGGGAGGCGCTCGTCACCTCGATCACCGCGCAGCAGGTCTCGCTCCAGTCGGCCGTCGCGATCCGGAGCCGGATGATCGACCGCTTCGGCGAGCCCGCTGCGCATGCGGTCGCGTTCCCGACGCGCGCGCGGATCGCCGCGTCGACCGAGGCCGAGCTCGTCGCCGTCGGCTTCTCGGGGAGGAAGGCCGAGTACGTGATCGGGCTCGCTCGAGCCGACCTCGATCTGGCCGCGCTCGAGGGGCTCCCCGACGACGAGGTGAAGGCTGCGCTGGTCGCGATCCGCGGGCTCGGAGACTGGACTGCCGACTGGTTTCTGGCCCGCCACCTCGCTCGTCCGCACGCCTGGCCGGCCGGCGATCTCGCCCTCGCGAAGGCCGTGCGCGCGTTCTATGGTGAAATTCCGGATGTGCGGGCCTTCGGCGAGCGGATGCATCCCTTCCAGAACCTGGCGGCTCACCATCTTCTAACCGGCCAGCGCGTGGCGCCGCCGGCATGAGCGTCCGCCGCGCGACCCCGGAGGACGAGCCGGCGATCCAGGAGCTCTGGCGCGCCTTCTCCGCGGAGAGCCCCGCGCCCCCGTACATCCGGATGCCCGAGGTTCTCGATCTCGCGACCGGCACCGTCTGGGTCGGCGAGCGGGACGGGGCGATAGCTGGGTACGCCCTGGCCAGCGAGGAAAGGGGTGTGATCGAGCTGCACGACCTCTTCGTGCTCCCGGAGCACCGGCGACACGGCCTCGCCCGCGCGCTCGTCGCCGCGGTCGACGCGGAGTGGCCCGAGGCGACGCACATGCGGCTCGTCGTCGCCCTCGACGCGCTCAGCTTCTACGGCCGCCTCGGCTTCGAGGAGGAGTCGCGCCGCCTCGCGCTGCCGATGGCGACGCTCCGCGGACGCCTCGAGAAGGCCGACCTCGGCCGCACCTTCGGCTCGATCCACGTGCAGACCGACGACCTCGGCGGAATCGAGCGCGCCGTGCGCCAGTTCGTTCCCCGCCTCCCGGGCGGCTCGCGCGGAAGCATCGTCGCGCCGCCGCGGAACGGCTGGATCGGAATCTACGACGACGTGATCGAGCGCGATCCCCGCCAGCTCCGCCGGCTCGCGAAGGAGCTCGGCGACCGCACGGGCGGCGTCGTCTTCGCGTTCGGCGTCGAGGAGGGTGCGGTGACGCGGTTCATCCTCTTCGAGCGCGGCAGCGTCGTCGACGAGTACCTCTCCGTCCAGGAGCACTACGGCCCGTTGCCCCCCGGCGACGTGATCGCGCTCGCTGCGAACCCTCGCGTCGTCGCGAGGCTCACCGGCGCCGACCCCGCCGCCGTCCGAGCCGCGGCCGTACACGGGGCCACGGCGGCCGACCTGCCCCTGCCCGAGGAAGTCCTCGACGCGATCGCGGCAGCTGTCGGAGTCGAGGGAGCCGGGCACGGCTGGAGCGACGCCCCCGAGATCCCCGGATCCGTGCGGATCGAGCGCTGATGCTCACGCTCTACGACGCTGCTCGCTGCCCTTACTGCGCCCGCGTCCGGATCGTGCTCGCCGAGAAGGGGATCGAGTGGGAGACGGTCGAGATCGACCTGACCGACCGCCCTCGCTGGCTCTACGAGAAGAACCCGACGGGCAAGGTGCCGATCCTGGAGGAGGACGGTTGGATCCTTCCCGAGTCGGCGGTGATCTGCGAGTACCTGAACGAGCGCTATCCGGAGCCGGCGCTCTGGCCCGACGATCCGGGTGAGCGCGCCGCTGGCCGCCTCCTCGTCTTCAGGTTCGAGGAGTTCTCGAAGCCGTACTACGCCCTGCGGCGCGGCGAAGCGGGCGCCCGCGGCTGCTTCGACGACGAGCTCGACTTCCTCGACTCCCTGCTCGGGCGGATGCCCTTCCTCTCCGGCCGCGCGTTCGGGCTCGCGGACAGCGGTTACCTCCCCTGGGTGCTCAGGGCCCGCGACCAGCTCGGAATCGAGCTGGGTGGGTTGCCCGCGCTCGCGGAGTGGCTCGAGCGGCTCGCCGAGCGACCCTCGGTGGTGGCCGAGATCGACCTGGTCGCCGCCCTGTGAACGAGGACGCGACGAGGGAGGAGCTGGAGCTGCGGTTGGGCGAGGCAGAACTGACGCTCGTCGACGTCCGCTCCCGAGCCGAGTTCACGGGCGAGCGCGGCGCGCCGTGCGATCCGCGGCAGGGGCGGCTGCCGGGCGCCGTCCACCTCGACCTGGCAGAGCTGATGGGGCTCACGGCTCCGGAGATCGGGATCCGCCTTAGCGTTGCTGCCGGCGCAGAGGTGGTGGCCTACTGCCATTCCGGCCAGCGCTCCGCGATGGCCGTCCAGATCCTCGCGGCTGCCGGCTACCGGGCCCGCAACTACCCCGGCTCCTGGCACGAGTGGTCTCGGGACGAGGCGCTGCCGATCGAAACGGGCTAGACGGTCTCGAGGAACCGCGTGCAGATTCGCCTGCCGAGCTCGTTCCAGCCTTCGATCCGAGCCTCCGTCTCCTCGCGCAACACGTCCGCGTCGACCACGTCGGCGGGATCCTCCTCGAGCCACCGCGCGACCATCGTCGCCGTGACCTCGGCGTGGAACTGAATCCCGTACGAACGCCCGAGCCGGAAGGCCTGGGTGCACGCGGGGCTGCGCGCGAGCTCGACGCCTCCTGCCGGCACCCCGTAGGTGTAGTGGTGCCACTGGAACGCGTCGAAGCGCTCCGGCAGCCGGCCGAAGACGGGATCGGCCGCCCCCGCGGCGGTCAGCTCGACGCCGTGCCAGCCGACCTCTGATTCGTCCGCCGGGTGCACGGAGGCCCCGGCCGCCCTGGCGAGGAGCTGAGCTCCGAGACAGACTCCGAAGGTCGGGGTGTCTCGCTCGAGCGCGCTCTCGAGGAAACGAAGTTCCCGGGCGAGCCACGGATGGCTGTCCTCCTGATCGGGATGCATCGCGCCGCCGAAGACGAGGACTGCGTCGGGGTCGGGGTCGGCCGGAGCGTTCCCACCGAGAGGCAAGCACCACTCGGAGAAGTCGTGCCCGCCGGCCTCGACCGCCTCGCCGAAGACGCCCGCGCCGACGCTCGGGCCGTGGGTCAGGGCGAGGACGCGCATCGAGTTCGATCGTACGAGAAAGCGGTGAGGGCGCCCGCGGGCGCCCTCACCGAACCACCGATCGAACTCGTGTTACTTGCGGCGCGAGATCTTGATCACGCGCAGGTTCTCGAGCGTGAAGCTCGGGCGCGTCGCCGTCACGCACCCTGCGGGCGCGAGCGAGGTGCCCGCACAACCGGCCGCGGTGTTGTCTCGGACGGGGACGAACACGTCCGTCCGCAGGAACCGCGTCTGGCCCTTCTTCAGCCTCAGCGTCGCGGCGTAGTTGCCGCTGGCGTTCGTCGTCAGGGTGCGAATGATCTTCACTCCCTTGGGCGTGGTGCCGAGGCGGAGCTTGACCTTCTGGCCGGCGAGCCCGACGTTGAACTCGGTCAGCGAGCCGCGGATCGTCACGACCCCGGTGCGCTGGTTTACGACGGCCGAGAGGGAGAGCTGGCTCGGCAGCCGGACGCTGGAGCGCGCCTCGACGGTGCCGGCCGCGTTGACGGTGCCTCCGCCCGGAACGTACGGCGTGAAGATCCCGCGGAAGACGTTCTCTCCGCGCGCGGTCGGGTTGTTGAAGACGTTCTTGACGGAGAACTGCGCGAAGATCAGCTTCGCACCGAAGGTGGCGCCGCCCATCGCCGGAGGCACGTCCGGCGAGGGCAGGCAGATCTGCATCTTGAACTTCGCGAACGCGACCTCGGGGCCCTCCTCGATCGTGTCGAGGTAGACCGGCACGTTCAGGGTCTGGCCGGCCGCCGTCAGGACGAGGTTCCAGACCGCGTCGTGGACGCCCGGTGAGCAGAGGTTGTTCACCGACGCCGGGGCGTTCGGGTCGGCCGAGATCACGTTGCCGGTCAGCGGCAGGAGCGCGCCGCCGAGGGCCTTCGCGATCACCTGGGCGCTGACCGGGCCGAGGTTCGTGCCCGGGGCCTTGTCCAGGATCCCACCGTAGCCCTGCGGGACGTAGAGCGTCACCTTAGCGGTCGCGTCGTCGTCACGCGGGACGCTGACGCGGAAGGTCATCCCGTTCCCGCCGCCGCCGCTCAGCTGCTGACTGTCGGCGCGGGCGACGAAGGTTGGCTTGTAGGCCGCCATCGCGTTGCTCGCACCGGCGAGCACGACTGTCGCGACGAGCGCGAGCAGTGTGAAGCGAATCTTCTTGGTCATCGATGTCTCCCCCTGGAAAGGTTGATTCCGTTGTGACCCGTTGTTCCCGGCAGCGCCGGGGTCGGAAACCCCCGCAGCTGTAAAGAAAGCGGTACACGGGCTCGCTCTGTTGCCAGGCTAGACGAAGACGCTAGCCGCGCGCGTCGAGCAGGGCGCTCGACTTGACCCACTGCCGGTTGTCGTACCGGTACAGGTAGACCCCCGAGAGCGGGAAGTAACGGGTCTTCGAAGTCCGAACCGCGATCCCGGGAAGCAGGAAGGGGTTGGCGCGCTGGTCGAGGCTCTGCGCGGCCCGGAGCAGGCTCGCGCGGGTGAGGTTCTTCCCGGCCTTGCGCAGGGTCTCCGTCATCGTCCAGGCGACCGTCATCCCGTACCAGTTGTAGACGTCGGTCTGGCGGCCCTTGGGGTTGTAGCGGCGCATGATGGAGCGGTAGAGCTTCGTCGCGTGGTCCTTCGCCCAGATCGGGTCGTTCGGGTTCTTGACGAAGGCGATCGAGAGCGCGCCCTTCGTCAGCTCGGGCGCGTTCGCGCGGATGATCTCCATGATCGAGGGCTCGATCGAGACCGAGGCGATGTAGACGCGCGGCTTCCAGGCCAGCTTCTGAGCGGCGACGAGCGCCTGGATCGCGAACTTCGGGGTCGCGAGGACCATGTACGTGTTCGCGCCGGAGGCCTTCAGCTTCGCGACCTGCGTCGAGACATCCGAGTCCGTGTACTCGTAGCTCTCCTTGGCGACGACCGTCGGCCCCTTACCTCGAATCCACCGCTCGAGCCCGCGCGTCATGTCGGTTCCGAGCTTGGTGTTCTCGTAGAGGACGGCGATCCTGGCGGTCTTCGCCGTCTTCGCGAGGTGGCGCCCATAGACGGCGCCCTCGCCGAGGTAGCTCTGGAGGAAGCCCATCGTCCAGGGATAGCGCGCCGGTTGGGAGACGTTCGTGGAGCCGTCGCCCACGAAGAGCTGGGGAACCTTCTTCTGATTCAGATAGGGCTGGATCGCCGCGTTCTGGTCGGTGCCGACGGAGTTGAAGATCGCGAAGACCCTGTCCTGCTCGACGAGCTTCCGGGTCAGCTGGACGGTCTGGGCCGGGTCGTAGCCGTCGTCGTAATAGCGATAGGAGATCTTTCGCCCGTTGACGCCGCCCTTCGCGTTGACGTAGTCGAAGTACGCCTTCGCCCCCGGGGCGACCGAGCCGAACGCGGCGGCCTCGCCCGAGAGCGGGACGGTGCCGCCGAGGAAGATCGTCTTCGAGGTGACACCCGGATCGGCCGTGGAGCCGGCGAGTGCAACCGGCGCGAGGAGGAGCGCCGCCAGGAGTGCGAGCCGCTTCACCCGGAGATCGGGGTCGCGAGCCTGGAGAGCGTGAGCGAGATCGGGCCGATCGTGGCCGAGCCTGCGTCCCCGAAGCCGAGGTAGGCGAGCTGCCCCGCGGGTGAGGAGGGGCCGACGGTCACGCGCAGCCGCGTTCCCTTCGGCACCCGAACGACGTAGTTCGCGAGCTTGACCACGTTGACTCCCTGGCGCGGCTTCAGGGCGCCATGGGTGACGACCGTGTTCCCGGCGAGCACGGTGACGACGAGGCGCGGATAGCGGGCGAGCTTCGGCACGGTCACCCGGGCGGTGCCGCCGCCCCAGGTCTCGAGCGTCGCCCGAAGCGGCGCGGTGCTGCGGGACGCGAGCCCGTTGCCGCTGACCTTCGAGCTGCCGGGAAGCGCGAACGCCTGCTGCTTCGTGGCGGGCAGGCCCTGGAGCGAGACGCGAGCCGTCCCCGAGCCCTGCTTCGCCACCACGACCTTGGCGGACTCGACGCCGTTCGCGGTGCCCTTGAGGAATCGGTCGAACCAGGCGAGCCCCTGCGAGAGGACGTAGCCGACGTCGGGCCCGGGGAACGCGGACGGCGTGTGGCCGAAGGTTCCGAGGTAGAGCTTCTTCGGGCCGCGAAGGCGCGAGAACGCCTGCGAGGCCTGGGTCACGTCGAAGACGAAGTCGACCCGGCCCTGGAAGAGATAGACGGGCGTCGTCACCGAGCCGAGGCGACCGAGCGCCGATCGCTCCGTCGCGAGAGCGCGGATCGCGGGCGGATTCGTGCTCTGGACTGCCGCGTCGCGCAGACCTGCGATCAGCGGGGAGCGCGGGATCACCGACGAGGCGAGGCCGGCGACGATCCCGGAGCGGGCGACGTCCTGCGGCCAGAGCGCCTCGTAGAGCGACGTCCACGTCTCGACGACCTCGGCTGCCGCGAGCGGCACCCCGGCCGCGAGCGCGTTCCAGATCTGACCGCCGCCGTAGGAGATCCCCCAGGCGCCGACCTTGTCGAGCACTTCGGGGCGTCCGGCGAGGGCATCGCGGACGGCGCGCAGATCGGCGACCTCGCGCGGCCCCGCGAGGGTGACGTCGCCGCCCGAGGCGCCGTGGCCGCGGGCGTCGTAGGCGAGGACGGCATAGCCGCCGTTCGCGAAGGAGGTCGAGACCGCCTCGACAGAGGCGATGTTCCCCCCGAGCCCGTGCAGGACGAGCACGCCGGGCCAGCCGCCTGCAGGGGCTGTCCCGTCCGGCTCGTACAGCGAGTAGGCGAGCGCGACCCCGTCGTCCATCGTCAGCGTCCCGCTCTGCTTCGTGAAGGCGTCTGCCGGGCCGGCCGCCGCGAGGGCGACGAGCACGACGAGGAGGAGGCGGCGAAGAGCGGGGGGAATCACCGGGGGAAGGTAGCCGACCTTTGCCACTCGTACAATCCCGCGATGGACGCGAGGCCGATCGGCGTGTTCGACTCCGGTGTGGGCGGCCTGACCGTCCTGCACGAGTGCCTGGTCACGCTCCCACACGAGGATTTCGTCTATCTCGGCGACCACGCGCGCCTTCCCTACGGCCCGCGGCCGCCCGAGGAGCTGCGCCGCTTCGCGCGCGAGATCGGCGGCTACCTGGAGGCGCAGGACGTGAAGCTCGTCGTCTGCGCGTGCAACTCCGCCTGGTCGGCGGCGCAGAGCGAGCTGCAGACGGGCCTCGGCGTGCCGGTCGTCGGCGTCGTCGCACCCGAGGCGCACGCGGCGGTGCAGGCGACGCGCAACCGGCGGATCGGCCTGCTCGCGACGGAAGCGACGGTCCGCTCGGGCCGCTACGCCGAGCTGGTCCACGCCCTCGATGCGGGGGTCGAGCTCGTCGCGGTGCCCTGTCCGCGGCTCGTTCCGCTGATCGAAGGCGACGATGCCTTCGGTGTCGCGACGACCGAGGCAGTGCGGGAGGTGGCGGCGCCGCTGAAGGACGCCGGCGTCGACACCGTCATCCTCGGCTGTACCCATTACCCGCTGATTCGTCCGATCCTCCAGCGCGTGTTCGGCCGCGATGTCACGCTCGTCTTCTCGGCCGAGGAGACTGCCCGCGAAGTCGCCGAGACGCTCGCGCGGAAGCGGATCGAGAACGACCTGGGCCGCGAGGGCTCCTACCGCTTTCTGACCACCGGCGACCCGGACGCGTTCCGCGAGCTCGGCCGCCGCTTCCTGCAGCTCCCGATCGAGGAGGTCGAGCACGTGGAGATCGCAACACTCGAGGCCGTCGCATGAGGGCGGACGGCCGGCATCGCGACGACGAACTGCGAAAGCTCGACCTGATCCCGGACTTCATCGAGCTCGCGAGCGGCTCGGTTCTCTACTCGCAGGGCAAGACACGCGTGCTGTGCACGGCGACCGTCGAGGAGGGCGTACCCCGCTGGCTCCAGCGCTCGGGCCGCGGCTGGATGACCGCCGAGTACTCGATGCTCCCGGCCTCGACGGGGGAGCGGATGCAGCGCGAGGCCTCACGTGGCAAGCAGGGCGGGCGGACCGTCGAGATCCAGCGCCTGATCGGACGGGCGCTCCGCTCGGTCTGCGACTTCAACGCGCTCGGCGAGCGCACGCTCTGGCTCGACTGCGACGTGATCCAGGCCGACGGGGGCACACGCTGCGCCTCGATCTCGGGGTCGTACGTGGCGGCCCGTCGCGCGCTCGACCGGCTGGGGCTCTCGAAGGCGCTCTCCGGCTCGGTCGCCGCCGTGTCGGTCGGGATCGTCGACGGGCGCGCCCTCCTCGACCTCGACTACTCCGAGGACTCGACCGCCGAGACGGACATGAACGTCGTCATGACCGGCGACGGCCGCCTCGTCGAGGTGCAGGCGACGGCCGAGCGCGACCCCTTCTCGCGCGAGCTCCTGGACGAGCTGCTCGACATCGCGACGGGTGGGATCGAGACGATCGCGATCGCCCAGGAGGATGCGATCGCCGCACGCAGAGAGTGATGAAGCGGGCGCGGCTCGCCTCCGGGAACTCGCACAAGCTCGACGAGCTCCGGGCCGCCCTGCCCACGTGGGAGCTCGAGCTCCTGGACGCCGACGACTACCCGCCCGAGGACGGCGGCACCTACGTCGAGAACGCCCGGATCAAGGCGCGCCACGGCGCCGCGCGGGCGCGGGGCGCGTGGGTGATCGGCGAGGACTCGGGAATCGAGGCGACGGCGCTCGGGGGCGCGCCGGGAATCAACTCGGCGCGCTGGGCCGAGGACGGGGTCACGCGACTCCTCCACGAGCTCGACGGCAGTGCAGACCGACGCGCCCGCTACGTCTGCGAGCTCGTCTGCCTCACCCCCGGCGGAGAGTTGCGCGGGAGCGGGATCCTCGAGGGCACGATCGCGAGCGACCGGAGCGGCGCGGAGGGCTTCGGCTACGACCCTGTCTTCGTGCCGCTGGGTGAGGAGCGAACCGTGGCCGAGCTCGGGGACGACTGGAAGCGGGCGCACAGCCATCGGGCCCGCGCCGCCGCCCAGCTCGACGCGGCCACCTCGGCCTAGGCCAGGCCGGCGACGTCGACCTCGCCGGCGCGTTGGCGGCCGAGCCACCAGTTGACCTCGGCGCCGAAGACGATCACGTTCGCCATCACGTAGAGCCAGACGAGCAGGAGCGCCGAGGCGCCGAGAGCCTGCACCGCGATCACCTCGGCCGAGAGGCGGACGAAGATCGGGAGCACCTGGAAGGTCACCTGGAGCAGGATCGCTCCGAGCACGGCGCCGGGCCAGACCTCGCGCAGGGTGAGCGGAGCGTTCGTCAGCCGCTCGTAGGCGGAGACGAGGAAGACGAAGACGGCGGCCGTCGAGACGAGCACCGAGAGCCCGTAGGCGACGACGTCGTTCGCGACGAAGCCGGGTGCGAACCGCTTGAGGATGTCGAACCCGATCGAGCCGATCACGAGCGCCGAGAAGAGAATCAGGAGCGAGGCGATCATGAAGAGCGTCGCCAGGCCCTTGCCGCGGAGGAAGCCGCGATTCGGCTTGCCGTAGACGATGTTGAAGGCGGACTCGAGCACGCTGAAGAGCGAGAGCGACGTCCAGAGCAGGAACGTCCCTCCGATCACGCCGAGCGTCGTCGCGTTCTCCGTGATCGTCTCGACCACTCGGACGATGTCGCCGATCGACTGGGAGGGGAAGAGCCGCTGGAGCTCCTCGACCAGATAGCTCGACTCCTCCGCGCGGCCCGTGAAGCCGAGCAGGGCGAGCGCGAGGAAGATCAGCGAAACCGAGGAGAGGAGCCCGAAGTAGGCGATCATCGCCGCGAGGTGGGTTCCGCGGTCGGCGAAGAACTTCGCGACGGGCTGGGCGAGGGGGGCGCGCACAGGCAGGAGTATGCGGGCAGAGCGGGGGTGTTAGGTTGCCGAGCGTGGACACCAAGAGCGCGCTCGCCGATCTGTCCGAGATCTCGTCGCAGATCGAGACGGCCGTCGTCTTCGATCCGGACGGGACGGTGCTCGGCTCGACCGCCGCGGACGACGAGCGCTCGCAGCGGCTCGCGCGGAACGCGCTCGACCTGCTCGCGGCCGCCCAGGAATCGGGCACGCCGTCCGGTCGGAAGCTGACCCAGATCGAGGCCTCGCTGCGGGAGGGAAGCGTCTTCGTCGTCTCCGGCGAGGGGCGCGGGATCGCGGCGACGACCACTCCTGAGCCGACCTCCGGTCTCGTCTTCTACGACCTTCGAACCTGTCTGCGCTCGCTCGAAGGCGACCACGCCGAGCCGGCAGCGGCAAAGCCGAGCAGGCGGAAGAAGAAGGCCGACGATGCGTAAGCTCCTCGCCGTCGCCGTCCTGATCGCGGGCCCGCTCCTCTACCTGAGCCGCAGGCGCGAAGAACGGCGCGAGCGGGTCAATCTCTACTACGACGACGGCTCGATGGTCATGCTCGAGCACGGCACTTCCGGGGCCGAGCGGCTGCTCGAGCTCGCGCACGCCTCGCTCCGGTGAGCGAGCGTCCGTGATGGACGAACTGGCGGCGCAACTCCGCGAGCACGCGCTCCTCGAGGGAGACTTTCTCCTCCGTTCGGGTCGTCGGTCGTCGTACTACCTGGACAAGTACCGGTTCGAGACCCGCCCGGAGCTCCTGCGGCCACTCGGAGAGCGGCTCGCGGCGGCCGTCGAGGAGTTCGAGCCCGAGGCGGTTCGCCTCGCCGGCCCCGCGCTCGGGGCCGTGGCGCTCGCGGCGTCCGCGTCGCTGGCCGGCGGGCTGCCCTTCGTGATCGTCCGCGCCGAGACGAAGTCCTACGGCACCGGGAACCGGATCGAGGGCCCGTTCGAGGCCGGCGAGCTCCTCTGCCTGATTGAGGACGTCGTCACCTCGGGAGGCGCGCTCGCGGAGTCGGTGGTGGCCCTGCGCGAAGCCGGGCTCGTCGTCCGAAACGCGGTCTGCGTGGTCGACCGGGAGGAGGGTGGCGCCGACGCGCTCGCCCGAATCGGCATCCGACTTCGGTCGCTCTTCACTGCAGGAGAACTCCTCCCGGAGGCTAAAACCGCCGGAAACCCGCATGGTTGAGCCGCTTCCCGTTGAGCCAGTCCGACGCGGCTGTTAGGGTCTGCCAGGGTTTTTCCGACTAATCCCACGACTCAGGAGGATGCAAGTGACGAAACAGGAATTCGTGGACGCAGTGGCGTCGAAGAGCAGTCTCTCGCGCCGAGACGCCAGCACGGCGGTCGACGCCTTCCTCGACTGCGTCACCGACGCCCTCACGAAGCGCGACACGATCACCTTCACGGGCTTCGGCAAGTTCTCGACGGCCGATCGCGCCGCCCGCGAGGGCGTCAACCCGCGCAACCCGGGCCAGAAGGTGCAGATTCCCGCGGCGACCGTGCCGAAGTTCTCGGCCGGCAGCCAGTTGAAGGCGGCAGTCAAGGCGGGCTGATCCGCTTTCCTTCTAGGCGCAATCAGGTTGGGGTCGGCTCTCGCCGACCCCAACCGCGCCAAGACCCCTGAAGGGTCGCTTCGCTCCGACCCTCGAGCGGCTGTGACAGATTGCAGGCGAACACACGTTCGCCTATGCTCGGCCGGTGCAACTCGCCTTCGACGCCGCCGACAGGCTGGTCGAGCTCGTCCACGCCCGCCGCGGGCCGGTTCCCGCCGAGGACGCCGCTCGCTCCCTCTTCGCGCTCCGGCACGCGCCCGTCGGGCTCGCGCGCGACCTCCTCTCCGATGTCGTCGAAGGGGATTCCCGGCTCACCTGGCGTGGCGCCTCGGTCGGGCTCGCGGATCCGCCGGGTGCGACGACGCCGCTCGAGGCCGCGACCTACGTCGTCGTCGACCTCGAGACGACCGGCCTCCGGCCGGGGAGCGCGGGCATCTGCGAGATCGGGGCGGTGCGGGTGGCCGGGCTCGAGCTCCGGGAGACGTGGGAGACGCTCGTCAATCCGCGCCGGCCGCTCCCGGCGCCGATCGCCGCGCTCACCGGGATCGAACCCGGCGCCCTCCGCGGTGCTCCACCTGCCGAGCTTGCCGTCCGCCGCTTCCTCGACTTCGCGGGCGACGCCGTGCTCGTCGCCCACAACGCCCGCTTCGACCTCGGCTTCCTCGACGTCGAGGTCGAGCGGCTGACCGGCAGGCGGCTCGCCAATCCGGTCGTGGACACCGTCTGGCTCGCCCGACGGCTGCTCGCCGGGCGGATCTCGCGGGTCGGGCTCGGCTCGCTCGCGTCCTTCTTCGGGACGGCGGCGCGCCCCTGTCACCGGGCGCTCGCCGATGCCCAGGCGACCGCCGAGATCCTCCTCGCCCTGATCGGGCTTGCGCAGGAGCGGGGCGCCGTCTCGGTCGCCGACCTCGTCGAGCTCTCGGCGCCCCGCGCGCGCCGGCTCGCAGGCAAGCGCTCGCTCGTCGCCGGCGCGCCCGCAGGCCCCGGCGTCTATCTCTTCCGCGACCGGAACGAGCAGGTGCTCTACGTCGGCCGCGCCCGCAGCCTCAAGCTGCGGCTCGGCTCCTACTTCCGGACTGAGCGGCAGCGGCCGGCGGTCGAGGCTGCGCTCGGTGCGCTCGAGCGGGTCGAGTGGCGTCCGCTCGGCTCGGAGCTCGAGGCGGCGCTCGAGGAGCTACGGCTCCTCCGCGAGCTCCGCCCGCCCGCGAACGCGCGCAGCGTGCGACCCGACCGCTACGTCTATCTCCGCCGCCGCGGCGAGCGCTTCGTCGTCACCGAGACGCCCACGGCGCTGGGGCCGATCAAGAGCCGTCGCCTCGCCCAGCGAGCCGCGCGGGCGCTCGCCGGGCACGAGGGCGACGACATCGCCACCGCGCTCCCGCGGCTCCGCGCGCAGCTGCGGAGGCTCGCATCCGACCTCAGGTTCGAGGACGCGGCCCGCTTGCGCGACCGCGTCGGGGCGCTCGAGGACGTCGCCTCCGCACTGGCCGAGCTGAAGCGGCTGCGCGGGCTCGAGGTCTGCCTCCTCGCGCCGGCGCTCGAGCCGGGCTTCGTGCGCGCGTTCTTCATCTCCGGTGGCAGGGTGGTCGCGGCGAGGACGCTTCTCCCCGGCGATGCGGGTCGAGTCGAGGTCGAGGCGGGGCTCGCGGCGACCCGGCGGGCGGAGCCTTCGCTCGGCCCCGAGGACACCGACGAGCTCCTGCTCGTCGGCTCCTTCTTGCGTAAGCCCCCACCCGAGTTGCGGATCGTGCCGCTCGACGCCGAGCGGATCCTGGCCGCCTGACCGGGAAGCCTCTGACGCCTTGAAGCTCTGAGTCGGGGCCTCATCGCGTCAGAGGCTCCCAGTAGCCTGTGCGTGATGGCGCAGGATCTCGAGGTCGGGCCCCGCGTTTCCACCACTGCGTTCGCGGACCGGCTCGCGGACGCCGTCGAGCGGAAGCGGAGCCAGCTCGTCGTCGGCCTCGACCCCCTCGTCGACCTGCTCCCGATGGAGCTGCGCGGCGAGTCGGTGCTCGGCCGCGCCGAGAGCTCGTACGCGTACGCCCGCTTCTGCTGCGGAATCGTCGACGCGGTGGCGCCGTACGTCGTCGCGGTCAAGCCTCAGGTCGCCTTCTTCGAGGCGCTGGGATCGGACGGGATCGCGGCATTGGAGCGAGTCTGTGGCTACGCGCGCACCGCCGGTCTCCTCGTGATCGCGGACGCGAAGCGCGGCGACATCGGCTCGACCGCGCGCGCGTACGCCTCCGCCTTCCTGGAGCCGCACGGGGAGGACGAGCCGCTGGCGGATGCGCTGACCGTGAACCCCTACCTCGGCCACGATTCGATCGAGCCGTTCCTCCAGGCATGCCGCCTCCACGGCGCGGGCATCTTCTGCCTCGTGAGGACGTCCAACGCAGGAGCTGCCGACGTGCAGGAGCTGACTCTCTCCGACGGTCGCCGGGTCTGGCAGCACGTCGCGGGCCTCGTCGACGAGTGGGGGGCCGAGCACGTGGGCGAGCGGGGGCTCTCGAGCGTCGGAGCGGTCGTCGGCGCGACGGCCCCGCGCGCAGTCGCCGAGGCCCGGCGGCTGCTTCCCCGCTCCGTGATCCTCCTGCCCGGCGTCGGCGCCCAGGGCGCGACGCCGGCGGACGTCGCGCGCGCGTTCACGAGCGGGCCGGCGAGCGCGCTCGTGACCGCCTCGCGTTCGATCATCTACGCCTATCGCACCGGCGAGCACGCCGAATGGCGAGCCGCCGCCGGCGCGGAAGCCGCGCGCCTCCGCTCGGAGGTCTGGTCGGTCTCCGGCTGGTGATGCGCCGCCCCTCGCCCGCGCGCTACGCCGCGCCCGTCGCCTTTCTCGCCGCGGTCACCGTCGCGATCCTCCTCGTCCGCTCGGGGCTCGATGGCCGCGAGGGGCCCGCCCCGACGCCCGCCACCGTGCTCGAGACCACGGCGACGACGACCGCGGCCCAGCCCGCGCCGACGACCACGGCGGCGGCCACGACGGCGGTCGAGGAAGCCGAGACGCACGAGATCGGGGAAGGGGACACGCTCGACCGGATTGCGATCCGGTTCGACACGACGGTGGAAGAGCTCCTGGCCCTGAACCCGGACATCGACCCGAACGCGCTCCAGCTCGGACAGTCGATTCGCGTGAAGTAGAGTGGCCGCCGCATGAAGCGAGCCGGACTCCTTCTTGCGGCCCTCGCTGCGCTCGTTCTCGCCGTTGGGGCTGCGTCCGCGCCGCCGCCCCCATCGTTTCAGGTGCAGGCCGAGGCGTACCTCGTCCAGAACGCGACGACCGGCGAAGTGCTGGCCGCGTTCGACGAGCGCGAGCGGCTGCCGATCGCCTCGATCACCAAGCTGATGACAGTGCTCGTGACGCTCGAACGGGCCGAGCTCGACGAGGTCGTGACCGTGTCGCGGCGCGCGGCGGCGGTCGGCGAGTCGTCGATCGACCTGGCCGTCGGCGAGCGGATCAACGTGCGCGACCTGATCCGGGCGGCGCTGATCCAGAGCGCGAACGACGCAGCCAACGCGCTCGCCGCACACGTCGGCGACGGCTCGATCCCGCGGTTCGTCGAGCTGATGAACGCGAAAGCGCGCACGCTCCGGCTGGCTGACACCCACTTCGCGAACCCGGACGGGCTCGACGCGCCCGGCCACTTCTCGAGCGCCCGCGACGTGACGAGGCTCGCACGGGTCGCGATGCACGAGCCGTTCGTGCGGGAGACGGTGCGGACGGTCGAGACCACCGTTGGTGGACGGCGGCTCGTCAACTGGAACGACCTGCTCTCCACGTTCCCACGCCTGCTCGGGGTCAAGACCGGCCACACGAACGGCGCCGGCTGGTCCGAGGTCGCCGCGGCGCGCGGCCCCGGGGTGACGATCTACGCAACCCTCCTCGGCGGACAGAGCCGCGCAGGGCGGAACGAAGATCTCGCAGAGCTGCTCGCCTGGGGGCTCGCGCGCTATCGCACGGTCTGGGCGATCGACGGGGCACGCGTCTACGCGAGCGCGAAAACCGCCTACGGGCGGCCGCCCGTGCGGCTCGTCGCGGCGAAACCGGCGCTCCGCGTCGTCCGCGTCGACCGCTCGCTCTCGGAGCGGATCGTCTCGCCCGTCGAGGTCGAGCTGCCGATCCGGAAGGGCCAGCGGCTCGGCGAGGTTCACGTGCTCGACCGCGGCAAGGTGATCGCGCGCTCGCCCCTCGTCGCCGCAACCGCCGTGGCTCGTCCGGGCCGGGCCCAGCGCGTAGGGTTCTATGCAGGCCGCACGCTCCACCACATCTGGGGGTTCGCAGGATGATCGTGACGGTGACACTGAACGCCGCGCTCGACCGGACGCTGACGGTTCCGAGCTTCCAGCGAGGCCACCGCCACCGCGCCAGCCAGGTGTTGACGCTCGCGGGCGGGAAGGGGATCAACGTCGCGCGTGCGCTCAAGCGCCTCGACGTCCCCGTCGTCGCGACCGGGCTCGCGGGCGGCCGCACCGGAACACGGATCGTGGAGGAGCTGACCGCCGAGGCGATCCTCAACGACTTCGTCCGGATCGGCGAGGAGTCGCGCGCGTCCACCGCCGTCGTCGATCCGATGGAGAACTCGTACACGGAGATCAACGAGTGGGGCCCTCTCGTCGCGCCCGTCGAGCTCGAGATGCTGCTCGAGAAGCTCCACTACCTCTCCCGTGGGGCCGACTTCGTGATCTTCGCCGGCTCGCTCCCGCGCGGCGTCGACGAGGCCTTCTACGCCGACGCGATCCGCGACCTGAACCGGCGCGGGGTCAAGGTCGTGCTCGACACCGAGGGGGAGCCGCTTCGCCTGGCCGTCGAGGCCGAGCCGTATCTCGTCTCCCCGAACCAGCGAGAGGCCGAGCACGTGGTCGGGCAGGAGCTCGACGACGAGGACGACTACCTGATGGCGCTCGACCGGATCGCCGAGCTCGGCGCCCGGAACGTCCACGTCACGCACGAGTCGGGCTGCTACGGCCTCTTCCGCGAGGAGCGCCAGGTACGCCGCTACCGCGCGTCGGCTCCTGCGGTCGAGCCCGTGTCCGTGGTCGGGGCCGGGGACGTGCTCCTCGCCCAGTTCATAGCCGCGCAGCTGAACGGTAAGAGCGCCGAGGACGCGCTCCGGATCGCAGTCGCCGCCGGCGCTGCCTCGACGCTCGAGGTGGGCGCGGGGCGATTCGAGCCCCGGGATGCCGGCCGGCTCCTTGCGGGCGTCGAGCTGCACGAGTTGCAGCCGCTCGCCGTCTGAGAAAGCCGGGGGAAGCACAGGGCGAGCTCCCCCCGGCAGCATCGCCGCGCAGTGGCGGCGACGAGCTTCTACTGGTCGTGGTCCTGCTTGACGTCGCCCCGCCAGGCGCCGGTCTCGACTCCGCGACCCTCGATCAGCTCCTTGAACCGCTTCAGGTCGCCCTGGACGCGCCTGGAGTCCGCACCGACGGCGGCACCGACGGTCTCGACGGCCCCGTCGGGCTCCCAGTCCATCTGCACCATCACGCGGGTCTTGTCGTCCTCGATCCGGTGGAAGGTGACGACGCCCGCGTTCTCGCGACCCTCGGTCGCCTTCCAGGCGACGCGGTGGTCGGGGTGCTGCTCCGTGATCTCGGCGCGCCACTCCTCCTTCTTGCCGGCGATCTCGGCCGTCCAGAGGAGATGCGTGTCGTCGGTCTGCTGGACGCTCTCGATCCCCTCCATGAACTGCGGGAACTCCTCGAACTGCGTCCACTGGTTGTAGGCCGTGGTGACGGGAACGTCGACCTCGATCGACTCCTCGATGCGAGCCATGGGGCCATCCTTTCGTCTCGATTTTGTCCACCGATCTGTCCCCACTTTCCACCGCGCCGAAACCGGGCCGTCCGGGAGAGGGTGGTAGGATCGTCCGACTCGTGATTCGCGTCCTCGCCACCGTCGCTCCGGCCCCGGAAAGGGTCGACTGAGGTGGAATTCGAGCTCGATCGTGACGCGAAGTTCGGCAAGGAAGGCCTCACGTTCGACGACGTGCTCCTGCTCCCGGCCGAGTCCGGCGTGCTCCCGAACGACGTGCGCACCGCGACCAGGCTGACCCGGACGATCGCGCTCGAGATCCCGATCGTCGCCGCCGCGATGGACACCGTCACCGAAGCGCGCCTCGCGATCGCGCTCGCTC
>Ga0136611_10000376_pt1 | contig 28856 bp, 22 predicted proteins | sample AntDrymUQ2232306_2_FD_106645 | JGI IMG/M metagenome (GOLD analysis project Ga0136611, IMG submission 106645) | Polar desert sand microbial communities from Dry Valleys, Antarctica - metaG UQ223 (23.06) | ecosystem: Environmental > Terrestrial > Soil > Desert | place: Antarctica: Dry Valley...
GAAAAAAGCGCGACTTAAATTTAAGTCGCGCTTTTTTCTTGCAGAAGTTGGCTTGTCATTTTTGTTCGTATTACGGCAGAGCCACCAGAGTGTCCGACAATTTTTCAACCACCATTAAAAGTGTTTTGCCCGATTCTGTAAATTGCCCGTTCGCTGCTTGATCTTCAGCTCTGCCCGACATATCGGATATTCCCTGAATTTGAAAAAGGTAGTTCTTTAAAGCAGGTTTAGTGCGAAACTCAATTTCCAGCGCGACTAATCCGGCGCGGAGATTTTTAATTGAAGTAAGGACATCCTGCTTAATTTTCGCGTTAAGTTCAGGCGCGTTGCGCGAAGCCTTTCGCGCCGCGATTTCTTTATCCAGGTCTTCGATAACTCGCGCGATGCCGCCGTAATTGTAAATAAACTTCGAGACGTTTTTAATCTGCGTCGAGACTTTTTCCGCGCCGGATTTTATCTCGAAGCTGTTCGTCGCCGCAGCGGTCGCGTTTGTTCTTGTTTTTTTGGCTGGCGTTCGGCGTTTTTGGGCTTGCGCAGAAACGATCAAGCACAGCAGACACGCAAAAATCGCGGTATATTTCATCAATTTAGTTTTCATATTCGTTTTCTTCGGCAATTAGTAAATTTGTTCGGATAATTTTATCATAAATAAAGATGCCGGAAAAACAATTAGAGGTTCGCCGACTCGGACGCTTCTCTTACGAGGCGGGTTTGCGCTTGCAAAAAGAGCTTGAGCAGGAAGTTATCGAGCGGCGCGAAACGGACTATTTGCTGCTGCTCGAACATCCGCACACGTTCACAATCGGACGACGCGCCAAAGAAAACGGCGTTTTGGCGACCGCCGAGATGCTCAAAAGTTTAGAAGTTTCGGTCTTTGAGACGAATCGCGGCGGGAAAGTAACGTATCACGGACTCGGGCAAATCGTCGGCTATCCGATTATCAGTCTTTCGCCCGACCGCGAAGATGTTCACAAATACGTCCGCGACATTGAGGAAGTGTTAATTCGGACGCTTGGTGATTTTGGTATTGAGGGTTTTCGCATCGAAGGTTTAACCGGCGTTCACACGCGCGAGGGCAAAGTGGCGGCAATCGGCATTCATATCAAACGATGGGTCACGACGCACGGTTTCGCGCTTAACGTCAACACGGATTTGAGCTTTTTCGATTGGATAATCGCCTGCGAAGGCGAGCCGGTAACTTCGATGGAAAGATTGCTCGGACGTGAACTTGAGCTGAAAGAAGTCGAAGATATAATCGTCAGAAATTACGCTGATGTATTCAACAATTCGTCAGTGCTTGAAAACCGAGAGCTGAAAATTGAGAATTAATTTTCATTGTGCATTTTTCATTACGGCGAATGGCAACCAATCGCCCGTTTTCGCGCATCTTGAACTATTAAGTATTACCGTCTAAAATCTTAAAAGTTACCGTTTAAAAAAACAAAGAAAATTTTTATTGCTGTAAATTCCAGGAGTTACATCGTTATGTTCAAAAAAAGTTTGATTCGTAATACGGCTTTGACCGTTTCGATTCTGGCGGCGGGCGCGTCATTCGGGTTTGCCCAGAACCCCAAACCGACCGAAGACCCTTCGCAAAAAGCCCGCAAGTTTACGGAAGAAAAAGATAAAATTTACAAAAATTGGTTGAGCAAAGACGTTGAGTATATAATCACGGGTGAAGAAAAAAAGGCTTACAAAGCCCTAAAAACCGACGAAGAGCGCGAAAATTTTATCGAAAACTTTTGGCGCAGACGCGATCCCGACCCGGACACGGAAGAAAACGAATATCGTGAAGAGTATTACGAGCGCATCGCTTACGCCAACGAACATTTCGCGTCAGGAATTCCCGGCTGGAAAACCGACCGCGGACGAATTTATATCACATTCGGAAAACCGGACGGCATCGAATCGCATCCGTCCGGCGGCTCATACGACCGTCCCAGTTACGAAGGCGGCGGTTCGACAACGACTTATCCGTTTGAAGTCTGGTTTTATCGTCATCTCGATAACGTCGGCGACGGCATCGAAATCGAATTTGTTGACCCGACCGGAACCGGCGAATATCGCATCGCCCGCAGTCCGAACGAAAAAGATGCGTTGTTAAACGTGCCGGGTGCGGGATTGACGACTGCCGAGTCGCTCGGACTTGGCAATAAAGGCGACCGAATTTCGGGGATAGGCAACACTAATAATTACGGGCGCGAACAGGACAGTCCATTTCGACGAATGGAAATAATCAACAATCTGCAGCGTCCGCCGAAAGTTAAATTCAGCGATTTGCAGGGCAGCTTAACCGATTCGGCGGTAATTGATAATAATCCGCTCGATTTCGATTTGCGCGTGGACTTCTTTCGTCAATCCGACGAGCGCGTGATTACGGCGTTTACGGTGCAAACTGAAAATAAAGAACTTACCTTTAGTGATGCCGGCGGGCTGCAAACGGCGCGAATGAATATCTTCGGACGGATTATGGCGGTCTCCGGCAAACGTTCGGGAATCTTTGAAGACTCGGTAACGACCAGTGCCACCGCTGTCGAAGTCGTCGAAGCGAAAGACAGAAAATCAATTTACCAAAAAGCGGTTGCTTTAACGCCCGGAACCTACAAAGTTGATGTTGTTGTTCGCGATGTCGGAACGGGCAATCGCGGCATCCGCAGCATCGGCTTTACCGTGCCGCGTTATGAGGAAAGCAAACTGGCGACCTCAACCTTGATTCTGGCTTCAACCCTTCGTTCGACTACCGAGCGCGACATCGGCGGCAGTTTCGTAATCGGTTCGGCAAAAGTCATTCCGAACCTTTCGGGCGTTTACAAAAAAGGTCAGGATGTCGGAGTTTATCTGCAAGTTTATAACACCGGAATTGACCAGACAACACTGCGTCCGGCGGTTGATGTGACATACATTTTGACCAAAGGCGGAAAAGAGATTTTAAATCAGCCGGAGAATTGGGAAGGTTTGAGCGATTCGGGACAGCGGCTGACGCTGGCGCGAATGATTCCGACCGCAACACTGGCGACGGGTGATTATGAATTGAAAATCAAAATCAAAGACCGCGTTCCGAACAGCGAAAACAAAATTCAAACGCTTGAGCCGACGGCGAAATTCACCGTTGTGCAACCGTAAATCACCGAGAAAATAATTTTACCGCCGACGTTTTCTTTTATAAAAACGTCGGCTTTTTTATTATGGAAACCGAAAGATTGATTTTCAGACATTATATTCAAGAAGATTATAAGGATTTTATTACTCTGTTCACCGATGCCGCGGTAATGAAGCACGTCGCCAACGGCGTGATGACCGCCGAAGAAGCCGCAGCGTTCTGGCGAAAACTGTTTGAAGAACTATATCCGCAATCATTTAATATCTGGGCGGTTTTCGCCCGGGAAGATTCGCGCTATGTCGGACACGCCGGAATTTATCCGCGTCCGACGCACAAAAAAGATTGGGAGTTTGTCTATTTTCTCAATCAAACTTCCTGGAGTAAAGGTTACGCGACGGAGATTGCGCGTCGCGTAATCGAATACGGTTTTGACGAACTAAAATTACCGAAGGTTTACGCTACGGTTGACGACGATCATTCGGCTTCGATTCGCGTTTTGGAAAAAGCGGGAATGAATTTTGAGCGATACGAATTTGACGAAGACGGGCAATTTTCAGTTTATTCGACAAAGAAAGATTAGCCGCGAACAAACACAAAATTTTATGATTTCACTTCATAAAATTTTGTGTTTGTTCGCGGCTAATCTTTCTTCATAAAATTATCGAACCACAATTGAAAAACCAGCAAAGTCCAAAGCTGTTTATGGTGTGAGGCGACGTTGGTTTCGTGTTCCCGAATCAATTTCTGCACGTATTTCTCATTGAACAAGCCTTGATTTCTCAATCTATCGGGCGCGAGCAAATCGCGCATTAACGGATTTAATCTGCCTTTCAGCCATTCGGCAATCGGAACTCCGAAGCCTTTTTTCGGTCGCTGCAAAATGTTGCGCGGAAGAAGCGGTTCGACAGCTTTTTTCAGAATATATTTTCCTTTATTGCCTTTGAGTTTATATTCGAGCGGAAGCGCAGCGGCAAATTGAGCGACTCTTGGGTCGAGAAACGGAGCGCGGACTTCCAAAGACACCGCCATCGAAGCGCGGTCAACTTTTGTCAAAATATCTTCCGCCATATAAAAATTCATATCGAGAAACTGCATCCGCTCGATTTCCGTCGGCGCGTCGGTAATCTTCAATAAATCTTTCGCGCCTTTGTAAATATCATTTGAAGTCTGCGCCAAAACGTCTTTCGTTAACAAATCGCTTTGCCCGTCAATCGAAAATGACCCGAACCACGAATGATGGCGCGTCACCGCATCATACTTTGAAGCCGCGACAAATCGTTTCGCTTTATAATCGAACGAAAGATTTTTCGTCGAAACCGGCAGATTATTGACAATCGGCTCAATCACGCCCGAGCGCAGAAAACGCGGAATCGAATCATAAACCCGCGCCATTTTATGACCGAAATACATCGGATAACCGGCAAAAATCTCGTCGCCGCCGTCGCCGCCGAGCGCGACCGTGACATATTTGCGGACGAAACGCGCGAGCAAAAAGGTCGGTATTAAAGAACCGTCGGACATCGGCTCATCAAGCCACGTTCCGATTTCCGAAATTAAATCGGCGGCTTTCTCGACGCTCAATTTATCTTCGTAATGTTCCGTTCCGAGATGCTTTGCCACTTGTCTGGCGAACTTCGATTCGTCAAACGAATCTTCTTCAAAACCAATGGAAAACGTCTTAACTTTTTCAGTCGAAAACTGCGTCGCAAAAGCCGCGACGGTCGAAGAATCAACGCCGCCGCTTAATAAAATTCCCAAAGGCACGTCGGCAACAAGCCGCATTCTGACGGCATCGGCGAGCAGTTCGCGCAAATCGTCGGCGGCTTTTTCAATCGTCGGCACATTGCCGTTTCCGTGAAAAGTCAGATTCCAATAACGCCGCGTTTTCACTTGCCCGTTTTCAAGAGTCAAAAAATGCGCGGCGGGCAGTTTGTAAATATTCTTGTAAATCGAAGCGGGCGCGGGAACGTAATCGAACGATAAGTAGGAACGAAGCGCGTCCGTGTTAATTTCATTTTTGACGGCTGGATTCTCCAGCAGAACTTTTGGCTCGGAAGCGAAAATCAATTTCCCGTCGAACACGCCGTAATAAAGCGGCTTCTCGCCGAAACGGTCACGCGCAATCAACAATTTCTTTTTGCGTTTATCCCAAAGCGCAAACGCAAACATTCCGTTGATCTGTTCGAGCATCGCTTCGCCGTATTCCTCGTAAAGATGCGGCAGAATTTCCGTGTCGGTCTGCGTTTCAAATTTATGTCCGCGTTTTTCCAAGTCGGCGCGAACCTCGCGGAAATTATAAAGCTCGCCATTCATTACCACGACGATTGATTTATCTTCCGAATAAACCGGCTGCTCGCCCGTGTGCAAATCAATAATCGAAAGCCGCCGCATTCCGAGCGCGACCGATTCATCGAGCCACAAACCTTCCGAATCGGGACCGCGATGCTTCATCCGTTCGCACATCTGATGCAAAACGGCTTCGCTCGTGTTTGGCGAAGGTTTATTTTCTAAATTTGCCCAACCCGCTATTCCGCACATTTATTTTTTTGGATTGCCGCCATCGAATCCTATTTTCTCGCGTACCGTGTAAATCGCCTTGTCCTGCGATTCGTGATAAGTCCGCACAAGCATTTCAGCTAACAAGCCCATCAGGAAAAACTGCATCGAGATTGCCAGCAGAACAATCGCGATTATCGGCAGCGGCGTTAAAATGAATGAGACGCCGTAACCGAATTTCAAAACGAACGCCCAAACGCCCGCGATGATTGATAGAAAAAACGCGACCATTCCGAACGTGCCGAAAACGTAAATCGGCTTCGTTTTATACGAAGCCATAAATTTTATCGTCATCAAATCGAAGACGACTTTGACGGTGCGCGAGATTCCATATTTCGATTTGCCCATCGTGCGGGCGTGGTGGTCAACGGGAATTTCCGTCACTCGCGCGCCGACCCAACTGGCGTAGATCGGAATAAAGCGGTGCATCTCGCCGTAGAGTTTTACGTCCTGAATCACTTCGCGGCGATAGGCTTTGAGAGAACAGCCGTAATCGTGCAGCGGAACGCCGCCGATTTTGGAAATCACGCTGTTGGCGATCCACGAAGGAATTTTTCGCATAATCAGTTTGTCTTTGCGATTCTTGCGCCAGCCGGAGACGACATCGTAGCCTTCGTTTAATTTATCGAGCAGGCGCGCAATATCTTTCGGGTCGTTCTGCAAATCCGCGTCCATCGGGATAAGAATGTTGCCTTTTGCGGCATCAATGCCCGCCGACATCGCCGCCGTCTGCCCGTAATTTCTTCGCAAAGAAATCACGCGAACGCGCGAATCAGCCGCTGCGATTTCCTTTAAAATCGGCAGCGATTTATCAGTCGAGCCGTCGTCAACGTAAATAACTTCCGCCGTTTTGCCCAGAGATTGCAGTGCTTCCTGAATCTTCGCGTGCATCGGACGCAGATTATCCTCTTCGTTTAAGACCGGCAAAAACAAAGATAAATCGGGCGCGGTTTGTGTTTCAGTATAATTTGCGGGCGGTTGCGGATTCATTATTAATCAAAGTAAATAATGTAAAACTTTCCGGCGTAAAAATACAGTCTGCAAGTTTCAGGTTTCAAGTTCCAAGTTCCAAGTCAGTTCAGTTTTTAACCTAAAACCTAAAACTTGAAACTTGAAACCTGAAACTTTTCTGATGAAAAACATCATTTTTGTGTTAATCTTTAATTCGAGTTTTGTTCAAAACTCATAGCTTCCAACCAAATTCACGCCCCGTAAAATTCAGGCAAAATGGAAAAACTAAACGAATACCTGCAAACTCTGCTCTCGACCTGCAGTTACGAACTGCGTCTCGAACCGAACAAAACGCCGTATCTGGTCTCTGCCAACGGTATGACTGATGTCGCTAATTCGCCGCTGCTCGGAACGCAAATCAGTATGTTGGTTTTTCCGCTGATTCCGTCTGCCGTCAAACAGGAACTGCCCAACAAGCCGGAAATCGAGTTTGTTCACAATCACACGCTCGGCAATTTTAATTTTCAGATTAAAAAATCGCCCGCCGGATTTAATGTGACGATTCGCCCGCTGCTTTCAGAAGTGACAGACAGTCAACCGGCGACTTCCGCGCCAATCTCAAACGGTTCGTCCGCTCATAGCGAAATGAAAGCGACTGACAATTTTGTTTCGCCTCAAATGTCGTTCGCGTCGGGCATAAATATTCCCGAATACTCGTATCAAAATTCCGCCGATTCCTCTGTTATTCAAGTTGAGGTTGTCGAACCGCAGACAGGAAATTCGTCGAGTTTTCCGGTCAACACGTTGCCGAGCGTTTCAAATTTTGGCAATGAAATCAACGCTTCGGCAAAAACGGAAGATGATGGTTTTTCCGTTTCGCCATCAGCTCCCGTAATCGAAATGTCGGTTCAAATGCCCGCCGAAAAGCCTGTTATTAATTATGCTCCGCAAATTGAACCGCCGCTCGCCTTTGCTTCGGCAGCGGCGAATCCGCGAGCGCGAGCGCGAATGGACGAATTGTTTCGATTGATGGCGGAAGCCGGCGCGTCGGATTTGCATCTTTCAGTCAGTATGCCGCCGCTTATCAGAAAAGACGGCAAAATTCAGCCGCTGGACACGAGTGAAACGACGCTTTCGTCCGACGCGATGAAAGAATTGCTCACCTCGATTATGCCCGCCAAGAATCAGGAGGAATTCAGCAAACGAAACGACACGGATTTCGCCTATGAAATCTCTGACTTAGCGCGTTTTCGGGCGAATATCTTTATGGATCGTAAAGGAATGGGCGCGGTTTTTCGCATCATTCCGGTGAAAATTACAACTGCCGAACAGCTCGGACTTTCCAAAGCGATTCTGAATTTGTGTAATTTGTCGAAAGGCTTAGTCGTCGTGACGGGTCCGACCGGCAGCGGAAAATCTACGACGCTCTGCGCGATGGTCAACTACATCAATTTCCAGCGCGAAGACCATATTATCACTATCGAAGACCCGATTGAATTCACGCACGAAAATCAAAAATGTCTGGTCAACCAGCGTGAAGTTCACAATCACACCGACAGTTTCAAAGACGCTTTGTGCGCCGCGCTGCGCGAAGACCCGGACATTTTACTGGTCGGCGAAATGCGCGATTTAGAGACGATTTCCATCGCCATCGAGACGGCAGAAACCGGACACCTTGTTTTCGGAACGCTGCACACGACGACCGCCGCTTCGACTGTGGATAGAATCATTGACCAATTTCCCGCTGACCGTCAGCAGCAAATTCGCGTGATGTTGAGCGAATCTTTGAAAGGCGTTATCGCGCAAACGCTGCTCCCGAAAAAAGGCGGCGGACGAGTCGCCGCGCTTGAAATTTTGATAGTTACGCCCGCGATTTCTAACCTGATCCGCGAAGGCAAAACCTTCCAGATTCCGTCAGCGATGCAAACGGGCAAACAGCACGGAATGGTGATGCTCAACGACGCACTGATGGAATTAGTCCAGAAAGGAATCGTCGAACCGAAGGACGCTTATTTGAAAGCGGTCGAGAAAACCGGCTTTGAAGCATTGCTGACGAGAAACGGTTTCAAGCTATAGAACCTTTCGCAAAATAATTTTCGGCGGCGAACGGTATTTTCAATCGTTCGCCTTTTTCATTGCGGAATAAAACTAGACAATAAGAAGCAAGAAAGCTATAAACTATAGCCAAGCAAGTGTTGAAAATAATTTAGATGATTCGGATTTTATATACCGAAATCTTTTTATAAAATTCTGTCCGAAACGATTCCGATAAAACTAATATGACAAAACCTTTAGTCCTTGATTTGAGCGAAGTCAGTGCCGACGATGTAGCAATCGTCGGCGGCAAATGCGCGTCTTTGGGTGAACTTTTTCGGGAGTTGACCGCGCAGGGCGTGAAAGCCGTTGACGGATTTTCGACGACCAGCGACGCTTATCATCTTCTTCTCGACATCGGCGGATTGAGAAAGAATCTACAAAAACTCCTGAAAAATCTGGACGTGGACAATTTAGACGAACTCGCCCGCGTCGGCAGTGAAGCCCGGCGGCTGATGCTTGAAACGCCGTTTCCGAAAGAGATTGAAGCGGCGATTCTCAAATCATATCGGAGATTATGCGAGCGCACAGGGAAAAAGACTTGCGAGGTCGCGGTGCGCTCGTCGGCGACGGCGGAAGATTTGCCCGACGCTTCGTTTGCCGGTCAGCAGGACACGATCTTAAATGTGCTGGGCGATAAAAGATTGATTGAAGCGTGTCACCAATGTTACGCCTCGCTCTGGACAGACCGCGCGATTTCTTATCGCACGGCGAAAGGCTTTGACCATTTTGATGTCGCGTTGTCAATTGGCGTGCAGCCGATGGTGCGGTCTGATATTGCCTGTTCGGGCGTGATGTTCACGCTCGACACGGAAAGCGGTTTTCGTGAAGCGGTCGTCATCAACGGCGCGTGGGGTTTGGGCGAAGCGGTCGTGCAGGGAATGGCAACGCCCGACGAGTGGGTAGTTTTTAAACCGACTTTGAAACTCGGTTTTCGCCCGATTGTTACCAGAAAACTCGGCGTGAAAGAAGTGAAAATGGTTTTTGCCGACGACGGCACGGGAACGCAGGTCAGAGATGTCGTCGAATCGCAGCGCAAGCGTTTTTGTCTCGCCGGTTTTGAAGTTTTGCAATTAGCGACGTGGGCTTGCCAGATCGAAGACCATTATTCAAAGCGCGCCGGAAAATCTCAGCCGATGGATATTGAATGGGCGAAAGACGGCATCACGGGCGAGCTTTTTATTTTGCAGGCAAGACCCGAAACGGTTCATACGCAGAAGGAACAGAATTTCGTCGAAACTTATAAACTTTCAGACAATCACGGCGCGCCGCTCGTGACGGGCGTGGCAGTCGGCGAGAAAATCGCGCACGGGAAAGTTCACGTTTTGCTCGACCCGAACAAATTAAAAGAATTCAAAGCGGGCGACATTTTGGTGACTTCGATGACCGATCCGGCTTGGGAGCCGATTATGAAACGCGCGTCGGCAATCGTCACCGAACGCGGCGGGCGAACTTGTCACAGCGCGATTATCAGCCGCGAACTCGGGCTTCCCTGCATCGTCGGCACGGGCAATGCGACGGAAGCTTTAAAGTCCGGCACAAACGTCACCGTTTCCTGCGCCGAAGGCGAGCAGGGGAAAATTTATTACGGAACGATTGACTTTAAGGTTGATAAAAGATTTGTCACCGATGACGAGCGACCGGTGACGCAGGTGATGATGAACGTCGGCGATCCCGACCGCGCTTTTGCCGCTTCGATGTATCCGAACGACGGCGTTGGTCTGGCGCGTTTGGAATTTATTATCAACAATCACATCGGCATTCATCCGATGGCTCTGGTCAATTATCCGAATCTGAAAAAACGCGACGATGTTGAAGAAATTGCTCGGAGAATCGGCGAGGAAGACCCGAAGGAATTTTTCGTGCGCTCGCTGTCCGAAGGCATCGCCAAAATCGCGGCGGCGTTTTATCCGAAAGACGTGATTGTGCGGATGTCTGATTTCAAATCGAACGAATACGCACGGCTTATCGGCGGATTGGAATACGAACCGATTGAGGAAAATCCGATGCTCGGTTTTCGCGGCGCGTCCAGATATTACGACGACCGCTATCGCGCTGGTTTTCGGCTTGAATGTCTCGCGCTGCAAAGAGTCCGCGAAGATATGGGTTTAGTCAACGTCAAGGCGATGATCCCGTTTTGCCGCACGGTTGAAGAAGCCGAAAAGGTTATCGCGCTGATGGCGGAATACGGCGTTCGGCAGGGCGAAAACGAACTCGAAATTTACGCGATGTGCGAGCTTCCGGCGAACGTCGTTTTCGCCGACGAATTCTTACAAGTTTTTGACGGCTATTCAATCGGCTCAAACGATTTGACGCAGCTTGCTTTAGGTTTAGACCGCGACTCGGAAATGGTCGCGCATCTGTTTGACGAGCGCAACGGCGCCGTCGAGAAAATGGTGGCGATGGCGATTGAAGCGGCGCAGCGCAACGGCAAAAAAATCGGAATTTGCGGGCAAGCACCTTCTGATTACCCTGAATTTGCGAAGTTTCTGGTCGAGAAAGGAATCAATTCGATTTCATTAAATCCCGATACGGTGATTCAAACGACGCACACGATTTTGGAAACCGAAAAGGAATTGAAGCAAAGCCAATCGGTGGTGAAATAAGGTAGTGTCCTAATTTTGTGGTGATATACTTTTTAGAGAGTTTCAAAAACGACCCTTTTCGAGACGATTAATGTAAGAATGATGAGAATGCAAAAACCAATTCTTTTAACCTTATATGTTGCTTCACTCGGTTGCGCCGTCTTAATGATGTTATGGCTCATACGTCTTGTCGGGTCAGGAGCGACATATAGTTATTCAGCTCAAACAGAAGACGGTTCTTCTGTGATGATATGCAATGCACCCATTTTTACGGCAGATAATTGGTTATGGACTTCTTTTGAGATAATCGTCGTTCCTGTTTTAATACTAATCGCGGCGATTCAAACAATCCGAGTTTTGCATAAACGATTGTTTTAAGAATTAAATCAAAAACGCCTGTTTTTGGAACTAAACAAATTTAATCGGCAATTCCGCAATAAAGCTCAATTTAACGAGTTTCAAAACCCGTCTCATAATCAAAGTTTCAAAACCTAGCCCGTTTGGTGAGTTTTGGATCATTTATAAATTGCCCTTTCCAAAAGTCAAAACCAAATACTTTCACTCGCACAAGATTAGAACACCACGCGAAATAAATTGGAAAGAGAAACAAATTTGAGATAAAGTAGCGCGAATGATTGAATACACGATTTTTTGCGACGTTTGCGGAGACATGATTGACAGCGATTCTCGCAGCGCCCGCCAAGCCAGAAAAAGAGCCAAGGCGAAAGGTCTGCTCGTTCGCATTCTTCGCAAAGACTATTGCCCGAAATGTGCCGAAAAACTTCGCAATGAAGAAGAAACATGAGCGGAAGCAAGGGCAGAACACTCAACTCCGCCTTTGCTTCCGCGCTGGCTTCCGCCGCATAATCGCACACAATTACTTCGCTTCCGCTTGGGTAGAAAATCTTGAATTGAAAGCCGTCGTCGGTCGCCTGTTTGTTTTAATGAAATCTCTGCTGCTTGAAACGCTCACATTGTTTGCCGAAAGCGTCGTTCCCGTTGAGCGTTGAAACTCGGAGATGGCTTTATTCAAATCCGTCTGCGCCTGCAATTCCCTGCCGCGTGCCGCCAGCAATTCGGTCTGTCTTTGCAAAACCAAATAAAATGTCGTTACGCCCGAACGAAATTGACGCTGCTCGCTTTCGTAAAGCTGTTCGGCTGATTGACGCGAAGCGAGCGCGGAGGACAAACGCGCTTCGGCGGAGCGCAGAGCCTGCAAGGAATTTCTCACTTCGGCTTCAATAATTTGTTCCTGCTGCGCCCGCGTGTTTCTGAGTTGCGTTCCTTCCGCAAGCGAACGACCGAGATTGGCTTCGGCGACGCGATTGCCGAACGGCAGTCCGATTTGCACGCCGGCGCGGTAAGTCGGATATCTTTGCGCGAAAATATCGCCGAGCGAATTGAAGAAACCGCCGACTAAACCGCCGGGCGGCGAACTAACGGTCGTTGTCGGATTGATGACGAGCGGCGGCAGATTCTGCCCCGCCGAAAGCTGATTGATACGAGCCAGCAATTCGGTATTGACCGTGCCGGTTGTACGCGTGATTTCGTTCGCCGTTCCCGCTAAACCCGCCGAGGTGTAATTGGCGACAAGGTTGATTTGCGGTTTCGTCTGGTCGCGGAAGTAACGCTCGTCAATGCGATTGATTTCGGCGTTCGTTTGAAGTTGCACGATTTCTGGGCGATTTTGCAGAGCGTCGGCGACGGCAAGTTCCAAAGCGACTCGCGGCGGATCGAGACTGACTTCTGAAACCGGCGTAATCGGGCGTGACCAAATTTCTGATGTTCGGTCGGGAAGCATTAAAGTTTTCAAATTATTTTCCGCCCGCGTCACATCTTCCTGCGCCGTGTAAACGCTCTGCTCGAATGTGGTAATTTGCGTCGTCGCGGCGATGATGTCAATCGGCGCGAGAACGCCTTTACCGACTAATCGCTGGTTGCTTTCAAGCTGCGTTCTGGCTTGTTTGACGGCATCAATTTGGACTTGCAAATTTCGCAGAGCGAACGTCAGATTCCAATATGCTTGCTCGACCTGCGCGATGACTTCAATAGCGCGCTGGCGAAACTGCGCGTCGGTCAAACTCAGATTTTTCTTGGCGATTTCGATGTTTCGACGATTGTTGTCGAACCGCAAACCGCGCCACAGAGGTTGAATGTAAGTTAAATTCAACGCGCTTGGAAATTGCGGGTTTAGCAATGCGTTCTGGTTATTTGTCGTTGTTCTCGCCGAAGAAAAATCGGCGGTGTAAGAGCCGCCCGCGAACGGCGAAAAACCGCTCGCGCCGAAGTTAGTGCGAAAATCGCTCTGCGTCACCGAACCGCTCGCGCCCGCGCCGCCGATGGTCGAAGCCGTCGGCGTAGTGCGGCGTTCATAATAATTTTCGCCGATCAACTGCGGGTCGTAAATTCCCCGCGCTCCTCTTAAATTAAATTCGGCAATTTGGACGTTGATTTTCGATGAATCAATGTCGTTATTATTTTGCAAAGCCAACGTAATCGCTTCTTCCAGAGTCATCGGCATTTGATTCATCTGGTCAACGCCAACGCGCTCGGCACTCGGCAGCGGGCGAAGCGGCGCTTCAAAATTCGGCGCGACCGGCGGCGGGTCATCCGGCAAAACTGTTGGCGCAACGCCGCCGGAAGTTCCAACATTTTGCATCGGCGTTTGCTGGATGACGGTGTTCGGATTGGCGATTTGTCCGCTCGGCGTCACCCCGGGCGTTTGCGGCTGATTCGGCAAATTCGGCTGCTGCGACGGATTAGCAGTAGGCTGCTGCGTAGTTGGTTGTTGTGTTGTTGGCTGAACGGTTTGCGGCTGTGTTTGCGTCGGCTGCTGCGGTTGCTGTGTCGGCGGTTGGACAGGCGGAGTCGCCGGCGGCGTTTGCGCCGTCGCTGCTGAAGCTGTAATAAAAATTAAAAAAAATATCGAAACTGCTTTCTTTGTCATAACACAATTTTCCGTGTCAAAGTTTTCAATTCTTTAGCAGATGTTAATCCGTTGAAAAACAAGCTAAAGATTAAACCTCAAATTATTGCTCGCTCAAAACCGTTCGGCTTAAGTCTCGCTTGCCACACTGACATCTTCGTCTTTTACTTCCCTCTCTTTTTTAGGTTTTCTAAACACCGCAACCGCCTTTTCATAAACCGGACGCAGATTGTTAACTTTGAATCTTTCGTAATCCGCAGCGATGCGCTGCCAGACGGTTGATTCTTGCGCGTCGTCGAACAAGGAGTAAAAAACCGGAACCGCCAGCAAAGTTAGAAGCAAACACATTGATTGTCCGCCGACCACTAAAATTCCGATTGAGCGATTGGTTGCCGCGCCCGCGCCGCTGCCGACGACGAGCGGAATCATTCCGGCAACCAAAGCAATCGTCGTCATCAGAATCGGTCGCAGACGGTCGCGGTTCGCTTGAATAATCGCGTCGTAGCGCTCCATTCCCGTCGCCCGCAAATGATTCGTGTGGTCAATCTGCAAAATCGCGTTTTTCTTGACGATACCGAACAATAATAAAATGCCGAGCGCGGAGAAAATATTTAAAGTTTGTCCGGCAATCAAAGTCGAAAGCAGCGCGAACGGAATCGAAAGCGGCAACGTCAGCAAAATTGTAATCGGGTGAATAAACGATTCGAACTGCGCCGCGAGAATCAGATACATAAATACGAACGAAAGCAGAAACGCGAGCATAAACGAATCGTATGCGCGTTCGAGTTCCTGCGATTGTCCGGTGACGCCCGTTCGATATTCCTGCGACATATTCAAGGTCGCGGCGTGTTTTTGAAGAACGGCGAGCGCGTCGGATTCCGAAGCGTTTGGCGGCAGACTCGCGGAAATCGTCACCTGCCGCTGCCGATTCAGACGGTTAATCGAAGCCGGACTCAAACCTTCTTCGAGCCGTACTAATTTTTCCAATCCGACCGTGCCGCCATTTGACGAAGCGACCGCAAAATACTGCAAGCTGTCGCGCGTTCGGCGAAACGGTTCATCGGCTTGAATCAAAACGTCATATTGATCTGAGCCTTCGCTGAACGTCGAAACGCGCTGTCCGGCGGACAAAATGTTCAACGCCTGCGCGACATCGCCAGACTGCACGCCTAAATCAGCCGCTTTTGCGCGGTCTATTAAAACTCGAATTTCGGGACTGCCGAGTTCGAGCGAGCGGTCGGCGTCGCGGAAAGTATCGTCTGCTCGAAGTTTTTCGACTAATTGATTCGAGTATTCGTCGAGCTTTTGAATATCGGGTCCGGCGATGTAATAACCGATGCCCGAACCGCCGCGCCCCAATCCCAAACTGTTGCCGATGGAAGACGAGCCGGAAACGTTCACGCGGTAATCTTTCGATTGATATTTTTTGACGATGCCGCGCGTTTTGTTAATCAAATCGGCTTGCGAAAACTTGCGGTCATCAACCGGCACGAGGCTGACATTAACATTGCCCGTATTGGTCGCCCCGCCGCCCCAGCCGCCGACCTGCACCAGCGTATTCTGCAATCCCGGAAGCTGCTCGCGGATGTCGCGGGCGATGCGCTCCAGTATGCTTTGCGTGGCGGCGAGACTCGTTCCCTGCGGACCGCGCACGTTGATGCTGAAAGCCGATTCGTCTTCGTCAGGCAGAAATGCCATCCCGACAAGGTTGAAAAGCGGGTAAATCGAAGCGACCGTAATGACGCAAAGCAGCACGACCGCCCAACGGAAACGCATCGAAAGTTTCAAAAGCCAGGTGTATGAACGGTCAATTTTGTCGTAGAACCAGGAATTTTTGCTGTCGTGGTTTTTGGTTTTTGGTCTTTGGTCTTCATCCGTTGTCTGTTGTCCGTTGTCCGCAGCGAGCATTCCGTCGCCGGAAATTTCCGTGCGCGAAGTTAAACCGTCCGCTGTGGCAAACGGTTCTGCCATCTCCTCTTCTCTTCTTCTCCTCTTCTCCTCATCATCTTCACGCGGTTTAATCCAACGCGCCGCGAGCATCGGCGTCAAAGTAAATGAAACGATGAGCGAAACGGCAATCGCCGCCGCCGCTGTCAGACCGAACGACGACATAAAGCGTCCGACGATGCCGGTCATAAAGCCGACCGGAATAAACACGGCGAGAAGTGAAAGCGTCGTCGCCAAAACCGCGAGACCGATTTCTTTTGTGCCTTCAACCGCCGCCTGAAACGGGTGCATTCCTTTTTCTTCAACGAAGCGATAAATGTTTTCCAGCACAACAATCGCGTCGTCAATGACGATGCCGACCATCAAAGTCAAAGCGAGCATCGTCATCTGATTCAGCGAGTAACCGAGCGCGGCGATAGCGGCAAACGAAGCGATAATCGAAACGGGAATGGCGAGCGCGGCAATAATCGTCGAGCGGACGTTCCACAAAAACAGAAACACGACGACCGCCGCTAAAATTCCGCCGATAATTAAATGTTCTTCGATGGCGTGCAAACTGTTTTCGATAAATTCCGATTGGTCGCGCGTGACGGCAACTTTCACATCTGCCGGCAGCGTCGGAACGATTTCCGCCATTCGCTCTTTAACACCGGCAATCAGCGCGATGGTATTCGAGCCTGCCTGCTTGCGAATCGCCAAAGACACCGATTGCACACCGTCGAGCGAGGCGGCGGTGGACGGCTCGACTCCGCCGTCTTCGACCCGTCCGATGTCTTTGATTTTTATCGGATAATTGTTGCGCGTCGTGATGACGATTTCGTTGAAATCCTCGACATCTTCGACTTTGCTAATGGTGCGTAACGTAATCGCGCGTGTGCCTTCGTTGACCGTGCCGCCGGGCAGTTCCTGATTCTGCGCTCGGATGGCGTTGGAAACTTCCGTCACCGAAAGATTGAATGCGCGAAGCCGGTCGGGATTGATGTAAATTTTTATCTCGCGCTGCCGACCGCCGAAGATTTGCACTTCACCGACACCTTCGGCGTTTTCGATGCGCTCCTGAATTTGATTTTGCACAAAATCGGTCAACTCCACGACCGAGCGCGGCGCGCTGATGGCGTAAATCAAAACCGGCTGCGAGTCGGGATCGGATTTGCGGATGACCGGCGGGTCGGCGGTTTCCGGCAGGCGATTGACAACACCGCTGAGTTTTTGCTGGATTTCCTGATACGCCTGGTCCGGGTCTTTGTCCAAATTGAAAGTCAGCGTGACGTTCGAGCGACCTTGCGAAGAAGTCGAGCGCATTTCCTCAATGCCCGGCACGGTATTGACCGCGCCTTCGATAATATCGGTTATTTCACTCTCGATTTCTTCGGGAGCCGCGCCCGTATTCGAGGTCGAAACGTTGACGGTCGGCAAATCAATTTTCGGAAAACGGTCAACGCCGAGCGTGAAAAAACTAAAGCCGCCGACGACCGTTAAAAACAAAACTATAACGGTCGCAAACACGGGACGATGAACACAAATTTCAGCTAACCATTGCATATATACCTTTTATTAAAATTGCACTTTCGCGCCTTCGTAAAGCTGCGCCAGATTACTCGTCGCAACGATTTCGTCGCCATTCACGCCGTTGATGATTTGGACGAATTCGTTTTCTTCAGTGCCGAGTTGGACGACGCGCAGCTTAGCGACGTTTTCCTGAATCACGAAAACTCTGTAAGACTGTGTGCTTTCGTCATTGAAAACGGCTGACTTCGGCACGAATACGCCGCTCGTGCCGCCTTCCTTATTTATTCTGACCGTCGCAAACATTCCCGAACGCAAAGCGTTGTCGCCGTTTTCAATCGCTGCTTCGACAATTGCCGAGCGTGAAGTCGGGTCAATCGCCGGATTGACCGCCGTTACCGTGCCGCCGAATTTTCTATCCTTATACGCATCAACTTCGATGGAAACGCCGCGCCCGATTGTTATAAAAGGCACGTTGGCTTCAGCGACCTGAATTTGAAGTTTGATCGGGTTGACGCGCAGAATCGTGGCGACCGGCGTTGCCGATGTCACATATTCGCCGACGGCGACCGGACGATTGCTGATAAAGCCGGAAAACGGCGCGCGAATAATCGTATCGGCGACGGCTTGCTGTGCTGTTCCGACCTGCGTCCGCGCCGCTTCGACTCCCGCCTGCGCGCTGACAATCGCCTGATTATTTTGACGGGCAGTGTTGGCGGCAGCTTCGAGAGCCTGTTTCGCCGCGTTCAGACGCGCCCGCGCCGTATCGCGCTGCGTTCGATACTGCTCATAAACAACGAGGGAAACATCGCCCGTTTCGACGAGTTCGCGGTAACGCTTCTCGTTCGCTTCGGCTTGGCGAAGCTCGGCAGCCGTCTGTTCGTAACTCGCATTAGCGGCTCGAACTTCCGGTATCGCCGTCGCGTTAAAAGTTCCGTTCGGCGAAAGACCCAAACGCGCTTCGGCTTGACGCACGCCGGCAATCGCCTGCGTCACGCCTGCTTGCGCTTCCGCCAACCGCAACCGCGCGTCTTTATCGTCAATTCTGGCAATCACGCTTCCCTGCTGAACGAATTGACCGACATTCGCCGAAACATTAACGACTTTGCCCGCCGCTTTCGGCGCGATGTCTGAGGTTTCGTCGGCAATCAAACTGCCCGTCGCTTGAATAAACGCCGGAATTTCACGCGCTATGGATTTGTCAACTGTAATTGTTAACGCCGCATTCGTATTCGCCTCGTTTGCGTTGGATTTGCCGCGCCGCTCGCTTGCCGATTCAGTCTTGCTGCAAGCCAAGCAGGAGGACACGATAAAGATGCCTATTAGTATTTTTAAAATAACTGCCCGCCTTGATAAATTTAAAACCCGCATAAAGTTTTGTTTAAGATGTAAAGTTTATAATAAACAGTTGAATCGAAAAACTTTGATTTGTAAATTTTTGTCAATCGGAATTTAGAATAGACTATCGATGAAACGGATCAGGCGGTTGAGCGCGGGTCAATCCAGGCAAAAGAAATCCGCGATAATCCGTTTAATTCGCCTCATCTGAGGTCTATTCTCGTTTGTTTGAAAAACTCGTCGTCTGCCGATTGCGGAAAGTCCCCAATGCGGTTATAAAATTGAAGTAATCAAAATTACAAGAGGTGAAAATTTATGCAGGAAATTACCGCAACCGAATTAAAACAAAGAATGGACGCGGGCGAGGACGTTCAACTCGTTGACGTGCGCCAGCCGGATGAATACGCCTTTGCGAAAATCGAAGGCGCGAAACTGATTCCGCTCGGCGAGATTATCCGGCGAATGGACGAACTGGACGATTCAAAAGAATTGATTCTGCAATGCAAAGCGGGCGGGCGCAGCGCGCAGGCGATCGAATTTTTAACCCGCGCCGGCTACCAGGGAAAAATGGCAAATCTTAAGGGCGGCATCACCGCCTGGTCGAATGATGTTGACCCGAAAATTCCTAAGTATTAAATCACTCTAAAGTAACAAAGTAATAAAAAACATTTTCCTGATAAACTACATTCAAACATGTCAAGCGCATCAGGTTTTAAAAGTATGATTTTTTTGTATTTTTAACAGGTAAGGACAAAAATGCAACGACCAAAGTTTGAGTTTCATATTTTGTTGCGGGCTAACTGTTTTGAACGGTTCGATACCGGCGCAGAAAGCAAAAATTATCATATTTGATAACGAAAATTATTAAGTGACGAATATAGTTTTCGGCGACATTGGAACGACGGCAACGAAATCGGTAAAAACGTTTCGGGTTCACAAAAGTCAGGTGCGGCAGTTTTCAGGTAAGTAAAAGTATCGGAGTTCAATTCTAGAACTTCGATTAAAAATATAAAACAAAATCGCGGCGGGATTATCTCGTCAGTTTTCAAATAAGGAGAAGCTATGAAAAATACAAAATTTGTTTTGTTTGCTTTGTTCGTTTTGGTTTTAGCGAGTCACGACACGGCGGCGCAATTCGACAGGAAACAGGATTACGTTGCGCTCTATCGTCTATATAACAGTCAGGCTCAAGACCATCTTTACACGACGAACTGCAATGAAAAAGACACGCTGATCAGAAACGGCGGTTACGTTTACGAAGGTGTCGCCGGTTATCTGGCGACGCGCCAACAACGCCGCACCGCGCCGCTTTATCGTTTGATTCTGGAGAACGGCAAACATTTTTATACGGCTGATAATAACGAGATGAATAATCTGACTCGCAACGCCGGAAACAAATCGGAGGGCATCGTCGGCTATGTGGCAAGCGAGCAAATTCGCAACACTGCGCCTTTCTACCGTTTGACCAACAATGATGCCAAACACTTTTACACTACCAATGAACAGGAAAAAAACAGTTTCCTGCAAAGCGGCGGGAGATTGGAAAGCACGACGGGTCATCTTTGGACAACGGGCAGTAATCGGTGCGATTACAACAATCCGCCGGATGCCAGCAGCGTTCCGACCGTTTACGCCGGAACGGGTTTTGACGGCGCGTCACAGGTCATCGAAAGAGATTGGAATGTCACAAACGATTGGGACGGCTCGCCGAATATGATCGGCGCGATTCGCGTGCCGCGCGGTTGGTATGTAGTTATATATGCGAAAAATAATTTTCGCGGCAAATCGTTTGTCATAAGCAACGACGCGGTATTTACGCGCGGCAACGAATGGTATAACCGTGTCCGTTCAATCAAAGTTTACAAAGGCGAGCTGCCGCCGGAGTTGCGTTAAAAATTCGTTTTTAAGCAGGCGAGTTTTGATTGTTTTAAAACTCGCCTGCAATTATTGTCCTTAGAGGGAGAGGAAAAAATGAAAAACAAGATAGTCATTTTATTGGTTGCGGCGTTTGCCTTTGTTTTGTTGTTCAACATTTACGCCGTCGCGCAGTCATCCTACAATTGGCTTGACGACAAACCACTGCCGAATTGGAACAGCCGCAGCCGGGCGATTCTGCAAACTGAGAAAATGTCTTCGAGCGAATTGGCGCAGTGCGGCAGATTCGTTCGCCAGCCGACATTAGCGGCGGATAAATTGTTGGCGAAATATGGCTGGACGCTCGTTGGTCCGGCGCAGGTTTATGGAAAGACGACGGTCGTGACCTGGGCGCAAGGATTTGACGGAATGTGTCGCCCGCGCGGATTTCAAACTCTGGTTTTTGTCGACAGCCGAGTGGCGGGAACGCTGTCGCCCGGTCCGATGGATTCGCGCACCGACGGTTCTTTGATCAATGTAAGAATGACTTCGGAAACGACTTTGACCGCCGAATACATTCGATACCGAGCGACGGACGCGCTCTGCTGTCCGTATAAAACCGAAGCCGTGACGTTTGTTATCAAACCCGACGGCGCGAATTTTCTGCTCACGCCGGAGTCGAAAATACAAAGCGGCATCATCGAAAACCAAGCCAGCGGAGCCGAATTGAAAAATACGGTTTGGCGTTGGAATAGTTTGGAGATGTCGGCGGGAAACACGACGGTCGAAAAGCCGCAAAATTACCAGCTTGAATTTATGACGGACGGTAAGGTAAATGTTTTGGCGGACTGTAATCGCGGGCGCGGCACATTCAAAACAGAAGGCAACAGCTTATCATTTTCGGGCATTTTTCTGACGAAAATGGCTTGTCCGCCCGGTTCGCTCGACAATCGTTTCCTCCAAGGTCTCGAATCGGCTCGGACTTATCGGATTGAAGGCAACAATTTATTGATCGAAGGCGCGGGCGGCGGCACGATGAAATTCTTTAAAGTCATTCGCCAAAATTAAAGCGAAATTATGCTGAACATCGTTGAGCGAATCGAAAAGCTAATCATCCGCGCGTTGATAATTCTGCTGCTGGCGATGGTTTTGGGAACGATTGAACTCTGTCGCGTCACTATTCTGCAGAAAAATCAAACAGTAAAAGTTAATACGAAAACAGACAGGAGAAATTAAAGTTTATGTTAGATGATTTTAAGGCATTTATCGCTCGCGGGAACATTCTTGATTTGGCGATTGCCGTCATTATGGGCGCGGCTTTCGGCGCGATTGTCAAAACATTTACCGACGGAATTATTATGCCGGTTATCGGTTTTATCACTGGCGGCATTGATTTCAAAGATAAAGTCATCAATCTGGGCGAAATGCCGGTGACGAACGGCGCAGAAATTCAAGCGGCGATTACAGCAAAGCAACCGTTGATAATGTACGGGCAGTTTCTTAACGACGTGATCACATTTTTGATTGTGGCTTTAGTGATGTTCGCGCTGGCGCGTTACGCGCTTCGACTGTTCAATTCTTTTCAAGCTGCGCCGACACCGCCGACCGGCGAAGAAGTTCTGCTGGCGGAAATCCGCGATCTTTTGAAGACCAAATAAAATTATCGACAATGGCGTAAACCGTCGAGGATTTGGCAAAGTATCACGGAAAAGGAGAAAATAAATCTATGTTTTCAAATCAGATATTCTTTCGTCTGGCGGCGACTTTTTTCTTACTGCCGATGCTGACGATCTTTGCCGAATCAGCCGCGGCGCAAACTAATAAATTGCCGGTTGGTGTCAGCAATCTAGTTAGCTCAACACGCAGCGGAACGATGAGCGTCGCGCAAGTCAACGGACAGATACAAAAGAAATTTGGCAGTTCCGTGAGTCCGACGGCGCAGCCTCTCGATTTATATAAAGTCAGTTACCGCTCCCGAGATGAGAAAAATCGCGACGTCGTTCTCAGCGGCTTAATCGTTCTGCCGAAAGGCGGCGCGCCGAACGGACTGGTGATTTTTAATCACGGAACGATTGTCAACTCCGCGCTTGCGCCGTCGCGCTTTACGGGAAAGTCGAACGCTTCCGAAGCGGAAGTGGCAACTCTGGCGTTTGCTTCCGGCGGTTACGCGGTGGCGATGCCGGATTATCTCGGATTGGGCGATCACAAGGGATCGCATCCGTATCCGCTCGGCGCGGCGAACAGCCGTTCCGCCGTTGACATTATTGAACCAGCGCGGCGATTGGCGGAGCGTCAAAACGCGGAAGTCGGCTCGCGTCTCTTCGTTACGGGTTATTCTGAAGGCGGGGCGGTCACAATGTGGACGGTGCGCGATTTGGAAAGCAAATCCGGCGCGCTTTACGACGTAACTGCCGCCGCGCCCGCATCCGGTCCGTATGACCTTTCGGATACGACGCGAAAATGGATGCTCGCTGCGCCGACCAGTCAGGAAGAATTCATTATCCGGCTTTACCTCGCGTCGTATATGGCTTACTACTTTCATAAAAGTAGTGGCGTTAAATTAACCGAGTATTTCAAACCGGCGATGGCTCTGACCATTTCGCAAGCCTTTAAAGGCACTATTTCCGATGAGAATATCATCAAACGACTCGCGCTGGCGGCGATTCTGATGCGGTCGAAAAATTCGCTCGAAAACGTCATCACCGCGCGATTTAAAAAGTCTCTGGAAAATTTAGACACTTCCGACCCGGTGATTCGTGAGATGCAAAAAAGCGATTGTTACGATTGGTCGCCGCGAACGAAAATGCTTTTAATCAGTCTGTCGGGCGATAAGGTCGTTGACCCGGCGAATACGGAAAAAACGCTGCGGACAATGCGGCGGCGCGGCGTGTCCCCCGAGACTTTGCATCAGTATGTGATGAAAGATACGAGCCTGAATCACGTGACGGCGATTGCTCCGGCAATGGCGCAGGCGCGGCGTTTCTTCGACGGCGGTTTTGTCAGTGCCAATTAATGCGCTGCCAGGCGATTGATTCGTCAATGAATTCTTTGCCGAAGCTTTCTCTAAATTCATTCTACTTAAATCTTGGCGAGTTTCTGTAAATCCGCCTTTTTTTTGGCGACGTAATTTATAAAGGCGCGGATAGGTGCTGATTGCTGACCTTTCATCGAAAGAATCGCTACCTTGCGTTTGATATTCAGATTTTTGACTTTAACCAAAGTCAGTTCGCCGCGCTCGATTTCCTCGCGCACCGCCCACGCCGGAAGAAGCGAAACGCCGAGACCGTGTTCGATCATAATCTTTATAAAATAAGTGTCGTTCGATTCGAGCGCGGTTGCGGGTTCGATGTTTTTGCGTTTAAAAAAATCGTCGGTCGCGCGGCGAATCGAGGAACCGCGCTCGAATAAAATCCAGCGTTCGCGTTCTAGTTGCCTGACCGAAACTTCTTCCTTTCTCGCCAACTTATGTTTTTTTCCGGCGACCAAAACCAGCTCATCTTCAAACAATTCGGCAGTTTCCAGATTCGGCGAATAAACGGCTAACGACGCGAAACCGACATCGGCGACACCGTTGAGAATGTCTTCGACGGTTTGCTCGGTCGAGACGGTCGTGCGAAAAACGAGTTCGACCGATTCGTGCGCGTCCATAAAACTTTCAAAAAGCGGCGCGAAAAGATAAACCAGAGCCTGCGTCGCCGCTGACACGCGCACGCGACCTGCGAGGGCTTTTTCGCGTCCGGCGACGAATTCGCGCATTTCTTCGGCTTCGTCCAAAATTTTTATCGCGTACAGAAGCGCGGTTTTCCCGGCATCGGTCAAAAGAACGCCGCGCTTTCCGCGAATGAAAAGCAGTACGCCGAATTCAGCTTCGAGGGCTTTGATTTGATGGCTGACGGCGGATTGCGTCAAAAAAAGCTGTTCGGAAGCCTTCGTAAAATTTAAATGTTCAGCGACGGCGCGAAAAGTTCTCAGTTGCCAAAGTTCCATTTATTAAAGTTCAGACATTAATTTCATTCATCGTTTGGATTAAAAAAAGCGTTGGAAATCAGTCACGGCTCTGATTTATACTTTTAGTAACGCTTGATTCGAGTGTCAACAGTTTAATTTATTATTTGCATTTATTGTTAAGTTTTTTCAGAAAGGAGTTATAAGCAATGGTTTTTTACCAATTGGATTACGTAGTGGAGGAGATTAAAAAAACCGAGCCGAGTGTCGAGCAAAAACGTCTCAAAAAATATGTCGGCGCGGATTTTAACAAGGAAGAAGCCGCTTTTATTTGGGAGCGGGTGATTGACCACAAATGGTATGTCGGCGAGCGTCTTCAACGCGACATCGGCTTGCGCGTGGCGGCGGTTGATTACGTGGAAAACTTTTACGATTCATCAATTTTCCGTAAGAACGATAAGCGAAACGGATTTTTCAATCGTATTCTTAAACCGGTTTCGCAAATGGCGCAAAGCTACTTCGTGTCGAAAAGCAAATCGCTGCCGAGTCTGTAATTTTTGACGACCAGCCTGCCAAAGAACGCGGTTGATTAATCAACCGCGTTCTTTCTTTTGCGTAAAGAGTTTTTGAGCGTTAAAATTTAACCGGTCACTTCAAAAAAAATTTGAGGAATTCAATAAAAATTATGGCTTTAGAAATATATATCAAACCGAATTGTCCGTATTGTCAGAAAGCACGCGATTATTACAACGAAAATGGCATTGCTTTTGTCGAGTATGATGCGCAAAACGATAAAGCGCGGCAGAAAGAAATGCTCGATTATTCCGGCGGCGATTTGGTTGTGCCGTGTATTGTCGAAAACGGCGATTATATTCAGTCGGGTTGGGGCGATCCGCCGCGCGGTTGAACAATCATTCCCGATTAATCGGCAGTTTGCCGACGCTACAGAATGTTCAAAGTTCAAAGTTCAAGGTTTAGCGAATTAATCTTGAACTTTGAACTTTGAACTTTGAACTTTTTCGGTCTATGATGACAAGTTGAAATTCCGGCAATCCAAAATCAGAAATTCATAATCTAAAATCCTTAATGGTTGGCGAGCGAATTAATCAATACCAAATTTTAGAAAAAATCGGCGCGGGCGGACAAGGAACCGTCTATAAAGCGCGGGACGTGAAGCTCGACCGCACGGTCGTCATCAAAGTTTTGCCGCCGGAACTGACGCAAAAGACGGCGAACTTCAAACGCTTCGAGCGCGAAGCGCAGCTCTGCTCGCAGCTCGACCATCCGAACATCTGCACGATTTACGATTTCCACGAAGACAGCGGCGTTTTTTATATTGCGATGCAACACGTTCCCGGCAAAAACGTCCGTCAACTCGTCAGTGGTCGTCCGCTCGATTTGAAAAGCGAGTTGAGCGTCGCCATTCAGGTTTGCGACGCGCTCGCATACGCTCATTCCAAAAACATTATTCACCGCGACATCAAAGCCGGAAATATAATGGTAACGGACAGCGGACAGGCTATGATTCTCGATTTCGGTTTGGCGAAACTCATGCAGGATGAACCCGCCGCGCATACCGAAGGGTTGGACCGCACGGAAATCACCGAACTCGGCGTTCCCTACGGCACGGCGACTTACGCTGCGCCCGAACAAGCGAAAGGCGAGAGAACCGACCATCGCGCAGACATTTTTTCGACCGGAGTTTTGCTTTACGAAATGCTGACCGGCATCTGGGCTTTTCAGGGGAAAACCGTGATAGATGTGCGTCACCAGGTTTTATACGGAACCCCGAAGCCTTTGAGCGATATGCGTCCCGAACCGCTGCCGTCGCAGCTTCAGCAAATTATTGATAGAGCCTTAGCTAAAGACCCGAAAAATCGTTATCAAAAAATCGCGCTGATGCGCGACGACCTTCGGGGAGTTTTACAGGAGATTTCAGGAATGCCTATTATGCAGGGCGACACTTTTACGCCGCATCACTTGGACGACAATCCGGTCAAACGCGCTTGGAATTGGCTGACGGGAAAAACGGGCGGGACGGATACGACTTCGATGCCGCGCGCGTCTTCAGTTTCCAATCCGCCGACCTTTTCCCCCGATACGACGCTCACGGCAAGCGGACAGGAAAAGAAAAGCGTGGCGATTCTGCCGTTTAAGAATTTGAACGGCGATGCTAATTCTAATTTTTACGAATTCTCTCTGGCGGATGCGGTGATTACCGAGCTTGCCGGATTGCGTTCGCTGATTGTGCGCCCGTCGTCTGTCATCGCCAAGTATCAGGGCGCGGACATTGACCCGCGCCAAGCCGGACAAGAGCTGCGCGTCAATGCGGTTTTGTCCGCCGGTTTTATTCGCTCCGGCAACCGGATGCGCGTTACGGCGCAACTACTTGATGTCACGTCGGGCGAAATTTTATGGAGCGACCGTATTGACGCGGAAGGCGGCGATATTTTAGCTCTGCAAGATATGATCGCCGAGCGTATTTTAAGCGGTCTGGAACTCGAACTTTCGCCGAAGGAACAGGCAAAACGCGGGCGGCTCGCTACCGAAAATGCTGAAGCCTACGAAGAATACTTGCGCGGGCGTGACAACTTCGGACGCTTTATCTTCCGCACCGTCGCGGCAGAAGACTGCGAAGCGGCAATCGCTAATTTCAAACGCGCCATCAAGCTCGATGCGGACTTCGCCCTCGCTTACAGCGGTTTGGGCGCGTGTTACGCCAATCGCATTTTCAAAGGAATGGGCGACGCGGAAGATTACACCTACGCCGAAGCTGCCTTTTCAAAAGCGTTTATGTATGACCCGAACGTGGTCGAAGCCCGCGTTTTGATGGTTATGATCTATCTCTCGCGCGGCGAAAAGAAAAAAGCGCGGGCGGAAATAAAGTTGCTGAAAGAGCAATTTCCCAACGAAGCGCCGCTTTATTTCGTTAAGGGAACGATGCACCGTCTCGACGGCGAATATGAAGAGAGCCTGAAAAGTTTTGAAAAACTAACGCGTCTCGACCCGGCGGCGCGTGTCGTTTCGAGCTACAACCGCGCGCGAATTTTCCTTTACAAAAATCTTTACGACGAAGCGATTGCCGAACTCGACAAAGGCGCGAAAGTCGAACCGAATCATCCGATGGTGCGGATTTTCCGCTCGACCGTTTTGTTCTACGCGGGCAAGGAAAACGAAGCCATCGAGATTATAAAAAATGTTTTGGAAAACAACCCGCAGATGGACGGCATTCGTCCGATGCTGGCGATTTTTCTGGCGCACACGGGCAAACAAGACGAAGCGAGAGCGCAGTTGACCGACGAAGCTAAAGGCTTGGCGAAAGCCGACCACGATATGGCTTATTGGATGTGTTCGGCTTCGGCGCAGCTCGGCGAAATTGACCAATCATTTTACTGGTTAGAACGCGCCATCAAATTGGGAAATGAAAACAAACCGTGGTTTGAAACCGACCGAATGCTCGCGCCGCTCCGCACCGATTCGCGTTTTCAGGAATTGATGAACAAGATAGAGCATTAGAATTCGTTCGTTCGGATTAATTTTAATGTAAATCAATGCGGCGAAAAACGGTGGCAAGACTATTGAGAACGAGCGCGTCCGGTCGGACGTAAGATTGATAATACCTGTAATTATTCATCATTATCGCCAGCCGCAAATTTTTGTCTTCAAACAATCTGGTGACTGATTCGATTAACTCGTCGGCAAAAGAAAATTCGGCAGAGATTCAACATTGTCGAGTCGTTCGGTTTCGACTTTATTTCCGACGGGCAAACCTTTGATCGCCGCTTTTATTCGGTCTCTGCCGCTGTAAAAAACTGCTCTCTCAAGCTAAAAAACGTCTCTTCCGCTGTTTGAGACCTGATAATTTAATCCCAAAGGATATACTTTTTCTTTGTCTTTTAATCGCGCCACGAAATTTTCGTCGTAACTTCGCTTAAACTAAACGACTCTGCACTGGAAGTGCAGAGGTTTGAAAAAGGACTGAAAGTCCAAACCTAATCATCTTCAAGGATGAACGGATTGTTATCCTTGTTTGATTGCTGCCGATGATGTTCCA
>Ga0136611_10000377_pt1 | contig 28782 bp, 26 predicted proteins | sample AntDrymUQ2232306_2_FD_106645 | JGI IMG/M metagenome (GOLD analysis project Ga0136611, IMG submission 106645) | Polar desert sand microbial communities from Dry Valleys, Antarctica - metaG UQ223 (23.06) | ecosystem: Environmental > Terrestrial > Soil > Desert | place: Antarctica: Dry Valley...
GGCCCCTTCCCCCATCCGAGGGGGAAGGGGAGACGGTCGGTTCGGGCTCCCCTCTCCTTCGCATGGGAGAGGGGTCGGGGGTGAGGGTCTCCTGAAACCCTCCCCACGAGGCCGCGCCGCGCGATATCCTGCCAGTGTGACCCTGACCGCCCGCCCGCCTTCGGATCCGTCGCCGATCCCGCATTCGTCGATGCCGCACGACGGGGCGGTGTCCGCGCCGGAGCGGCCTGTCCCGCCCATCGACGACGACCCGTTCCACCTGACCGGGCTCTCGCGGCACCTCCCGCTGCTGGCGTTTCCGATCCGCTGGCGCCTGTCGGTCCTGTACACCGGCATCCTGGCGCTCTCGCTGATCGCCGCCGACACGCTGGTCTACCTGGCGCTACTGCGCTACATGACCCAGGAGATCGACGACAACCTGGCCGCGCAGGCCCAGGAGATCAGCGGCACGACCGGCCTGCTCGTGAATCCCGGCGCGAGCCCGATCCGCCCCTTCCTCGGGCTGCCGAACATCAACGTCTTCTCCTCGCCCGGCGTCATCGTGCAGGTCATCGACCTCGACGGCCAGGTCTCGCGCAGCTCGGAGTCGCTCGGCGAGCGCACCTTTCCGGTGAACGAGGTGGCGATGCACGTGGCCATCGCCGGCGGCTCCTACGTCGAGACGGCCGCCGTCGATGACCTTCCGTTCCGCGTCTACTACGCGCCGCTCGATCCGCCCTTCCTGCGCGGCAACGTCGCGGGCGTCCTCCAGATCGCGCGGTCGCTGCGGGACGTCGAGCTGGCCCTGGCGCGGCTGCGCGTCTTCTTCGTCGTGATCGGCTTCCTGAGCGTGCTGGTGGCGGCGGTCGGGGGCTGGTGGCTGGCGCGGGTGGCCCTCAAGCCGATCGACCGGCTCACGCGCGACGCGCACGCCATCGGCGCGAGCCGCGACTTCGGGCGGCGGGTGGCCGCGCCGCGCGGGGAGCTGCCGCGCGACGAGGTCGAGCGCCTGGCGACGACGTTCAACGAGATGCTCGCCGAGCTGCACGGCGCCTTCCGCGAGCAGGAGCACACGCTCGCGTCGCAGCGGCGGTTCGTCGCCGACGCCTCGCACGAGCTGCGGACCCCGCTGACGACGATCCGCACCAACCTCGAGCTGCTCCTGCGTGCCGGTGACCGGCTCGACCCGAACGACCACGACGAGGCGGTCGCCGACTCGCTGGCGGAGGTGGAGCGGCTGAGCCGGCTGGTGAACGACCTGCTCACGCTTGCCCGCGCCGACTCGGGCCTCCAGCTGGAGCGACGCGACGCGGTCCAAGTGGATCGCGTCGCGCGCGACGTGTACCGGCAGGCCCGCTTGATGGCCTTGCCGCACGAGCACACGGTCGTCGCGGAGCCGATCGACGAGGCCGTGGTAACGGGCGACGCCGACTACCTCAAGGAGCTGCTGCTGATCCTCGTCGATAACGCCGTGTCGTACACCCCGGACGGCGGGCAGATCCGGCTGGGCGTCGAGCGCGTTGGCGATGAGGTCCGGATCTCCGTCCACGATACCGGCGTCGGCATCGAGTCGGCCGATCTGCCGCACCTGTTCGAGCGGTTCTATCGGGCGGACCGCACGCGCGCCCGCGCCGCCGGCAGCAATCGGGGGACGGGCCTCGGCCTGTCGATCGCGAACTGGATCGCCGACGAGCACGGGGGGCGCATCGAGGTCACGAGCACGCCGGGCCTCGGCTCCACGTTCGCGGTGATGTTGCCGCTCGCCGCCGCGCCGGTCGAGGCGCCCCGCGCACCGGCGCTCGCCTGACCGCGCGTCCCCTGGATTCTTCGCGGCTCGGCCGATGATCCCCAGGCAGGGTACGCGCCACGTTCATGAAGGAGGCGGGCCTGCATGCGCGCGGATATGCGCCGCAATGGGCCGATGTTTCCTTATCTCGGCCTTATGTAGGACTCATCGAAGCATTAGCCATCCGCGCGAAACTAGCCTCACCAACACACACACGCGCGTCCGCTGTAGGACGCCCAATAGAGGGAGACACACATGCACGCACCAACAACGGGGCCACTGAGTGGCTGGGAAGTTCGCGGGGATCTGGCTTGCTTGCTGTGCTCTCGGGCGGTCGCGAGCGCGCAAGGCCCGCGCGACCGCAAGTTCGTGCCGACGCAGGTGAAGGTGCGCAACCCGGAGCACACCCAGGCGGTCCGCGAGATGCGATGCCCGTACTGCACCGGCCGGCTGTGGCTGCAGGACACCGAGGAGATCTACGTCGATCGTCGCCCGCTGACGGCCGAGGAGCTGCGCCCGAGGCGGGGCCGCCCGCCGAAGAAGCGCCCGGAGCAGGATCTGGCCGCCGCCTCCTAATTCTAGGAGCCTGAAGTCAGGAGAAAGGGGAGCCGGGAGGATTTCATCCTCACGGCTCCCTTCTTTGTGTTTGCGGCACTACCGCCCGCTTGGGCTTCCTTCGGATGCCGACGCGGCACCCTCACGTGCAATGCCGCCAGCCTCGCGGCGCTTGGCTTCGCGGGCCAAGCGCCGCTCCTCGTCGCGCTCGCGCTGGCGCTCGATGGAGCGGCGCTGCATCTTGCCGAGGACCGCTTCCATGGTGCCGGTCCCGCCGCCGCGCGCCACGACGACCGCCGAGCCGACCAGGAGCAGCGGCGCGAGGATTCCCGCACCCAGCCCGAGGGCCAGTACCTGGAATCCGGCCACCAGCACGCCGGCCACGGCCAGGATGCGCGTGAACAGCCCGCCGAAGATGAACACACCCAGGAAGAACTCGACGAACGCGAGCCAGAGCGTCAACTCGAGCGGGCGGAAGGCGCCGACGAGCGGCCACGCCTGCCAGCTCGTGGCCGCCTCGAACAGCGCTCGCGCCTCGTGCATGCCTAGGACGTGGGCCGCCACGCTCTGGATCATGAAGCCGACGCCGACGAGCAGCCGGCACCACGTGAGGACTCGCGTCTCGGTCATGGCGACGCTCGGAGCCTAGCGCGCGGCGGCCGGCGCGGGCTCGCCCGTGGAGCGCGCCGAGACTTTCTGGCGCACGTACGAGAGCGCCGCGTCGAGCTGGTTGTCACGGCCGCGCCGGAGCTGCTCCGCGTCCAGCTCCACGACGCTGTCGGGCTCGAGGCCGATCTCATTCAGGACGCGCCCCTTGCCGGTCGTGATCGTCAGGATGGTCACCGAGAGGCCGGAGCCGTCGGTGAGCGGGAACACGTTCGAGGCAGCGACCGCGCCGGCCGTCTTGGTGCCGAAGACCTTGGCCCCCGCGTTCTCTTGGAGTGCTGACGCCAAAATCTCTGACATCGAGCCACTGGCACTGTCGGCCAGGACGGCGATCGGCATGTCGCGGCCGGTCCCGTTACCGCCCCAGGTGGTCCCCACCCGCTCCGTGCCGCGCCGGCTCACCTGCCGGTAGACGGCCGTGTTGTCGGGCAGGAACTCGCTCAGGATGCTCTCGCCGGTCGTGACCGAGCCGCCAGAGTTGCCGCGCACGTCGATGACGATCGCGCCGACGCCCACGTCCTTGAAGCGCTGCATCGCCTGGCGGAAGAGCGGCAGCACCTGCGAATCCGGGATGGGGAAGGTGCGGATCTGGAGGTAGCCCACATTGCCATCGAGGATGCGCGCGCGCACCCAGGCGATCGACACGGGGGCGCGCGTCAAAGACAACTCGATGGGGGGCGTGCCTTCACCGCGGCGAATGCCGAGGCGCACCGAGGTGCCCTCGTCTCCGCGCAGCTTCACGCTCGTCTCTTGCGGATTCGAGGCTTCGAGCCCGACACCATCGACCGCGACGATCTCATCGCCGCGCCGCATACCGGCGCGGTCGGCGGGGCCGTCCTCGAACACGTCGGTGACGACGCGCTCGCTGTTGAGCTGGATCCCGATGCCGGTGTACTGGACGCGATCCCGGAGCTGCTCCTGCATCATGCGATGCACGTCGGGCGGCAGATAGTGCGTGTGGGCCTCGCGGAACGACTCGGCCATCCCGGAGACGATCACGCGGTCCAGGTCAACGAGCGGGATCGCCCCCTCGGCCTTCTGGGCGAGGGTATCGTACGCGCCGAGGAAGAGCTGCCAGTCCGAGCCCCGGTCGCCCGTCCACTCGGGGCGCGCGGCGAGCGCGTGCCCAAGGCCCTTGGCCGCGAAGAAGCGCTCTGCGCCGTCGAGGCCGGCGTTCAGGAGAGTGTCGGACGACGGTGGGACCACGAAGCGGTCCATCAGCAGATCGAACGCCTGGCGCACGATCGGGCTGGGCCGAGCCTGCGCGGGCGCCGCGTAGGTGGCCGGGTCGAGCGCGGCGAAGGGGTGGTCGGCACGGGCGAGCGTCGCGGGTTGCACCGCGCCGGCCGCCAGCACTGTGGCGAGGAGGAAAAAGGTGAGGGCGCGAAGTAGTCGTGGCACCGGCTCGCTCCGTGTTCTTCTGGCAACACGATACCACAGGGGCGGCGGTCCCCAGGAAGTTATCGGCCCTCGCGCGACGCGCAGAGCGAGCGGATGACAGCGGGGGCGGGCGGGTGCTGCAGCGCCTCCGAGCCGATCCCCTTCGGCGACGTCAGGGTCTCGGCGGGTTCGGTCCATGGTTCGGTAGGCCCAGGATGCCAGGGGCCGGCTGGCCGTTGCAGACCGGGTCGGCGGCCATCGTGGCCCGATTCGGCGTCGGCACAGCGGTCGGAATGGGGCTGGGCTGAGGGGTCGGACGATATGGCAATGTCGGGTCGTTGAGAACATCGCGGACATGCGAGCCATCTGGTGAGCGAGTTGACACGTGGACGGCACCGGTATCCAGGTGGAGAAGGTAGCTGATAAACTGGGCTCGGCCGCCTCCCTTGAATGCACGAGACGTGTCGAAATCGCCCTGGATGACGACAAATGCAAGGGGCGGCGGGTCGCAGCGGTAGTAGATGCGGTCGATGTTCTGCGCGTCGATCTCCGCCAGCGTCATGCGGCGCGCGAAGCGGATGATGGGCGTCCCCGACAGGACCGTATATCCGCTTTGCAGCGTCATCTCCAGCGCGTATCGGCCAATCTGCTCGTCCGTCGAGGTCAGCATAGGCCGCACCCTGAACGGCTCCTCACCTTGAACGGGGTCGGGGCGGGCATATGCCAGTGCGAGGGCGACACCGACGAGGCCGACGATCGAGAGCCAGAACATGTGTCGCGTCGTCATCGACCGCCCCTTCCCGCATCGAGAGCCGATCCGCCGACGCCCTCGTCCACTCGCACCTACTACGATAGCGGCAGCGGGCCTCGGATGCCGCCCATCCTTGAAGATGATCGGAGGGCCGGCTGGTCGCGGACGCGGCGAGCCCCGCCGGCACCGGGCCGGCGGGGCTCGCGAGTCGAGTGCTTCGGTCGGGCGCCGCCGTGTGCTAGTCGGTGAAGCCGCGCCGCGCCGCGCCGAGGAGGTCGCCGTTCAGCTTGGAGATGAAGTCCATGCTGATCTCCTTCGGGCAGACGGCCTCGCACTCGCCCATGTTGGTGCAGCCCCCGAAGCCTTCGTCCTCCATCTGCCGCACCATGCTCGCGACGCGCTGGTAGCGCTCCGGCTGGCCCTGCGGCATCAGATTGAGGTGGGCGACCTTGGCCGCCGTGAACAGCATCGCCGAGGCGTTCGGGCACGCCGCGACGCAGGCCCCGCACCCGATGCAGGTGGCGGCGTCCATCGCGCGGTCCGCGTTCGGCTTCGGGACCGGCAGCGCGTTGGCGTCCGGCGCGCCGCCGGTGTTGACCGAGACGAACCCGCCGGCCTGGATGATCCGGTCGAACGAGCTCCGATCCACAATCAAGTCCTTGACCACCGGAAACGCCTTGGCCCGCCACGGCTCGATCGTGACCGTCGCGCCGTCCGTGAAGTGGCGCATGTGGAGCTGGCAGGCCGCGGTCGCCCGCTCCGGGCCGTGCGCGACCCCGTCGATCATCAGGCTACAGCTGCCGCAGATGCCCTCGCGGCAGTCGTGATCGAAGACGATGGGCTGGTCCCCTTGCTCGATCAGCCTCTGGTTGAGGACGTCGAGCATCTCCAGAAAGGACATGTGCTCCGAGACGTCAGGGTGGTCGTACGTGACGAACTCGCCCGCGACGTCCGGGCCCCTCTGGCGCCACACCTTGAGTGTCAGACGCATGGTTTGGTGTTCCTCTTTACTCGTAGCTGCTTTACTTGTAGCTGCGCTGGGCCAGGTGGATGTTCTCGAAGACGAGCGGCTCCTTGACCAGCGTCGGGCTGCTCAAGTTGCCGTTCATCATCCAGGCGGCGGAGTACGAGAAGTTCTCGTCATCGCGGAGCGCCTCGCCGTCCTCGGTCTGGCTCTCCTCGCGGAAGTGGCCGCCGCACGACTCCGTCCGGTGCAGCGCGTCGATCACCATGAGCTCGCCCATCTCGAGGAAGTCGGCGACGCGTCCGGCCTTTTCCAGCTCCTGGTTCAGCTCGGAGCCGGTGCCCGGCACGCGGACGTTCTGCCAGAACTCCTCGCGCAGGGCCGGGATCAGGTCGAGCGCCGTGCGCAGGCCGGCGTCGTTCCGGCCCATGCCGCAGAACTCCCACAGGATCTTGCCGAGCTCGCGGTGGAAGGAATCGACCGTCCGCTTGCCGTCGATCGAGAGCAGCTTCGACGTCCGCTCCCGCACGGCCGCCTCGGCCGCGCGGACCTCCGGGTGATCCTTGGTGACCTTCGTCTGGCGGGACGTGGCCAGGAAGTCCCCGACCGTCAGCGGCAGGATGAAGTAGCCGTCCGACAGCCCCTGCATCAGCGCGCTCGCGCCGAGCCGGTTGGCGCCGTGGTCCGAGAAGTTTGCCTCGCCGCCCACGAACAGGCCGGGGATCGTGCTCATGAGATTGTAGTCGACCCAGAGCCCACCCATCGTGTAGTGGACGGCCGGGTAGATCCGCATCGGCACCGTGTACGGATCTTCGCCGGTGATGCGGTTGTACATGTCGAAGAGGTTGCCGTAGCGCTCGCGGACGACGTTGGCGCCGAGGCGCTTGGTCGCGTCCGAGAAGTCGAGGTAGACGCCGAGGCCGCCGGGCCCGACGCCGCGCCCCTCGTCACAGACCTGCTTCGCGGCGCGCGAGGCGATGTCGCGCGGGGCGAGGTTGCCGTAGGTCGGGTACTTGCGCTCCAGATAGTAGTCGCGCTCATCCTCGGGGATGGTGTCCGGCGAGCGATGGTCGCCCGGCGTGTTCGGCACCCAGATACGGCCGTCGTTGCGGAGCGACTCGCTCATCAGGGTGAGCTTCGACTGGTAGTCGCCCGAGGTGGGGATGCAGGTCGGGTGGATCTGGGTGTAGCAGGGGTTCGCGAACGCGGCGCCCTTGCGGTACGCGCGCCAGATCGCGCTGGTGTTGCAGCCCTTCGCCATCGTCGAGAGGTAGAAGACGTTGCCGTAGCCGCCGGTCGCCAGGATCACCGCGTCGGCCACGTGCGACTCGATCTCGCCGGTGACCATGTCGCGGGTGACGATGCCGACCGCGCGGCCGTCCACCACGATTAGCTCGAGCATCTCGGTGCGCGTGTTCATTTCGACCTTGCCGAGGCCGATCTGCCGCTCGAGGGCCTGGTACGCCCCGAGCAGGAGCTGCTGGCCGGTCTGGCCGCGGGCATAGAACGTCCGCGACACTAACGCGCCGCCGAACGAGCGCGTGTCGAGCAGCCCGCCGTACTCGCGGGCGAACGGGACGCCCTGCGCGACGCACTGGTCGATGATGTTCGTGCTGTTCTCGGCGAGGCGGTGGACGTTGCCCTCGCGGGAGCGGAAGTCGCCGCCCTTGACGGTGTCGTAGAACAGGCGGTGGATGCTGTCGCCGTCGTTGCGGTAGTTCTTGGCCGCGTTGATGCCACCCTGGGCGGCGATGCTGTGGGCGCGGCGGGGGCTGTCCTGGTAGCAGAAGGCGCGGACGTTGTAGCCCATCTCGGCCATCGTGGCAGCGGCCGCCCCGCCGGCGAGGCCGGTCCCGACGACGATGATCGTGTACCGCCGCTTGTTGGCGGGGTTCACGAGGCTCATGTCGAACTTGTGCTTCTCCCACTTCCGCTCGATCGGGCCGTCCGGGATCTTCGCGTCGAGCGTGATGGTGGGGAGCGGCTCGAAGGGGGTTCGCACGGGCGCCGGCCTCGGTGGCGCGGGCGCGACGGTGTTGGTGCTCACGATCATTCCTCTCGGGGAACGTTCGGCGTCACGGAGGGCGCCCAGGTAGCGAAACGGTAGCGGACGTTAGCGGACGATGCCGAGCAGGACGGCCAGCGGGATCGACAGGTTGCCGGCGGCGATCACCACGGCCGACACCGTCGCGAAGCCCTTCCAGAGGCTGTTGTTGACCCTGGTGCGCCAGCCCATCGTCTGCGACATGCTCCAGATGCCGTGGTACAGGTGCAGCGCGAGCGCCACCTGGGCCACGATGTAGATGAGCGAGACGATCGGGTTGCGGAAGCCGGACACGAGGTTGTTGTAGATGTCGCCCTCGCGGTAGCTGCCGTGGACGGTGCCGGTCGTCAGGTGCAGGACGTGGTAGACGATGAACAGGCCGATGATGAGGCCGCCCCAGCGCATGGTGCGCGCGGCGAACGACGACGCGAGATATTTTCGATTTTCGTAGTGGACCGGCCGCCCGGCCAGATCGATGCGCGTGAGTGAGTACGCGGCCCAGATGTGGAGGCCGACGGCCGCGAGCAGCGCGAGCCGCGCGAGCCAGAGGATGGACTCGTGAGCGAACAGCGGGTACCCGACCTCGCGCAGGAAGACGCCGTACGAGTTGATGTAGTCTGGACCCGTATAGATTTTGAGATTGCCGAGCATGTGGACGAAGACGTACGCGAACAGGATGATGCCGGTGACGGCCATGACGATCTTCTTGCCGATCGTCGTCTGATAGAGGGTCAGCGCTCCGACCATCGTTGGTGTGCCCTTCTCCGGGACTGAGTGATGGGGCCGCGCGGGCGGTGGCTCGCGCTCTCGACGCACTATGGTAGCGCCTCTAGGTGCGCCCCATCGCGCGCGCCGAGTATCCCATCCCGTGGCCCGGTGCTACCGAGCAGTGGGGAGCGTCCCGCCGACCGATCGGCGCGGATCGGCGGGACGCTCCCCACGCCCGAATTGTACCCCGCGCCCCTCCGAGTCGTCTATCGACGAGTGGTGCCCGGCGCGAGTGACGGGCGGCCGGAGCGGGGCGATTCGCGCCGGCGCCGGCGGTGGTGGAATTTGTCTTGACAGTATCAAGCCGGCGGGTACAATGCGGACAGACGCCGAGACGCCGATGTGACGCATCCGCACCTCGGCCTTGAGCTCCCCGCACCCCGCGCGCTCATCACGTCGTTCCGAGCACATACAGTCTGCCTGGCGACCCATCCGGCATGTACGCACCGGACGGGCTTGCGCCATTTCAGGGGAACACTCCAGAGAATCGCTCAGGTGAGGGAGGAGATCTGATGGCGAAGATGCGTGTGCTCTCGGCCCGTGGCGACACGGTCCTCGAATGGGACGAGCGGAAGCTACAGACGGCCGATCCCGAGGCCCTCGCGGCCGTGCGCGAGGCCGAGCGGATCTTCGAGGAGCAGCGCGCGCGGCGCGACCGCCTTCAAGGTCGAGCCGAACAAGCCCGCCCAGAAGATCGACAGCTTCGATCGCACGGCCGAGCAGATCATCGTCGTCCCGCGCGTCGCGGGCGGCTGACGCGGCCCTCCCTGTCGATCGCTTTTCTCCGAACGGCTCCCCCACGGAGGCCCACTCGCCGTGGTCCTGACGGTGATCGCCCTGGAGCTCCTGTTCGTCCTGCTGATCGTCTGCTTGCTGTGCCGCGCGCCGTACGGGGTGCTCGCGCACCAGGCGCTCGGCGGCGGCGGCCGGCGGTCGGGCTGGCGCGAGGCCCAGGAGCGCGCCGAGCAGCTCCTCAAGGACGTTCTCAGCGACGATGAGTACCACCAGCTCAGCCGGCGCGGCTACCTCGAAGTCGCGAGCCGCACCCGCTCGCGACGGGTCTACCGCGTCCCGCGCCACCAAGGGCAAGTGAAGGTGTACGAGGGCGGCGTGCCGATCATGGCCCTCTGCGTGCAGCCGGTCGATCCCTTGCCCGACGGCGACGTGGTCATGATGCACAAGCTGATGATCGAGGCGAACGAGGAGGAGTACCTCCGGATCGCCAATCGGTTCGAGCCGACGCTGTACGGCTTTATCGCCATCCGGCCGCGCGGAAGGGTATAGAACAGGGGCACGCAGTTTCCGATGGAGCCAGCCGCCAGTTGTCGTTGCGCCACCTCCTCCGCGGCATCGGTCGCGACATCCGCGTCGCTCGCGAGCGGGATCCCGCCGCGACGAGCGACCTGGAGGTCGTGGTCTGCTACCCCGGCTTCCACGCCCGCCAACTCCACCGCCTCGCCCACGCGCTCCACCGCAAGCGGATCCCGCTGCTGCCCCGCCTGATCTCGCACGTGAATCGCGGCGTGACGGGCATCGAGATCCACCCGGCCGCCCGGATCGGTGAGGGGCTGTTCATCGACCACGGCATGGGCGTGGTCATCGGCGAGACGGCCGAGGTCGGCGACAACGTCACGCTCTACCAGGGTGTCACCCTCGGCGGGACGAGCCGCCTGCGCCACAAGCGCCACCCGACGCTCCGCAACGGCGTGGTGATCGGGGCGCACGCCCAGCTCATCGGGGCGATCGAGGTGGGCGAAGGCGCGCGGGTGGGGGCCGGCTCGGTGGTCATCAAGGACGTGCCGCCGTACTCGACCGTCATCGGCGTGCCCGGACGGACCGTTGGCGTCCGCTTCCCGGACAACCGCCCGATCGCTCGGATGCCCGACCCGGAGGCCGAGATGATCGCCCTGCTGGAGCAGCGCATCCACGTGCTGGAGGAGCGGCTGATCCGCCTGGAGCGCGAGCACGTCGAGGAGGCTGGGCATGGGAAGTCGGGCTGAGCCCGCTCGGGGCCGGCGCGTCGGTGCCTGAGATTCGCGCGTCCGCGTCCGCGGGGCCGGTCGTCGGCATACTGCACTACACCTGCCCGCCGGTCGTCGGCGGCGTCGAGTGGATGATGGCCCAGCACGCCGGCCTGCTGATCGAGCACGGCATGGACGTGCGCGTGCTGGCCGGTCGCGGCGGGCGCTTCCGGCGCGACGCCCCGCTCGACACGATCCCGGCCCTGGACTCCAAATATCCGGCGCTGCTGGAGGTCAACGACGAGCTGCAGCGCGGCGAGGTGAGCGAGCGCTTCGATGCGCTGGTCGGCGAGCTGACCGAGCGGCTGCGGACGGCGTTCGCCGGCCTCGACGCGTGCATCGTCCACAACGCGCTCAGCTTGCACTTCAATTTGCCGCTCACGGCGGCGCTCTGGAACCTGGCGCGCGCGGGCGAGGCGCCGCTCATCATTGCCTGGTGCCACGACCTCGCGTGGACCAACCCGCTCTACACGCCGCTCATGCGCGAGCGGCTCCCGTGGAGCCTGCTCAAGTCGCGGCTGCCCGGCGCGCGCTACGTGGTCGTGTCGGAGGACCGCCGCCGCGACCTGCTGGCGCTATGGGGGACCGACCTCCATCCCCCGGCCCCTTCCCCCTCGCATGGGGGAAGGGGAGACAAGGCCGCGTTGGGAGGGCGGAAGCCCTCCCCCTCGATGGGGGAGGGTTGGGTGGAGGCGACGGACGACCCCGTCGTCATCCCGGCCGGGATCGACCGCGTCGCCAAGCTCAGGCTCCGGTCGAGCACCGTCGCCCTGGCGCGCCAGCTCCGCTTTGACGACGCCTGGCCGTTCATGCTGCTGCCCGCTCGGATCACGAAGCGCAAGAACATCGAGTACGCGATCCGCGTCACGCGCGCGCTGCGCGATCTCGGGCGGAAGCCGCTGCTGCTGGTGACGGGGCCGCCGGGGCCGCATAACGTCCGCTCGGTGGATTATGTGGACGAGCTCCAGGCCGAGCGCGCGGCGCTCGACGTGCGGGACGAGGTCGTGTTCCTGTACGAGGAGCGCCGGCCGGGGGGGCGCGGCTGGCGGGCCACCGACGCGATGATGGATGATCTGTACCAGCTGGCCGACCTCCTACTGTTCCCGAGCGCGCAGGAGGGTTTCGGGATCCCGCTCCTCGAAGCCGGGCTCGTGCGCCTGCCGGTGTTCGGCTCGGACATCCCCCCATTTCGCGAGATCGCCGGCGCCGACGCTCACCTGTTCGACCTGAACGAGCCACCGCTGGCCGTTGCGGAACGTATCTCCACCTTCCTCGACAGCGACCCGTCAGTCCGCCTGCGGCGGCGCGTCTTGGACGCGTTCACGTGGGAAGGTGTCTTCGCCGGGCGGATCGCGCCGCTCCTCGCGCCGCTCGCCCGAGCGTCGGCCGCGACGCCACCCGGCTCGTCGTCGCTCGGCCCCGCAACAGCTTCCGATACGAAGCCCGCCACGCCACTCGATGACTTCGGAACAGGAGCGCACGATGTCGATGAGCCACGACGCGGACGATAGCCGCACGTCAACGGTCGTCGCGCCGAATGGCGACGGCGGCCCGGCGGTCGTCGCGCCGAACGACGACGAGTACACCATCCTCTTGCCCATCTCGGATCTCCGCACGGCCGGCCGCTTAATCCAGGCGGCCTCGGCGCTGATGCCCGTTCAGGAGGGTGCCGCGCGCGGCAAGGTCATCACGCTCGGCGTGGTCGCGATCCCCGAGGAGCTGGCCTTCAGCGCCGGCGCGGTGCCGGCACGCATGCATCGGCAGGCGCTCGGTCGGCTGCGGCGCGGGAGCACGTCGCCCCAGGTCGAGATGCGCACGCTCGTGCGGGTCAACCGCCAGGTCTGGCAGGGCATCGTCGAGACGGCCCAGGATGAGGCCGTCGATCTGATCCTCCTCGGCTGGGACGGTCGGACCGACATCAACTCGCCCGACGCCGTGTTGGCCACGACCATCGACGAGGCCGTGCGCAACGCCCCGTGCGACATCGCGGTGGTCAAGGGCTTGAACCTGACCAACGCCAAGCGCATCCTCGTCCCGATCCGCGGCGGCCCGCACGCCGCGCTCGCGTTCAAGCTCGCCACCGGCCTCGCGGACCGCCTCGACGGCACCGTGACGGCGCTGCGCGTCGAGACCCCACAGGGCGCCGGCGGCGACGACGAGGGCAGCATCGCCGAGCGCGACCGCGACCGCGAAGAGTTCGAGGCCGTCGTCGCGACCGCGCCGCGCCCGGAGCGCATCCGCGAGGTCGTCGTCCAGGCCAACTCGGTCATCGAGGCGATCACCAAGCAGGCCGAGAGTCACCACGTGGTCGTCATGGGCGCCGCGGCCGGCCCGCAAGCGACGAGCGCGATCTTCGGGCCGATCGCCGAGCAGATCGCGCGCAAGCTCGATCGCGGGCTGGTCGTCGTCAAGACGCGGCTACCGGGCACCGCGACACACGAGGAGTGGGAGGCCATCTTCCAGCGCCCGCATCCGGAGCCGGCGCCGCGCGACATCTCGGCCGTCGTCGATAAGTGGTTCGCCGAGAACACATTCGACAGCGCCGAGTTCGAGCGGATCGACCGCCTGGTGCAGGCGAAGCGCCAGCAGGGGCTGACGATCAGCCTCGCGCTCCCGACACTCAACGAGGAAGAGACGCTCGGGACGATCATCCGCAGCGTCAAGGCCGAGCTGATGGACCGCCACCCACTGCTCGACGAGATCGTGCTCATCGACAGCCGCTCGACGGACCGCACCCGCGAGATCGCCGCCGAGCTCGGCATTCCGGTGTACGTCCACCAGGACATTTTGCCGGAGTACGGCTCCCATCACGGCAAGGGCGAGGCACTCTGGAAGAGCCTGCACGTCCTCAAGGGCGACCTGATCGTCTGGATCGACACCGACATCAAGAACATCCATCCGCGCTTCGTCTACGGCCTGATCGGCCCGCTGCTCCGCGACCGCCGGCTGGGCTTCGTCAAGGGGTTCTACAAGCGGCCGATCCGCGGGCCGGGCGGGCTGGCGGCGACGGGCGGGGGCCGCGTCACCGAGCTGTCCGCTCGGCCGCTGCTCAACACGTTCTATCCGGATCTGTCCGGCTTGATCCAGCCGCTCGCCGGCGAGCAAGCCGGCCGACGCGAGGTGCTCGAACAGGTTCCGTTCTTCACGGGCTACGGGGTCGAGACGGGGCTCCTCGTGGACCTGCTGCTGCAGTTCGGCCTGCGCTCTATCGGGCAGGTAGACTTAAAGCGGCGGGTCCACCGCAACCAGCCGCTGGCGTCGCTCGGGGCGATGGCGTTCACCATCCTCCAGGTGGTGATGAAGCGGCTCGAGCAGCGCCAACGCTTGCAGCACCTCACCGAAGTCAACAGGAGCATGAAACTGATTCAGCATGACCGCCACGGCTTCCACGTCGAATTGAAAGAGCTGGGTGACGTCGAGCGCCCGCCGATCTGGACCTTGCCGGAGTATCGGGCAGCACACCCGCCGGCGCGCCGGCGCGCCGGCGCACCGGCGTCGATCCCTCCGCCAGCTCGGCCGGCGCCCGAAGCGACGACGAAGGCCGCGATCGTCGGGGAGGCCCAATGACGGAAGTCATCCTCTGCCGACACGGCCAGACCGATTGGAACCGCGAAGGGCGGTGGCAGGGGCGGACCGACGTCCCCCTGAACGAGCGCGGTCGCGAGCAGGCCCGCGAGCTAGCCGAGACGCTGCGCGACCAGCCGGTGGCGGCGATTTATTCGAGCACGCTGGAGCGCGCCTACGAAACGGCGCTGGAGATCGCCCGCGTCCACCGCCTGCACGTGCAGCGCGACCCGCGACTCGACGAGATCGACCAGGGGGCGTGGGAGGGCATGCGCCGCGACGAGATCGTCGTGACCCACCCGCGCGAGCTGGAGAGCTGGACGAGCTTCCCGATCGACTTAAGGCTGCCCGGCGGGGAGACGCTCGCGGAGGTCCGGGCGCGGGTGCAGGAGGCGCTCGACGACATCATCCTGCTCCACGAGGGGCGGACGGTGTGCATCGTGGCCCACAGCGTGAGCATGGCGGCCATCAAGCACGAGCTCCAGGGCCTGCCGCTGCCCGACGCGCTGCGTAACTTGCCGCCGAACGCCTCCTGGGAGCGCATCCCGGTCGGCGAGTACGACGAGATTCGCGCGACCCGCTTCATAGGCGCCGCGAAGGAGAGTGGACGACGATGGCGACAACCAGGGAGCGGCTCCAAGAGCTGATTGACGCGCTGCCGGACGACCGGCTCGACGAGGCGGCCGCCGCGCTGGCGATCCTGAACGTCCCGGACGACGACGAGCCGACCACGGCGGACGACTTGGCCGCCATCGCCGAGGGCCGCGCGGCCTATCGGCGCGGCGCGGCGATTCCGGACGATGAACTGGTGCTCGGATCCGAGCGGTGAACCGCCGGCTCGACTGGTCGCCGGCCGCTCGCGCCGACCTGGCGACCCTGCACCGGCGCGATCCTCAGACCGCACGGCGGATTCGGTCGGCCATGCGTCGCTACGCCTCGGAGAACACAGGCGACGTCAGGAAGCTGACAGACCAGGCCGGTACGTACCGGCTCCGCATCGGCGACTGGCGCGTCCTGTTCAACTTCGAGGATGCCGGTCTGGTGGTTCTCGCGCTGCGCGTCCTTAACCGCCGCAATGCCTACCGCTGACCGTGGCGGACGTCACTCGCATCGGGGTGTCAACAGCAACCGCACCGGGTGCTGAGATCACGACTTGCTGGTGGCGCTCGTGAGCATGCGGGACCCACCCAAGCGGCCGGCGTTCGGCAGCAGTCCTCGGGAGTTCGAGCGCGCCCTGGTGAACGGCCTCGGGCGGGCGCTGCTCGTGCTTCGACGGGATGATCCGGCCCCGTACCGAGACGCGATCCTCCGCGCCTGCACGCACTACACCGGCTACAACTGGCAGGGCGAGAGCACGCGCATCTCGTACCTATCCGAGGTGCTACAGGCGACCGGCGACGTGGACTCGTACGTCGAGCCGGTCCTGGTGGCGCTGCGTTGTGCGACCAAGCTGGAGCACGCGGACCAGCTCTTCGGTCTGGCGCAGCGGTTCGCGCGGGCCGGGCGCGAAGACGCCCGAGCGGCTATGTATGACAAGTTCGACCGGAACGACACCGACCAGGAGTTCCAGGGTGCCTCCGAACTGATCGGGCTTGATGGGTGCGACGGACTGCTGCACGTGGCCGATCGGATCGGCGATGCGCTGCTTTCCGCCGAAGTTGATCGGAACACTCCGCGCCACTTCGTCAACGAGGCCGATGAAGAGATCGGAGAGGACGAAGTTCAGAACGCCCTGTCGCTCGCGCAGAAGAGCAACCCGCGCATCCGAGCGTTCGTATACGCCGCTACCGAGGAGGCCACCAAGCACGAGGAGAGACGTCGAGAGCCGTACGTCAGCCAGCCCGACCTAAGGGGCCTGAGCTATGACGAGGCCGGGCCGCTGATCGCATCGAGCGCGTCGCTATCTCTCAGCGCAGATGGACGGGGCCGCTGGGGAGAGGATGCGAGCGAAAACGACCTCGCCCGCGCGGCTGCCGACCTCCTGACACAGACCGACCCTCAGGTGCTGGCGTCGTACCTGATGCTCTTCGCCCGCCGGCCGTTCCCGCTCGCCCCGGAGCCGCTCCTGCCGCTCCTGCCGCATCCGACCCGTCGCGTGAGGGTCGCGGCGTACACAGCGCTGTCGCAGGTGCAGCATCCAAAGGTGCGAGCACGAGCGCTGGAGATCCTCGCGAATACGGCCGTGCACGGCTGGAAGCGCGCCCGCGCAGTCGATCTGCTCGACGCCAACTACGAGCCCGGCGACGAGATCCTGTTCGAGCAGCTCCTCCGGAAGCCCCGGAATCGCTGGGAGTACCACGCGCTGGGCACTGGCGCGCTCGACGTCATGAAGGCGCATCCCGATCGCTCCGGCGTGCCGGCGTTGTTGTCGCTCTACGAGCGGGGGGCGTGCTCCTTCTGCCGCGAGCGCGTGGTCGTGCTGCTGCGCGAGCTTGGCGAGGCGCCGGCCTGGATGCTCGACGAGTGCCGCTATGACGCGAACCTGGATCTGCGCGAGACGGTGCAAGGATGGCGGGAGGCGTAGGGCCGCGCCCTGGTACACTTTCCGTCAAACGGTTAGAAGGAATCGATGGGCAGAAAGAACCGCCGGGTCGCCGATGGCGACGACCCGCACGACGATCTCGATCAGGAAAGCCCGAACGGCCACGCCGAACTCGACGCCGTCGAATCGGATTCCCGCCGGCGGGAGCGGGATGAGGAGCGGCCGGAGGGCCGCGCGCCGACCGAGGGTGCCCAGGTCATGCTGGCCGCGCTCGACTGGCCCGAGTCAGACGTCTGGGATGCCGAGGACTCGCTCGACGAGCTGCAGCGGCTGGCCGAGACGGCCGGCGGCACCGTCGTCGGGCGGACGCTTCAGAAGCGCGACCACCCGGAAGGCGCGACGTTCTTCGGGAGCGGCAAGGTGGCGGAGCTTGCCGAGGCGCGGCGCAACCCGCCCCACTTCGACGTGCTCGTCGTCGATGCGACGCTCACGCCGACGCAGCAGCGCAACCTCGAGCGCAGGGTGGACGGGCCGGTCCTGGATCGGCCGGGCCTCATCATCGAGATCTTCGGCCAGCGCGCCCGGACGCGCGAGGCGCGTTTGCAAGTGGACCTGGCGCGGCTCGAATACCAGCTGCCGCGCCTGAGCGGGGCGTGGTCCCACCTGGAGCGCCAGGTCGGCGGGACGGGCACGCGCGGCGGCCCGGGCGAGCGCCAGATTGAAATCGACCGCCGCCTGATCCGCGACCGCATCGTGGCGCTCAAGCGCGAGATCGAGCAGGTCCGGGCTCATCGCGCCCGCGCTCGAGACGCGCGGCGCCACGGGCCGCCCCAGGTGTCGCTTGTGGGCTACACCAACGCCGGTAAGTCGAGCCTGATGAACCGGTTGACCGAGGCCGGCGTAACGGCCGAGAACAAGCTCTTCGCGACGCTGGACCCGACGACGCGGCGGATGGGCCTGCCGGGCGGCGGGTACACCGTCGTCTCGGATACGGTCGGCTTCATCCAGAACCTGCCGCAGCAGCTCATCGCGTCGTTCCGCGCGACGCTCGAAGAGCTCGAGCACGCCGATCTGCTGCTGCACGTCGTCGATGCGGCGCACCCGTCCGCCCGCGAGCAGCTCGACGCGGTGAAGGACATCCTCGAAGGGCTCGGGCTGCGCGAGAAGCCGACGCTGCTCGTGTTGAACAAGTCGGACCTGCTGACCGCGCCGGTCGATCTCGCGAGCTGGGGCGTGGCCGAGGAGGACGCGATCGTCGTCTCGGCGCAGACGAGCTTCGGGATCGGCGCGCTCCGCGCGCGCGTCGCGCGTCGGCTGGGCATGGCCGTGTGCGAGGTCGAGGTCGAGCTGCCCTTCTCCGAGGGCCGGCTGGTGGCCCTGTTCCGGCGCGAGGGGTTCCTGATCCGAGAGGAGGCGCGCACGCGCGGGATGCGCTTGCACGGCCACCTCCCCGAGCGCCTACTCCCGACCTTCCGCCGCGCGGGCAAGGTCCGCGAGATCGACTCGGCCCCGACGCCCGGCTGGCGATAGTGTCGTCCCGTCCGTAGCGAGACACATCGGCACCACGCGTAGGGCGGTCGGGGATGCCGCCCCGACCGCCCTCGCGATACGTCCGGCGACCGGTAGCGCCGAAGTCGGCGCTACCGCCATCGCGCGTCAGTCGTCGTCGTGATGGTTGTCGTTGTCGTCGTTGTCGTCGTTGTCGTCGTTATCGTTGTGGTGGTTGTCGTTCGCGTTCTGGTTGTCGCCGCCTTTGCGGTTGAACTCGAACGCCCCCATGTCGCAGATCTTGTCGCCGTCGCCGTTGCCGTCGCGGGGACGGGTGTCGCCGCGCTGGTCGGTCTCGGTCGTCGCCCCAGGATCGCAGGCGTCGATGGCGTCGTTCGGGTGCTCGCGGTCGCCCTTGAGTAGGGCGCGCGTCGGCGTCTTCCCGCCGTTGTCCTGGAGCGGCCCGAGCTGGACCGAGCCGCCGGGACGGTCGCCGGCCCCGCTGAGGTTGCAGTTCGCGTCGGTCGCGACGTTGTGCCCGCCGGACGTGTAGCCCGAAGTGTTCTCGATGAGACAGTCGGATGGGCTGCCGCCGGCGAAGATCGTGTTGCGGGGCGTGACCGACGTGCCGTTGGTCATGGCGGCCAGGTTGCCACCCTTGGTGTCGCCGACGTTGTCGGCCAGCGTCACGTGGGAGAGCGCGAGCGTCGCCTGGTTGGCGTTGGCGATGCCGCCGCCGAACCCGTTGGTGGCCGTGCCGTTGAAGACGGCGCGGTTGTCGGAGATCGTCACGTTGGTGAGGCCGGCGCGGGCATCGGGGCCGCGATTGTCCAGGCCGCCGCCGTTGCGCGCCCGATTGTTGGCGAGCGTGCTGTTGTCGAGCATCAGGAGGCTCTTGTTCTCGATGCCGCCGCCGGCGCCGTTGTTGGTGAGCGACTCGTTGTCGCGGATGGTGACGTTGGTGAGCGACGCCGACGCCTTCTGCGGCGCATCGGCGTTCGTGATCCCGCCGCCGCCCCAGTTATCGACCGTGACGCGGTTGTCGCTGATGACCACGTTCTGGAGGACGAGGCCGCCGTGGTTGTGGATGCCGGCGCCGTGGGCGTGGCTCTGGAAGCCGACGCCGGCCCGGCCGCCCTTAATCGTGGCCCCGCCGACCTCGAGCCGCCCGCCGGGGCCGATGTCGAAGACGCGGTCGCCGGTCGCGTCGCCGTTGCCGTCGATGATGGTCAGGTCCGGACCGGCCCCGACGATCGTCACGGACGACCCGTTGACGATGTCCAGGTCGCCCTTCATGGCGTTGTTGTCCGCCGCGGTGCCCCCGTCCGCGCCGGGCCGCGTCAGCGTGTACGTGCCGGCCGGCAGCATGATGACGTCCGGTCCGCCCGACTTGTTCGCCTCAATGATCGCGCCGCGCAGCGAGCAGTCGCCGGGCGTGCAGGTGAGAGTGTCGTCCGTGCGGGTGACGGTGAGCTCCGCCGCGTGGGCTGGGCGGGCCATCGCGGCCGGCCCGGCCGGCGATGGTGAGGGCCAGGAGGGTTGAGGTGGCGAGGCGCCAGAGAGTTGTGAGCCGCATGATGCTGCCTCCAATGGCAGTGGGTCGTTCGGACGCGCGTGCTAGCGGTCCGGGGTGGCGCAGGGGTGGGTCGGGGCAAAGTCCGACGGGTCGGGTGTGCATGCGGCTCGATACGCGAATCCGCGCGGCTACACTCTACTCGCTGGCAATCCTCCTCCGCGCGTGGAGCTGCGCGACCGTCCGTTCCCACTCCTGGGTGGCAGGGGCGGTGTGGCCATTCTACGCGCCGCCACGTCGGGCGGCTGTCGGGCATGGTACCGTCGAACTGTCGGCATCCGCACAGTAGTCGGTCCGACGCATGCGCGGCCACCATCGGCGCGGGCTGGCGTGAGGGGCCAGAAGCGTAGGCCGGGATGGGGGCGTATCGGCGAAGGATTCGGCCGTCGCGGACGCGAAAGGACGGTCGCTCAATACCCGAGCGCTCGGAGGTAGCGGCGGCTTGCCGCGACCGCTGCGCGCGGGTCCGCGCCACCCTCGTTCGATTCTTCCTCGGCGATGAACCAGCCGTCGTAGCCGCCCTCGGCGAGTACGCGCGCGACACCGGGGATGTCGGCGTCGCCGGTGCCCATGGTCGCATAGTCGCCGCCGGCGTGGGCATCCTTCAGGTGGATGTGGACGATGCGACCGACGTGGCGACGGACGAAGTCGATGGCTAGCTCGTCGCCGCGCGTGACGTGCGCTGTGTCCGGGCCGAGGCCCACTAGGGCCGGGTCGAGCGCGGCCACGAGGCGCTCGTAGTCGGCTCTCGTGCGGAGCAGCGAGTCCGCCGTCGAGGTCGGGTGGACGTAGACCGCGACACCCGGCGTGCGAGCGGCCTCGGCGACGCGGTGGTACATGCGGATCATCTGCGCGAAGCGAGCATCGTAGTCGGCCGCTTCCGAGGGGCGACCGCCGATGGCCCGGCCGCCGCCCAAGCCGAGCCGCGCGCCGGGGAAGTGCGCGGTGAACCGGATGGCGCGCTCGGCCAGGGCCAGGTCGGCCGCCTCCGCGCTCGCGTCGGACCAGCCGGACGGCGGCGAGAGGGCCAGCGCCGCGAGCGCCAGGCCGCGCCGCTCGAGCAGCGACGCCGCGCGATTCGGCCGATCCAATAGCGGCCCAAGCATCTGCCAGGTCGTCTCGACGCCGTCGTAGCCGGCGTCGGCGATGGCGTCGAGGATCTCGTCCAGGCGCCCGAGCCAGCGGTCGCCGTGCATCTGCCAGGTATAGGTCTGGCACCCGACGCGGATCGTCACATCGGCTCCCGTGCCCAGGTACGGCGCGTCACTCGACGGTGCTCGGGTCGATGACGGCGCGCTCCTCGAAGGCGCGGATCGCGGCCTTCACGAGCCGGAGCGCGCGCAGGCCATCCTCGCCGGAGACCGGTGGCGGCTCGCCCACCTCGATCGAGAACACCAGCGCGTCGATGTGCGCGCGGATGGTTGTCGGGTAGAACTGGAGCAGCTCGCGCCGCTCACCGAACGGGCGTGGCTCCCAGACCTCGGCCAGGTCGGAGTCGTTCGGCTCGAACACGAAGCGGCCGACGACGTTCTCGACGCGCGCCCGCCCGTTGGTCCCCTGGATCTCGGCCAGCTCGATCGGGTGGAGGCGGGTGCCGTCCCAGCTCCCCACTACGCTCCCAATCCCGCCACCTTCGAAGCGCAGCCCGATCTGGACGTTGTGATAGGCGAAGCCGTCGCGGCGGTCGCTCATCAGGCACGTCACTTCGGCCACCTCGCCGCCGTACCAGGCCGCCAGATCTAGCAGGTGGACCAGCGAGTCGTAGACCAGCTCGTACGGCGTGGTCGGCGGTCGGCCGCCCGGCAGGGCCACCCGCAGCGAGGCGTACGAGAACGTGCCCAGGCGACCCTCGTGCTGGTAGCGGCGCGCCAGTTCGTGCGGGCGGGCGAAGCGGCGGTTGAAATCGACCGCGAGCACGCGATCGGCCGCGCGGGCCGCCTCGATCATCCGCCGCGCATCGGGTAGCTCCAGCGCGATCGGCTTCTCGACCAGGACGTGGCAGCCGGCCGCGAGCGCCGCCAGCGTCGGCGCAACATGATGGGCGTCGGGCGTCACCACGCTCACGAGATCGGGCCGCGCCTGCGCGAGCATCTCATCGGCCGACGCAAAGGCGGGCACGCCGACCTCGCGTCCGAGGATGGCGGCAGCCATCGGCACGACGTCGCAGACGCCGACGAGCTGGACTCCCGACGCCGCCCGGTACGCCAGGGCGTGCTGCCGCCCCATCATGCCGCACCCGATTAGGGCCGCTCGCAGCATCCTGCCTCCCTAGGACGACGCTTGCACAAGTCCACGCAACTCTTGAGGTGATGCGACCCTATTCTGTCATCCTGAGTGAAGCGAAGGATCTACCGACAGACCAGCAGGGGACAGTCCGTAGACCCTTCGACAGGCTCCGCCTGCCGAGAGCCGGGATGGAGCGCCTGGCCTTCGAGGACGAGATGACCGGCGGCCTGCGCAGTGCTCAGCGGAGACTCCTCGCGAACGTCCGTACCGCGCGGCCAGCACAGCACGGGGCATTGTAGGAGCAGACGGGGAGGATCTCCACCGGCCTCGCCGTCTCGCGCGGCGTCCCCGCCCGCCATGCGCCGCGCGGCGTGCTAGACTCATCCAGGGGAGAGCGCCGCGCATGGCGGGGCGCCGGCCGCCGACCGCGCGGGGAGCGGCCGTGACGCGGCACACGCGACCGAGGTTGCCCTGCCCAGATGACCGCCCTACAGCCCGACAGCATCTCCCCTCCCGCGTCGGTCGCCCAGCTTCGCCGCGAGTACCTCCTCCAGAGCCTGCACGAGCACGACGTCGATCCGAGCCCGTTCCGGCAGTTCGAGCGCTGGTTCGAGCAGGCGCGGCGCACGGTCTCCGGCGAGGCGAACGCGATGACCCTCGCAACGGCCACGCCGGATGGCATGCCCTCCGCGCGCGTGGTGTTGCTCAAGCAGCTCGACGAGCACGGGTTCGTCTTCTACACGAACTACGCGAGCCAGAAGGGGCGGGAGCTGGATCTGAACCCGCGCGCTGCCCTGGTGTTCTACTGGCCCGAGCTCGAGCGCCAGGTGCGGATCGGCGGCAGCGTCGAGCGCGTCTCGCGCGAGGAGTCCGCGACCTACTTCCGGGCGCGCCCATTTGCGAGCCGCATCGGGGCGCTGGCCTCGCGGCAGAGCGAGGTGCTCCACGAGCGGGACGCACTGGTGGAGGAGGTGCGCCGCCTCGCCCGCGACTACGAGGGCCGCGAGGTGCCGCTGCCGCCTCACTGGGGCGGCTACCGGGTCGCGCCGACGAGCTTCGAGTTCTGGCAGGGCCGCCCGAGCCGGCTCCACGACCGCCTGCGGTACACCCGCACCGGCGACCAGGGCTGGACCATCGAGCGGCTGTCGCCGTAGGTGGGATGCCCTCACCCCCGGCCCCTCTCCCTGACGCGGGAGAGGGGAGCACGAGCGCCCCGGCTTATCCCGCGTAGGAGATGCGATAGATCTGGCCGGTGCCGTCGTCGGTGAGGAGCAGGCTGCCGTCGCGGCTCACCAGCACGTCGACCGGGCGCCCCCAACCGCGCTCGCTGCCCTGCTGCCAGCCGGTCACGAAGTCCTCGGCCGGCCCGCTCGGGCGGCCATCCTGCACCGGCACCCGCACCACCTTGTAGCCGGTCGGGGTGCTGCGGTTCCACGAGCCGTGGAACGCCACGAACAGATCGCCCTGGTAGTCTGACGGGAACTGCGCGCCGTCGTAGAAGCGCAGGCCGAGCGGGGCGGAGTGCGCCTGCATCTCGACGGCCGGGCGCGCGACCCCGTCGCAGGCGCCCGCCGAGCCGAGCTCGGGGTCGGGCTGGGCGCCGTTGATGCAGCGCGGCCAGCCGAAGTCGTCGCCGGCGCGGACGACGTTCACCGTCTCGGGCGGGACGTCGTCGCCGAGCATGTCGCGGCCGTTGTTCGTCGCCCACAGCTCGCCCGACACGGGGTTGAACACGAGCCCCACGGCGTTGCGCAGCCCGCGCGCGTAGACCCGCACGCCACTGCCGTCGGGGGCCATCTGTAGGATCGCCGCCCGCCGCTCGTCTGCCTCGGTGCAGACATTGCAGGACGACCCAACCGAGACGTAGAGCATCCCGTCCGGTCCGAACCCGATTGTGCGCGTCGAGTGGCCGCCGCCGGTCGGCAGATCGGCGAGCGGCTGCTGGGCCTCGAACGTACCGTCGCCGTCGCCATCGGTCAACCGGGACACGCGGTTCGTCTCGCCGACGTACAGCGCGCCGTCGCGGAACACGAGTCCGTGCGGCTCATTCAGGCCGCTCGCGACGACCTCCGCGCGGTCGCCACGCCCGTCGCCGTCGCGATCCGGCACGCGGACGATCTCGCCGCGCCGCATGAGCGAGGCGTACACCTCGCCATCCGGGCCGAGTGTCATGAAGCGGACACCGGGCAGATCGCTCGCGAACGTCTCGATGCGGAAGCCGGGCGGCAACTGGAGCGAGGCGAGGCGATCGGCCTGGGCCGCCGCCGTGGTAGCGGAAGTCAGGTCGGGGTGCAGCGCCGTCGCGACAGCACCGGCCGCGAGGGCAATCGCGCCGATGACGAGCCCGACGCGAAGCCGTCGAAATCGAGGCATGGGAACCTTCCTGAATCGGTCTCCCCGCTACGTGGCGGGGGCGCTCAGGAGGAAGTATGGGCCGCGCCGCGCAGTCACCGAGAGGAATACCCGCGTCGCAGCGGGCACTCCTCGTCGAGGCTATGGGGCATGCACACGATGACCCGTAGCGGCGCATCGACGATGAGGTTACGAAGCAGCCCACGCCATGCGGGCACGGCGGAACGCGCTCGTTACCATGGAGTTGCATGGACGCACGCGGTCAAGACGCGCGCCGTAACCTAACCGCGATACGTCACGCACAGCACCGCCGCCGCCGCGACCGAGCGCCCCGATTTCTGCGCGGCGTACGCGCCGCACGCGATCATGCTTGCTTCGGGATCCGCGTACAGGATGTCGGCGTGAACCGGCGATGTGAGCCAGCTCTCGGCCGTGCGTGCCGGGGTCCAGTATCCCTGCGCGGCGGGCGCCGGGCACGCGAGCACCTCACCGAGTGGGCTGCCGCCATATCCCTGTCCCGCCACGAAATCCCAGGCGAGCGCATCACCGATCGTCTGGTGCATGCACGGGTTGGGGTACTCCATTGAGGGGGCCACATACGAGAGAAACTCATCGAGGACGACGTTCGCACCGTGTGCGACGAATGTCAGGGGGGCCGTACCGACCCTCGCGCGACGAGCGTTGATCTCGTCCAGGAGTCGGGTCATGAAGGCGTCCGAGACCTCGTCTCGGATCTCGCCTACGTCGTCAATGACGTCGACGGCGTGGGCCGTGTCGGCCGGCGATGCGAGCGATGACGTAGTTGCGACAAAGAGCGCGGCAGCGGCGAAGCGGAGCAGGATCAAGCTGTGACGCAGACGTGGCCGCACACGTGAAAGGGTGTAACGCATTCGGAACATGATCTCCGGGCACCCGATTCATGGCGGCGCTAGCTTAGCATAAGGGGCCGCTGCGCGCGAGGGGGACGACCCGCAATTGACGCCGAAAGTCGGCACGTCTGATGCAAAATGGGCACTGCTTCCGTCACAAGCCCGACGGCGCGGCCGAGCCCACACCGTCATTTCGGGCGGCATGGGCGGCGTCCACTCGAAGGGCCGGTCAGATGCGGTAGGTGACGCAGGCGATGGTCTGGTAGGCGGCGCCACCGCGGCCCGGCCCGTAGGCGCCGCAGGCGACGGCGTTGATCTGCGCGTCGGCGTACAGCGAGCGCCAGTGCGAGGTGGAGTTCCACCAGCCATCGGCGATCGCCTGGGGGGTCCAGTAGAAGCCCTCGCCGGGACACGCGAGCACCTCGCCGCGGGCCTCGCCGCCGAGACCCGAGAGCGCCACGTAGTCCCAGCCTGCTCGCCGAGGAGCCGATCGAGGTGCCCTGAGGCGCGCAGGGCCTCAGCATTCTGGGCAGCGTCGGAGGGCGCTACCTGGGCCGGGGCGGCGTGGGCGGAGGGGACGATGGCCCAGGAGCTTGCGAGCAGCCAGACGAGGAGGAGGGCCACATGCAGCGGGGCGCGCGAGCGGAGGGCCGCGCCGACGGATCGGAGGATGGTGCATTCTTTCATCAATAGCTAACAATGCGGCGCATTTACGCATCAGCATGGCCCGTCCGGGACGTTCCCCAGTACCCAGTACCCAGGAGATATAAATCTTTCGCACTTTCCTGCCGAAGATGACTCATGCGGGTAGTCTCGGACCCCGCGATCAGACCTCGTCAGAGCCTCCTTTACACATAGTGGCCGCATCGATGGCAAATGGCCTACCCTGAGAGCGTGATCGAGCGCATCCAGGCATCTGGACGAGCGCGGCCGTCACGAGTGGCAGGGAAGCGGTTCGGTCGAAGCACGAGCTTCGTCACCAACAACCTCAACGACGAGGAGCACCCCTATGACGTTGAATCAGACCGAACAGGGTCAGGCCAACACGCCAACTGAGGAACTTCGCCACCTGATCTTCGGGTTCCGCGTCACCCAAGCACTGTATGCCGCGACCGAACTGGGCGTCGCCGATCTGCTGGCCAGCGGGCCGCAGAGCGCGGACGACCTCGCGACCGCGTGTGGCGCGCATGCCCCGTCGCTCTACCGCGTGCTGCGGCTACTGGCGAGCGAGGGCGTGTTCACGGAGATGCGCGACGGGCGGTTCGCCCTGACGCCGATGGCCGAGGCGCTCCGGCGCGACGCGCCGGGGTCGTTGCGCCCGTCGGTACTGTTCAACGCCGGGGAGGCGATGTGGCGGTCCTGGGGGCACCTCGTGCACGCCGTGCGGACGGGGGAGCCGGCCTTCGACCACGCGCACGGGGTTGACCTCTTCGAGTACTTCCGACGCCACCCCGACGAGTGGGCCATTTTCGACCAGGTCATGACCAACCAGACCGCGCCGCTCACGCGCGCGGTGGCGGCTGCGTACGACTTCTCGCCGTGCAGGACCATCGTCGATGTCGGGGGCGGGCGTGGTGCGCTGGCACTGGGGCTCGTGGAGGCCTACCCGCACCTGCGGGGGATCGTCTTCGATCAGCCCGCCGTGGCGGCGGGGGCCCGGCAGGCGATTGAGGCTGCGGGGCTGACGGACCGCTGCGAGGCCGTCGGCGGGGACTTCTTCGCGGCCGTGCCCGAGGGCGGCGACACCTACCTGGTGAAGTTCATCCTGCACGACTGGGACGATGAGCGCTGCGTCGCGATCCTGCGCGCCTGCCGGCGTGCGGTGCCCGAGGATGGTCGGCTGCTCGTCATTGAGGTGCTAATTCCGCCGGGCGAGGCGCGCTCGTACGCGAAGTCCCAGGACGTCAACATGCTGGTCAACCTGACCGGGCGCGAGCGTACCGAGACCGAGTACCGGGCACTGTACGCGGCGGCGGGCTTCGCCCTGACCAGGACGATCCCCGCACACGGCGAGCTGCACGTCATCGAGGGCATCCCGGCCTGAACGACTCCTCGCCTTCCAGGTCGATACCCAGCGAACCTGGCCAGAGCTCCCTGGGTCTCCCCCAGTTTTGGTGAGACCCAGCGCGAAGCCCCTCTCGGAGCGACCGGCCGGTCGTCGAACGGCTACATGAGCCCTGAACGGGCGCCAGTGAGTGCCCCATAAGCCACGATCGAGGACTACGCGCGCTGTACGGATCCCTCTGGCAGCCCCGATTCACCAAATGTGAGGGAGAGCCAGGAGGCTGTGGCGAGGTCTCCCCGCGATGGGCCATCAGGGTCTCGCGACGAGGCCCCGAGACCGGACACAAAAGACGGCCCGTGAGCTCCGAAGAGGAGTCACGGGCCGTCTTTCGAGTGCGAGTGGAGCGGCGCTCACACCCGAGTGAACGCGCGACGAATCAGGGTTGTACGGGCGGATCCTCTCGGATGGTGCTCGCATCAGCGGCGGCGGGTGCGGCGCCGCCGGCGGGACCGCCCTGCTCGGCCGCGACGCGCCTCCCGCGCATGCGCAGCGCGGCGCCGACGCTCAGGAGGCCCAGGCCGCCGAGCAGTCCGCCAATGACGCTGTGCCCGGCCTCGCCCGCGAAGGGCAGGACGCCCGGTCGCGGCTGCGCGGCGGCCACCGGCGGGGTGCGGGGCGCGAGCGACGCCACCTGGGGCGGCGGCGTCGAGCGCGACGGCGCCGCTGCCAGGACCGGCGGCACCTGGCCGTACTCCGTACCGGGCAGGCGATTGCTCAGGACGCCCGGCTGGGACGGGTCCGGCCGCGACCGCGACAGCGAAATCGAGTCGCCGTCGTCCTGCCCGTCGCTGCTAGTCGCGCTGCTGTCGCTGTTGCTATTGCCGCCGCGGCTGTCGTCACCGCCGCTCGCCGAGTTGTCGTCGCGACTGCTGTTGCCGCTGCTGTCGCCGTTGCTGGTCGGCGTCGCTGTCGCGCCGGCCGGCTGCGTCGAGGTCGCGGTCGGCGTGACGTTCGACTCCGGTGTAGGCGTCGGCGTACCGGGCGTCGCGGTCGGAGTTCCGGGCGTGCCGGTCGGGGTCGCGGTGCCGGGCGTCGATGTGGGCGTGCCTGGCGTGGCGGCCGGCGTGCCCGGTGTCGCGGTTGGCGTCCCCGGCGTGGCGGTCGCGGTCGGCGTCCCCGGCGTGGTGGTCGAAGTCGGCGTGCCGGGCGTGGCGGTCGCCGTCGGCGTGCCGGGCGTGGCCGTCGGGGTTTGGGTGCCCGGCGTGAGCGTGACGGTCGCGGGCGGAGTGCCCGGCACGCCGACTTCGAC
>Ga0136611_10000378_pt1 | contig 28749 bp, 26 predicted proteins | sample AntDrymUQ2232306_2_FD_106645 | JGI IMG/M metagenome (GOLD analysis project Ga0136611, IMG submission 106645) | Polar desert sand microbial communities from Dry Valleys, Antarctica - metaG UQ223 (23.06) | ecosystem: Environmental > Terrestrial > Soil > Desert | place: Antarctica: Dry Valley...
CATCCCCATTGTGCCCGCCCGCCCCAACTTTGTCTCGGACGACGAGGAGACCCTCCGGCGACAGCAGGATCTCGCTCGCCTCTCGCTCGCGCAGCTTGGCGCGCGGACGATGGTTGAGCAGTTGGATCGGGTGCTTCGCCACGAGCCGGGCACGAGAGCCGGCGACGATCCCGAAGAGCTGCATAAGATGCGAGTCTCAACGCGCCGGCTGCGCGTTGCGTTCCGGGTATTTGGCGATCATCTCGCATCCGAAAGCGTGACCGACCTTCCCGAAGACGCAGTCAAGGCGGTTGGGCGCGCTCTGGGAGGCGTGCGAGACCTGGACGTGTTCGCGGAATGGCTGGCCAGGCAAGCTACCAAAGCAGATGGCGATGCACCCGCATTGAGCCGGCTACGGCAGCAGCGCCTAGGACTGCGGGAGGGGGCACGTGTTCAGATGGTGGAAGTGCTGGATGGTCCGGCGATGGATGCGCTACGCGGCGAAATCCGCGAACGACTGCGCGCCACCGGCGAGCCAGCGTTTCAGGTGCCCGGAGATGGCGTAAAGAAGCGAGACAGCGTCGCGCATGCCGGGAAGCGACTCGCGGATCGCGCGCTACGCAAGCTGCGCCGCAAAGGGAACGCGCTTATGGCGCCTTCGTCGGAAGAGTTGCATGAGGTCAGGATCTCGGCCAAACGCTTCCGCTACGTGTGCGAGTTCCTCAAGCCCGCATTCGGGCCGGTCTTCGATGAGGCTATTGTGAAGACCACAGCCATCCAGGACACCCTGGGGGACCTACACGACGCCGATGTAGCCGCGGCAGTACTGTTGCAAGACATCCAGCGCATCGTCGGTGAGCGAAGTAACCGGCAGGACGCGGCGGCGATAGCGCGCCTTGTGGCGGCGCAGCACGACCGCCGGGAGGTGGCGCTGAGATTGTTCCGGGAGCAATGGCAGGCGCTTCCGGGCAAGCACTGGCTCAGGAAGCAGAAAGCAGAGGCAGTGATTGATGATGGCGGGTAACCCGCTGGCCGGGAGCGGCCATATCGCGGCGATTGATCTGGGTGGCACCAAAATTCTGGCTGCCATTTTCTCGCCGGATGGCGTGGTGGTCAGCCGAGCTAAGAAGATGACGCGCGCGGAGCGCGGTCCGGAGGCAGTGGTCAACCGGATGGCGGCGACGGTGCGCGAAGCCGCGCTGGATGCAGGTATTGATCCCGCCGAGCTGAAGGGCATTGGGGTTGGCGCTCCCGGCCCCATTGATGTCCAAGCGGGAGTAGTTCGCGTGGCGCCGAACCTCGGGTGGGAGCAGTTCCCGCTCACTGAGCAGTTGCGCGAACGGCTCGGCTTGCCCGTTTTTCTGGGGAACGATGTAAGTGTGGCCGTGCGCGCCGAGCACCAGGTTGGCGCCGGCCGCGGAACGCGCACCATGGTAGGGATCTGGCCCGGCACCGGGGTCGGCGGCGGGATCGTTGTGGACGGCGTCCTCTACAGCGGTATGGCCGGGCTAGCGGGTGAGATTGGCCACATGACCATCAAAGCCGGAGGGCGCAAATGCGGCTGCGGCGGCCGTGGGCACCTTGAGGCATTGTGCAGCCGCACGGCGATAGTCAAGGACATCGCAAGGCAGGTGAAGCGTGGCGCCAAGACGGAGCTGACCAAAATAGCCGGTGATGACGTGGGCGCGGCAACGAGCGGTGACCTAGCAAAGGCTCGCGAGCGGGGCGATAAGGTGGTCATTAAGGCGCTGGACCGGGCGGCCGCGTACCTGGCGCTGGGCGTGGCCGGCGTCGCCAACTTGCTCAATCCTGAGCTGGTGGTGCTTGGCGGCGGCGTGGTGGAGGCGCTGGGCGACCCATTTGTGGACTACGTGACCGAACTGGTGCGTAAGCAGCCGCTGCACGCAGCGACGGGTGACTTACGCATCGCAAAGTCCGAGCTTGGCGACGACGCGGGAATCTCCGGCGCCGCGTTGTTGGTGCGGCAGGGAACGGACTAGCGCGAGGCGGAGACGCGCCTGCTACGGTTGCCGGCCCAATGGCGCAACCACCTCCCTTTCCACGCGCGCTATTTTTTGATCTTGACGGCACCCTGCTGGCGCCGGGGTCACACCTAACCGACCGAACAATGAACGCGCTGCGCCGCGCCCGTGACCGCGTGACGGTACTGGCGCTGGCGACGGGCGGGTTCAGCTATAGAGCGCAGCGGCTGGCTCACCAAATTGACGGCGACGCGGGCAAGACGTGGGCGATGACCCATAACGGGGCCGCGATCTGGGCCCCGACCGGACATTTGGCACACCATCAGACCATGCCGGAGGACGCGATGCGCGCGGTCCTAGAAACCGCGGGGCCGGGAGTCTGGTGTGTTTATGAAGCGCTGGCCAGTGGGCAGCGTACCGAGGTGTATTACGCCGGCCGGCGTAGGCAGGACCTCAATCACTTTGTTTGGGGACCCGAGGCGGCCAGCGGCGCGCTCGATAACCAGATGACGGCGCGGCGCGCCACGCGGCGGCGCCCAGCCGGTCAGTCCCATTTGGATAGCGTCCTGGGTTGCTGGTGCCTGGGCACGCCTAAGGCGCTGGCCGCGCTAGATAGTCAGGTGGAGCATGGCGAATTTCGCGGTGCCCGCTACCTGGCGTGGAGCCAGCGCTTGGCCCAGATCCTGGCAAGGCCGCACCTTCAAATCGCCGGCCGTGACGTTGGTCCGCTGTTGGTCAACAAGGGCGCAGCCGCGCAGTGGCTGTGCGACCGACTGGGCATCGATCCCGAGGAAACGGCGGCATTTGGCGACGCGACCAATGACGTTGAGTTACTGCGCTTCGCGGGTCGCGCGGTGGCGATGAGCAATGCAACGCCAGACGCGATGGCCGAAGCGGACGAGGTGGCGCCACGCAATACCGAAGATGGCGTAGCCCAGGTGCTCGAACGCTGGCTCAATCTGGGACACTTGTAGCTGTGGCATTACAGCCCATCACGCTCGGGAACGTCGTGACTATCGAGTGGCCGGTGATGCTCTCGCCCATGGCGGGCGTATCCGACGCTGTCTTCCGCGGCCTGTGCCGTGACCGAGGCTGCGGCTACGCAACGACCGAGTTTGCGCGCGACCGGGCTCTGCTGCGTGACATACCCGAGCAGATGGCGTTGACCGATGTACGGACGGACGTGCGCCCGGTGGGCATCCAGATTTTTGGCGCGGACCCCGACGAGATGCGCCGCGCGGCCGCACTCATGATTGAGCGCTGGGCGCCGGACATCCTGGACATCAATATGGGATGTCCGGCGCCCAAGGTCACGAGCGGTCAGGGCGGCTCGGCGCTGCTTAATGATCCACCGCTCGCAAGCGCCATTGTCGCGGCGGTAAGCGCCGAGATCGCCCCCGTGCCGGTGACGGTCAAGATCCGCGTTGGCTGGGATACCGAGCACAAGCTATCGGGCGCTGCCGTGGACGTGGCAAAGTGCGTGGTGGATGCGGGCGCGCAGTTGGTGTCGGTACATGGACGCACTCGCGCCCAAAAATACGAGGGACTGGCGGATTGGGACGTGATCAGCGCGGTAGCGGCGGCTGTACCGGTGCCGGTGGTGGGCAACGGAGACATCACCACGCCCGATGAGGCAGCACACCGGCTTCGAACGAGCGGCTGCGCCGGAATCGCCATCGGCCGAGGGGCGCGGGGACGCCCCTGGGTCTTCCGGCAGATCAAGGCGTTTCTAGCAAGTGGGGTTCGCTTGCCCGAGCCGACCGTCGAAGAGAAGATTGCGATCGGACTGGAGCACGTCCAGCGGCAGCGCGCGTACGAGCGCCGGCTGGTGGACGAGGAGCACCGCTACCGCAGCACGTCACCTGCGGAGCGAGATCATCGGGCCGATATGCGGACGCTGGTGCGGATGCTTCCGCATGTCATGTGGTATGTCTGGGGGGCGCCGGGCGCATCGCAGGCGCGTCGGGCGCTGTCCAAGGCACGGTCAGGGACCGAGTTGGAGGACATCCTGGCGGACTTCGGCCAGCGGCCCGAGCGCTATTTGGAAGAGCCGGTCGGCCAATCCGAAGAGAAGGCATTCCAGCCGGTGGACGCATGTCCTTCCTGATCCACGGCCGCTTTGACCACGGCTTTGGCTGGATCCCAAAGCCGGACGAGTTGATGCAGCGCTCCTCCACCGCGCTGGTTGTCGACGGCAAAGTCTGGCTGGTCGATCCCGAGCGGGCCGAAGGAATTGAGATAGAGCTTGAGAAGCTGGGGACACCGGCCGGCATCATCATGACCATTGGCTGGCACGACCGGGACGTTGATTGGTACGCGGCGCGGTACGGGATTCCGATCTACGGCGCCCGCCACCTACGTGTGATTCTGCCGAAGACGCGTGTACAGCGCGTGGACAACTTGGTGCCCGGGACACCGTTCCGTTTCCTGGATAGCGGCATGACTGGCATCTTCTCCTTCTGGGCAGAGGGCGCGCTTTGGTGGCCAGAGCAGGGGGTGCTGGTCACGGGCGACAGCATTGGATCGGCCACCTACTTCATCCAACCGGGAGAGCGCCTTGCGGTCCATCCGGCGGTGCGTCTTGCGCCGCCACGCGGTCTAGGCGGGGTCACGCCCAAGCGAGTATTCTGCGGCCACGGACCAAGCGTGCATGAGAACGCTTCTAGCGCCCTCCAACATGCGCTGCGGACGGCGCGCAGCGAGTTGTGGCCCGCGTGGGCGCAGGCGATCCGTTCCGGATGGGCGGCGGGCAGTCGCGCTCGCGCCTAGAATCCGTCTGGATGGCGCAGCAGGCCGCACCGGGAACGGGAAGGCGCCCGGCGGCGGTGCTAGTACCAATCTATCGGGGGCCAACTGGGCCGGCGCTGATTCTGATCCGGCGAACACCCGGCGGGCCGCATTCCAGCCAGATCGCCTTTCCCGGCGGCCGGCCAGAGCCCGGCGACCGAAACCTTGAGGCCACAGCGTTGCGTGAAGCAGAAGAAGAGCTTGGCATCAGCCCGCGGCTCGTCACCGTAGGTGGCACGCTGCCGGTTGTGGAGACTGTCGTCAGCAATTACGTCATCTACCCCTTCGTGGGCTGGCTCAAGGCACGCCCTGTGATGAAGCCGCAAGAGTCGGAAGTGTCCGCCATTCTGGATGTGCCTCTCCAGTTGCTCATGGGGGAGCCGGTTGAAGAGTGGTGGGAGCTGCCGGCGCCGGAGACGGGCGAGATCCGGCGCCGGCTGGTGCGGTTCTTTCCGTGGGGGGAGGACCGCATCTGGGGCGCGACGCAGCGTATGATCGAATCGCTGGTGCTGGCGATCCGCGCCGGCGAGCTAGATGTGAACGCCCGGATCTGATTGGGTCGCGCGCAAACGGACGGTGTAGACGCCGTCCCCGGTGAGGATGCCGGAGCGGGCAAAGAGGCGGCCAAACTGCCAGCTTGACAGGCCAAGCTCGGGGCGTCGCAGCGCAACTTGGCCATCGACCCAACGCGTGAACCCGTTCCCAACGAACGGCGCGTCCACCGCGCGAAAAAAGCGGTCGTGCTCGGCCTGATCCTGTGAGATCAACGAGGCGACAAAGTGCGGACTCTGCTGGTTGAACAGCTCGATAGCCGAGGCCACATTGGACACGACGTGCAGCGTCACCTCAGGCGTGCCTTCCCACTCCCACTCAATCCCTAACCCATCCTCCGCGATTGGCTCAGCTATTGGTTCACGCACGTCGCCCGAGGCCCGCTGCACGATTTCGTGCTGGCTGTAAAGCGAGGCTGGCACGTATGCACGCGCGCGCGCTGTCACGTGCAGCTTGTACGCGTAGCCAAGCTGCTCGCTGCGCCGCCGGATGCCTGCCAGCGCCACGGGCACCAGCCGCTCTGCGATTGACTCGACCAGGCAGAGCGTGTTGAGCGTGTTGCACTTTTTGGAGTCGAGCGAGTTGTAGACCGCAAGCTCGAGGTCGCTCTCAAGCGCTGTCTCACTCGCCACGATCCACGCGCCGCCGGTACCGTGGAGGCTGGCGGGGATTCCGTGCTGACGGGCGACAGCGCCAAGCTGCGCCACCGCCTGACCCGAGCCACGCGCGACCGCGAGTGCGAGGCCGCGGTTGGAGAACAGCGCCCACCCGGCGGCACGCTCGGCACGCTCCACCAGCACCACGGCACCGGAAGGTAGACCCGCTTCATGGAGCGCCGGACGGAGGGCATGCGCTGCGATGGCGCGGGCGGTACCAAGCGCGTCGCTGCCGATGCGCATAACGGCGGTGTTGCCGGAACGGAGCACGCCGGTCGCGTCGGCGAAGACGTTTGGCCGGCCCTCGAAGATGAAGCCGATCACGCCCAACCCTGAGACAACCTGATCGACCGACCAGCCGGTGTGCCTGACGGTGTCCACTACCGCCTCGCGCCGGGGTGGCATGTCACGCCAAAGCTTCAGTGCCTCGATCATACGGACACGCATGGTCGCGCTCGCCACCAGCCGGGTGGTAGACCGGCCGCGTGACTTTGCGATCCTCACGTCCTCGTCATTGGCGCGCTGAATGAGCGCCCAAACAACGTCATCTGCCAGGGAGGCAGCGAAGAGATCGTAAAAACGATCGATCCGCTCATTTGGGAGGACCGTCAGCTCGGTGAAGGCGTCACCGGCGTGCTCGACGGCCGCGGCAACTTCGTCGTACACGGCGGCGGGAACATGGAGCACGTCCCCGGTCGCATCCACCACGGTGAGCCGGTCTCCTGGACGGAAGGCATCCGCGATCTCGTCCGGCACGCGCACCAGCCGGTTGCCGCCGTGCAGCAGTTGTGTGCCGCGTGGGACGGAGGAGAGAACGCCTGTCTCGTCTCTCGCGGCGTGGCCGTTCGTCGCCGGTGGCGCCGTGGCTGTCATGCGTAAGGTCCCGCACAGAGTGTACGCTGCCCGCGTGACTCGAGATATTCAAGCGCTGCGAGACCGGGCGAAGAATGGAGCACCCTACGACGTGCTCCTGCGAAATGGCACCGTTATGGATCCGAGCGTTGCCCTCAACGCGCCGCGCGATGTGGCCTTTGCGTGGGGACGCGTGGCGGCGGTAGCGCCTGCCGGCTCGATTGCCGATAGTGACGCGCGCGTGATCGTAGACGCCAGTGACCACCTGGTGACGCCCGGGCTGATCGACCTTCACACGCACGTCTACGTTGGCGGCGGCGAGCTGGTAGTGCCAGCCGACGAGGTCTGCCCGCAAACCGGCGTCACCACCGTCGTGGAGCTGGGCACGGCGGGCGCGAACACGATGCTTGGCCTGCGAATGCTTAGCCAGCAAACGCGAACCCGGATGTACGCCTTCGTCCACATTTCAAGCATGGGTTTGGCCGGGCACCCGCACGGCGAGTCGCGCGACCTGCTCTATGTTGATCCTGAGCTCGCCGCGCGATCCGTGCTGACGCATCAGGGCTTTGTGCTTGGCGTCAAGGTGCGTCAGACGGCGGGGTTGGTAGGAGAGAACGGGATTGAGCCATTGCGACGCGCGGTGCAGGCGGCCGAGCTGGCGCAGGCGGCGATCGGCGGCGACCGGCGCGTGCCGGTCGCCGTACACATTGGCGGCGCGCCCGCCGAGCTCAGCGAGGTGATGGCGCTCCTCCGAGAGGGAGACATGGTGACTCACTGCTTCAATGGAGGCAAGAACGACATGCTCCGCGAAGACGGCACTCTGGACCCAGCCGTGCGAGACGCTCGCGCCAAGGGCGTGCTGTTCGACGTTGGTCACGGCAACGGCAGCTTTGTCTACCGTGTTGCCAAGGGAGCGGCGGACGCCGGGTTCTGGCCCGACACCATCTCCACTGACCTGCACAGCATGAGCGTTCAGTACCGCGCCGTAGACATGCCGACGACGATGAGCAAGTTCCTGGATCTTGGAATGCCATTGAACGACGTGATCGCCAAGAGCACGCTTGAGCCAGGACGGTTTATCAATCGCGCGTTACCCGACCGCGCTCGCGAGCCGTTACTCGGTACGCTGCAAGTGGGCGCGCCGGGTGACGCCGTGATGTTGGCGTTAGATGAAGGATCGTTCAAGTTCTACGACAGCACCGACTACTCCTGGACGGCGAGCAAGCGGCTGCGGGCCGTTCAAACCGTGCTGCACGGGCGTGTCTGGGGCAGACCGTTCCCGCACCCGTACCTCATGCCGTAGCGAGTCGCGCAAGAATGAGTATGCGAGAAACCGTGTCACTGTGATTGAAGGAGAGGCGCCCGCGGAAGGGCAGGAGCCGACCAATGGAGGCGGGCAAATTCCCGCACAGCAGCGGCTGCCGGTCTGGCTGTCCTCCATGGTGGTCTGCCAGGATTCGTATCGGGACGATCGAGGCAGGACCCACCTGCACGGAGTGACCGATGGCTTCGGCGCGGCAGGCTTTCCCGTGACACTGCAATTCATGGTGTGGTGTTGCGCGCGCGGCCGCGGGACCGCCCGGCTGGTACTACGTATTCAGGACACACTTGAGCAAACGGTGGCCGTCACCGAACCGCTCATCGCAGAGGTCTCGCCGTTCAAGGCGCATGAGTTCTTCTGCGGCTTCAATGTCCAGCTCGCGGGTGCTGGGCTGTACCGCATTCGGGCATTCCTCGACGGCATTCCCGCCATGGAAGTGCCTCTGATGATGCGGCTGGCGCAGCCCCAGCAAGCCGCGCCTACGCCTCCCGGATAACCGGTGCGGCCGGCGGCGCAACCGCAATCCAGACTGGGCCTCGCGCGAATGGGAAGACGCGGCCATCAGGGCCAACGAATGTAGTATCGCCGAACGTGTCGGGCCTCCTCCAGCAGCCTTCCCAGTAGTGGCCGCCGCGGAAATAGAGCGCTTTGCCTTCGCCATGCAGCTGGTAATCCAGCGATAAGCTGCCAAAGATGTCCTCGACGATGTCGGTGACAACGACCGGCGCCACCTGGACCACAACGGTTTCGGCGCTGATGGGCTGGCCGGATGCACCATCAACGTCTGGACGGCCCCCAGTGCTGCGTACGTAGCGGCCCTCCTCGCTCACAAAGCGGAACTCGGCCCGGTAGTCCGCCCACGGCGCCCCGTCCGGTCCAGAGAAGCCTACCGACACTCGGCGCGCCGGCCCGGTGGGCGCGGCCGTGGCGTCACCACGCGGGAAGTCGGGCCAGTCGTTCACACGCGGGGGCACACCCTTGCGCTGCGCGTAGTCGCGGACCTGCGGAAGCCGAGTAATGGAATTGTGCGGCGCGGGCCGGTTCGCCAGCCGGGAATGGATGGGCGCGCTATCCGGCTCGTTGAAGCTCACAAAGTAGACGCCTCCGTTCCAGATACGTGCCTGGACGCCCGAGCTTGCGCCGTGATATACGAGCAGCGCCTCGAATTGCTGAGCCACGTCAAGTGAGATCAAGCGCGAGCTGCGCACCGGCCCGATAGTGCCCGGATCGTCCTTGGTATAGATCGCTGTGAATCGCGTGACGCCACCCTCAGCGACATACTCATATACCGCGTCAGCTTGCGTCAAATTCATCGCCGGTCGGGCCGGAACGGCGTTGTCAATTACCACCGCCAGGGGACGGTTGACCGGGCCGCCACCATTGTTGGCGACGTAACTGGCGCGAACGGGTCCTATGGGCGGCGGGCACGAAATGGCGTTCACGTGCACCGCGGGACCAGCCGGCGGTGGCGTTCTGGAACTAAAACCAGTGTTAACAGCAACGGCGATCGTGCCCGTTCCAGTGCTCGCCACGGACGGCACCGACGTCGCCGTGGGCTCTGGTGTTGGTTGGGGCGTTGGCTCCGGTGTGGCGCTGGGCTCTAAGGTCGCAGTCGGACCCGCGTTTGGTTGGGAAGCCGGTGTGCCCGCATCAGGGGCGGAGACAGGCGCAGCCATTGGGGAAGAGGTGCAGCCGATCAGGGCGAGGATGAGTGCGCCCTTAGTGAGGCTAAGCGCCCGCCCGGAAATCTCCGAGGGAAATGACCGCCCAGCGGGGGAACCCAATCGCACCCGCTAAGGCTAGCCGGTCAGGGCGCGGAATTGCTCTGGTGTGAGAGGAACGACTGAAAGGCGAGAGATGCGCACTAGCGGACTCTCAGCAAAGAGCGGATCTGCCTTGATGGTCGTCAACGTGACCGGCTCCGCCAGGCGTCGCGTTGCCCTAAGATCCACGACGGCCCACCGATTGTCGCTGCCGTCAGGATCCACGTAAGTCTCTGTGGTGATCTCCGCGATGCCAATAGCGGCCCGCACATCGCCAGAGTGGTAGATGATCGCCTGGTCACCCGGTTTCATGGTCCTGATGTGCTGGAGAGCCGTGTTATTGCGCACGCCGTCCCAGCGCGTCGCTTTCTCGCGCTCCAGATCCTCAAAGCTGTAGGTAGACGGCTCAGTCTTCAAGAGCCAGTAGGCCACGGTCATCCGTTCTCCTGTGCATTCGGCACGTGCGGCCGGTGGCGGCCGCTGCGCTAGGCTCAGAAGGGTACGTATTCGTGCAGCAATACCTTGATCTTATGCAGCACGTCCTGGACACGGGCGTGCACAAACCGAATCGGACAGGGATCGACACCATCTCGACGTTTGGCTATCAAATGCGCTTTGACCTGGCAGATGGGTTCCCTTTGCTTACGACCAAGAAAGTGCACCTCAAGTCGGTTGTGCACGAGCTGCTTTGGTTCCTATCGGGCGACACGAACATCGGCTACCTCAACGATAATGGTGTCAAGATCTGGAATGAGTGGGCGGACGAGCACGGAGAGTTGGGGCCGGTGTATGGCTCGCAGTGGCGCTCGTGGCCGGGACCCGACGGACAAGCTATCGACCAGCTTGGGGCGGTGGTTGAGGAAATCAAGCGCAACCCAAACTCGCGGCGGCTTCTAGTAAGTGCCTGGAATCCGGCCGAGATCGACCGCATGGCGCTGCCACCATGCCACACGCTATTCCAGTTCTACGTCGCCGGTGGGCGGCTCTCGTGCCAGCTTTACCAACGCAGCGCGGACGTGTTCCTTGGCGTGCCGTTCAACATCGCGTCGTATGCGCTTCTGCTGATGATGGTCGCGCAAGTCACGGACTTGCAGCCAGGAGAGTTCATTCACACGTTGGGAGACGCGCACCTTTACGTCAACCACCTTGAGCAGGCGCGGCTCCAGTTACAACGCGATCCGTACTCATTGCCGGTGATGCACCTCAACCCTGACGTGAAGCGGCTCTTCGACTTTGCGTATGAGGACTTCACGCTGCGCGGGTATCGGGCGCATCCGCACATTAGGGCCGAGGTCGCGGTCTGACGGACACGACGCGTTTGGGTGTAGCACTCATTGCGGCTATGGACCGCGCTCGTGTGATTGGCGTGGGGAACAAGATGCCGTGGCATCTCCCGGACGAGTTGAAGCGCTTTCGCTCGGTCACGAGCGGTTACCCGGTTGTGATGGGACGCAAGACGTTTGAGTCGATTGGGCGGCCACTTCCGAACCGCCGAAACATTGTCATCACACGACAACCTAGCTACGTCGCTCCAGGGTGCGAAGTGGTGCCAAGCCTGACGGATGGCTTGGAGCTGGTTGGAAACGACGCCTTTGTGATCGGCGGCGGCGAAATCTATGCGCAGGCACTACCGTTGGCGAACCGGCTCTATCTCACCTACGTTGACACGGAGGTCGCCGGCGGCGACACGCGGTTCCCGCAGGTTGATCCAGCTGAATGGCGCGAAATTGAACGCGAGCGGCACGAGGCGGACGAGCGCCACGCCTTCGCGTTCACATATGTGACGCTTGAGCGCGTCAGGCCTTCTTGAGCAGTGCCGCAACTTTGGGGTTGCCCCGCCGGTCGGGAGCGCGGCGGATAGGTAGGGCAGCGAGTTTCTCTACTAAGTCTTCAAGCGCTTTGAGGTTGTGGGCGGGTAAGAACTCGTCAAGGTGAGGGAGGGAGGCTTGCATACCGCGTGTCAAGGGACGGTAGCCAGGTGAGCCAAGTAGGGGATTTAGCCAGAACAGCCGGTAGGAAGTGCGGCGTAGACGCTCCATCTCCTTGCCCAGCAGAACGGCATCGCCACGGTCCCAGCCGTCGGAGATGATCATGGCGATGGCGCCACGACCCAGCACGCGACGTGCCCAGATGCGATTGAAATGGTGCAGTGACTCTCCGGTGCGGGTCCCGCCGGACCAGTCGGTCACTTCTTCAGAGACGCGATCAAGTGCCTCGTCCACACGGCGTCGTTTGAGTGAAGGCGTGACGCGCGTCAGGCGCGTGGCGAAGACGAAGGTCTCAACGTTGGCGCCGGTGGCGTGTGACACGGTGTGGAGGAAGTGCAGCAGGGCGCGCGTGTAACGCTCCATGCTGCCCGACACGTCGCAGATGAGGACAAGCGGGCGTGGCTTGATCTTTCGCTCTTTGCGCGCAAACGAGAGCGTCTCGCCGCCCGTGCTGAAGGCGCGGCGCATTGTGCGGCGCAGGTCAAATGTCACGCCACGGCGCGCGGGCGCATTGCGACGCGTCAGGCGACGCGCCATCTTGTGATGCAGTTCCTCCATGAGGCGTCGTGCCTGGGCGAGCTCCATATCGGTGAACTCGCCAAAGTTCTTCTCCCGGAGCGACTCGTCGCTTGAGTAGCTGGTACGGGCGGTCGCCGCGCCTTGTTTCTGGTCGCTCTGATCATCCGGATCATCGGCGCTCTCGGCGTCCTGCTTGTTGTTTGCGAATACTTTGGAGACTGCGTCGGGGTCGCCCGGCTCGCCTTCTTCGCCGGGAGCGGCCGACTGCTCCTCGCCCGCCGTGCCCGATGCGCCCTCTTGCTGCGAGTCCGATGTAATACGTACCGGTGGCCAGTAGTAGGAGAAAATCGAGTCGAACGACTCGCGTAAGTCATGGCGGGCAAGGAGGGTGGCCTTGCAGGTGTAGTAGAAATCGTCCCGCCGGCGCAGGTTAATGAGCGGCAGGGAGTTGACCAGGTCCGAGATGCGGCCGGGGTTGGCGTCAATGCCAGCGTCGCGAAGCGCGCGCGAGAAGCGCACGATGCGGTGCAACAAGGCCGCGGCGATGGGCGTCGCCGCGGCTTCGTCTAGCAGCTGCTGAGTCACCGCGCGGTGGAGTCTGAGACGAGGACGCCGGCTTCGGGAACGGCGGCGGACTCGGTGACTTCGCTCAGAAGCTCCTGGAAAAGTCCAGTCCGAACGCGCTGAACATCATCTTGGTGCTTAAGGATGCAGCCCAGTGTCGCCTGCACATCCGGCTGGCGAAGCTCCTGGATGCCGAGCGCCACAAGCGCATTGGTCCAGTCGAGCGTCTCCGCGATTCCAGGGACTTTCCATAGGTCGTGGCGACGGATGCCCTGAACAAACTGGCAGACCTGCCGCGCCAGGCGGCTGGGCGCTTCCGGCACCTTGGTGGCGACGATTTGCAGTTCTTTCTCCAGCGTGGGGTACTCGATCCAGTGATAGAGGCAGCGCCGCTTGAGCGCGTCATGGAGCTCGCGCGTACGATTGGAAGTCATGATGACGATGGGCGGCGTCTTTGCCTTGATGGTGCCGATCTCGGGAATGGTGAGCTGCCACTCGGACAGCATCTCAAGGAGGAAGGCGTCAAACTCGTCGTCGGCGCGATCGAGCTCGTCAATGAGCAGGACCGGGCGCTGATGCTCGGTCATCTCAATGGCTTGGAGCAAGGGCCGTTTGATGAGGAAGTTAGGACCGAAAATGTCGTGCGCTTCTGCGGTGCGAGCCGCGCCGGTGGCCTCCAGCAGCCGGATATGCAGCATCTGGCGCGAATAGTCCCATTCATAGACGGCGTGGGAGACATCCAGTCCTTCGTAACACTGCAAGCGGATCAAGGGAGCCTGGGTGATGGCGGACAGCGCTTTGGCGATCTCGGTCTTGCCAACACCCGCCTCGCCCTCCAGGAGGAGTGGCTTTGGCAATGCAAGCGAGAGAAAGATGGCGGTCGCCAGCCCTCGGTCTGCGACGTAGCGTTGCGAATCGAGCGCTTCGAGAACCGCGTCAACCGAGTCGAGCGCCGGGGCAGTGTTGGTCTTGAGATCGCCGTTTGTCACGTCTACCGCCATGGATGAGATGCGCGATTCTAACGGGCGACTACCGCAATCGAACGACGGCGGCGTCACGGGCCGGGACGACGACCGAAAGCTGGCGCCCGGTAACGCGGGGAGGATCCTCCCCCCAAAGCGCGTGGACTTTGCCGGCCGGTTTCCAACGGTCGGCAAGCTGGAGCTGAACGTTCACCCCGTCATGGCCGGGATTGGTGACCCAAAGATACGTGCCGGTGTCGGGCTGATTCGGCAGAGGAGCGTGAATGCGCGCAGTTGGCCCCCACCAGCGGCCACCACGCTCGTCTGCCGTGGAGAGGACGCGCACATGCTGGTCAATGCCGGCCCATGCGACGAGTGAGTTGAAGAAGTGGCGGGAGTTGTCCGACAGCTCATCTGCGGCGTGATAGTGGCCATACCCTGGGAAGGTACCGATCAGCAGCGTGCGTCCTTTCCCAAAAGAATGCTCGACGGCGGCGGTGCGGCCGGCTGATGGACCGGCCACATCTCCGGTGTAATGTCCGGCGCGAGAGGCGCCTGCCAGCTCGTACGTCTGGAGAAAGATCCCACCGGGCGCCTCGATGCCTTGCCACTCAAAGGTGAGACCGCCAAGGATGTCTGGTGTGAACTCGATGTAGTCTTGGCGCGCGCCGAACAGCTCGTCCAGGCCCAAACCGGGCTGCTGCACGCCAACCCGCGCGCGATCGCCCCAGTAGCCAGGACAGCCTTCACTGATCAGCGTGCCGCCTCGCTCAACCCATTCCTTCACGCGCCGGGCGGAGTCCTGGGTTAGGTGGACTGCATACGGAAGGTACAGCGTGGTGTAGTGCTCGATGTCGCGGATGTGGACCCAATCCGGCTGGACGTTGTTCTCGAAAAATCCGCGGTAAGCGCCTTTGGCGCTGTGGGCGTAGAAGTCGGTGCTGCCTTGCTGCGCGTAACAAAAGAGCTGGCTCTCCGGCACGACAACGATGCCGATGTCACCCTGCACTGGCCTCGCCGACCAGAGATCAGTCTGTTCCGGCGCGCTCACCCAGGCAGCCAGTTGAGCGCCCATTTTTGAGCGTTCGGTGCGCGAACCGTCCATGCCGTAGGCGCCGAACGCGCCAAAGAGGGGTCCGTCGAGTAAGGGACGCCAGCGCAGGTAGATCAGACCGGTCGAACCGGCGGCGAAGGATTGCATGCTCCACAGGCGCACATCCTCCGCGGATGCGATCCGCCCTTCATCGCGCGGCCTGTTTAGGACGTTGCCCTGCATCCATAGCGGGCCGGCATACGCCTCAGAGTGCCAGAAGGGTTTCGGCCCGCCCTTCACTTCACCCTTCCCCGTACTTTCTTGCGGCTTCCTATCGTTGAATGCGGGCGATGACGCACCGGCGCGCACCAAATCGACGGCATGCCACTGCTTCCATGGCTCGTCGCCGTGACGGGAGGAGCCCCACGTATAGCCCCAGCCCTCAACCTCGGCCGAGGCGCGCCACTCATCGCAGGCTCCGCCTGCCATGTTATGCAGGCTGGAAGCGATGCCGTGGGCGACGATGAGTGCATCTGGATCGGCTGCGCGGATGGTCTCGACGCGCCAGCGCATCCAGCGGTATGCCTGGTCAATCCGAAACTGGAGCCAGTCCAGCACATCCGGCCACGGTCCGAGCGACCGGGGGGGCAGGACGTCTTCCCACTCCCCATAGGAGTGACGGTTCCAGGCGCGTCCAACGTCGCGAGGTGAGCCGTACTTCTCGCCCAGCCACTCGCGGAACTTCTGCGCCGTTCCGGGACAGTAACAGTAGGCGGCAGAGACGTTGCACTCGTTCCACACGTCGTAGCCTCCCAGGCCGGGGTGACCACGATAGTGTGAAGCCATCTCCGTCAGGAACCTGCCCGCCAGCTCCCGTACATCGTCGTTATCAGGGCAGAGACCAGGAAACCCGCCGGTGGCGCACGACCCGCTCATGGTGGAGTGCGCGTGCGACCCGTCGCGCGCCTCAAACCGCGCGTTGGCGTAGCGGCGCCACGCCCACTCAGGGGCGGCGGTGATCATCTCGGCGTTGATCACCTTGGCGCCGTGCTGAGCCGCCAGATCGAGCTGCCTGTCGTAGTCAGCCCAGTCGTACTCGCCAGGAGCAATCTCAATCGCGGACCACAGCACCCATTGGCGGAAAGTGTTCATGCCGTCCTCGGATGCGACCGCGTAGTCGCGCTCCCAATCCTCGGGAGGCGGGTTGGACTTGCGGAAGTAGACGGCGCCGTAGGGAAATGGCGCGAGGCCGGGCAGGCGATTGCCGGTCATGGTTCCAGGAGGGTACCGGGCTCCTCGCTAGAATGCGCGCCGTGAACAGAGCGGCACTCATCACGGGCGCATCTAGAGGAATCGGTCGCGGCATCGCGCTGGAACTGGCACGCCTTGGTGGGTACGACCTGGCGATCAACTTCGCTTCAAATGAAGAAGCGGCGATTGGGACGGCGCGGGAGTGTCAGGCGATTGCGCAAGAGGCGGGACACACCATCAGGGCGGTGATTGTTCGCGCGGATGTATCTGAGGCGAAAGATCGCGCGGGGTTAATTGGCTTCATGCGGCGCGAGCTAGCGCGGCTGGACTTGCTGGTGAACAACGCGGGGGTGGCGCCGAGCATACGGGCGGACATCCTGGAGGCGGGGGAAGAAAGTTTTGACCGTCTGATTGGAATCAATCTCAAGGGTCCGTACTTCCTGACACAGCTGGCGGCGCGGTACATGATCGAGCAGCTTGGCGGGCTGGCAGCAACGCCAGGTGCAATGAACGTGGTGACGGTGACGAGCATATCAGCGTACACGGCGAGCGTGAACCGGGGCGACTACTGCATCTCCAAGGCCGGGCTGGCGATGCATACCCAGCTCTGGGCGTCGCGCCTGGCCGAGCATGGTATCGGGGTGTTTGAGGTGCAACCGGGGATCATCGAAACCGATATGACGGCGGGGGTGAAAGAGCGCTACAACACGCTGTTTGCGCAGGGGCTTACTCCGTTTAAGCGATGGGGCACGCCGGAAGACGTGGGGAAAGCCGTGGTGTCGGTGGCCGCCGGCAGCTTCCCGTACAGCACCGGGATGACTATCGATGTGGACGGTGGGTTCAGACTCAGAAAGCTTTAGTTGCAAGCCGCTGCCCGAGCTGGTGCATGGCGTCAATTGACAGACGGTTCGAAGGGGCTCCGACGGCGATAGCGGCGACGAGCCGGTTAAGCCCGTTGAAGACAGGGATAGCAACGAAACGCGCGCCAGGCTCGCTCTCCTGATCGTTCACAGCGTAGCCCTGACGTTGGACACGCTGCAGCTCAGCTTCGAGCGTGTCGGGTGAAACGATTGTCTGCGGCGTGAGGCGCTCTAGGTCCCAGAGGAGGCGCGCGCGCGCTGTTCCGGCAAGGTAGGCGAGGAAGCACTTGCCGGCGGCGGTGGCGTGGAGCGGGCGCCGCTCACCAATGGCCGCCCCGACCTTCACGCGGTGCGGACTTTCAATACCGTCCACTACCTGGACTTGGGCACCATCACGTATGAGGATCTGCACTGTCTCAGACGTGGCGGCGGCAATGCGCTGGACAAGGTCTCGAACGAAGGGCATAACCTGCTGGCGGTCCAGCGCTAGCGCGCCAAGTTCCATGAGCGACGGTCCCAGGCGAAAGTGCCCTTCTGCGTCCTGCGCAAGGAAGCCGCGGACCTGTAGCGTGCGGACAAGCCGGAACGTAGACGTACGGTGAATCGGAAGGACCGCGGCTAGCTGTGCGAGGGTGAGGGAGGGCTGCTCCCGGAAAGCGTCAAGCAGCATCAGGCCGCGGTCAAGTGATTGGATGCCCTGGACCGCCCGGTGGACGAGCGCAGTGTCTCTCTCTTCAATTGTTTGGGGAATTCGCTTCAAGCTGTGCGTATTATGCACATGTTGTGCGTCCTACGCACAACACTGCTATAGTGCGCGACCAAATGCGCGTAGATAAGAGCATCACGGCCAAGTCGTTGCTTCCCAAGGTGAAGCAACTGTTTGAGCTGAGCGGGCAGAAGATCCAGAACATCGAGAGGTCATGGAACCCCGAGGCGGGCACGCCGGTCTTTACGGTGGAAGGGAACTACACTAGCCGCGGCTGGACAGAGTGGACGCAGGGATTCCAGTTTGGTGCGGCGCTGCTGCAGTTTGACGCCACCGCAGACGAGGAGTTCCTGGAGATCGGTCAGCGCAAGACGCTGGAGTTGATGGCGACACACGTCAGCCATGTAGGCGTACATGACCACGGGTTCAACAACGTTTCCACGTACGGGAACATCTGGCGCCTCCAGCGCGAAGGGAAGATCCCCAACGACGAGTGGCGGCGCCACTTCTGCGAAGTAGCGCTGAAAGTGAGCGGGGCAGTTCAGGCAGCTCGCTGGACCGACGCGCGCCGAACGCCGGACGAGGCGCCAGGCAGCGCGGGCTACATCTACTCCTTCAACGGACCGCACTCGCTATTCGCCGACACGATGCGGTCACTACGTTCGCTCGCGCTGGCGCACCAGCTTGGACACGTGCTTATGGGAGAGCGCGACCGGAAGATTTCATTGTTGGGGCGCTTGATCACACACGCCGAGACAAATGGCCGGTTCAACGTTTACTTCGGAGATGGCCGCGATTCCTACGATGTCTCGTTGCTACTGGGTCGCGTCGCGCACGAAAGCCTCTTCAACGTCCACGACGGCAATTACCGCGCAGCAAGCAGCCAGCAAGGGTATTCACCATTCACGACGTGGACACGGGGTCACGCTTGGTGCGTGTGCGGTTACCCGGAGGAGCTGGAGTTCCTGGAAACCGTGCCAGATGCGGAGCTTCAACCGTTCGGCGGCCGCGCGAAAATAGAAGCGTCGTTCCGCAGGTCCGCACTGGCGGTCGCGGACTTCTATCTGTCGCAAACGCCTCTAGATGGCATCCCCTATTGGGACACTGGCGCACCGGGGCTGGCGAGGATGGGAGACTACCTCACACGGCCGGCAGAGCCGGACAACGAGCACGAGCCGGTAGACAGCTCGGCGGCGGCGATCGCGGCGCAAGGGCTGCTGCGGCTGGGGAACTACCTGACGAAGCATGATGATGCAGCGCGCGGCGAACGGTACCGGCAGGCGGCATTTACGGTGGCATCAACTCTGTTCGACGATCCGTACATATCCGTACATCCCCAGCATCAGGGATTGCTGCTGCACAGCGTCTATCACCGGCCGAACGGTTGGGACCATGTGCCGCCTGGGAAGCGGGTGCCGTTCGGTGAGTCATCAATGTGGGGCGACTACCATGCGCGTGAGCTAGCGCTGTTGATCCAGCGCGAAGCTGACGCTGGCGAGTACCCGGTGTTCTTTAATCCGGAACCGACGCGATGACGGGTGACGTGGACCGGCTGGTAAAGATCCCGACGCTCAAAACGGCGGCGGCGCTGCGGCAGCACGCCGCGGCACTGGGTGTGGAGTTGGGCGTGGACGATGCTGTGGAAACCGGGGAGCGATCGCCATTGCTCCAGCCGCTGCAGTGGAACGGGCGCACAATCGGCAATCGCTGGTGTACCCAGCCCATGGAGGGCTGGGACGGCACCGCGACCGGCGGGGTCACCGAGCCTATGGTTCGTCGCTGGAAGCGTTTTGGCGAAACGGGGGCGAAGCTGATCTGGGGCGGCGAGGCGATGGCGGTACGCCCCGACGGCCGCGCCAACCCGAATCAGCTGATCATCAACCGCGAGAATGCCGCTGGCATCACGCACCTCAGAGAGGCGCTGGTGGAGTCGCACAGCGCGCAGTTCGGCCGCACCGACGATCTAGTAATTGGGTTTCAGTTGACGCACTCGGGTCGCTTCTGCCGGCCGACCGAGAAGACCCGGTTCGAGCCGCGCGTTGCCTTCCGCCATCCATTCCTGGATGGTCGATTCCGCGTCACCTCAGACGATCAGGTGTGGGGCGACGCTGAGTTGGGTGAGCTGGTGCAGCGATACGTCGATGCGGCGCTCGTAGCGGCCGAGTGCGGAGCGGACTTCGTCGACATCAAACACTGTCACGGCTACTTGCTGCACGAGTTCCTTGGAGCGCATACCCGGTCCGGTAAATACGGTGGCACATTCGAGAATCGGACACGCCTTCTGCGCGAGATTGTGGAAGGGATCAAGGCTAGCGGCAATCGGATTGGGATTGGTGTGCGCCTGAGCGCCTTCGATTGGGTGCCGTTCCGGCCAGACCCCTCGCGGGGGCGGCCAGGGAAGCTGGGGCCGGGCATCCCGGAAGATTTCTCAGGCACTCTGCCGTACATCTACGCATTTGGCTGCAACGCGGATAACCCGGTGGAGTACGACCTGACGGAGACGTTCAAGTTCGTGGACCTGTTGGGGCAATTAGGGATTACCCTGCTCAACCTTTCGGCAGGGTCGCCGTACTACAACCCTCACATTCAGCGCCCGGCGGCGTACCCGCCGTCGGACGGCTATCAGCCGCCGGAGGACCCGCTGGTGGGGGTAGCACGCCAGGTGGAGGTGGTCAAGCAGATCAAGGATGCTGCGCCCAAGGAAATGATCGTGATTGGCTCGGGATACTCTTACCTTCAGGAGTACCTGCCGCACGCTGCGCAGCACAATGTGCACCGCGGCTACGTGGATAGCGTTGGGCTAGGTCGCATGCTATTGGCGTACCCGGAGGTGCTGGCGGACGCAGTGGCAGGAACGGGGATGCACACTAAGCGCATCTGTCGCACCTTCAGCGATTGCACGACGGCGCCGCGCAACGGCCTAGTCTCTGGCTGCTACCCGCTCGACGAATACTACAAGCAGTCCGACGAGGCAACCCTCCTTAAGGAGATCAAGAAAGCGGCTGGAGTGTGATGTCAACAGCCGGACCAGGTTCACAGGTGAAGCTGCCGGCTGCGCCGAGGGCCGCATAGATATCTCGCAGTCCGAGAGGCTCTCGCTGCTTTGTATTGAAGAGGTGGAGGTGTTGAGGGGCGGAGAGTGCAACGGCGGTTTCTAGGCCACCCAGACGAAGCAGATGGGGTACGTAGAGGCGTTCGAGGTAGTCTCCCTCGTCGTTCCAATGGAAGCCGCCGCAATCTGCCACCAGTCGGCGGATGACGCCATCAGCCAACGGACGTGCGAGGATGGCCCACAACCCCGCATCGCCCGACGCTACGACGTCAACGTGCCCGGCGCCGGTGAGCTTTCGCAGGGTGGCGACGCCGGTCAGGATGTCCTGGGCGCGCCAGGCGACATCGCCGCGGTTGAAGCCGGCGAAGTGAGTCTCCGATGACGGGCGGCCGCTTGTCCCGTTGGGCGAGAGGTAACTGCCCGTGAGAAAGGGGTCAATTGCGAGGACAGCTCGCCTGGTGTCGATCAGAGCCTGCACTGCGGGCGAACAGGTCGTTCCGTCGATCCAATGGCGAGCACCGGAGGAGTGGACGAGGAGTACCGGAACGTCAGTCGCGCCGCCAGGTGATGGGAGGTGCAGGGCAGGTATGCGCTCACCGCGACGGCGCGTGCCGATTTCCAAACGCTTCAGTTCGGGGACATTGGAGTCGTCGCTCGAGGCTCTCAAGGCGTTAATCGTCAGATCGGATTCGGCGGGAAGGAGGGCGCCAACCGCGAGTTGATAGACGCCGAGTTCGGGGGTTGGGCTGCGTCGCTGCGGCGTGGTGGCCGTATCCAGCGGCGCAGGCGCCGGCGCACCTGGTGGGTAGACGCGTAGCGGCGCTACGTCTTCAATGGTGCTGCCCGGGGTTTCGGCTAGGGGAGTAGACGGCCCGTGGCGGAACACCGCGCTTGGTGCGTGAGCGGCGAGATTGCCCTTCCCACCGAGGTAACGCGCAAAGAATCCGTAGACGGCCTCGCGGGAGGCGAGGTTGAAGTTGTGCGGCGCCTCAAACTGGGCGCACTCAAGCGTGTCCTCGGCGTCGAAGAGGCGGTAGACAGTATGGACCGCGGGAAACTCGACACGAGGAACATTGACTGTCCAATCGCCCGTCGCGGCGACGATCAGTTGCGGGCGGGGAGCGGCGGCAGCGATGATCTCCATATTGGTGAGGTCGTGCCGCAATCCAGGCGCGTTCTCGCAGACGCAGCCTCCGGCGTAGTGAGCCGAGAGCATATTGACCGGCGCGAGGACGGTTGGCCGGCCGTCAACGGCAGCCAGGAGGTAGGCTTGCGTCGCACCCCCCGACTCTCCGGTGAGGCCAACTCGGGTAGCGTCCGCTCCCGGGAGGCTCAAAAGATAATCCAGCGCTCGGATGTTGTTCCAAAGCTGAAGACCGAGAACTCCTAGGCCCCACAACTCGTTGCGCGGGTTATCAAACGTGCGGTGCTCTACCTGACGGCTGTCGTTGTAGCCGGCCATGTCCGGGGCGAACGTGATGTAGCCCTGTCGGGCGAAGTTGATGCAACGCGCCGGGACAGACCCTTCGGCTCGCTGAACAAAGCGTCCCTCCTGCCAATGCCCATGCGGCGTGAGGACGACGGGCACTTTTGTATCCGACGCCAGGCCGGACGGACGGTAGAGGTTGCCGGTGCAATAGAAGCCGGGGAACGACTCGAAAGCGACGTTCTCGATGACGTAGCCGTCGCGCTCCAGTCGGCCGGTAACAACCGGATTGAGCGGCGTCTTCTCAGGTATCGGCAGCAGACCGGCGGCAAAGAGCACTTGCTCTCGAATCTGTGCGGCACGGCGCTGCCACGCCGCCAGCGAATCATAGACCGGCATGGCAACCGTGTCTTGCCAGTGGGCAACGTGACGCAGGCGGCGATCGTCGGGCATGCCTCAGGGTACCGAGACATTGGATTGAGGGAGCGCGTCGAGACGCGGAGTGGGATCGGGGCGAAGCGGTTTGCGGAGGGCGACATACGCGGCGATATTGGCGGGACCGCGCCAAGGGGCGCGGACGGTGGAGACCAGTGCATACCCAGAACGGGTGTAGGCGGCGCGGGCGCGCGTATTGTTGGCGGCAGTGTGGAGCAAAATGGCGCTGGCACCTGCGGCGCGCGCTTGGTCTTCCGCAGCGGCCAGGAGAGCCTGACCGATACCGCGACCCTGCACATCTGGATCGACGCCAACTAGGGAAATGTAGAACTCGTCCGAACGGGTGTGGCGGCGGGCGTGGGCCAATCCCATAGGGAGAAAGAGCAACATGGGACGCCATAGCATGCTCCAACCCAGGCCGGCGCGCATGGCAGCAAGACGGCGGCGGGACGAGCGACGATCACCGTAGCGCTCGGTCTCTCCCGGTTTCACGGTGACAACGAAGCCGCCAAGACGGCCGTCGGCGAGCGTTGCCACGGTGGTGCTCGTAATACGTGCAGAGAGGCTTCCCTCCCAAAGACTGGCGAGGGTGCGCGCATCGACGCCGAAGCCGGCCCGGTAATCGTCAAAGGCACGACCAAAGATGGCCGCTATGCCGGTCACGTCTTCCGCGATCGCCGGTCGAATGCGAACGTCCATCACGTCGTGGATGACACTCGGGTGAGCGCCCGGAGCGAGATGACGGCGGAGACGGGGATATCACAATCTCCGGCAACTCTTTGAGGCGGCTGGTTCAGTCGTTGCGGGTAACGGCGGAAGCGGGTGCGCCACTGCTCCACGACATCACAAAGTCCGACGTGATTCCTGGTGGCGACAACCCGACCTTGGCGCACGAGTCCCTCAATGAGTGCGTCGGCCAGGAGCGGCGGGAAGGCAGCGTCCCAACGAGGAACCCAGGCCCGCACCACATCCGTGACCTGGGTTCGCGAAGCCGCGCCACCGTTGGCTCGCAAATAGCGCTCCACCGCCTTGGCGAAACGCCCGGCGAGCTCCAGCGCATCAGACGGTAAGACGCGCGGGGCGAGCGGCTGCGTCGACGATCCGGACACCGGAAGAAATGATAGACCGAGCGATGTGATCTTGGGCGGGGAAACCGAAACGCCGCCATTTCCGGCGGCGCTACTCGCAGCATGTCGATTAGGGGCGGTCCCGACCGGATTCGAACCGGCGATCTCATCCTTGACAGGGACGTATGCTAGGCCGCTGCACCACGGGACCGGGTGATAACGTCGCCGCAATGGACGGCACGCAACCGTAGAAGTGTAGCTAGCACGCCCGCGAGTGTCAAAGCGAGTTCAGCAGCGCGCGTCCGCAGGTGCAGAGTCCTCTTACCTGGAGCCGGGCAACCTTACACCCGCAGGCCATGACCCGTAAGCTAACGGGAATGAGCCCGACAGAAGCCAAAAATAATGCGGAGGCCCAAGCGGCCGGGGCGCCGGAAGGGCAACAGCACGTCAATCTGGGGGCACTCTATGATGATCAGCCCGAACCGCTACTCGAGGGACCGCCGGCAACGGGCGACGCAATTGAGACGCGGCGGGTGTTCTCCGAGATCAGGCGGGTCATTGTCGGGCAAGACAAGCTGATCGAGCGACTGCTCGTGGCGCTCATCGCTCGTGGGCACATCCTTTTGGAAGGTGTGCCGGGCCTCGCAAAGACTTTGGCTATCAAGACACTGGCCCACGTGGTGGGGGGGAGTTTTAAGCGTATTCAGTTCACACCGGACCTGGTGCCGGCAGACCTCGTGGGCACGCGCATTTATAACCAGCGCACCGGTGAATTTGGTGTTGAGCTTGGGCCGGTCTTCGCTAATCTGCTGCTTGCGGACGAGATCAACCGAGCGCCTGCCAAGGTGCAGTCGGCACTGCTGGAGGTGATGCAGGAGCGCCAAGTCACCATTGGCGGAAATTCGTTCCTGGTGCCCGATCCCTTCCTGGTGCTGGCCACGCAAAACCCGATTGAACAAGAAGGCACGTATCAGCTTCCTGAGGCGCAAGTCGACCGGTTCATGTTCAAGACAGTGGTCGGCTACCCGAGCATGCGCGATGAGCTGACCATTGTGGATCGCGCAACGGTGAAACCTCCTGACTTGAGCGTGCTCCTGGCGCCCGAGCGCCTGCTGGCACTTCAGCAAGACGCAGATAAGGTGTCGGTGGACTCGCGGATCCGGCAGTACGCGGTCTATCTCGTGACAGCAACGCGCCAACCGGAGCTCTTTGAGGTGCCGCACCTTACGCGATACATCGGGTTCGGCGCCAGCCCGCGCGCCTCGATCAATCTCATCCTGGGCGCACGCGCGCTGGCGCTGCTGCGCGGGCGCACTCATGTGCTGCCGCAGGATGTATGGACGCTTGCGCCGGATGTGCTGCGCCACCGCATCGTGCTCTCGTATGAAGCACTGGCGGAGAACATCTCGGCGGAGGACGTGGTGGATCAAGTCATTCGCAAGATCCCCATGCCGCACATCGGATTGCCGGGAGAGGCCGAGTCGCCGTACCAGGCGGAGCAGATCCTTAAGGCCAACACGTTGGAGTCAGAAGTTAAGAAGCGCCGCGGCTGGCGCCTGCTGCGCGGGAAGAAAGACGCGGCAAAGTAGCGCTGTGTTGAGCTGGCTCAGGCGGAAGAAGGTTGACGAGCCGCGGGGAGAGGTGAATCCGCCGGGAGAGGCGGAGCGGCTGTTACGGCGTTTGGACTTCACAGTCATCCGGCGCCTGGATGGGCTGCGCCAGGGCGAGCACCGCAACCTCTCCTACGGCTTTGGGTTGGACCTGGCGGAGCTGCGCGAGTACCAGCCGGGCGACGACGTGCGTGCTTTGGACTGGAACGTCACGGCGCGCATGGATCGTCCATTTGTACGCCGCTTTCACGAAGATCGCGAGGTGACGGCGTGGCTGGTCCTGGATCTGACGGCGTCTCACGACTTCGGCAGCTCGGCGCGGAGTAAGCGCGACGTGCTAATCGACGCTGCCGGGACGCTGGCGCGGCTACTGACGGCGGACGGCGACCGCGTGGGTGCGCTGTTGTATTCGGGGTCGCAAGCGGTGCGCCGCCGGCGGACTCGGGACCGCTCATTATGGGGCGCGTGGTCAGAAGCAGAGAAGATGCCTGCCGAGGTCGTGCGCGCCGGATCGGGGAGACAGCATGTGCTGCACGTGCTGCAGCGTGCCATGAGCGCTGCCGGTCGTGTGCCGGCCGCCGGCACGCGACCGGATGAAGACAAGCCGCCCATCTCTGACCTTGCGGCTCTGTTGGAGCAGGCGTTTCGTACGGCGCGTGGGCGCAGCCTGGTGCTAGTGCTGAGTGATTTCATAGAGGCAGGCCAGCGCGACGCCGGGTTACCGGCAGGCCAAGCCGGTGACCCGGGACAAGCGAGCAATTCCGGCGATGCCTGGCAGAAGGCGTTTGCGCCGCTCGCAAGGAGGCACGAGGTGGTGGGAGTGTGGCTCCGCGATCCGCGAGAAGTTGAGTTGCCGCCCGCTGGCATTGTGACGTTCCAGGATGCCGAAACCGGGGAGCAGGTGGTGGTAGACACCAGCCAGCCGACGTTGCGCGCGGCGTTTGCGCGTCTGGCGCGGGAAAGAGAGGCGACGGTCGAGCGCCTGTTCGCGCTCAACGGGGCGGCGCTGTGGATGCTATCCACGGCAGAGCCGTTTGTGCCGGCGCTCGTCACCTTCCTGGAGCAGCGGCGCCGGACGCTGGTGGGCGCGCGGCGTTTGTTGGGAACCGCGAGTTAGGCCCGTGGAATTCATTATTCCGCCGCTATTGTGGTGGCTGGCACTGCCGGTGGCACAAATGGCGCTCTATGCATGGTCCCAGACGCGACGCGCGCCGGACGCCATACCATTCAGCAGCGTGGCCCTGCTGCGACAGGCTATGGCAGGCCGGCCGTCAACGGCCATGCGCCGTCACCTGCCCCCACTGCTGGCCGTGCTGGCGCTAGCGACGATGGCGGTGGCGCTCGCACGACCGGCGCTCAGAACGCCTCTGCCCAAGGAGGCCGCGACGATCATGCTGGTGATCGACGTGTCCGGAAGCATGAACCAATCGGACATGTTTCCGTCACGCCTAGCGGCGGCCAAGCGAGCGTCACGGCGCTTCGTCGAGACGCTACCTTCAGGGTTCCAGGTGGGCGTGGTCCAGTTCTCTGATTCTGCATCACTTGTGCTGCCCATCACCGATGACCATTCGGAGGTACACGCCGCCATCGAAGGGTTGCAGCTTGGCGGTGGAACCCATATCGGCGACGGGATGCAGGTCGCGCTGGCGGCGCTCCCGTCAGAGCTGCTGTCACTGGCGGCACGGCCGCCGCAGCAGCCGGGAGCACCGCCTCCCCCGCCCCCGGCGGTGATCCTGCTGCTCACAGATGGGCAAAACGGTGGTGGCGTGCCGCCGTTGGAGGTGGCGGCGCAGTCAAGAGTCGTAAATGTGCCGGTGTTCACTATTGGCATGGGCGGAGGCGGCATGTTCAGCCGCGGCGGTAGTGGCGTGGATGAAGACGCGTTGCGCGAGATCGCGGCACAAACCGGTGGGCAGTATTACTTTGCGCCGGGCGGCGGCGAGCTTGCCCGCGTCTATTCCGACCTCGGACTGGCCCTTGGTTGGGAGTTTGTGCGTCGCGAGATCGGCGGATATGTCGCGGCGGGGGCGCTAGCGGTCGCTTCACTGGCGCTGTGCCTGGCATTTCTTTGGGTACACCGGGACTTCTAGCGATGGACCTAACTGCCGACCTCCTGCTGTGGCTCAAAGACCAGGGAGTTGAATTCCGCCTTCCGGCAGCGTTATGGGCGCTGGCACTTGTGCCTGCGCTGGCGGTGTTCTACGCGGGAGCGCGCCATTCTCGACGGCATGTGGCACGTGCGTTCCGTGTGGCGGGCTACCGGCCAAGGCGCACCTGGCGGGGGTTTGTCCGCGGGCTGTCCCTGGTGATGCTCTGGCTCGGTCTGGCAGGCGCAGTCGTCGGGTTCGCGCGCCCCGTCTTAGAGTTGCCGACACCCGAAGATAGCGCGACGGTCGTGATGGTGATGGACGCGTCGCTGGCGATGCGGGCCACAGACGTCCGGCCAACCCGCGTCGACGCGGGCAAGAGTGCCGTTCGACAGGCGATCAACGCGCTCCCGGAGCGAATCCAGGTGGCGCTGGTGGCGTACTCTGCATCGGCATATATCCTCCAGGCGCCAACGCACGATCACGGTGCGGTACCGGCGGCGCTGAGCCGCCTACGCACGGCGGACGGGGCCGCAATCGGTGACGCACTGTTTGTAGCCCTCGCAGCGATCCCACAGGACAAGAATGCGCCGCCAGCCGCGGGAGCCCAGCAACGTAGCGCGCCTAAGGTGCCTTCCGCGATTGTGCTCGTGGCGACCGGCGAGATGTCAGCCGGGCGGGCACTGGGAGAGGCAGTCGCGGCGGTGCGCGAGGCCGGTGTGCCAGTTCATGTGGTGGGGATCGGCCCGAAGCCGGGTGAGGAACGAAAGGCAGCTTACGACGAGCCAGCGCTGCGCCAGTTGGCACAGGCCACGGGTGGGCGCTACCTTGGCGGTGCATCAAGCGGCCAGTGGCGCGAGGTGCTTCGCTCGCTCGGAAGCTCGGTAGAAGTGGGCGTTAAGCCCCAGGAAGTAGGGCATTACGTCGGCGCCGGCGGACTCGTCGTGATGGGACTGGCCATGTTGGTGATGCTGGCAGCGACGCGACGGCTGGTCTGACAATCGCGCTGCCCCCTTCCCTGGTGGCAAACCGGCATAGATTGTGCTTTGCTCCTGGACAAACCCATGATCCAGGTGGCGCGCACCTTGTCAGGCGAAGACGCCATGACCGACGAACTGCTCGATCCTGTGGCTTCGGCTCAAGCCGTCGGTCTGCGCCACGTGAGCCACGAATGGCCCGGCCTCACCCGAAAGAAGGCGGGCAAACAATTCACCTACTGGAAGCCAGATGGCTCCAAAGTAACCGACGACCTGACGCTGGGCCGGATTAAGGCGCTGGTGATCCCGCCGGCCTGGAC